>Ga0306926_10009031_pt1 | contig 10942 bp, 11 predicted proteins | sample flu12Cox44000178_FD_203759 | JGI IMG/M metagenome (GOLD analysis project Ga0306926, IMG submission 203759) | Lab enrichment of tropical soil microbial communities from Luquillo Experimental Forest, Puerto Rico - flux8day.12C.oxic.44.000.178 (v2)... | ecosystem: Environmental > Terrestrial >...
GCCTGGTATGGCCAGTGCGGCTTCTATCTCGGCGGACGGTCAGGGGTGAAAATGCGGGACATAGGACACTCCCTCGATGTGCTCCGACGGGCGATCGCCGCCTGTTCTCTGGGTGTCATTTATGCCTCACGCCTGATATTCTGAATGGCAGATGGTCTCAACTATCTGCCTGTTCGTCTCATAAACGAAGTTCGAGACGGAAGTACCCGCGACCTGCTGAGTCGGCTTTTGGAGATGACCCGAGCCAGGGCACGCTCGCGATGCGTCGCAACATGGTTGCACCCCTTGGAGAGGTCGCGAACGGCCGATCACCATTGCGCAAGCCGGGAAATTGCGGCGATTAGATCGACCGCCCGGATGCCGACGCGCTCGATGTTGCGGCGCGGGCCTTCGAACTCGTTCGCGACTGCCAGCGCAAAGGCATTCCGCGGCTGCCGCTATTCCTCGCTGCGCATCCCGAGCTTACGGTCGAAGCAATCCTCGACGACCGCGATATCGACTTGATCGAGGAAGGGATAGATATGGGATTTCGCATGGGCGTGCTCGCCGACTCCGCGATAGTGGCGCGCAAGATCGGACAATCGCGTCGACTGGTGCTCGGCGCACCCGCTTACTTCGAGAAAGCGGGGGAGCCGTCGACGACGGCTGAACTGGCAGATCATCAGGCTGTGATCTTTGATCTATGCCCGATGAAGGGGCGCTCGACCTAGTCGTTCCGCAGCGGCACCGCGGAGGAAACCGTCACACTGAAGGGCAGCGTGCGGACCACGGCGGCGGAGGGCCTGCGCGAGGCGGTCTTTGCCGGCCTCGGGTTGTGCGTCGCCTCCGAATGGATGTTCCAGCCTGATCTCGACAACGGGAGGGTCAAGCAGGTATTGCCGGCCTGGACCTTGCTGTCGATGGACTTGTGGGTGGCATTCCCGACCGGCCGCCGCGCCAGCGCGAAAGCGCGCGCCTTTGCCGCCTTTATTGAGGACCAGCTACGCCAAGCCAACTTCGCGGAGCAACCCGCCGTCGGGCAAGCATTCGAGAGACGCGCCGAGCCGGGTGAGTTCCGGACGTCGCTCCCGCGCAACGCGGCCAGAAAGGCGCCGCGCCGCGTGCTGCGCGAGCCCTATTGGGAGCACCAATCACACGGCACTGCGCTTCGACGTGGCCGCCACAACTTCTCGCCAAAACACGGTGCCGTCGCGGAGACCCAGGTGGGAACCCCCGTTAGACTTGAAATTCGGGTGGGCTGAAAGCTCATTCGTTTACCCAAAAATGCCTCATTTGGGTCATTCGGGTGCCGGTTTCCGGCTCGAACCATAGCACGGCTGTCGCTCACGACAGTGATCCAGTCAACAAAGTCGAGACGGGAGGAACTTTCCTTGCACAGCAAATCTGCCGTAATTCTCATTGCGGTATTGTTCCCGCTGATAGCCGATCCGGCGATCAGCGCCGGCGCCGACGAGCGATATCGCCTCTCCGGCCCGGTCGTTCACGACAATCTGGCGATTTACTTCGTCCACGGCGCCTCGAGCAGCGGGCCGGTACCGCTCCCGCTCGATGAGGCGCTGACAAAAGGGTTCGTGCAGGTCTACGAGACCGGCAGCGTCAACGAACTCGCCATCGAGAACCGCGGCGACGAGGAGGTCTTCGTCCAATCCGGCGATATCGTAAAGGGCGGTCAGCAGGATCGCGCGCTGACCGTGAGCCTCTTGCTGCCGCCGCACTCCGGGCGCATCCCGATTGCCGCGTTCTGCGTCGAGAGCGGCCGCTGGTCGCGGCGCGGCAACGAGGATGTCCGGCAGTTCTCGACTGCCGGAGCCGCGATCCCCTCGCACGACGCCAAGCTCGCGATGAAGGCCCCTGCCGCGCCGGCCGATCCGGCGGCGACGGTTGGATCGGCCCCGCCAATTCGCACGAGCTTCAACACCGGCGAGCGTCAGCGGGAAGTGTGGGCAAGCGTGGCCCGCGTGATCGACCACCTCAGCAGCAGCCTCGATGTGTCAGTTGCGTCGCCATTATCGCAAACCAGTCTGGAGCTCGCATTGGAGCACGCCCAAGAGCTCAAGAACGCACAACTGGCTTATCTTTCGGCAGTGCAACCTGAGGGCGAGCGCGACGCCGACATCATTGGTTACGTTTTTGCGGTGAACGGCAAGCTGAGCAGCGCTGACATCTATGCGTCGAACGGGTTGTTCCGCAAGATGTGGCCGAAGCTGTCGATCGCCAGCGCAACCGAAGCCATTGCGGAACGGCACGGCGCCGGAGCAGCAGCGCCTTCAATCGAGGCGGTGGCGGCTTTTATGGTCGCGGCCGAAGCTGGGCAAGCCACGCAACGGAACCTCACCGAGAATGCGCAGCTCGAGACGCGCGACAGTGATCAGGCATTGTATTTCGAGACCCGGTGGTCGGACGGTCGCTGGGCGCATCGCAACTATTTGGCAAAATAGGTCGGGCTCGGTCGGCGCGGTGAATGCCGCGCACCGACTGGGTGGCATTATTCACGCCGGGGGGGTGCTCTGGAGAGCCCGCACGCTCGACGCCCCGAACGATCCGATTGACCGCGCTGCCGGGGCCGATACCTTTATCGCGCCGGGAGATCGCGCCACAACAAATTCCAATGGAGTGGATGTGATGCCGCAGCGCGCATGGGTATTGCTGAAGTCGGGGCGCCGGATCAACCTCTTGGAACCGACAGCTACCGACTGGGATGATGAAGATCTTGCCCTGGGACTGTCGCGAACTTACCGGTGGGGCGGTCATTCCGCTTGGGACCTCCCACTCTCCGTTGCCCAGCATAGCTTGACCGTATTGGCATTACGCGAAAGCATCGCAACGAAGCCCTTAACCAACATGGAGGCATTGCGCGAACTTCTGCACGATGCCGAGGAAGGGCTGCTGTCTTGGGACCCAATTTCGCCGATAAAGCCCTACCTCGGAGCAGAATTCAGCACGCTCGTGACAGCTTTGAAAGCGGCGGTCGCGCAGAGGTATCGGCTGCCACCGTGGACACCGAATGAGTATGAAGCTCATAAGCATGCGGACCGAATGGCGGCCGCAAGCGAAGCTTTCCATGTCGTTGGCTGGAGCATCTCGGAAATACGCGACGATCTGGGGATCGAGCTAAGCCCCTTGCAGGCTGATCCGGTTCCTCGCCCCGCGGGCATACGTCCGTGGGAGCCCTGGCCACCGAATTTGGCCGCCTCGCTTTTCCTCGCCAAATTGTGGGACCTTGAAGGCAAAACGAGAGCCGGCATGCAATCGACGCATCAAACCTGCGGCTGCTGACCGGCTGATCCCCGGAATTCGACAGCGCTTGCGGGGAGCAAGTCGGCAAATCCGTCGCCCATACTGCAATTGTGATGCGCGATGATCTTTTCTGCCGGAGGCGATGATGACCAGACATGGGGCACAGCTTGGAACATCATCATCGCGGTAGGAACGTCGATTGCTCGACGCCCCCCGCGCAGATCCGAGCGTGCCCAATTAAGGCACTCGGCTCCTACCTCGAGTGCATGACGCGGAACCGTCGGTCGGGCCACGGGTGCCGCACACGCACGGGTGGCAAGAACCGGTCGATGAGTCGGCTCATCCGCGCCCACGTCAGTCGGTGCCGCTGGCTGCGTCGCCGCAGACTGCGGACCCACTGTTCGCTTATGTGGGCACGGAACGCCGACAGCATGTGAGTGTTGGTTGGCACCGCGAAATAGGCAAAGTAGCCCCCAATCACAGTCCCTAGCCACTGCCCCTGCTCGTCGATCGGCCTATGCCGGACTCGCTGGAGCGTTTCCGTGATCTCTTTGAGCTTGACCCGCATTCGCTTGCGCTGCGTCCTGCGCCCGAGTTGGAAGCCGGCGCCGTCCTTCCGGGTGCCGCAGTAATGCGTAAACCCCAAGAAATCGAACGTCTCCGGCTTGCCTTCGCCCCGGCTCTGTCGACGTTCGACGGCATATGCGCCGAACTCAATCAGGCGGGTTTTCTCCGGGTGCAAGCTCAGTGCGAACTGGGCCAGGCGGTCCTTGAGATCGCTCAGAAAGCGCTCCGCATCACGCCGGTGCTGGAAGCCCACAATGGTGTCGTCGGCGTATCTCACGACGATCATGTCGCCGGTCGCATGCCGTTTGCGCCACTGCTGCACCCAGAGATCGTAGACGTAGTGAAGGTACACGTTGGCCAGCAGCGGTGATGCCACTGCCCCCTGCGGGGTACCCTCCGTTGTCTCGATCCACTGGTCCCCTTCCAACACACCCGCCTTCAACCATTTCTGGATCAGGCGGATGATCCTTCGATCGCCAATCCGATGCTCGATGAACCGTACCAGCCACTCTGGGCTGATCGTATCAAAGAAGGATCGGATGTCGGAATCTAGAATCCAGTTGATCTTGCGTGCCCTGATCCCATACGCGAGCGCGTCCAGCGCATCGTGCTGGCCGCGCCCGGGTCGGAACCCATAGCTAAACCCCAGGAACTCCGCCTCGTAGATCGGCGTGAGGATCGCCACCACCGCCGCCTGGACAATCTTATCCTCGATTGCTGCGATGCCGAGCGGCCGTTGCCTGCCATCGGCCTTCGGTATGTACTTCCGGCGTGATGGCAACGCTCGATACGTCCCTGCGTTGACCCGTGCGTGGAGATCGGCGAGGTCGGCCTCGAGGTTCTCCGCGTATTGGTCCCATGTCACCTCGTCGACGCCTGGCGCTGCGCGCTTCTTCAAGTTGAAGAAGGCCCACCGCAGGCAGTCGGTGCCGACATGATGCAGGAGCGCCGTGAGGCGTTCCTTCCTGTTCCTGGTAACGGCCTCGCGTATGCGGCCCTGCGCTTGTGACACGGCTGTCCGGCTCTGTGTCCGGACCGTGCTTTGCAGTTCCGCATTCCTTTTGGTCCCACCGCTTCCCTCCATCGGCTCCGCCGCGGCGCGCGCCGCCTTGTTCGCCAACTTCCGCGGTACTATCGGTGAGTCTGACTGCTCCGTCCCGTTCATCTTCGGCTATGACCTCCGGTCTTCCCGTTGCGGCCCCGCGAACGGCCTCGCAGGGCGGTGACGGAGCTCTCCCGGTTCCCGTGCAGGAGGCGTATGTGCATGCCAGGGTCCCAGACGACGCGGGGTGGTACGGATGCTCGCGCTATCGCATCCGCCCCTGTTGCCTTCTGCTGCCACGACGGCATCGGCACCCCGGACTACATTGCTTTCGCCGCTCACAACCTGGCCTACACACACCCCTGTCAACGCTTCGCGTGACGCCTCGCGGCGCAACGCGCATGACTCGGGGCCGGTGTGGGTCGCTACCCCTTCACCGTAGTAGACTTTCACCACCTACCTCCTGCCGGTCTCCCGGCGCACCGTGGCTCAATCCCCCACCCCATCCGATCACTGTGTACGCTTCGCATCCGCCGTCGCCGACGACTACGCAACACTCGCTTCCTGGCGGCGCGCTACCGCCCTACCGGGGCCGGTCTTTCACCGGCAGGATCGCGTCAGCTTCGCCTGACGCACCGGAACGGAAAGTTCCAATCCATTCCCCTCCAGTGGGGAGTCGGTTGCGAACTGACCTTCCGGGGCGCATCCCATCCCCCGCCCAGCACGGCCGTGTGCCCCTCGACATACGCGACGATCGATGCCGACGCTGCGGTGACCGCCGCCGGTCGGACTAGACCGGTTTTGTCGTCGAACACCCGTGTGCCGGCAACGCGATCGGCGTCGCTGCCCTTCATCGCGATCTCGACGTCGACCGTGCGATCCGGGCCGACTACAAGGCGGGCATTCGTCAGGTTGATGTGCAGCGATAGAGCGACCGAGGAATGAGGTCAACGCTACCAATAGGGCGGCGATCATGACGACCTATCGGCGAGCTGCAGCAGGGTCGCGAGGTGCCGCGCCGCGTCATCCGGAACGATCACCAACATGTCGCTTTGCTGGATACGGGCATAGCGATCGGGACCGTCCGCCGCGGTGTTCCCCAGCTCGATACGCGCGACCGGCCCGGCTGTATCGCGGCTGTAGAGCAGCAGGATCGTTGCCGGATGCTCAAGGCCGGCGCCGGCGAGCGCCGCCGCATCGGGATGCCGGACAACGGTCCGCGCAACCGGCAAGCGGTCGAGCACGGCGAGCTCGGCCTCGATCAGCGGTGCCAGCTTGGGGTCGGCATGATGCACGAACCCGCCGGGGGTGTGCACGTGTTGGCCGACATGGTGAAACCAAAGACCGGCCGGGTCGCGCTCAAACCGATAAAGCACGCCATGGCTCAGAATCTCGATCGCCCAGACCCGAGCGATAGAAACCGGCAGCAACAGATTGGCTGAGCGCTCGGCCATGTCGCGCGCGAGCTGCCATTCTTCGCCCACGTCGCGCGGCAGGAGGTAGAGCTCCGGTCGGTCAACGATACGGGCGTACTGCGCGTTCTGCGCCGGGGTGGCCTCGCCGAAGCCCAAGCGCGTGGTGTTGCCGCCGCCCTCTGCAACGGCAAGGACGAAGCGTGGCGGATCGAGGCCATACTCTGCGAGCTGACCGAGGCTGTACTCGCCCGCTGCAAGCACCCGCCGTGGGGCGGAGATCGTGAGCAGGCGGACGGCCGTATCGATGTGGCTGGCAACCGCAGGCTCAATCGGAACATCATTGAAGAGCCACCCCTCCCGAGAGTTGCGGCTGAAGACGGCCCGCTGCTCACCGGGGGAAAACTCGACGCGCGCCACACGCGCCGCCGGAAGCGACAGGATGCCGCCCGCCTCCACATGGGTGCGCGGGGCATCGACCGGCCAGCGGCCGGTGACCGCAATAACGCCGAGCAGGCCAGCCATCAGGCAGGCCGCCACGACGCCGAGACTGGCGGCAAACGCGCGGTTCACCGCCGCCGCCACCACACGGCCGCGCCGAACAGCATGACGCTAAGCGGGAGCAGCACTTCAACCAACAGAAAGGTGACCTGCATCTGGCGATGTGTCAGCCGCATCTCCGGCAGACTGTAGGCTTCGGGCTTGAGCAGCGGGGTGGCCGTATCTTCGGCGAGCCAGCGGATCATCGAAACCGCAAGATCGCCATTCGATGCATAAGGGAAGAAGGCGTTGGCGGCGAAGCTGGCATTCCCGACCAGGACGAGGCGGAATGGAGCACGGCCCCCGCGGGGCCAGCTTCCTTGCACCGCGGCAGCGAGCAGCCGCGGGCCCGGCGCTCCAGGGGTGTGAATGCTCGGATCGAGCGACCGCACATAGCTGTCTTTGCTGGTCGCAACCAGTTCGGCCGCGGTGAGGCCCGCAATCGGCCCAAGCAGTCTGATCGGCCGCGCGCCTAGAAACACGGTGAGCGCGATCTCCTCCGTGATCAGGTGCGGCGGATAATACGGCACCGCCACATGTTCGTGGTCGGTGCCGTAGTGGTTCAGCGGATCGACCACCACGCCGCTCTCCACCGCGAGCCCCACTTCGCCCAGCAATGAAGCCAGTTCCGGCGCAACGGAAAAGCGCGGATCATATGCCAGCAGCACATGCCCGCCACGCAGCAGGTAATCCCTCAACGCCTGCACTTCGGCGGGCGCATAGGCGCTGGTAGGCCCAAGGTCGGCGATAACCGCGCAATCCTTGGGGATTGCCGGCAAGGTCGCCGGCTCGATCGCGCGATCGCTGTAGCCGATCGTCTCGATCGCCAGCTTGAGCCGGTCGAGCCCGTCCGGTGCCGCTTCCAGTACATCCGAGCGGCCCGGCTGATCCCCACCCAACGTCTCCACGTGACTGTAATGCACATGGCCGGGCGCGTAATGCTCGCCATGCCCGATGACGAAGCAAACCGTTTGGGTGCGCCGCTGCAGGACGCGCTCGATGGCATAGGCCATCTGGCGCAGATCCACTGTGTTCTCGATCTGTGTGCGGCGGGCTTCCGCCTCGACAACGACAGTATTGTACATTTTCACGCCGTAATCGCGCGCCGCAGTGAGTTCCGTGTCGAGGTCCAGCGCCCGCACCCTGAGACGCGGGTGTTGGCGTCCCACTACTGCAAGTACCTGCTTCGCCGCATAGGCGTCATCATCCTTGCTGTTGTAGAAATAGGTCAGGACCACATCGTCCTGCAGGCTGCGCGCGATCGTCTGCAGCTCTGGTGGCGGAGTGAAGCGGCCGCTGACGGTAGCGTCGAAATGCTCATCGTGCCGGTAGAGCGCTATGTTCCCGAGCAGTGCGAGGACTAGCGCAGCGGTCACAATGCTTGGACTGAGGATGCGCGCCAGGCGGCCGCGCGGATAGAGCGGCAGGCGCAGCCCGAGCGAGAAAATCAGCAACATTGCCGCGCACCAAGCGCCAAAATAGAGCGCATCAGCAACCGTCTCGTCGACCGGGCCGAGCGCCGCCGTCGCGCCGAGGCCAAGCGCGCCGAGGAACAGCGCGGCTTCAAACAGTGAACGGGCCGATAGCGGGAACATGCTGTGCTTTCTCAGCGTCTCGCCAGCGCGCGCACGCTGAGGAACAGGGCGAGCAGCGCCACGCTGATGAAGAAGCCGGCATCGGATAGGAAGATCGAGCCGGTCGCAAACGGCGTGAAATGCACCAGCAGCGAGAGATTGACCACCAGTGCATCGAACGGATCGGGCAGCATCCAGCCGAAATGGTCGATGATCCAGAGCAGCAGGAAAAGGCTGAGCGACAGCAACGCGGCGATGATCTGGTTGCTGACCAGGCTCGAGGTCATCAGCCCGACGGCGACCAGGGCAGCGCCGAGCAGGAACAGGCCGAGATAGCCGCTGTAGATCGGCCCCCAATCGGGCTGGCCGAGGATCGCGAGCGTGATCGCATAAGCCCCCGACAGCACGAGCATCAGCACCACAAGACTGAGGCTCGCGAGATACTTCGCGAATACCACGGCCGGTTCGGAGACCGGGGCGGTGAGCAGGATCTCGATCGTGCGCAGCCGCCGCTCCTCGGCCACCAGCCGCATCGTGATGATCGGTACGGTCAGCAGGAACAGCACGTAGATCTGAAAGAATAGATGCACCAGCGTCGGGACGTGGCTGACGAATAAGGTCAAGGTGAAGGTGTAGCCCATGATCACCAGGAACACCGAGAGCACGACATAGGCGATCGGCGAAGTGAAGATTGCTTTTTCCTCCTTGAGGAGCAGTGCAGCGAAGGTCCTCATGCGGCGTTCGCTTGCATTGCCGAGGCGCGCCGCATCAAATCGAGGAACACGCGCTCGAGGTCCGGCTTCACTTCGACCAACTCCGACAGCGCGAAACCCTGGCCGACGATCGCCCGAGCGAGGTCCGCGGCCGTCAGCCGTCCCGGCGCGATCTCGACCAGATAGCTTTCGGGGTCACCGGCCGGCGCGGGGTCGACGACCCCCGGTATGTGCCGCAGTGCCGCGAGGACCGCGGGCTGCGGCCCGCCGACGCGCAGCCGGAGTTGTCGCGCTTGGCCGGCTTCGCGCATCGCATCGGTCGTCAGCAACCGCCCGTCGAGCAGGATCATCACCCGGCTGGCGACGCGCTCGATCTCCGTCAGCACATGCGAGGCGACCAGCACGGTGCGTCGCCCGGCCAGCGAACGGACCAAGGCGCGCACCGCAATGACCTGATAGGCGTCGAGCGCATTCGTGGGCTCGTCGAGGATCAGCAAGGGCGGGTCATTGACCAGCGCCTGGGCAATGGCCACGCGCTGGCGATAGCCGCGCGACAGCTTGCCGATCGGCATGCCGAGCACCGGCCCAAGCTCGAGGCGCTCGGCGGCCCTATTGACTGCACCGCGGGCCGCGCAGGGAGCCACGCCTTTGATCGCGGCCATGAAGTGCAGGAACTCGCCGACCCGCATGCTGTCATAAAGGGGTGCGTCCTCCGGCACGTACCCAACCTGCATCCGTGCAGCGAGCGAATCTGCCGCCACGTCGACGCCGGCGATGCGGACGCTCCCGGCCGACGGCGGCAGGTACCCGGCGAGCACGCGCAGTATCGTGCTCTTGCCGGAACCGTTCGGCCCGAGCAGCCCGATCACCTCGCCTTCTTCGATCGCGAACGAGACACCGCGCACGGCGAGGCGCGGACCGTAACGCTTCACCAGCCGATCAACGGCGACGAGGTCCGGCATTGACCTACGATCACGCGGGCGACGATGGCCGCGCGGCTAATCTGCTCGCGCGGCCGGACCAGACGTTAATTTGGCGCAGCAGCCTATTCGTAGTATTCCGGCGACTGCTTATGCTTTTTAAAGGTCTCCGCATCGTGCGCGAAAATCACGTCCGCGCCTTCCGCCGACATCAGGTGCTTAATCCAGGCATAGCCATCGATGATCCCGGCGGGATTGTACGCGAGAGCTACGCTCGGCAGAATGTCCTTCTGTAGATTCTCCATCAGGTAGCAGACATCGCTCGTCAGTATGACGGGGCCGGTCTTCGGCAAGCGGACCACGGCCATCTGGCTTCCGGGGGTGTGCGAGACCTGGCGATGGATGTAGATGCTGCCGTCGCCAAACAGGTCGAGATCGCCATTGAGCTCGATCACCTTCTGCCGGTTGGGCGAGTTCTGGCCCACGTCGTTGCGCAGCATGGCGAAGTCAGCCGTGATATAGCAGCACCCATAGCCGGGCTTCGGCCAGAACGCGTTGACGATCTCGTCGCGTTGATAAACGATCGTCGCAGTCGGGAACTTCCCGACATTGCCGGCGTGATCGAGATGCATATGCCCGAGGATCACGTAATTGATATCGGAGGATTTGACGCCGATCTTGTCGAGCTGGACATCGATCGCGACATCGGGGCTGCGGCCGGGTTCGAGCGCCGCGGCGAGCGGCCCCCAATAGGTCGGATCGGTGATGATCTTGTCGTTGTTCCCAGTCTCGAACAGCACGTTGCCTTTCTGGTGCTTGATCAGGAAGAACGCGACCGGGACTGTGATCTTCCCGGTGGCTCCGGTTTGCAGCCCCGACTTGTCGAGAGTGAGCCAGCCGGAAGAGAACACGTAAAGCCGCATCCCCTCCGGGGAGG
>Ga0306926_10009032_pt1 | contig 10942 bp, 15 predicted proteins | sample flu12Cox44000178_FD_203759 | JGI IMG/M metagenome (GOLD analysis project Ga0306926, IMG submission 203759) | Lab enrichment of tropical soil microbial communities from Luquillo Experimental Forest, Puerto Rico - flux8day.12C.oxic.44.000.178 (v2)... | ecosystem: Environmental > Terrestrial >...
CCGCCACCACAGGCGGAAGCCGCCAGCTGTATGCCCCATGCGGAAATAAGCATTCAACACGATGCGGTCCGTGCAATCGTAGTTGCCACTCAACAGCTCTGCATACCGATCGCTCAATGACTCAGGCTTGGAGCAGTTTGTCCAAGCACATGCAGCCAGTTGGCGCTCTCGTTTCAGCAACTAGGTGCAAAGGCTCATGCTAAACCTGGTCCCTGGTCCGCTCAGTGACGTTCAAAACTGACCATCTATACCTGCAGGGTGGCTCTGTTGAAATCAGCGGGAGGTCGCAAGCGCCGCATACTGTATAGGAGAAAGTTCTTTCGTAACCAAATGCACACGGTGAACACACCTGGCTATACGAGAACAGCTCCGTACATCTTCGCGAACTGGCAATACCCGGTAAATGTTGCCTAACCGCGAAAGTGCCTCGCTTTCTCCGCCAGTTCCTTTTGCAAACGTCCGCACACGAGGTCGCAGAGTTCGAATAGCGACTCATCAGCGATAAAGTAGTAAACGTTCAACCCCTCCTTGCGGCGGCCCACCATGCCGGCATCTGCCAGGAGGCTGAGGTGCTTAGAGACGTTGGCTTGACCTGCGCCGGTCGCCTCGACCAGTGTAGTCACGGTCTTTTCTCCATCGCGCAATTCGTTAAGCAAGCGCAGGCGCATTGGCTCGGCCAGCATACGGAAGCGGGCTGCGACCAGTTCTAGCGCGCCGAGCGGCAGGGGCTTCGCCGCGATAAGCTTCTTCAAAAATGGGCTAGACATATCACTGAATAGTCATATAGTTGAATAACTATATGAGCAGTTTAACGACTGTCACAACCAAATACAAACAAAATCTCGCTCCAGCGGAACTGCGATCGCTCCTAGCCCAGGTCGACCGCCTGCAACTTGTGGACGTGCGGGAGCAGCCTGAATTCGCTAGCGGGCGTATCCCCGGGACTCGGTTGCTGCCGCTGGGTGAACTGCAGCGCGGCGCCGCCGAACTCGACCGCTCGCGGCCCGTAGTTTGCGTTTGCCGCTCGGGCAAACGTTCGGCGCAGGCAGTGGAAAAACTAGTGGCGCTCGGTTTCGATCAGGTTCAGCAACTCGATGGCGGATTGACGGCGTGGGAGCAGGCCGGGTTTCCGCTCGAGAAGGATGAACGTGCGCCGTGGGCGTTGGAACGTCAGGTGCGCTTCGCCGCCGGATTGCTTGTGCTGGCCGGATTGGGCCTGTCGCCGGCCTGGCCGCCGGCGATTGGGTTGTCGTGGTTTGTGGCTGCTGGCCTGGTGTTCGCGGCGGTGACGGACTGGTGTGGAATGGGACTGCTGCTGGCCAAAATGCCATGGAACAGGCCGACGCCAAGTAGCGGCACAACTTGTCGGGTGTGAACCTGAATCCGATCATGGAACTGAATCTCATCATGGCACTGGCGCTCGCCTTCGGCATCGGGCTGTCGCTCGGGTTGCTAGGCAGCGGCGGCTCAATCATAACGCTGCCGGTCCTGGTGTATGTGGCAGGGGTGCCTGTGGCTTCAGCGGTGGGCATGTCGCTGGCAATTGTCGGCGGGACTAGCGTCGCAGGCGTATGGTGGAAGCATCGGCAAGGATTGATTCACTGGCAGATGGTGGCCTGGTCTGCTGGCGCAGGCATGATTGGCTCGTTGGCCGGGGTGCAGTTAACGCATCTGGTGGCGCCGGGAGTGCTGATGCTGATTTTCGCGGGACTCAAGGCACTCGTCGCAGCGCGGATGCTCGTGCGGCGCGGCGATGATGCCATCGAGCCATGGCCGGATTGTCGCCCGCTGCGCTGCGGGCTAGCCGGGATGGGGGTTGGCTTGCTCACGGGGTTCATCGGTGTGGGCGGCGGATCCTGCTCGTGCCCGCGGTGATTCTGTTCGGCCGACTGCCGATGGCGGTCGCCGTCGGCACATCCCTGGCAGTCATCGCGGCTAATTTGTTCGCCGGCTGGCTGGGCCATCTGGGGCACGAACCGTTCGCGTGGCGCATGACCGGTGCGTTTTTGCTTGCGGCACTGGCGGGCATGGCATCAGGCGCAGGTCTGGGCGGGCGGCTCACCAGTGACAATGCGCCGAGCGTTCGGCTGGTTCGTGCTCGCGGCCGCTGCATTTGTGCTGGTGAATCACTGATCCGCCAGTCTTCACGCGGCGAGACCGAAACGGACAGCGACATTGACCTTGCTGCGGAATTTGAACCGGCTGCCCGGAGGGACCCGCGAGCCGCGCTAGTGTCCTGTCCCCGAATTAGCATATCGAAAACACCAAAGGCCTATGCCAAGCGACCCGGACCTTTGTCCTGCAACCGCATCGGATCAGCTACGCATCTCGACCACAGCCATCATGCCAAGATCTTCATGATCGAGGATATGGCAATGGTAGACGGTCCGGCCCGGGAAATCCTGAAATGGGATGCGCACCCGCACACTTCCGCCCCTTGGTACATTGACAGTGTCTTTCCAAGCCTGGAAACGCGGGCTCCTGTCACTTTCGCTGACAACCTGGAACGTATTGGTGTGGATGTGGAACGGGTGATCGAAATCCATCATCATCCCACCTCCGTTAACGATCTCCCAGTCCTCGACGGTTCCGACCCTGACGGTGGTGTCGGTCCTTTTCGGGTCGAACGACAATCCGTTGATCGTAAAGGCGTCACCCCCCATGCGCATCATGTTGTGGGAGAATACCAGCTGGCGCACCTGGATAGCTTGTGGCAAAGGCTCGATCGGTACCAGTCGACTTGGGAGCGGCAAGGGCCGTCCCGTTTCCCGGTACTCCAAGGTGGCAAGCACGATCGGTTCATTGGAAGAAATAGTCGTTCCCCGCATTCTCCCCATCCCACCCATCATTTGTCCTCCGCCCATCATGCCCATGTTGAACCTGCGATATGGCAGGTTCATGAGTCGATACCGACCGGGCGATCGTTCGCCTCGCACCAGGACCTCCGCACGTTCACCCGGAGCCAGGAGCAGTTCGCGCAGTTCAAAGGGTTCGCCAATCGGCCCCCCATCTGTGGCGATCAGATACATCGGATGATCCTCCAACTGAAGACGGTAGTACCGCGCAACCGAGGCGTTCAAAACCCGTAACCGAAGGAGACCGTCCTTTGAAATACGAAAAGTCGGATTGAGCTCTCCATTTACCAGGACTAGGTCACCCTCGCGACCCTGCATGATCTGCGGAGTTGGATCTGGCATCAGCAGCTTGCCATTTGCATCCAGCCCAAAATCTTTGAGCACCAGATATTCTTCGTCCGCGTCCCGAATCTCGGGGATATCATCCAATTCTCCTCGCACAATCAACAGACCTACGAGGCCAGCCCACACCTGGCGAGCGATTAAGTGGTGGATATGCGGATGATACCAATACGTACCGCAGCGATGATGCGGCGAAAGAGTAAACTCATAGATCTGACTCTCTCCTGGCGGGATTTCGAGAAATACGTTGTTAGCGTTACCACTGGGCGGGACGTGCAGGCCATGAAAGTGCAGGTTCGTCGATTCGGGGAGGCGATTCGCGAATCGGATGCGAACGTCGTCGCCCGATCTGATTTCAAGCCGCGGACCCGGAACCGAACCGTTGTAGCTATAGAGCGCCGCAGGACGTCCAGCAAGGGAAAGACGACCTGCTTGGGCCGTCAGAGAAAGGTCCAGTGCGCCGCCTTGGCTCGCCATCGGACGGAGCACTAGGCTGCTGCCACTCACGAATCCTATGCGCGAAGCTGCCCACGCTGTTGTGCCTGCGACGGTCAGCGTGCGAAGAAACTTACGCCTAGTGCACAGAGTCATGTGCAGGCTCCATAGCTGCGACCCTCAACGCTCCCATTTTCGGGAAAGGATGGCGATTCACGCTGCCCTGTTCTGGTCTTCTGCGAAGTGCCTTCAACGTTATAGAGCAGTTTATGGACCGGCAAACAAGAGACCACACCTCTCTTGGCTAAGTATGGGCGAGTCTTGTCGTTAGCAACCGGCAGCACGAACGGAGTATCAGTGTGGCTCCAGCAGGGCTGACAGCATACAAATGGACATCATCTAAAAATGTTCCCGAAACAAACCTAGAGCGTGGTCGCAATTATAGGATACTGGATTAGCGTCAGATCCTCTCCTTTATGATGGAGCTGCTTTTTTTGGAGATTCGCACCCTTGTTGCTACCTTTGGTGGCGGAATGCTCTTTGCTGTCGCTGCATACGGGCAAGATGAACTAGCACCGCTTAGGTTCGAAAAAGAGATCCCGCTTGCGGGCGTGGAGGGTCGCATCGACCACTGCTCCGTGGATGTGGCTGGTAAGCGGATCTTCATCGCTGCATTGGAAAACGGCACTATCGAAGTTGTGGACCTAGCCAAGGGGAACCGCACAGCAGAAATAAGAGGGCTCAAGGAGCCACAAGGCCTGTACTACGACGACGCGACAAGTCGCCTGTATGTAGCAAGCGCAGGGGATGGGACTCTCCGGATTTATGGGGGGAAGGATTTGAGCCTTCAGAGCACTCTTGAGTTCGGTGACGACGCAGACAACGTGCGTTATGACGAGAACACCGGCCAGATCTGGGTCGGCTATGGCAGCAGCGGCCTTGGTCTTGTCGCGGAGGGAAAAAAGGCGGGCGAAATCCCGCTTGGATCGCATCCGGAATCGTTTCAACTCGAGCACAGTGGGTCGCGGGTCTTTGTCAACGTTCCTAAAGAGTTCGGCGTTGCTGTCGTCGACCGAACAAAACATGCCGTAATTTCCAAGTGGGGGCTAAGCCGGACATTTGCGAACTATCCGATGGCGCTTGATGAAAGAGACAGACGACTTTTTGTCGGATGCCGGCTACCTGCTCGGCTCGTTATTCTAGATACGAACTCGGGACAAGTGGTCGCGAAATTGCCAATCGTGGGCGATACGGATGACGTGTTTTTCGATCCGACTCGCCACCTCGTCTACGTAATTGGTGGCGAGGGCGCGGTGGACATCTTTCGAATGCGTGACCCGAATCATTACGACTATGTTGGAAGAACTGACACGTCAGCAGGGGCGCGCACCGGCTTGTTCGTTTCGGATCTCGATCGTCTGTTTGTGGCGGTTCCGCATCGCGGATCCCAAGGGGCAAGACTCCTCGTTTACCAAATCGCACAGTCTGCGCGGTGACGCGCGAGTGGCCTGGCGCGAAGCCGGACCATTCTACTGCCAGAGGCTGCGATCAATACAGGCGAGTCTAACGGTGTTAACCGAAAGTGTCGGCCCTCACTAACTAGAAAAATGTCTTAAAAAGCAGCCCTAAAAGACTGGCCGCAAGAATGACTGGGATGATGTCCAACTTCCATTTAATCAGAGTCACAAAAGCGGCCAGGCCGACAGTTAACGCGAGCCAATCAACGGTATTTCCATAGGAGAAGATGACATGGAGCCCGAACCAGACCGCCAGGTTCAACTACGCCGACGACAGCCGCGGTAACCGCGGACAAAGCGGTAGTTAATCCTTCGTTACCCCGAAGTTGCTCGATGTGAGGGCCACCGAGGAAGATCCACAGAAAACAGGGCACAAACGTAGCCCACGTCGTTACTAAAGCGCCAAAAGTGGCCGATAGAATTGGCGGCAATTGGCCGGGATTGGTCCGGGCACCAAGAAAGCCAACAAACTGCGTGACCATGATCAAAGGCTCCGGGGTAGTCTCCGCGAGTCCGAGTCCGTCGAGCATTTGACCGGCGCTCAGCCAGCCGCAGTGTTGGACGGCCTGCTGGGCCACATAGGGGAGAACCTCCGCCGAATGTGACTATTGCAGCGATGCTGAAAAAGACCCCCTCTCTAACCACCGTATGATTCGGTCCAAGCCAATAGCTGAACAAAATGACAGGAGCCCACCACAACGGGATCCAGGCAACACAGACCCGAAGCGCACGATTCAGGAGGGCTTCGCATGTTCCGGGACTGCAGACATATCATCCAAGACCGAATCAATCTTTCCCTTCCCATGACCTCGAATGACGAGGAATTTATCTCGCTTCCACTTGCCTCCAAAGAATCCGATGAGTGCAGCACTAATGATGATCAGAGGGAATGGAACATGGAGAAAAAAGATCGCTATAAATGCCGCAGCCACGCCTGGCCGGAGTCGATATCCAAAAACCTCGGCTCCGTGCAGTAGCCCAAGCGCTCATCGCACTGGCCCCTCAGCCCAACGGTTTTACGGCTGAACAGCTGGCCGCTCGTGTGCGAAGCCATCAAGGCCGAATCGTGTCCAAATACACTATTCGCAAGGCTGCCTACGACTTGCGTAAGTTCCGCGGCAAAAAAATGGTGCAGCGCATCGCTAAGAGCCGACGTTACCAGGTTCGAAAGCCCGGGTTCAGCACTCTGGCTGCACTGCTCATCTTGCGAGAAAAAGTCCTTAAACCCATTCTGGCCGGAGTCTCCCGCCCAAAGCGCGGCCGTCCTCCAAAGAACCTCCACCCTCTAGACATTCATTACCAAGCCCTCCAACGCGAAATGCTCTCGACCCTTCAAGATCTCAAGCTAGCAGCGTGATCCTCTAGACAACAACATGTTGGTCTCTAAGCTTTGATAGTAGAACAAATGCTCACCCGCCCTTACAGTTGTCTTGCCAGGAGAACCCAAATGAGGAGCCCGTTTTTTCCTCTGATCAATGTCTTAGGTACAATCACTGCATGTACGTTTTTCCTTTGGTGCGGTGGAATGATTGCCGCCGCTGCTGCCGAAAGTGGCCTGGACACAGCAAAGATCGAATCCATCACCGGCCTTAAGGGCGCGCTGAACGAAAAGGAGAATACCTTTAAGGTCAGTAAGCCTAAGGATGATGTCGCTATCACCGTTGAGCAGACCCGCATGGCTCCATTTATGGGACTTACTTCCTGAACGGCTTTCGCCCCCGGCATGAAGGGCGAAACCATGGTCATGGGGGACATGGTTCTTTTTGAAGATGAAGTGAACCCGTGATGAGTGCGGCCCTGGGCAAAGGTTTGGAAGTAACTGCACTGCATAACCACTTCTTTTTCGACGAACCAAAGGTTTACTTCATGCACATCAGTGGTGAAGGCTCCCTCGATAAACTGGCTCAAGGTGTGCGAGCGATCTTTGACAAGGAAAAGGAGATCCGCGCGGGGAGCGCTAGTCCTGCGAAATCCTTCGGTTCGGGCCAGTTACCGGAGAAGAGCTCGATTGACGGGGAAGCGATCAGCCAGGTCTTTGGCCAAAAAGGGGATGCCAAAGATGGAATGTATAAGGCCACGATCGGGCGAGAGGTAGAGATGGATGGGTGCAAGGTGGGGAACAGCCTGGGCGTCAATACATGGGCTGCATTTGCAGGAACTCCTGATGACGCGCTAGTGGTAGGTGACTTCGCAATATTGGAAAACGAGCTGCAAACAGTGCTGAAAACGCTTCGCGCGGCAAACATCAACATTGTCGCAATTCACCAACACATGACCGGTGAAAACCCGCGAATGCTCTTTCTCCATTACTACGGCCGGGGAAAGGCGCTGGCGCTGGCCCAGGGTGTCAAGGCAGCCGTTAACACTCAGACATTGGCGTCGAATAAGTAATAAGCAGGCTTCAGGCCCGGAGGATGGAAACCCATTAATTGCCGATGGGTTCCGGCGGGCGATGATCGAGTGGAGAGATCTCGAAAAATGGAGGAGGGCCAACAACAGTGAATGCTTCGAGGCCCGCGAAAATTCTGTTGATCGAGGATGAAGCGAAAACCGCTCGCGCTGTAATAAACGGCTTGAAAGCGGAAGGTTTCGCTCCCGCCTGGGCAGAAACCGGCGAAGACGGGTTTTTCCTTTTAAACAGCGAGCAGCGGCTTGCAAGTGTTAAAGACTGTGCCCGCAAAGGATTCTAAAACGCCCGTTCTCTTGCTGACGGCCCGCGACGCTCTCGAAGATAGAGTCGCCGGACTCGATAGCGGGGCGGACGATTATCTAGTCAAGCCCTTCGCTCTGGCCGAATTGGCGGCAAGGTTGCGGGCACTCTTACGCCGATCAACAGCGGATTCTCCGCCTGAGGAAAAACCCACTGATTGGCATCTGGCCGACCTGGATATCGACTTAACTGTGCGCAGGGTGACGCGAGCCGAGAGGGCTATCGATCTGACACCGCGAGAGTTTGAACTGCTGATTCAATTGTTTCGTAAATGCGGGGCGGATCGTCAGTCGCGAAACACTCGCAAGGGAGGTCTGGCAAGAGACTCGAAAAGCGACGCCACTCGACAACGTGATCGATGTTCATATCGCCCGGTTGCGGCGGAAAATGGATGAGGGATTCGCATTCGGTGATCGATTTATGGAACGGCTAGCCCGCGTTGCGGCGCCCTAATTCAGTGAGGATCTTCTCCGGATGTCCCTCCAGGAGAACCTTTTGACCACGGCAGTTTGATCGCCTTTTTGCTCCGCATCTCTGTTATCCCAGATTTTTCCGAAGGGATCGGCGTTGTGATATCGTTTAACTGGAAATGATGGATGAATCTGAGCTCAGACAGGTTTTTAAAACCCTTTCGGAACGCCCTATTCCGAATTTGCCCAGCGATTTCAAAGGGTCGATTTGGCGCAGAATCCGATGGAGCGAGGCTGCCGCTAGAGAGAGTTGGCTGGATGTTCTTGTTTCTGCGCTGTTGAGACCCGCCTGGGCTGCGGTTGCTTTGATAATCACGCTTGCAATTGGCGCAAATCTGGGACGAACTTTTGCCGATACCCAAGCAGCGCAGAATCATGTGTACCTGGGATTAAACGTTTTCTCTGGTGATGCGCCAGCTTTACCTTCGACGTTGCTAAATCACCCTAGATGAAGAAAGCGCTTCAGCTAGCCGCGATGCTTGTTGTCGTGGCTTTCGTTGCGGTCGGAGCATGCTTTGTGACATTCAGATTCCTTGTACCTCTTCGGGTAAATAGCGTTCCGACTCATGAATGGATCCACCAGCAGCTCAATTTGACCGCTGACCAAATCATTGCTCTAGAGCCAATCGAAGAGCAATTCCAGCAGCGTAAGGGCGAACTCCTAGCTCAAATCCGCAGCGCGAACAAAGAGTTAGCTCAGGCGATTAAGGAAAATCAGGTTTATTCTACTCGAGTTTCCGCGGCTATCGAGAAGATCCATCGCGCCCAGGGCGAGCTCCAAGAGGCGACCTTACAGCACGTCTTCAGGATGAAGGCGACGCTCACGCCCGAGCAGTACAAAAAGTTGCTCGACCTCACGGCCGTTGTGCTGGACGAGAATAATCGCGACCAATAGCCCCAGATGCCAAGAGAAGATCCGGATCTGCCCTTGGTTCGTGCACTCCAGGCAGGCGAGGATCAGGCATTCGACGCGCTTATAGATCGGCACCAGAAAGGGTTATTTCGGTCCATTTTTAGACATATTCCGAACGAAGCTGATGCCTTGGAATTGACCCAGGAGACTTTTGTTCGCGCCTACTTCAATATCGGAAAGTTTCAGCCTAGTGCCAAGTTCGTAACGTGGTTGTATCGCATTGCGCTGAACCTCTGTCGGGATCACTCGAGGAGGCGAGCTTACCGTCGTTCTTTGCGGACGATCTCGATCGATGCCGACGAGTTCGTAGAGCAACCACAGCTCTTAGCAAATGAGCATGGTCCGGATCGCCAAACACAGGATCGTGAGAAAGTCCGCGCCGTGCAAGAAGCTATCAGTGAGCTGCCCCAAGATTTAATGAATGCGTTGATCTTGACCGCCTTGGAGGGTCGTTCACACGTCGAGGCCGCAGAATTGCTCGGAATCTCGCCGAGAACGGTCGAGGCGAGGGTGTATCGAGCCCGCAAGATTCTCTTGCAGAAGATGGGTGAAATGGGTTTTTGAGTTGCTAAGGATTTCGTCAGGAATTGAAACTCTAGGGAAAACCGATGCCGTGGCGATCATCCTGCATTGCGGGCGTTCACGACGGACAGCACGCTGGATGACATCCAGCTCGATAGGGGTAGCGATGATGGGCAGGGGCGTGCCGCTCGCCTTTTTTTAGTGACAGGGTGAGGGGTCGGTGCCAAAAACACCGTTTATACTGAACATGGAGAACTTGTTTCGATTCTCAGGCGGGAAGTCTGTATTTGTAATAATTGCGATCTTTGGATTACTCGCAGTGGTACCTTCACTACGCGCCCATCAATATTCAAAGTCGGCTGAAAAGCTAAACGTTCAGCAAGGATCGGCAAGAACGATGGGTACCTCTGATTCACCTCAAGGAGCATGGGCGGCGATACAGGAGCGCGTTAAGGACATGGAATCCGCTGTTCAGTCCAAGAACCTTGGCGGAATACATGACCCGACCATGAAGATCAGGGCGCCAATCAAAACGCTGAAGCAGCACAGCGGTATGTTGAGCGGGGATAAGGGTCAAAAGATCGGCGCGGCTTTGAAGCAATTAGACAGTTCAGTAACAGACTTGCACAGCGCAGCTGATAATGGGAACCAGGCAGAGGCGGAAACTGCCCTGAAAGCTGTCGAAAGTGCTCTTGACCAACTAAAAGCTCAAGATCCCGAAGCGGTTTTTAAAAACATGCATTGAATTTAGCCAGCTTTAGATCCAGGAGAATGCTGTGTTTGATTTGGGATGGTGGCGTCTTTTCAGTTGGAAAAACGTTTAGGAATAAGAATCAAGGGAGCGGTCCGTGAAATGGTTGGTAAAAGCGAGATTTTTTAATGCCACAGTTAGCGTGCTGGCCGTGCTCGCTTGGTTGACGAGTACCAACCACTGTACGCTTGAGCATTTGAAGCAGCCTGAAAAAGCGGCTGCTTCCATGGCAAGTTGTCCCGAGCATGCACAAAAATCTTGTGGCTCAAACAACGATGCGTCTGGAATGCTGGCTTGCTGCCAGGGACTTCAGAGCACCGATATGCAAGTTGGGAAAACGAAGATTTCTTTCAGTCCCGTTCTGGGTAGGATCTAGCTGCTTACAATCGATGACTTTTTTCTCCCGGGCGCTCCTAGGATCATTCTT
>Ga0306926_10009034_pt1 | contig 10942 bp, 6 predicted proteins | sample flu12Cox44000178_FD_203759 | JGI IMG/M metagenome (GOLD analysis project Ga0306926, IMG submission 203759) | Lab enrichment of tropical soil microbial communities from Luquillo Experimental Forest, Puerto Rico - flux8day.12C.oxic.44.000.178 (v2)... | ecosystem: Environmental > Terrestrial > Soil...
ATTGTTTTTTGCGTCCTACGGGCACTTCGGCTTCGGCGAGTAGGCGATTTGAGACCCTCAGTTATTGTAACCCCATTGTGGAGCCGCGATATATCGTCGCAGATCTGCAGATCTGCACCTCGTTTGACATTCGCCAAATCATGTAGTAGATATCAGCCCGCAATCGTTTTACGGTTTATGCGCAAAGTGCTTTACATCTTCTTTACGCCGGCCAGGCTCACGCCAGGGTCAGGTGGAGTTATGTTATGTAAACACGTTTCGCGCGTTGCGTCTCCTTTCCTAAAGCCCTGAGCGTCCCTCAGGCCCTTTTCATTTTTCCGCTCGAAACGTGTCGGCCCATATGCCGGTTTCACTGCCCATGCGGAACCTCCAAGCCGCGGCACAGGTGTGCTGCGGTCTCTCAAACAAAACAACAAATGCAGATAGATATGAAAGATATCCTGAACCTCGCCATGCATCCGTTGGATCGCATCCGTAACATCGGCATCGCCGCTCACATCGACGCCGGCAAGACAACCTTGACCGAACGCCTGCTCTATTATGCCGGCGCTATTCATAAGGCTGGCAACGTCGATGAGGGTAATACCACAACCGACTTTGATCCTATCGAACAACGCAAAGGGATAACCATCTTTGCGGCCGCGGTCTCGTGTTCGTGGACTCAGGAAGCGAGCCGCAACGTTACTAAGCTATTCGAAGGCAAACCTCACTGTTTGAACATAATCGACACGCCCGGCCACGTAGATTTCACAGCCGAAGTGGAGCGTTCGCTTCGGGTATTGGACGGAATGGTAGCAGTGTTTTGTGCTGTTGGCGGAGTGCAACCGCAGAGCGAGACTGTTTGGTGGCAAGCCAACCGTTATCACATTCCCCGCCTTGCTTTCATCAACAAAATGGATCGCGTGGGAGCGAACTTTCATCGTGTCGTTCAAGAACTACGTGATCGCTTGGATGCCAATGCCGCGCCCGTGCTCTTGCCGTGGGGAAACGAAACCCAGGTGCTCGGGCAACTGGACATAGTTGATGGGTCCGCATATGAGTTCAGCAAAACGCGAAATCCATCGGTAGCGTCCATACCCGACGAATTGAGGAAAACAGTGGAATCCGCGAGAGCTGAACTCATTGCTCGAATCGCGGACGTAGATGACGAAGTCGCTGCGCTCTATATATCGAATCAGCACGTACCCAGCGCGACGTTGAAGGCAGCGATCCGTCGAGCGACGATCGCTAACCGATTTGTTCCGGTACTCGCCGGGAGCGCATATCAACATGTCGGCATCCAGCCGCTATTGGATGCCACCGTCGATTATTTGCCCAGCCCGATGGACAGACAGTCGATTACTGCGCATGCCAATGTCGATGAATGCTCAATCGTTATCAACAGCTCGGCTCCATCCGCCGCACTTGTTTTCAAGGTAGTTCATGACGAGCAAGGGCGTCGGACTGTTTTCATCAGGAACTATACAGGTGTATTGAGAAAGGGAGACCGTGTCCTGAACGTTCGAACCGGGCGAGAGGAAGGAGTGGTGCGCTTGATGCGGGTTTTCGCAGACCGCCGTGAGGACGTCATTGAAGCGTATCCAGGCGACATTGTCGCAGCCGTCGGCTTGGCAGGTTTTAACACCGGCGACACCGCCTGCGATCCGGCTCGGCCATTGCAGTTGGAACGTCCTGTTTTCCCAGAACCGGTCGTTAGTATGGCGCTTGAACCTCGGCTGAACCGAGATCGGGACCGGCTTGCCGTGGCCCTGACAACCTTAAGCGATGAGGATCCGACTTTTCGCACGTTCACTCATCCTGAAACCGGCCAATCGATTATCGCGGGCATGGGTGAACTGCACCTTGAAATCCTCCTGGAGCGTTTGGAACGCGATCACGGTGTTCAGGTGAATGCTGGGCAGCCGGCTATTGCCTACCGTGAAACGATTTCAACCTCGGCGGAAGCGGATCACTTGCTGAGAAAGCAAAACGGCGGTGCTGGTTTGTATGCTCGAGTGAATGTGGCAGTTCGCCCGAACAAACCGGGCCGCGGCTTCTCAATCGAGAATCTCGTCTCTGGCGGGAATATACCGCTGCATTTTCTGAAAGCCGTACGCAACGGTGTTCAGGAAGGATTGCAGCAAGGCGTTCTGGCCGGATATCCGGTCGTTGATGTGCATGTGGACATCCTGGATGGCGCCGCTCATGAGAAAGATTCGAACGAACTTGCGTTCAGACTGGCGGCTGCAAGTGCCATGCGGGAAGCGCTCCAAAAGGCAAAACCGCTGCTCTTGGAACCCGTGATGCGCGTAGAAGTGGAAACGCCCAACGAACACCAGGGCGATTTGCTTGGCGACCTGACTCGTAGACGGGGAAACATACTCAAGGTTGAGCCCCGCCGAAAGACGATGATTTTGAATGCACAAGTCCCCCTGGCAGAACTTTGGGGATACGCCAACGCGATCCGAAGCCTCAGCCGCGGACGTGCGAGCCACTCTATGACTCCGTCGCACTTTGAACGAGTCCCCGACGGAATCGCAGCGAAGATTATTAATGCGTGCGGGAAATGAAGCAGTGGGGAGGCCTGTGATGAACAGGCATCACCCACATTTCTTAATCCACCGATCCATAAGGCCAGCAATTCAGATGACCCCGTCGTTGACAGCTCCGTTTTGCTTGTCTGGGTTTGCTCCGCTCAAAAGGCCACCAACCGGGACAGAGGTTCGGCGCCTGTTTTCGGTTAGAAATTAGTCGCTGTGGATAGCTCTACCTGTGGCGCAAGGCGCCACTGGCGGCGTGAAAATCCGCTAATTCACAAATTATTGACCCGAACTCTTTGCGCAAAATGTACGGTGGCTTGTCACAATCAATGCCGTGATCGCGCAGCCACTTAGTCACCTTGACGGAGGTTTCGTTAGCCCCGTAGTGCTGAGAAACTCCTGGAGGTCTGACCTGCGTTCCAGGGCCCGATGGTTGCGTGGTTTTTGTGTCACCTGCTCTGACTAAACACTCTCAGGAGTTGGGTGTTCCCACGGTGCCCGATACGCGCGCGCGAGCCGGTGATTGGCTTCATCATCACCGACAACTTTCCCGGCTTCGCCGTCCCAGCGCAAGCTGCGGCCCAGTTCCATAGACAGGTTAGCCATAATGCAGCAAGAGGTTGAGATATAGCCCTCTTCAATATCTGCCACGGGACGCTCGCCGTTTTTTCGGCACTGGACAAAGTTCAGGAGGTTTCGCCGGTTTGCAGGCGCGGCAAAAAGCTCGGTCTCTTTATGTTCGACGTCTTCCGGATACTTTTCGCGCTCTTCCACGGCTTTGGCTTTCTCCGGCGAGCCGCCGTCTTTTGGGATATAGTCATAGGACCAAACGCTCAGCTTCAAAGTGCCTTTGTCACCGTAGTAGGTCACGCCCCAGGGATAATCCGGTTCCGGGTTCTGGCCCCAATTGCGCTGATTCCACACCACCTGGACATCGCCATAATCGAAGAGGGCCGTCTGCGTATCATGCACGTTTACGTTTGAATGGCGATCGCGCATCAGAATTCCGCCGGTTGCAGAAATGCTCTTGGGCCAGCGCAGATCCAGGAACATTCGCGTCACATCGAAAAGGTGAACGCACAGGTCGCCGGTCTGGCCGTTGCTGAATTCTCGCGCGTCGCGCCAGCTGCGCGGATGGATTCCGGGGTTATAATCCCGCCACTTGGCCGGCCCTACATACATCTCCCAATCCAGTGTAGCAGGTGGCGCGGTCGGTGCAGGGAAGCTTTCCCGACTGCCGTAATAGCTGTGGATATCCACGTAAGCGATTTTCCCCAGCTTGCCACTCTTGATGTAGCGGTCGTGCGCTTCCAAAATGTGCGGCGTGCTGCGCCGTTCCAAGCCAACCTGCACCGTGCGCTTATATTTTCGAGCGGCAGCAACCATCGCCTGGCCTTCCACGACATCATAGCTGATGGGCTTTTGCACGTAAACATCCGCTCCCGCCTTGCAAGCCGCAATCATTGGCAGGCAATGCCAATGATCCGGCGTTCCGACCAGCACAATCTCCGGCCGCTGTTCGGCTAGCAGTTTGCGGTAGTCACCAAAAACCGGCGGCTTCTTTTTGGACGCCTGGCGTCCGGCGACCAACTCCGCGGCAGCCTCAACCATGTGACGATCAACATCGCACAGTCCGACGACTTCGACGGGCGCCACCTGGATTAGATGAAACAGATCCGTCTTTCCGTACCAGCCACAGCCAATCAGCGCGACGCGTAACGGCTTTTCTTCCTCTGCCGCAAAAAGAGATGTTTTTGTCGCCGCCACGGCGAACGCCCCGGTTCCGGTTGTTCTTAAGAAATCTCGCCTGGTCATGTCTCAGTTCTTTGATTTTAGACATCTTCGCCACGAAACGAACTCTCGGCAACGCCAAAGAAAACCAGCTCCCTTTGCTATGAAAGTGGTTTTATTACGAACGCGAGCAAGGACGTTGAAGATCTTAGTTTGGCTTTGACAGCAGCCGTTTTTTGGTGAGCCCAGTTCACAGCCGGGCGCACTTTTTTCTCATCGCGTAGAGCTTCGACCAGCAGCATGCTGGGACCCCTATGACAGCAGATATTGGCTCCATCTGACTCTGATTCATGCCCGGGGCAAGCCAACAAACATTGGACTTAGCTCCTGCATGGGTGCCGTCGCCCGACTTCATCATCACGACAAATTGCACCCCGACCGGTCCCCACGGACAAGTGCTTCGGCGCCATGGCGACCAAATGCAGAATCTGGGCGCCGGGTTATTGGCGCGCATTAGGCCGGGCCGATCACACGATGAACCTGGGTGGGATTAAGGTTAGCTCTGCGGAAATTGAACAAGTGCTGCAGTCCGTGCCAGAGGTGAAGGAAACAGCAGCGATTGCCATTTCCTCGGATGGCGGACCAAGCCAGTTGATTATTTTCGCCGCATGCTCCGCCGGCCAGCCCCCGGGTAAAGACGTTCTCCAACGCTCTATGCAGGACTGCATTAAGCGCGCGTGATCGTTACCTGTCCGGCCTATAGTTATGGCTAAACGCAACGTTTTGATCACCGGCGCTGGCAGCGGCTTGGGTCGCGGCCTGAGTGTGTGCCTGGCGCAATCAGGCCATTCGATAATTGCAACGGACATCCGCTTGGAAAGCGCCAACTGCAAATCGGCGTGGAAACGGTGCGCACACACGTGAAAAGTATTTGCCAAAAAATGCACGTCCGCAATCGAGTGGAAGCCGTTGCCAAGAGACAGGCCCATTATTCCGGTTGTTAAGAAACCGGGCGATCAGCAAACGAACCGGCGAACCGAGATTGCGTCAGCGATCCTGCGCAGCTACGGGCCTATCATGTATCGCGAGATCCGCATTGAGCTGAGCGACTTGCCCGGGGCCAAATGTTAAGTTGGCTGTTTTCCGGCCGTAACGCACGCGGCAGGACCCGCCCCGACGGTTGCTGACCTGCGCAGATGAGAGTTTGCCGTCCTTCCAGTCGATGCCGACTTCATAACCGCCGCGCGCGCGCAAGCCGCGCACAGAACCTTTCGACCACTGCGGCGGCAAGGCGGGGAGCAAACTGATTTCACCAGCATGACTCTGCAGCAGCGCCTCGGCTACTGCCGCCGTGTACCCAAAGCTGGCATCCGATTGGTTTGCACCGGAGTTATGGAGGTTGGCGGCGGGCGCCCGACTTACGTACGTTTGGATAAGTGATCCGACTCTGTCCCCGCGCTCCAGGCGGGCCCACATGGCTATGCCCCAGCAAAGCGGAAAACCACCGCGCGGATTGTGCGCCTCCATCCACTTCTCATAAGCAGAGGCAAACTCTGGATTTCCTTGCAGGGTAATCGAACTGCCGGGAAAGAAAGCGAAATTGGGCGAAACGTTATGACCTTGAGGGCCCGGCTGCCAATCTTCAATCCATTCCTGCACAAAACCGGATTTGCCTATCTGGTAGGGAGGCAATTCTTTCAGGGCTTCTTGCAGCCTAGCGCTAAAATCAACATCCAAAGCCAATATGCTGGCCGCTTCGATGCAGTGCGGAAACAATTCACGAATAATCGCCACATCCATTGTGGGTGCCGGTGAAAGGAAAGACATCTTGCCTTGGGCGTCCAGGTAACCATGTTCCGGCGACATCGAAAATGGCGTTACAAGCCAATTATGCTTCGGTTCCCGTGTCATGACTTCGAGCAGGAATTGCGCGGCGCCTTTCATTACCGGGTAATATTCCTTCACGAATTGAGTGTCTCCGCTGAAGGCGTAATGCTCCCATAGGTGCTGACAGAGCCAGGCTCCGCCTACCGGCCACATGCCAAATCTGGCGGCGTCCACCGGGGCAGTGCCGCGCCAAAGATCCAGGTTGTGATGCGTTACCCATCCGCCGCAGCCGTAGTACTCTTTCGCTGTTTTTACGCCGTTTACCGAGATGTCCCGGATCATGTCGAACAACGGCTGTGCGCACTCGGACAAATTGCAAACTTCGGCCGGCCAATAATTCATCTCGGTGTTGATGTTGATAGTATACTTGCTACCCCATGGTGGATTGACTTGCTCGTTCCAAATGCCCTGCAAGTTGGCCGGCTGTCCGCCGGCCCGGCTGCTGGCTGCAAGGATATAACGCCCGAATTGAAAAATAAGCGCTTCCAGATTCGGATCCGGATTGCCTGCCCGAACAGCGGCAAGCCGCTCATCCGTCGGCAGGTCATTTCGAGAAGGATCGCCCGCCACCAAATGCACTCGCTCCATCAACCCGCGAAAATCGCGTCCATGATCTCTGCGCAAGGTTTCGTAATCCTTTGCTGCGATACGCGAGAGAATCTGACGGCAGGTGGTGCCAGGATCGCCGGTGATGTTGGTGTAATTAATGTAGCTGGTTGCGGTTGTCAGGATGAACGTGACCGCATCCGCTCCTTGAATGAGCAAGCTGTCGTCGGCGCTTTTCAATTTCCCGCCCTCCAGGCGCGCCAGCATCGCTGTCTCAAACTTCAGGCCTTGGCCCTCGACCGGTGCTATAAGCCAATTAGTTTCCGAGCCGACCTTCTTCCACGAGCCTTGCATCAGCAATTCGCCCTGGTTGGCTCGTGTGGCGTCCAGGTAAGGGCTTCGCAGGCGAGCCTGAACAGAAACATGCCCCGGCCAGTCGGCGCTAATGCGCACAACCAGCACGCCGTCTGGGTAGGACAAAAAGGCTTCTCGCTTAAAGACAGTATCGCTTGCCCGATAACTGACCTTCGCGATACCGGTCTCAAGATCTAATTCGCGGCGATAATCCCTGGCATCGGCGGCACCTTCAAAATCCAGAACCAGGTCTCCAATCGGCTCATACGCCTGCTGGGCCTTCGGGATTCCAAAAAAGTGTTCATCCGCCATTTTCTCCGCCTCATCGAATTTTCCCGCGAAAACCAGATCTCGAATTTGAGGAAAGTAGTGGAGGGCGTTGGTATCGTTATAATCGTGGGGGCGTCCGGACCAAAAACTCGATTCGTTTAGCGCAATGCGCTCGTATTCGATTCCCCCGAAAACCATTGCTCCCATGTAGCCATTGCCCAACGGCATCGCCTCCAGCCATTTCTGGGCCGGTTGCCGATACCAAAGCCTCATTTCTTGCTGGTTTAGATCCGCTGCTACACTGTGTTGCACGTGACGGCACAAGAGGACCGCAAGAGCACACCAGATAAAGGGGAATAGCTTCGCAGATGGGCGGTATCTCATGTTAAGCGTTATGAGAATTAAAATGTTCTCGAGATTGAATCGTCCCAGCGAACAGGAAACGAGCCAGCAATAGTTTCAAGGGATTGTTGGTCAAGAATTTCATTGCATTTCCAGGTTGAGATCCGCATGGACCGGTTGGGCCTCAATCACGTTGCCAGCCTGATACAAACGTGTCTATCCCCGGTTTAGGGGATAGGTTCAACTGCGAACCTGGTTACAGTTGTTGAATGTTTGCTCAGTCCTCCCAATCTCGGCAGCAGGGACAAAATATGAAGAAAAGCTGACGGTTGACCAGGAACCAACTGCCGGACCTAAGGATTGATGAAAAAGATTGGGTTGAGAGCCCGTGAAATCCCCCGTAAGGACGAACCCGTGCCGAACGACTCGGGCATCGGCAAAAAGTCGTCGAATGCGCTCACGAGCGGTTAACCTCTTCGCACGTCGTTTAGAATAGCTTCTTGCGTACCGCTTTGACCTTCTTGACGGTTCCATCCGGGTTCTTCTCGAGGATGGCATAGGTCGCATCCAACGGAAGCTTTCCCTCGGCGGTGGGCTCGGCAGCATCTCCTCGAATAGCAAGATCGTTGAGAAAGCGCTTCTCGGCCGCTACCTGGCTGGTTGCGCTCTTTTGCTGCCGGCTCCGGCTTGTTCTGTTCTTTGCGATATTTCGAGAGTGGCGTTTCTTGGTTTTCACAACGGACAACCTGAATTCACGCTACTCCTCGTCGTACTAGCAGTCAAACCCACACTCGAAGGAGCGGCGCTTCAGGACAAACTCGCCCTTTTCTTCGACGATAAAATGCGTTCGGAAAGGCAAAGGATGAACCAGTCCAGCCTCTGGATGCAAATATTTGCCAACCTCGACACGGCCGCGCTGAAAGAGATCCTCGGTATACGATTCGGCGGCGCGCTGGGCCGTGCTCGGCTCGATTGAGCCTCCCGTCAAAGCGGCAGAGGTTACCGCAAATCGCTTTGGATCCTCAGCGGTATGAACGAGCAGGGTGTTCTTTAGTAGGCCGAATGCCGCGGCTGAAATACTTGCTCGGGGCAACTCCACAGGTGCTGCAGATCTTCGGGAAGCCCTGGCTGCTTTGGGAATGATGTTTTTGACGTTAACACTCGAGACAGTTGTTGCCGCCTGCAAGGAAAGAATCCCACGGCGCACGAATGCACTTCTAATTACGTCTTTATACTTTCCATTGAACGGAGTTGTTTGGGACGCAGCAATCATTTGGGCTGCCACCTGGCTGTAGAAGTCCGGCGTTACCGGTGCCCCCAGGATCGCAGCAACAAGGATGCCCGCGGTGTCCTCTGTGGCCTTGGCAATGTCATCAGTCGTCGGCGCGCCGTTCAGCACCTTGGTCACGCCCGCAAGAATGTCCAAAAAAGCTGCGGTGAATACACGAGAAAACGAATGCGGCTCCGAGGACAGAGCGTTCGCCGGAGCCGACGGTGGCAGCCCCTGGGGATCCCTGTAAAAGAATGAATTGGCGGCGTTTCTTAAACAGTCGGGATCTACTGAGTCGGGATGCCCAACGCGAATGGCGGACCCAAGCTGCTCGGCAAGGCGCGACAGACGCGACGCCCGGTTTAAGGTTCCTCCAGTGTCATCGAGCACTTTCTGACGAAAAGACGCAACCTGAAGCGCCGACAAGATTGCCGACATATCTCCAAAGGATTCATGAAACGCAGCGACCTCGATCGTCTGGGCATCAAAGAGCTCTGGCTTAATTGCGTCCAGAACGGCGTGCCCCATTTCGTGGCAACACACGTCCGGGCTCTCTCCCGAGAAGTACGTCTTGCCTGCGACAGTATCGTGAAAGAAATGCAGGCCAGGCGCCTCCTGGAAATCGCCGCGAGTATAAAAGGCGTTCAAATCAACACCATCGTCGAGAATCACCGGCAGAGTGGCCCCTACGTGCCAGTTCGTGCGACTCGGGATAATTGGCGCCCAAAAATCGGCCGTTCGTCGCAAGGCCGCTGCTGTGGCATAGTAGCGAAAATTGGCTGTTCCTGCCGGATAAACAGCAGGCGCAGGCGAAGCTCCGCCGATTTTGAAGGCAAGAGGTGGCGCTGACTGGTTCGGCTCAGGTACGGTGATGGGTAAGTTGGCCGGAACTCCAGGATCATCTTCCCAGCAGGATACAGTCGTCGCCCCAGATGGCGTGCGAGTTTTGGTTGAAGGTGATTTTTTAGTCGATTTTTTAGTTGCCATTTTAACTCTCCTCCATGTGATGCGAATAAACGCAATATATGTTCGTGTGACGAAGGGGGTGGACCAAGAACACGTAACATAAGGTCAGGAAATGGTCAAATAGTCTTTCGCAACTTTACTTTCCTTTACTTCTGATTGTGAGAGATGTATCCGCTACCACTGCAATGCAAGAGGCAGACGTTCCTCGATATTTTAACTTCGCTACAGACATCGTGGATCGCTGGGCCGCTGAACGTCCTCGGAGCCTGGCGCTCTGGCATGTCCATGCTGCAACTCGCGCTGAACACAAGCTGACGTTCCCTCAAATCGCTGACCTTAGTCGTCGTGCGGCTAACTTTTTTCAAAGTTGTGGCATCAACCGAGGCGATCACGTTTTGTTAATGCTTCCTCGGGTGCCTCAATGGTGGGTGACGATGCTGGGCCTCATTCGGCTGGGCGCGGTGCCTGTGCCGGCAACGCTGCTGCTGACGGCTCGTGACGTGGCATATCGTCTCAAGACGGCCGTTATTCGCGCAGTCATTACCAATGCCGAGGGCATCCCGAAGGTCGGCGACTTCGACGGCATACGTGTGGGAGTCGCGGACACGGCATCACGAGCTGATGGTTCAGTGTCGGCTTCGTGGCCTCGCGGTTGGCTTGATTTTGATTCGAGCCTGGCGCAGGCCAAAGCCCGGTTTGGGCGTGTGCGCACCCGCGGCCATGAGCCCGGGATTCTTTATTTCACAAGTGCCACAACCGGAGATGCGAAGATGGTTTTGCACACCCAGGCAAGTTATGGCCTGGGGCATCGCCTTACCGGTGAATTATGGCTGGACCTTAAGCCGGGGGAAGTGCATTGGAACATTTCCGATCTAGGTTGGGCGAAAGCTGCATGGTCCAGTTTTTTTGGTCCCTGGCATATGGGCGCTTGCGTTTTCGCGCTGGAAGCCGCCGGTAAGTTCGACACGCTGTTGACACTCGACACATTGGCCCGATTTCCAATCAGGACCTGGTGCGCGCCGGCCACCGCCTTGCGTTTAATTGTGCGCCAGGATCT
>Ga0306926_10009035_pt1 | contig 10942 bp, 11 predicted proteins | sample flu12Cox44000178_FD_203759 | JGI IMG/M metagenome (GOLD analysis project Ga0306926, IMG submission 203759) | Lab enrichment of tropical soil microbial communities from Luquillo Experimental Forest, Puerto Rico - flux8day.12C.oxic.44.000.178 (v2)... | ecosystem: Environmental > Terrestrial >...
TCTGAAGATTTCAGAGGGCTGCAACAACCATTGCACATTCTGCATCATTCCCAAGCTGCGAGGGCGTCTCGTGTCGCGACCGGCCGGCGACGTGCTGCGCGAAGCCGAGCGCCTCGTCGCCGCCGGCGTCAAGGAACTGCTGGTCATCTCGCAGGACACGTCGGCTTACGGCGTCGATCTCAAATACGCGCCGAGCCGCTGGCGCGAGCGCGACGTGCCGGCGCGCTTCCTCGACCTCGCCCGCGCGCTCGGCGAACTCGGCGTGTGGGTGCGCCTCCACTACGTCTATCCCTACCCGCACGTCGACGAGGTGATCCCGCTCATGGCCGACGGCAAGCTCCTGCCCTATCTCGACGTGCCGTTTCAGCATGCGAGCCCGCAGGTGCTCAAGCGCATGCGCCGTCCCGCCGCCCAGGAGAAGACGCTCGAGCGCATCCGGCGCTGGCGCGCGATCTGCCCGGAGTTGACGCTGCGCTCGACCTTCATCGTCGGATTTCCCGGCGAAACCGACGAAGACTTCGATTTGCTGCTCGAATGGCTCGACGAGGCGGCACTCGATCGCGTCGGCTGCTTTCGCTACGAGCCGGTCGCAGGCGCGGCGGCGAACGATCTCGCCGCGCCGGTGCTCGATGCCGTGAAGAAGGAGCGCTGGCATCGTTTCATGGCGTGCCAGCAGGCGATCTCGGAAAAGCGCCTCAAGCGCAAGGTCGGAACACGGCAGGCGGTGATCATCGATCACGTCGGGCCGGAAGGCGCCAAAGGCCGCATGCGCGGCGACGCCCCGGAAATCGACGGCAGTGTTTACGTCACCGCGCGGCGACCGCTGCGCGTGGGGGAAATCGCGACGGTGAAGATCGAGCGCGCCGACGCCTACGATCTCCACGGTTCCGTCGTCGGCTATTCGTAAATTCTTCGCGAGCGGGGGCCCGGCCCTTTTCGGCCAGTGTTATACGCTTCGTTATTGCGCGTATGGGGCGTACGCGTGTTTCCAGCCCGGAGAGATCCCCCAATGAACGACATGCACATCAAAAGCCTGGTTCCGTCGCCCGACGTCTCGCGGCGCGGGTTCGTGGTTACGAGTCTCGCCTCGGGTTTCGCGCTCGCGGTGCAGCCAGTGTGCGCGCAGACGATGATCACCACGGACACCAACGGCCTCCTCGCCAACGAGGTGAAAATCCCGGTCGCGGGCGGCGATATCCCCGGTTACGCGGCGATGCCGGCGAGAGGCGGCCCGTTTCCGACCGTGCTGGTGATTCAGGAAATCTTCGGCGTGCACGAGCATATCAAGGACGTCTGCCGGCGGCTCGCCAAGCTCGGTTATTTCGCGGCCGCGCCCGCGCTCTACGCGCGCGAAGGAGACGTGTCCGGCATGAGCGACATTCAGGAAATCATCAGCAAGGTGGTGTCGAAAGTACCGGATGCGCAGGTCGCCTCCGATCTCGACGCCACGGCCGCCTGGGCCAAGGGTACCGGCAAGGCTGACACCACGAGGCTCGGTGTGACCGGCTTCTGCTGGGGCGGCCGGCAAGTGTGGCTCTACGCGGCACATAATCCCAACGTGAAGGCGGCAGTCGCTTGGTATGGGGCGGTCAAACGCCCGGGAACGGATCTGCAGCCGAAAAACCCCCTCGACCTTGTGGGTCAACTCAAGGCGCCGGTGCTTGGCCTCTATGGCGGCGCTGACCCGGGTATTCCGGTCGATACCCTCGCGGAAATGAAAACAGCACTGAAAGCCGCGCATAATCCTAGCGAGATCATCATCTATCCCGACACGCCGCACGGCTTCAATGCGGACTATCGTCCGAGCTACCGCCCGGACCAGGCGAAAGACGGCTGGAGCAAGATGCAGGCCTGGTTCAAACAACACGGGGTCGGCTGAGGAGGCCATCAACTCCCGCGGTAGGTCGAGTAGCCGTACGGCGCGACCAGCAGCGGCACGTGGTAATGCGCGCGCTCGGCGATGCCGAAGCGCACCGGCACCACGTCGAGGAACGCGGGATCGGTCGGCTTGACGCCGTTCGCGCGGAAATATTCGCCCACGTAAAAATCGAGGCGATAACTCCCGAAGACGAAGGCATTCCCCTCGAGCAGCGGACGGTCGAACCGGCCGTCCGCGTTAGTGCGGCCCTCGACGACGCGCGTCTCGCCGCCGTCGAGCCGCCAGAGCACGACGCGCAGGCCGGCCGCGGCGCGCCCCGCCGCAATGTCGAGCACGTGGGTGGTGAGGCGCGCGTCGGCCGTCAGCGTAGTGCCTATGGAATGAGAATCGAGGAGCCCGTGGTCGCGCGGCCTTCGAGATCGCGGTGCGCCTTTTGCGCGTCCTTGAGCGCGTATTTCTGATTGATCGGGATTTTGACCGCGCCGTTGCTCACGACGCCGAACAGGTCGTTGGCGGTCGCCAACAAATCTTCGCGCGACGCCGTGTAGGTGTTGAGCGTCGGTCGCGTCGCGAACAGCGAACCTTTTTGCGCGAGAATGCCGATATTGAACGCCTCGATCGGTCCGGACGCGCTGCCGAAGCTCGCGAACATGCCGAGCGGTCGAATGCAGTCGAGCGATCCCGGGAACGTGGCCTTGCCGACGCCGTCGTAGACCACGTGGCACAGCTTGCCGCCGGTGATGTCTTTCACCCTCGCGACGAAATCCTCGTCGCGATAGAGGATCGTGTGGTGGGCGCCGTTGGCCTTGGCGAGATCCGCCTTGTCCTTCGAGCCGACCGTGCCGATGACGGTCGCGCCGAGGTGCTTTCCCCACTGACATAGAATGAGGCCGACGCCACCCGCGGCCGCGTGCACCAGGATGGTGTCGCCCTTCTCGACCTTGTGGACGCGGCGGATGAGATATTGCGCGGTCATGCCCTTGAGCATCATGCCCGCGGCCTGTTCGTAGGAAATGGACTCGGGAAGCTTGACCCCCCGATCCGCCGGCAGGAGCCGTTCGGCCGTATAGCTGCCCGGGCCCGCCACGTAAGCGACGCGGTCGCCCGCCTTGAAATCCTTCACGCCGTCACCGACTGCGGTCACCTCGCCGGCGCCTTCGTTGCCGATGACGAACGGCAGCGGCGCGGGATACATGCCGATGCGGAAATAGACGTCGATGAAGTTGATGCCGCAGGCGTGCTGCCTGATGCGGATTTGGCCGGGACCGGGCGCGCCGACCTGCACGTCTTCGTAGACCAGTGCTTCGGGGCCGCCGGGCTTATGAACGCGAACCGCTGCAACCAAGGTCTTCCTCCATTGTGCCGCGAGTTCGACCTCGCCGCGTGTGTTTATTCAGCCGGCTTGGCCGGCGTCGCGCGGGATCATAGGCTCGCACCGGGAAGAAGCAAGAGAGCGGGCGCCCGGAGGGGCAAGCTCTAGGCGCAGGGAATCGACTGGGCGTTCTGGAAGTAATCGTGTGGATCATAGCTGCGCTTGGCACGCATCAGTCGCTCTAGATTGTCGCCGTAATAGAGCGACAGCGCCTTCATGCGACCGCCGTGGTCGTTCAAATCCACATCGGGATAGTTGATGTAGCAGTTTCGACGTTGTTGGTGCCGTCGCGCGCGGGATCGGCGACGCCGCCACAGTTCGCGTACATCTCGCCGTAGAATTCCCTGATCCATGCGATGTGAGGGTCGTCGGGATCGGGACCCTTTGCGGCTCGTGCCAATAGGTTTGGTATTGCAGCTTGAGGATCGAGCTACGCTGCCACACCGCGGTCTCGCGCGGATCGACCGCGTTGATTTGCCCGCCGTAACTGTCGACCTGCAGAGCGACTAGGTCATGCGACCTGCGGCGGCATCTCCTTGGTCAGATACTTGTAAATCGTCTTGATTTGCTCAGGCGGGAAGCCTTTGCGCATGTAGGCCGACTTGTACTTGCCCTTTTGATTTGGGCCCGATCCGTTGAGGATCCGCACCGCGTCGAACCACAGCAGGTCTTTGATATGGCAGCGGACACGGGAGGTATACCGGATGTCCGCCGATGGTCCCCTCGGCGGGCACCGTTTGACTCGTGCAGCGCTCTCCCAGCCAGCCGGCGACCTGGGCGGCAAAACCCGACGACTCGCGCGGGCCATCGTAGGTCGATTGCACGATCAGGGCGATCTGCTCGGCGGATTGATGCGATAGCTTGAGTATGGCGAAAGGCCGTCGGCGGCATCGCCGAAACCAGCTGCTCGAAGGCCGCGATGATGACGCCGAGATCCGCGGCGTCTTTGATGTCGCTCCAGTTCCAGGCGGTGATGATAAGCTCGGCGCGGCGTGGCGCGGTAGGAAGGCGGGCAAATTCGTAACGCGTGACCAGCCCGAAATTGCCTCCCCGCCGCCGGTGTGCGCCCAGTAGAGATCCTGGAGAGGGACGTGGATCCTGTTTGGTGGCGCGACTGAACACGGTGCCGTGGCTCTGGTCGACCGTGACGACGCGCACCCCGGTGAGCCAATCGACCGTCAAGCCAAACTGGCGCGATAGGAGACCGTAACCTCCGCCGCAGATGTGCCCGCCCAGACCCACCGAGTAGCAAGACCCGGCCGGCAGGGTGAGGCCGTAGCGCCAGTAGAGGTGACGATAGAGATCCCAGTTGGTCCCTCCGCTCTGGGCGTAATAGACGCCATTCTGTGCGTCGAACCCAATCTCGTTGAGCAAACTCACGTCGATGACGGCGAGCGTCTGGTCGTTGAAGACAAAATCCTCATCACAATGGCCGCTGCCGCGCACGCGGAACCTGCCCGGCCCGAACCAGATCGCGCGCATCAACGCCTCCTGGGCGCCTGCTTCTGTGAGCGGAAGAAAGATCGTGCCGCAGTTCGGCGCACTCCAGCGCCGGTTGCAGCCCTGGGTGAGGTCGAGAGACTGTGGACTGTCCGGGGTCAGCACCAGCAGGTCGCTCCCCGGAGTTCCGCCCCCGGCGGCGACCAGTTGCGCCTTTGCTTCGCGCCAGGGCAGTCCGGTCGCCGCCGAGTCGCGATGCTTGCCCCGACGGCACGTCGGCGGGTCACGAGCGTGCGCTTCGTCACCGAAAACCTCCGTAGCAAGTGCAGGCTATGCCGCTGCCTTATCGGTAGCGTGTGATAATCGTCTAGTCAATCTTAGGTTATATCAGCGTCCGCCCCCGACGCGCAACACGCTGGCCGTGATGTAGGAGGCCGCGTCGGAGAGCAGGAACACAATCGCCTCGGCGACCTCTTGTGCCGTGCCGACGCGGCCGATCGGGGTTGAGGGCGCAAGCCGTTCGAGCCGGCCTGGCGCGTGAATTTCGGTATCGATCAGCCCGGGCGCGGCCGCGTTGACACGGATGCCCTCGCCGGCGAGTTCGCGCGCGAGGCCGAGCGTCATGCTTTCGATCGCGCCCTTGGAAGCCGCGTACCAGACATATTCGCCGGCGCCGCCGATGGTCGCGGCGGCGGATGAAAGCAGCACCACCGCGCCACCCGGCCCGCCGCGACTCTTCGCGGCGTGCTTGATGAGGTTGCGCATGCAGATGAGCGGCCCGATGGCGTTGACATCGAAGACTTCGCGCAAGGTTTTCGTCGCGACCGCCTCGAGGCGCGAAGGGCTGCCGGTGATCCCGCAGCTGTAGACCAGGTGGGTGGGCGCGCCGAGGTCGCGCTCGACCGTCGCGAACAGACGATCGATGTCCTCCTCCCGTCCCATGTCGCCTTTGACCGCGATGGCGCGGCGGCCGAACTGCTTGATCGCGCCGACCACAGCATCCGCCGCCTTGTCGTCGCGCAGATAATTCACTGCAACGTCGAAGCCGCGCTCACCGGCGAGCTTCGCGGCGGCGGCGCCGATACCGCGACTGCCGCCGGCCACGATCAAAATTGGTGCTGGCGCCATTGTTTGTCCTTTTCAGCGTTGGTCTGCGGTTACGTCGGACGTCCAGCGCAACAAGCCGGCGGCCACGAAATAAATGCAAATGGCGCACAACGCCCCCGTCACCCACGGTCCGGGCGTCAGATCATCGACGATCGCGACCACCACAAGCACACCACCGATCAACAGCAGAGCCGCGTTGAGCGCGCGCAGGCGTACCACCCGGAACGGATGAACGAACACGACCGGCACGAAGGTGAAAATCGCCGGGACGACGATAAAGGCCGCCGCGCCCCAGATGTTGGGCCGCAGCAGGAACAGATAAAACGCGACAACATTCCACACTGCGGGAAAACCGCGGAAATAATTATCCGCGGTCTTCATGCGGCGGTCGGCGAAGTAGAGGACGCCGGTCGTCACGATGACGATGCCGGCAATGACGCCGCCCGGCTCGGGCCAGAAGCCGCCGTTGGCGATCGCGAACGCGGGGATGAACACGTAGGTGAGGAAATCGACGACGAGGTCGAGCACGTCGCCGGACCAGCGCGGCAGCACTTGGGCGACCCGCACCTTTCGGGCGATCGGGCCGTCGATGGTGTCGACGATAACCGCGACGCCGAGCCACAGGAACATCAGCGCCCAGCGCCGTTCCACCGCGGCAAACAGCGAGAGCAGCGCGAGCGCGGCGCCCGCGGCCGTGAGCAGATGAACGCCGAAGGCTGCCGCGCGCACGAGCGGCGGTGCCGGAGAGCCGGCTGAAGCGTCCGGTGCGGGACCCTGGGCCGACATGAGTGGCGCTCTTCCCCTCGCCCCTGAATACCGCATGGGCGGGCAAAGCGAAATCGGCCGCCTCGTCAGGTTCCGGCGAAAGGGCTAGGACGGGGGCATGGCGCGAGCAAATGGATCGCACATGGCTGCCGAAGCGGTCGTTCTCGGCGCGGGGCCGGCAGGACTGACGGCAGCCATTGCGCTCGCGGTCGGGGGCGTCGAGACCGTGCTGGTCGCCAAGCGCCCGGAGCGGCCGGACAATCGCACATCGGCGCTACTCGCCGGCTCGGCCGCCGCGCTCGACGTACTCGGGGTGTGGGATGCGTGCCGCGCTTACGCGGCCCCGCTGCGCGTCATCCGGCTGACCGACGACACGCGACGCCTGCTACGCGCGCCCGAGGTCTCGTTTTCCGCGCGCGAAATCGGCTTCGATGTCTTCGGCCACAACATCGAAAACCGGCACCTCGTTGCCGCCCTCGAGGAACGTGCCGCGCAGCTTGCGCACCTCACGCGCATCGACGCGCCGGCCAAGGCGCTCACGCCCTGCGAAGAGGCGATTGCGCTCGAGTTGGAGAACGGCCGCACCATCACGGCGCAACTCGCGATCGGCGCCGACGGCCGCAACTCGTTGTGCCGGCGCGCCGCCGGGATTGCGACCGACGGCTTTGCCTACCCGCAGGCGGCATTGACGTTGAACTTTGCCCACGCGCGAGCGCATCGCGACGTGTCGACCGAGTTCCACACAGAAAGCGGGCCGTTCACGGCCGTGCCGCTGCCGGGGAATCGTTCGAGCTTGGTGTGCGTGGTGGAACCCGCGGAAGCGGAACGTTTGGCGGCACTACCAGCCGACGCTCTCTCAGAAATCATCGAGCGGCGCGCCCATTCGATCCTCGGCAAAGTGACAGTCGAGCCCGGGCGCGGCGTATTTCCGCTCGCCGTCGAGACTGCCAAACGTTTTGCCGCCCGGCGCGTCGTTTTGGTCGGCGAGGCCGCCCACGTGGTGCCGCCGATCGGCGCGCAGGGGCTCAATCTCGGGCTGCGCGATGCGGCCACCATCGGCGAGCTTGCGGTCACGGCGCGGCGCGACGGCGCCGACCTCGGCTCGGGGGAACTGCTTTCGCATTACGATGGGCTGCGGCGTCCCGATATCGCCAGCCGCACCGCCGCCGTCGACGTGCTCAACCGCTCGCTGCTTGCCGACTTCCTGCCGGCGCATGGTCTGCGCGGCCTCGGTCTCTATTTGCTCGACCGGATCGGCCCGCTTCGGCGCGCGGTGATGCGCGAGGGGGTCGCGCCGTCCGCCTTCGAGCCGCGCCTGATGCGCGGCGAGGGGTTATAATTTTAATTTATATTTTGATCTCTTAATACTGAGTTACTTGGATAATTCGGGTGGACATTTGACCTTGGCTGGCGGCTCGCGGAACTCGGGAGAGACGGGAACTGGCAGCGCCCCCATGGTAGCGCCGGATGATCCGGCAATGGAATACGCGAACAAGCCGCGTTCGACGAAGTGCGGATCGTGCAACGCCTCCTCCAACGAAGAGACGACGTTTGCGCAACAATCGGCAGCGGCAAGTTTCGGCCGCCAGTGATCGGCCGTCTCACCGGCAACGAGGGCGGCAACGGCCGCCTTGGTACCGGCAGGGTCCGTGCGGTCGTCGATGAATTTCGCCGGCAAGCCGATGGTCGCGCAGAAGGATTCCCAGAATTTCTGCTCCAGCGCCCCGCAGGCGAGGAGCTTGCCGTCGCGCGTCGGGTAAAGCTGATAGCGCGCCGAGCCGCCGGCGGTGCGTAATTCGCCCGGTCCTGGATAGCGGCCGGTCGCTTGTCCGACCGCGAGTGCCAGCCACGCGAAGGTGAACATGGCGTCGGCCATGGCGACGTCGAGATGACAGCCCTGCCCCGTCGCATCGCGCTGGCGCAACCCGAGCAGGATGTTGATCACGGCCGGCATGCTGCCGCCGCCGATGTCGGCAATCAGTCCGGGCGGCACCACCGGACGATCGGCAGGCCCCGGCTGAAGCGCCAGCAGCCCGGTAGCGCCGATGTAGTTGAGATCGTGGCCCGCCTCGAGCGCCCGCGGGCCTTGTTGGCCGTAGCCGGTGATCGAGCAGTAAACCAGCCGCGGGTTGATTTTGCGCACGTCGTCGTAGCCGAGGCCGAGGCGGTCCATCACGCCGGGCCGGAACTGCTCGACCAGGACGTCGGCGCGGGCGAGGAGCGGCATCAGCCGCTCCCGGTCGGAAGAGTCCTTCAGATCGAGCACGAGGCCCTGCTTGCCGCGGTTGAGCAAAGCAAATCCCGACGCGACGCCGTCGAAGGGCGGCGAGCCTCGCCGCGCGTCCTCTCCGCCCGGGCGCTCGATCTTGATCACCTCGGCACCGGCCTCGGCGAGCATCAGGGTCGCGAGCGGCCCCGGCAGCAGGGTGGTGAAATCGAGGACGAGGACACCGGAAAGCGGTTGCGGCATGAGCGGCCCTTTGCGGTGAAGGTCCAACGAGAATAGGGCCGCGGGCTTGGGGCGAAAAGCGGCTTGGCGTGTGCCCTGCCCTGCTCTAAAGCCCGGCCGATCAGGAGGCCTCATGAAGCTCGCGCGGGATTTTTACAAGCCGCTTGCCCTCGGCGCGCCCGCGCCCCGGCGCGAGCTGCCGGTGCGGCTCGAGCGCATGATCCATTTCGTCCCGCCGCATGTGGAGAAGCTGCGCGCCAAAGTGCCGGACTTGGTGCATCAGGTCGACGTGGTGCTGGGCAATCTCGAGGACGCCATTCCGGCCGACGCCAAGGACGCGGCGCGGCGCGGTTTCATCGCGATGGCCAAGGCAACCGACTTCGGCGCGACCGGCCTGTGGACCCGCATCAACGCGCTCAACTCGCCGTGGGCTCTCGACGACGTGACCGAGATCGTTGCGGCGGTTGGGCACAAGCTCGACGTCGTGATGCTGCCCAAAGTCGAGGGGGCGTGGGACATCCATTACCTCGATCAACTCTTGGCGCAGCTCGAGGCGCGGCATGGTGTCGACAAGCCGATCCTCATTCACGCCATTCTCGAAACCGCCCAGGGCGTGAACAATGTCGAGGCGATCGCGTCGGCGTCCCCGCGCATGCACGGCATGAGCCTCGGCCCGGCGGATCTCGCCGCCTCGCGCGCCATGAAGACGACCCGGGTCGGCGGCGGACACCCCGACTACAAGGTCATCGCCGACGCGGACGGCAGCGGCGCGCGCGCTTCGTTTCAGCAGGATCTCTGGCACTACACGCTCGGCAAAATGGTCGACGCCTGCGCGGCCGCCGGTATCAAGCCGTTCTACGGCCCGTTCGGGGATTTCTCCGACCCTGACGCCTGCGAAGCGCAATTCCGCAACGCCTTCCTGATGGGATGCGTCGGCGCCTGGTCGTTGCACCCTTCCCAGATCGCCATCGCCAAACGCGTGTTTTCGCCCGATGCCGGCGAGGTCAAATTCGCGCGCCGCATCATCGAGGCGATGCCGGACGGCACCGGCGCCGTGATGATCGACGGTAAAATGCAGGACGACGCTACCTGGAAGCAGGCCAAAGTGCTGGTCGACCTCGCACGTCTTGTCGCCGCCAAAGACCCGGAGCTGGGGAAGGCCTACGCGTTCGCCTGAATCGCACTAGTTTCAGAGCAGAAATCCCATTATGGGCTTGCCCATGAACACCGCCCGCAAGGCCAAGTACAAGATCGGCCAGATCGTCCGGCACCGGGTCTATCCGTTCCGTGGCGTCGTGTTCGACGTCGACCCGACCTTCAGCAACACCGAGGAATGGTGGCAGTCGATCCCGGAGGAGGTACGGCCGCACAAGGATCAGCCGTTCTATCATTTGTTCGCGGAAAACGCCGAGACCGAATACATCGCCTACGTCTCGGAGCAGAACCTGCTGCCCGACACGTCGGGCGAGCCGATCCGGCATCCGCAAGTCGCCGAGGAGTTCGAGCCGGATGGCAGCGGCAGTTTCCGCCCGCGCAACGCGCAATTCAATTAATTCGAGGCGTTTTGAAAACAAATGGCCGGGGCGAGCCCGGCCATTGCGACCTCACGCGACCGTGTGATGATTATTTGGTCGCCGGCGCCTGCATCTTCTTCTGCGCTTCCTCGCCGCGCTTGAGCAGCTCGTCCTGCATTTTCTTCTGCGATTCCTTGCGCTGCTCCTCGAGCACCTTGGGATCGGTGGGCGGGCCGTCGTGCGCCTTGGCGAAGTCGGAGAGCGGCAGCAAATAGCTCACGGTCTGCTTTTGATCGTTGATCGCCTGGATCTGCAACGTCTGGCCGGCCTTGAGCTTGGCGACGAAGTCATCGGTGACCTCGTGCTGAGACATGCAGAACTCGGGCGCGCAAATGATGAACGGTCCGTCGCTCGGC
>Ga0306926_10009037_pt1 | contig 10941 bp, 8 predicted proteins | sample flu12Cox44000178_FD_203759 | JGI IMG/M metagenome (GOLD analysis project Ga0306926, IMG submission 203759) | Lab enrichment of tropical soil microbial communities from Luquillo Experimental Forest, Puerto Rico - flux8day.12C.oxic.44.000.178 (v2)... | ecosystem: Environmental > Terrestrial > Soil...
GCATCGATACCCGTGGCGACGACCGAGATGCGCATCTTTCCCGACAGCCGCTCATCGAATGTCGATCCGAAAATGATGTTGGCATCGGGATCGACTTCCTCGCGGATGCGATTCGCCGCTTCATCGACCTCAAACAATGTCATATCCAAGCCCCCGGTGATGTTGATTAGGACACCCCTCGCACCCTTCATCGACACATCCTCGAGCAGCGGATTCGAGATCGCCGCTTCGGCGGCGTCAATCGCTCGGCGCTCGCCTTCAGCCTCGCCGGTGCCCATCATCGCCTTGCCCATTTCCGCCATCACCGTACGGATGTCGGCGAAATCAAGATTGATCAATCCGGGCATAACCATCAGGTCGGTAACCCCGCGTACGCCAGAATGAAGGACGTCGTCCGCCATCTTGAAGGCGTCGGCAAAGGTTGTCCTTTCATTGGCTATTCGGAATAAGTTTTGATTCGGAATGATAATCAGTGTGTCGACAAATTTTTGCAGCTCTTCGATGCCCAGTTCGGCGATGCGCATGCGATGACTGCCCTCAAAGTGAAAGGGCTTGGTTACCACGCCGACAGTTAGAATTCCTGACTCACGACCAATGCGCGCGATCACCGGCGCGCCTCCCGTCCCGGTGCCGCCACCCATTCCGGCGGTGATAAACACCATATTCGAACCTTGCATTGCCTCGAGGATCTCGTCGAGAGCTTCCTCTGCGGCAGCGCGGCCGACATCTGGCCGCGAGCCGGCACCGAGGCCTCGAGTGACGCCGATCCCAAGTTGGATCTTGCGAGAGGCGGTGGATTGCTGCAGCGCTTGAGCATCGGTGTTACAGGCGACAAACTCGCACCCGACCAAATTCGATCGGATCATGTTGTTGACGGCGTTCCCCCCAGCGCCCCCAACCCCGACAACGGTGATGCGGGGTTTCATCTCCTGCTCGTCCCTCGGGATGCTCAGATTGATCATGCGGTCCCCTCCGCTGCGACGCAGCTCCATGATGCCCGGTCCGGTCCGGGCTCCCCCCTCGCTGGCTCAGATCTGGCCGGGCGAGCAACAACGCGGAATTTGCCTCAAAAGTTTTCTCGCAGCCAGTGACCTAAGCGACCAAATAGCCGGTTCGGTGCCCGCAAAGGCCTGCCCCCACTAAGTGCCACCTCGACCCGCTCCGATAACGCGAAATGCAGGAGCCCGACGGCTGTCGAAAACGCCGGGCCGCCGGTCGCTTCGGCCAATCCCGTAACCCGTTGTGGCCGCCCGATACGAATCTGCTTGTCGAGGATCAGTCCGGCAAACTCACGTACTCCGTGCAGCTGACAAGCTCCACCGGTTAGCACCACGCGTCGCCCTGCGACTTTGTCGAACCCGCTGGCCTCGAGGCGATTGCGCACCAACTCAAAGGTCTCCTCGATTCGTGGCGCAACGATCCCCACAAGCAGAGATTTGGGAACGTGATTGACATGACCCTCGTCCTCTTCGCCGACTTGCGGGACAGCGATCGTTTCGCGCTCGTCAGTGCTCGAAGAAATGGCGCTGCCGAAAAGCGCCTTCATGCGTTCCGCGTGGGCCACGGGGGTCGAGAGCCCGCGGGCAATGTCATTTGTTACGTGGCAACCGCCGACAGGTACATAGTCGGCATGGATCAGATTGCCGTCGAAAAACACGCCAATCGTAGTTGTGCCGCCACCCATATCGATCACGGTCACACCAAGAGCGATCTCGTCCTCGACGAGGCACGAGAGCCCCGCCGCGTACGGGCTGACGACGAGCGCGTCAACGTCGAGATGTGAGCGCCCGATCGTCGAGCCGTGGTTACGCACGCTTGCCCCACTTGCGGTCACCACGTGCATGTTGACGGCAAGTCGCTGACCAAACATTCCACGGGGATCGCGGATGCCTCGGCTGTCGTCGATCGAGAAACCGACCGGGACTGAATGGATAACGTGACGATCACCCGGATCGCGCATCAAATAGCCCTGCTCGAGTACCCGCTGCATTTCCGCATCGGTGATCTCGCGCCCGGCAATGCCGATCTCGGCCTTGACGATGCGCGATCCGAAGAGTCCGCCCGATAGGTTCGCCACGACTTGCTGGATCGTCTCGCCCGCCATTTCTTCGGCGGCGTGCACCGCATTGACGACGGAGGCGCCGGCCGCTTCCAGATCGACTATCGACCCATTGCGCACCCCATGAGAGATCTGGTGGCCAATGCCGAGCACCCGAGGTTGCTCGGCTCCGACCCGCGCGATAAAGCAGCAAATTTTCGTCGTGCCAATATCAAGAGCAGCTATCAGGCTGCCACGCGGCCGAATCGACTGGCGGCGCGGTTTCCGTTTCCTGCCGTTTCCCGTGGTCGCTGCGGCTGCCTGATTTTTGGCATTAGCCGGCGCTTCGTCCATCGTGATCATGTGCTCTTTGCCGAGGGACGTCCTTTTTTCGACACCGGCGCTTCTTTGGGGGTCGCAGGGCTGACTCGCAGAACGAGCCGATCCGGCAGGCGCAGGTCGATGGTCTGCAAGTCCCGCTTCAGGATGGCGCTCGATCGCTCAAGGCGAGCGAGCTGCGACCACGCATTCGCTGCCCCGTCCGCCGGAAGTAGCACGTCGATCGCGTTTTCGATGCGTAGGTTCCAGCGACGGTCGCCGACGCGGATCGCAGCGGTTACGCGCGCCGCCAGTTCAGGTTCGCTCGCCAGTATCTTGAGAAGCTCCGCCGCATGTCGCGCGGCACCCTCCCCGACAACCATCGGTAGTTTGGCGAAACGATCGAGTCGGACAACCGGGATGACGTCGCCCGCATAATCGATCAGTTCAATCTTGCTCCCGTGCTGCCAGAGCGCCAACGGCTTACGTTCGACTAGACGCACGCAGATCGTACCCGGTAGGCGGCGTTCGATCACCGCGGCGCGCACCCAGGGAAGAGCTTCGAGCCGGTCCTTGGCGCGTGTCGGGCTAACCGCGAGGATCGGGGTGCTGGGCCCAACGGCGAGCGCGGCCAAGATAGTCTCCCGATCCGTCGTCTCGCGTCCTTCGACTCTGATATCGGAAACTGTGAGCCCGAGTAGGCCGCTCTCCAGCACCATTTTGTCTGCGGCACGCTGCAGCATCGATTGCCCAACGGCAGAGCGACTTAGCTGAACCGCACCGCCTATGCCTCCCAAAGTCAGCACCAGGAAAGCGGTCCGCAGCCCGATACGATAGAGGGAACGCGCCGATGCCAGGCGGCGCCGTCGCCGCTCCGTTGTTCCCATCACGTGTCGCATGCCGCATTCTCTAAGATCCACACCACCAGTTCGTCGAACCTGATGCCGAGATAACGAGCAATGTCAGGCACGAGGGAGGTAGGCGTCATCCCAGGTTGGGTATTCACCTCCAGCAAGTAGAGTGCGCCCGGACACCCCACTGTGTCATCATAGCGCAGATCGGCGCGGCTGACGCCCCGGCAGCCGAGCGCCCGATGGGCGCACAACGCGATGTCGAGAGCGTTTTGATAGATCCCCGAAGGGATCGGCGCAGGAGTCAGATGGTCGGATCCCCCGGCCGCATATTTCGCCGTGTAATCATAGAAGCTACCGCGCGGTACTATTTCACAGACGCCAAGTGCTCGATCTCCCATAATCGCTACGGTGAGTTCGCGGCCCGGTATAAAGCGCTCGACCAGCACCTCATTGCCGAAACGCCAACCCCTCACTTCGTCGCGCCAAGAGTTGTCGTTGACCCGCACGATGCGAACCCCGACGCTGGAACCCTGGTTAGTCGGTTTTACGACAAACGGGGCCGGAACCGGATCGTGCAGAGCCAATTCTTCAGGACACGCGACAACGCCGTCGACAACGGGCAGGCCTGCGGCCTGAAAAATCGCCTTTGCAGTAGGCTTGTGCATCGCTAAAGCCGAGGCCAGGATGCCCGAATGGGTATAGGGAATTCCGAGCATCTCGAAGATGCCTTGGATCGTACCGTCTTCGCCGCCGATCCCGTGCAGGGCGTTAAAGATCATATCCGGGCGAGGATCGAGGGCGCGTAACACCGCCGGTAGGTCGCGCCCGACATCGATCGCGCGCACCTTATAGCCGCGACCTGCAAGGGCCTTGGCGCACTCACGCCCGCTTGATAAAGAAACCTCTCTCTCCGGCGACCAACCCCCCATTAACACAGCCACGTTCTTGGTCATGGGCGAACCCCGGTGCTCGGGCGATGGTCACCCTGTCCTCTACCACAACCATCTCCCCGAGAGCTGGCAGGGCGCGTGTGACGTACCCCCGCAATGTGCGGGTAAGAGGCGATTGGAGACCGATACCCATCGTTTTTTGCGGCTGGCGCCAACTCCGGTAAGGGCCGACCGACGCGACGGATCTCCCACTCGAGCACAATTCCGGTCATCGCATAGACGCGGTGCCGGACCTCCTCGCCAAGACCCTCGATATCGGCAGCCGTGGCCCCTCCAGTATTGATTAGGAAGTTGGCGTGCTTCTGCGAGACCATCGCTCCGCCTCGGATCAGGCCGCGACAGCCGGCGGCATCGATCAAGCGCCATGCCGACTCACCTGGCGGGTTTGCAAACGTCGAACCTGAGGTGCGCGCGCGCACGGGCTGCGTGGTGTTGCGTATTTCACGAATCGCCGTCAACCGTTTGGTGATCTCCGCACGGTCGCCGGCAGCGCCGCGCAATCGAGCTTCGACGAAGATCCACCCAAGGTCGACGCCGCAATGACGATAGGCAAGCCTCATCGAAGTGCTGTCGATCGTATGGCTACCACCGCTACGGTCGAGCGCAGTCGCCGAGACAAGCACGTCTTTGATTTCCGCGCCATAGGCGCCGGCGTTCATCCGCAAGCTTCCACCGATGGTCCCGGGGATGCCAGATAGGAATTCCAACCCGGCGAGCCCAGCATCCGCCGCAGCCAGGGCGACAACGCGGTCGAGCGCACCCCCGCCGACACGAACCTCCCCGCGTTCAATGGTAATGTTCGCAAGACCCCTGCCGAGGCGGATCGTGACGCCAGGAACGCCGCCATCGCGGACCAGCAAATTGGAGCCGACCCCAATCACTGTCACGGGTATTTCCATCGGCAGCGCCGCAAGAAAGTCGCCGAGATCCTGCGCGTCTGCAGGCCGGAACATGATTTCCGCAGGGCCCCCGACGCCGAACCAGGTCTGCCTGCCGATCGGCGCATTTGCGGTCAGCTTGCCGCGCACCGGAGGAAGCTTTCCCGACATCGCGTCTTCGCGTCGCTCCGTCACGCGAGTTGGCTCAAGGAGTGCAGGCGAGCGAGTTCGCCCGGCAGGCTAATCGCCCAGTTGGTGATCGAGCCCGCCCCCAGGCACACGACCATGTCACCCGGCCTGGCCAGCTCCCTCACGAGCGGGGCAAGATCCTGCGGGTCGCTGAGGGGGCGTACGTTGCGATGGCCGTGCTCGATCAGACCGTCAATGACAGCCTCCCGGGTGACCCCTTCGATGGGGGTTTCTCCGGCGGCATAGACGTCTGCGACCAAGACAATGTCCGCATCGTTGAAGCAGGTGCAGAAGCCCTCGAAAAGATGCAACACCCGGGTAAAGCGATGCGGCTGAACAACGGCGATCACTCGGCCCTCGACAATCGCACGGGCCGCCTTCAGAACCGCCGCTATTTCGACCGGGTGATGGCCATAATCGTCGATCACGGTCACCCCGTTCCACTCCCCGGTCTTGGTGAAGCGCCGCTTGACTCCTCGAAAACTACTCAGCGCGATTCGCAGCGCCTCGTCGCCGAGCCCCATCGCTTCAGCAACGGCGACCACGGCCAGCGAATTTTGCACGTTGTGTTGCCCAAACATGGGTAGGAACAGGTCCGCGATCGTCCGCCCTCGATCCGATAACGCGTCAGACACGATGACGTCAAATCGGGCACCGTCGCGTCCCAGCCGGACGTCGACGGCGCGGATATCGGCCCGCGGGCTAAAACCATAGGTCAGCACGCGGCGATCTGACAACCCAGGGATCATCCGCTCAACTACGGGATGATCGATACACAACGCAGCAAAGCCGTAGAACGGAATATTGCCGACGAAAGTTTCGAAAGCTTGACGCAGCGCATCGAAGCTGCCGTAGAAATCGAGATGCTCAGGATCGATATTGGTGACGATTGCGATCGTCGCCGGTAACCGGGTGAAGGTACCGTCGCTTTCGTCGGCCTCGACCACCATCCAGTCGCCAGCTCCCAGGCGGGTATTTGTACCATAGGCGTTGATGATCCCGCCGTTGATCACTGTCGGGTCGAGTTGCGCTATCTCAAGCAGCGTACCTATCATCGAGGTCGTTGTCGTCTTGCCGTGGGTCCCGGCGATCGCCAGTGACCATTTGAGCCGCATCAGCTCGCCGAGCATCTCGGCGCGACGTACGACTGGCAGGCGGCGAACCCGTGCCGCTACGACCTCCGGATTGTCGGACTTGACCGCGGAGGAGGTCACCACGACCTCAGCCGCCCCCAAATTTCCGGCATCATGTCCGATTGCGACCGGGATTCCGAGATCGACCAGTCGGCGGACATTGGCGCCGTTCGTAAGATCGCTGCCTTGAATCCTATAACCGAGATTGTGCAGCACCTCGGCGATGCCGCTCATGCCGATCCCGCCGATGCCAACGAAATGCAGCGGGCCAATCGTCCGGGGAAGCGTTCTCATGCTGCGCGCCCTCGAAACTCGGAAGAATGCCCGCCGCCGGGTACGAGATCGAAGGCCAGTCGTGCCAGCCGTTGCGTAGCATCGCGCCGTCCAAAGGCGCGAGCGTGCCGCGCAGCTGCTGACAACGCTGCTCCATCGGCAAGCAGCCGATCGAGGAAACGGCAAAAGGTGCTCGGGGAGAAGCCCGCCTGCGGGATGACCCAACCACCGCCGGCCTCGGCGAAAACTCGGGCATTCGCGGTCTGATGATCGTCAGTCGCATGCGGATAGGGGATCAATATTGCTGGCCGGCCGATCGTTGCGAGCTCAGCCATGCTGGAGGCCCCCGCACGACAGATCGCCAGATGCGCTCGGGCCAGCCTCGCTGGCACATCGTCGAAAAAGGTACTCAGGTCTGCGGCTATACCCGCTCTGCGGTATATCTCCTTTACTGCAGCGAGATCCTCCGGACGTACCTGCTGGCTGACCCGCAACACAGTGCGCAGTCCCTCTGGTAAGGCCCTCAGAGCCAACGGGACAACCTCGCTTAAGACGCGCGCCCCCTGACTGCCGCCCATGACCAATAGCTCGATCGGTCGGCTGGGTCTCGGTGCTTGGTAGCCGGCACTGTCAACCGCCAGAATCGCCGGCCGCACGGGATTTCCGGTATGCACGGCACGGATGCGGTCGGCAAGGCGCAGACCTGTCGTCGCGGGAAAACCAGTGGCGATCCGCCGAGCGCGCGGCGCCAGCAGCCGATTGGCGCGCCCGAGCACTGCATTCTGTTCGTAAACGAGCGTTGGCAGCCGAAGATAAGTGGCCGCGAGCATGGTCGGGACCGAAGGGTAGCCGCCAAACCCGATGACGACGGTCGGCGCCAACCGGCGCAACATCTCACGCGCCTGGATAGCGCCAAGTGCCAGTTCGGCGAGGGCTCGAACGGCCTGCGCTGGTCCGCCGCCGAATTGCCCGGCGCGCACGCGATGGGTTTCGACCCCGACAAGACGTAGGACGATTGCATCGGCTCGTCTGTCGCTCAAGAGATGAACTCTAATCCCTCGGCCCAGCAGCTCGCTCGCCAGAGCCTCCGCTGGAAATAGATGCCCACCGGTCCCGCCAGCAGCGAGCACGAAGGAAACGCTCACGGCACCCCTCCTGCGAGTCGCCGGCGGGTCAGCGCGAGCATCATTCCCATGCCCAGCCCAAGAGCGAGGAACGACGATCCGCCGTATGAGAGAAAGGGCAGCGTCATCCCCTTGGTCGGAATTAAGTTCAGGCTCGATGCCATATTTATCGCTGCCTGAAGACCGAACTGGATCAGCAAGCCGGTCGCAGCGAGGAGTACGAACAAGCTCCCTTCATGCAAAAGCCTGGAAAACCCGCGCAGCACGATGAAGGTAAACAGCCCGACGACGACAAGGCAGACGATGACGCCGAACTCTTCGCCAGCGACAGCGAAGACAAAGTCGGCGTGGGCGTCCGGGAGGACGTCCTTCACTTGCCCCTCACCCGGACCACGACCCCACAGTCCGCCATTGACAAAGGCCTCGATGGAGCGGTTCACCTGATAGCTGTTGCCGGCCGACTGGTCGAGAAAATGATCGATCCGGACCTTGACATGAGGCAAGTAGAGATAGGCGCCTACAAGACCCCCGAGCCCGGAAAGGGCACCCGCTATTACCCAGTAGAGCCGCAGCCCGGCCATGTAAAATTGCGCAAACCACACAATCGCAACAACGGCCGCCATGCCGAAGTCCGGCTGCTTGATCAGCATTCCTGCGATGCCGAGAAACAACCCGATGCAGATCAGATTGCCGGGAAAGCCGGGACGCAACTTCTGCTCCGAGAACAGCCATGCGGCAACCACGGCGAAGGTCGGCTTGACGAATTCGGACGGCTGCACCGATAGCCCTGGCAAATTGATCCACCGCCTTGCGCCTTTGATCTCTGCTCCGACGACAAAGGTCAGAAAGAGCAGCGCCAACGCGACCGCAAGACCGATCACGGCGATTCGGCGGATAGTCCGCGGTGGCTGTAGCGACACCGCAAACATCAGGGCCATCGCCAACGGCAACATAGCAAGATGGCGGCGGACGAAGTGCAGGCTGTCGTAACCGATCCGCTCGGCGACTGCCGGGCTCGCTGCCAAGCTCAACACGACGCCGAACCCGATCAGGATGCAAATTGCGGCGAAGCTCCATCGATCGACCGTCCACCACCAAAGTGCTATCGGGCTCTGGTCGATGCGCGCAAACCTCATTCGCAACAATCCTCGAGGCGGATAGCGCGAAGCTTCTGGTCATGGGTAACAGATAACTCTCGCATGGCACGATTGAGCGACGCGGCGAGGCTCTTTGGTCCCAATATGTAGCGTAACCGATTACATCCGGATACCATTTGTACAGTCCGACCGGGATCACGTTTTCAGCGCAATTTCAGCGTGGCGAGCCCCGCGATCGCCAGAATCCAGGCGATAATCCAAAACCGTATGACGATCGTCGGCTCCTCCCAACCCTTCTGCTCAAAATGATGGTGTAGCGGGGCCATGCGGAAGACACGCCGTCCAGTCATCTTAAAGCTTGCGACTTGAACGATGACCGAGACTGCCTCGAGAACGAACAGACCCCCGATTATCGCGAGCACGAGTTCGTGCTTGGTCACGACGCTGATCGTGCCAAGAGCTGCACCGATAGACAGTGATCCGGTGTCGCCCATGAAAACCATTGCCGGCGGCGCGTTGAACCACAAGAACCCGAGACTCGCTCCGACCATCGCTCCGCAAAAGACGGTCAGCTCGCCCGCGCCGGCGACGTGATGGATCTGCAAGTAATTGGCAAAGATCGCATTACCGACGAGATAGGCGATAAATGCAAAACAACCGGCGGCGATCATCGAGGGAACGATAGCAAGCCCGTCAAGCCCGTCCGTCAGGTTAACCGCATTCGAGGCGCCGATGATTACCAGAACTCCGAACGGCACAAAAAACCAGCCAAGCTCGATCAGCACATTCTTGAAAAATGGCACGGCGAGCGCATTAGCCAGGCCCGGAGGCGTCACATAGGTCACCGCGATGCAAGCAGAGGCGCTTAGCAGGACTTCCAGGCCGAGCTTGGCCCTACCTGAAAGGCCGTGATGCGAATTTCGTCGAAGCTTCCGGTAGTCGTCGCAAAAGCCGATCAGACCGAATCCGACCGTGGCCAGAAGCACGATCCACACATAAGCGTTTGCCAGGTCCGCCCACAGCAATGTCGAAATCGTCAGCGCCAGCAGAATCAGGAAGCCGCCCATCGTCGGTGTTCCCTTCTTGCGCGTCAGATGCCCGTCGGGACCGTCGGGACGGATCGGCTGGCCGTTAGCCTGCTTTGACCGCAGCCACGCGATGATATGCGGACCGCACAAAAAGCTGATCAACAGCGCGGTGACCGCCGCTCCTCCCGACCGAAAGGTGATGTAGCGGAACAGATTGAACGCCTGAAACTGATCCGCCAGAGGAAAGAACAATGGATAGAGCATCCGATCATGTCTCTGTCCGCGCCGATTCAGCGCGCAGCCGCTCCACGATGAAGCCGAGGCCAATTCCGCGAGAGCCTTTGACCGTCACGACATCGCCGGCGCGCAGAAAGCGAAGCAACTCAGGGATAGCTTCATCTGCCGTGGGCCACAACCCACCCCGCTTCGAATCGGGCAGAACGTCGCAGAGCGCCGTAACGGCTCTCCCCACGAGAAAGACCCGGTCGACCTCCGAGCCGACGAGCGGCTCCGCCAGTTCGCGGTGGAATCGCTCGGTCGCCTCGCCAAGTTCGAGCATGTCACCGAGTACGGCCACCCGCCTCGCGCCCGCGGCGGGCGGAATCGCCGCAAGCACTGCGAGCGCGGCGCGCATCGCCGCCGGGCTCGCATTGTAGCTCTCGTCGAGCAAGGTCAGTGTGCCGCCTTGCCACGGAAGTTCGTAGCGTCGACCGCGCCCCGGCAACTCCTCAAGCCCGGCCAGTGCCGCGACGGCGCGACGCGGATCGGCCCCGGCCGCAGTCACTGCCGCGAGAACAGCGAGCGCGTTCATCACCCAGTGCCGGCCTGGTATCGGGAGCTGACAACGCAATGCGAGTCCAGGAAGCGCGACATCAAAGATGCTGTTGCGCGGTTCGAGTAAATAATCAACGAGCCGCACCGTGGCTTTGGGATGGATACCGAAACTAACCACCTCTGCCGCATGGGCTCGTCCCGCCGCTGCCAACCGCGCGAAATGCGGATTATCGCGGTTTAGGACGGCGACCCCCCCCGGTTCGAGACCGAGAAAAATTTCTGCTT
>Ga0306926_10009042_pt1 | contig 10938 bp, 11 predicted proteins | sample flu12Cox44000178_FD_203759 | JGI IMG/M metagenome (GOLD analysis project Ga0306926, IMG submission 203759) | Lab enrichment of tropical soil microbial communities from Luquillo Experimental Forest, Puerto Rico - flux8day.12C.oxic.44.000.178 (v2)... | ecosystem: Environmental > Terrestrial >...
TATTGTATGCGCCGTTCGCTAACGGCCTCGCGTTCGCTCGGCCTGCTCGGGCGCTCGCGCCTCCTCACCATGAGGGTCTCACTGCGACTTGCGCAGCCCGTCCCACCACGCGCAAGTGCCGGACATCAGCGTGTAATTCCCTTCCATCACCTGGACCGGCGCGCGCAGGCCTTCTTTGGCCGCGTTCATCCGCATGTCGCGCGCGGCCTGGCGATCCTTTTCCGGTAGCCAGATGCGCTCATGGCCCCACAGGCTCGGGCCGTGTTTCACTTCGGCCGGCTGCCAGGTTTTGGGATCGATCTCCCTTCCGCCCCAGCCGCATTCCACCATGAAAGACGATGGCGTCTTGGCATAAAATGACGTCATGAGATCGTTGACATGCCGGCCGAGCGTGACGCTGACGCGATCCTCGCTCAAGGCAATGTCGTAGGATTGGCCGACGTCATCGAGCGAGAACAGTTCCACCATCAGATGATGCATGCCGCTCTTGCCGGTCTCGATCAGCGCAAGGCTGTGATGGCGCGGATTGACGTGGAAGAAATAGGCGCGGAACGGCTTTTCGATGTAGTCGGAAAGGCCGAAGCCGAGCAAATTGACATAGAACGCCATCATGGGTTCGATGTTTTCGACCATCAGCACCGCATGGCCGAGCCCGAGCGGTCCGGTCCGGAATCCCGATATCGAACGTCCCGGGCAAAATGGCGTCTCGTCGGTCTCGGCGCCATGAAAGCCCTCCAGGCGGTTGCCGGCGGGATCATGAAACGAGATCAGCGCCTGGACGCGCCGCGCATCGGCAAGCGAAGATGGCTCGGCGGTGACTGCTATGCCCGCGTCCTCCAATCGCGCCGCGAGCGCATCGAGCGCACTGGCATCCTTAACCTCCCAGCCGAAGAAATGGGCGCCTTCGCCAATCGCACGGTCGATGACGACGCGCTGCTTGCGGTCATCCATCCGGAAGGCCAATAGCGAATTGCCGCGCTCGACCGCTTGAAATCCAAGGAGGTTGGTACCGAATTGTCGCCAGTCGTCGAGCCGGTCCGACCCGAACCCGGCGTATCCCAAACCCATGATCATGGCACAGCTCCCTGGAACTCCGGGTTGTCCCGGCTTGAGGTCTCGGGGCGAATGCTACCCTTATTTTCTCATCCGTCCATGACGCCGATGGTCCGATCCGGCATTGGCCCATGCGGGGAGCCCTTGACGCGGGAACCCTGCCATGGTGTCTACTTAAGGCCATGAGCACCGTTGTCCGCCCTTTCTGTCGTTGGTGGCCCACCTTCTAAAAAGGTGGCCGGTGCGATTTTTTCAACTTTCATCGTCAGGGGCCGCCATCGCAGCGCGGCGGCTCTTCGTTTGTCCTGTGTGGCGTTTCCTCGGCAAGTCTGGTTAAGAGGATCACATGAACAGGACGGTTTTTTCCCTGCCCGAGCATAGCGAATACCTCACCCATGGCGGGCTTTCGGTTCGCCGCGCGGTGGAGCATTTTTCCGGCGGCGCCAGCCGGCTCGACAAGTTGATCGAGCTGTTGGATCGCAGGCGCGGCGTGGTGCTGTCGTCGGGCACCACCGTGCCGGGCCGCTATGAAAGCTTCGATCTCGGCTTTTCCGATCCGCCGTTTGTGCTTCAGACCTCAGGGGTCGATTTTTCACTGCGCGCATTGAACGAGCGCGGCGAGGTGCTGATCGCCTTCCTTGCCGACACGCTGCGCGAGGCTAGCGTGGTCTTCACTGACAAGACCGCTTCGCGCCTTGCAGGCCACATCATCCGCGGCAAGGCGCCCATCGAGGAAGACCAGCGCACCCGGCGCGCCAGCGTGATGTCGCTGGTGCGCGACTTGATTGCCAATTTCGCCGCCGGCGAGGACGCATTGCTCGGCCTGTTCGGCGCGTTCGCCTACGATCTCGTCTTCCAGATCGAGGATCTCGTGCAAAAGCGCCCGCGCGAGAAAGATCAGCGCGACATCGTGCTTTATGTGCCGGATCGCCTGCTGGCCTATGACCGCGCCACCTCGCGCGGCGCGGTTTTGAGCTATGATTTTGCCTGGCAGGGAAACTCCACCGATGGATTGTCGCGGCAAACGCCCGACAGCGTCTATGCCAATACAAACCGGCAGGGATTTTCCGATCACGCGCCCGGCGAGTATCAGGCGACCGTTGAGCTCGCGCGCGCGGCGTTCGCACGCGGCGATCTGTTCGAGGCGGTGCCGGGCCAGCTCTTTGCCGAGCCCTGCGAGCGCACGCCGGCGGAGGTCTTTCAGAGGCTCTGCCGGATCAACCCCTCGCCCTATGGTGCACTGATGAATCTCGGCGACGGCGAATATCTGGTATCGGCCTCGCCGGAAATGTTCGTGCGCTCGGACGGCAAGCGGGTCGAGACCTGCCCGATCTCGGGTACGATCGCGCGCGGCATCGATGCCATTGGCGATGCCGAGCAGATCCGGCAGCTCCTGAACTCCGAGAAAGACGAGTTCGAGCTCAATATGTGCACCGACGTCGATCGCAACGACAAGGCGCGCGTCTGCGTGCCCGGCACGATCAAGGTGCTGGCGCGGCGGCAGATCGAGACCTATTCGAAACTGTTCCACACCGTCGATCACGTCGAAGGCATGCTGCGTCCCGGCTTCGATGCACTGGATGCGTTCCTCACCCATGCCTGGGCCGTCACCGTGACCGGCGCGCCCAAATTGTGGGCAATGCAGTTTGTCGAGGATCACGAACGCTCGCCGCGACGCTGGTACGCCGGCGCCATCGGCTGCGTGAATTTCGACGGCAGCATCAATACCGGTCTGACCATCCGCACCATCCGCATGAAGGACGGCCTTGCCGAGGTGCGGGTCGGCGCGACCTGCCTGTTCGACTCCAACCCGGCGGCCGAAGACAGGGAATGCCAGGTGAAGGCGGCGGCCCTGTTCCAGGCCCTACGCGGCGATCCCGCAAGGCCGCTGTCGAGCACCGCACCCGACGCCACCGGCTCCGGCAAACAGGTGCTGCTGATCGACCATGACGACAGCTTCGTGCATATGCTTGCCGACTATTTCCGCCAGGTCGGCGCCCAAGTCACCGTGGTCCGTTATGTGCATGCCCTCGACCTGCTCAAGCAGAGGAAATGGGACCTTCTGGTGCTGTCACCCGGCCCCGGCCGGCCCGAGGATTTTGGGATTTCAGGGACCATCGATGCGGCGCTCAAGAAAAAAATGCCGATCTTCGGGGTCTGCCTCGGCGTGCAGGCGATCGGCGAATATTTTGGCGGCCAACTCGGCCAGCTCAGCCAGCCGGCGCATGGTCGTCCCTCGCGCGTGCAGATCAAGGGCGGGCGACTGATGCGAAGCCTGCCGAACGAAATCGTGATCGGCCGCTATCACTCGCTCTATGTCGAACGCGACAGCATGCCTGACGTGCTCGAGGTGACGGCGAGCACCGAGGACGGTGTTGCGATGGCAATCGAGCACAGGACGCTGCCGGTCGGCGGCGTGCAATTTCATCCGGAATCGCTGATGTCGCTGGGCGGGGAAGTGGGCTTGCGTATCGTCGAGAACGCCTTCCGGCTCGGCGCGGCCATCAATTGAGGGGACAGCAATGAGATTTGACGACGATTTGAAGACGACCGTCCGTACCATCGCGGATTATCCCAAGCCAGGCATCATGTTTCGCGACATCACCACGCTGCTTGCCGATGCGAGCGCCTTTCGTCGCGCAGTCGACCAGCTGGTGCATCCCTGGGCCGGTTCGAAGATCGACAAAGTTGCCGGCATCGAGGCGCGCGGCTTCATTCTCGGCGGTGCGGTCGCCCATCAGGTCTCGGCCGGCTTCGTGCCGATCCGGAAAAAAGGCAAGCTGCCGCATACAACGGTGCGGATCGCCTATTCGCTGGAATACGGCATCGACGAGATGGAGATGCATGTCGATGCCATCCATCCGGGGGAACGCGTCATCCTGGTCGACGATCTCATTGCAACCGGCGGCACCGCGGAGGGAGCGATCAAGCTGTTGCGCCAGATCGGCGCCAACGTGGTCGCCGCCTGCTTCATCATCGATCTTCCCGACCTCGGCGGCGCGGCAAAACTGCGCGCGATGGACCTGCCGGTCCGCACCCTCATGACATTCGAGGGGCATTGAGGTCCGCGGCCTGCGGTTCGGATTTAGACTAGTCGCCGACACCCGGCATCGCCGGCGCTTGCGGTCTCGTATCTGGAAGGCTGATGATCACCTCGCCGTCGGCAACAGCGACATTGATCTTGCGTAATCGCGCGCGCGCGTTGCCGGGATGAACGCCGGTGCGGATATCGAACTCGTAGCCGTGCCAGGGGCAGACCACGTGCATCCTTGTCTTGGAGAAGGCCATGCCCTTGCTGGTGCGGTCCTCGGCGATGATTTCCTCGACCTTGGCGATCATCTTGCCCTGGCAGGCCGGTCCTCCCATGTGCGGGCAAAGATTGAGATAGGCAAAGAACTCGCCGTCGAGCCTGAACACGCCGACCTCAAAACCCTCGAAGCCGATGATCTTGCGGCCGGGGTCGGCAAAGTCCGCGGCAGCCCCGATATTTACCTCGCGCATGTTGATGTCCCCGTTATCGCTTCGTCCGGTTGAACCACATCGACAGGTCCCAGAGATTGAGCCCGGCTGAGCGTATCAACGCGCTCACCGTCACGACGATGTCGGTGGGCGTGACAAGCTCCGGCGTAACCGGCCGCGGCTGCGGATTGTCGGCGTCGGCCTTCGCGGCGTAGAGCCGGATCGCCGCCGTCATGATGCGTTCGAGATCGGCATCGGACACCTGATCGGACCGGCCCGTCGACAGCGCGCGATCGGCCGCCTCGACGAAATCGGCGCCGATCGGCCGCGCCTTGATCTCTGCGGGAGCCGTCATCAGGCAAGACCCGGGCGGCTTGCCAGCACGTCCTTCGCCCTCGGCCGCCTTCGCTTGGTCTCGAGATTGAAGATGCGCGCGGCGTTGAGCCCGAGGATGTTGCGCTTGGCCTGCTCGCTCAGGAACGGCAGGGTCGAGATCGCGCTCGGCGGATCGAAATCCCAATGCGGCCAGTCCGACGCATAGAGCAGCTGTGTGTCCGCGTTGAAGGCCTCCATCGTCGCCTGCAACAGCTTCGGATTGGTCTTCTCCAGCGGCTGGCTGGTATAGAACATCTCGCGCATGTATTCGCTGGGTAGCTTCTTCAACAGCGGCGCCTCGCACGATCGCATCTGGTACTCGTGGTCGAGGCGCTGCATCAGGAACGGAATCCAGGCGAGCCCGCTTTCCACCCATATCACCTTCAGCTTCGGGAAGCGCTCGGGCAGGCCGTTGATGATCCAGTTCGTCATGTGGATCAGGTTGTAGTGCACGAACGACAGCGCGTGCATGGAGATGAAGCGATTGAGCTGCAGAAAGGAAGGGTCGTTCCAGTTGAAGCCGGAGTGAAACGCGAACGGTTTGCCGGTCTCCTCCATCATCGCGTAGAGCTTCATGTAGCTGTTGTGATGCACCGGCTTGTTGCGGGTCGAGCAGACCGTAAATCCGATAATGCTGTCGAGGTGGGCGTAACGCTGCACCTGCTCGACACAGGCCTCCGGGGTGTTGAACGGCAGATAGAGCAATCCCTTCAGGCGGTCGTCCTCGGGCAGGATCCGCTCCACCAGCCACTTGTTGTAGGCACCGCCGAGCGCCGCCTCCATCTCGTCCTGCGGGTGCATGCCGAGCAGGAGCATCGGCGTCGGGAACACGATCTGATAATCGAGGCCGAGCGCGTCCATGGCGCGGCGCGCAAGCTCGGTGAAGTGGTGGGCGCCTTTTTTGTCGACCGGCTCCAGCAGCGCCTGCTGGTGCGGGATGCGGCCATACACGTGCTGGTGAAGGATACCGGGCTGGCTGTTGAGCAGCGAATAGCTGGCGTTGCCGGGGCGTGCGGCGTTGGCTTCGCCCATATGCCGGATGACGTCATTGTCGATGCGGGCGAGAATCTCCGGCCAGAACGACGTCTCGCTGACGTGCGCGTCGATGTCGACCAGGAAATAGTCTTCGTGACTTTCGGCCTGCCGCGTCGCATGCGCGAGGATGTCGCGCGTGTCCGTCTGCATGGTGATTTCCTGCAGTTCGCGGAATTGTTGCGGAACTCGCTCGAGCATCGATCGTCTCCTTTAAGGATAAGGCCCTCCGCGATGCGGACGGGCCGGACATCATTCGGCGGCGTGCAGCCGCGGCGCATGCACGGCCGCGGCGAGCTGTTTGTTATAGACCTCTTGCCACTCGCTGTTGTCATCACTGACAAGATAGCCCGAGCGCGCGGTGGTGTAGACGCTTGGGTCCTCCGCGCCCGGCGGCGCAATGCCCTGGTCGCGGAGCGCGCGAGCCGCCATCAACAGACGCCGCCGCGTGCGGGTGATCATCTGGTCGGATGGCGCGAGATGCTCGAATTCGTGGTCGACGATCGGCCCCATGCTTTCGGTGATGGCCTGGTCCTGCAAATGGATGCCCTCGATCCCGCTGTAGATCGTGCCGTTCTGCTGGGCGATGCGGTCGATCTTCCAGTCGTTTGACGGGTTCGCCTCGAGCCGGAAGCGTCCGAGCCAGTCCGATGTGTTGGGAAGGAACTTGTTGGCGCGGCCGGTCCCGCCGATCGGCGTGCCGTCCTTGAAGGCGGGCTGCGGCTGCGATAGCGCCGACACTCCCTTCTTCCACCACATGAACACGAACATGGTGTGGCCGTCATCGAGCGGCACCCAGGCCCGCGCATGGATGTGGCTCGCGAACTCGCCGTTGGGCACCTGGGTCCAGAACGGAAGCAGGAAGTTGGCAAAGCGCCAATAGGTGGTATCGCGACCTGCCGGGCGATAGCCGGCATATTGCGTTCCCCAGGGCGCCTCGCGCAGATGATAGCGCGGCGCGCGGTCGATCACGGTGTAGAACACCGGCTCGTCCACGGCGAGGTCCTCGATGTCGACATGGCCCGCATGCAGAAAGCCGAAATGCGAGGTGTCGATCTCGCCTTCGATCGCCTGCAGGTAGTTGCACTCGCGCATGATGAAGCTGACGCGGATCTCGTCTTCCGGCAGGTTGAAAAGCTCGAATGCCGGCAGCGGCGGCGCCTTCTCGCCTGCGCCCATATAGACCCAGATGACGCCTGCGCGCTCCGCCGTCGCGTAGGCCTTTGCCTTGACCTTCTGCTTGAAGTCAGGCGGCGGCACGCTCGGCATGTCCACGCAGTTGCCGGCGACGTCGAACTTCCAGCCGTGATAGATGCAGCGAAGTCCGCTTCCCTCATTGCGTCCGAGAAACAGCGACGCGCAGCGGTGCGGGCAGCGATGGTCCATGACGCCGACGCGTCCATCGCTGTCGCGAAAAGCAATGAGCTTCTCGCCGAGCAGCATGAGGCGGATCGGCGGACCGTCGGCCGCGAGCTCCGACGACATCAATGCGGGGATCCAGTAACAGCGCATCAGCTCGCCCATGACAGTGCCGGGCCCGACGCGCGTCAATTCCATTCCATCCTTCGCGGTCGTCATGTCATCCTCATGGTGCGGTCACCGACCACCTTGAGAGGCAGGCAACCTGCCACAAAATGCGGTCCCTTGGTAGTGAAGTCGTTCACGCCCTAGTGACGGTTGCACGCAATGCAGCAATCCCGGTGTGGTCCCCTTGGCGGCCGCGAGCGACCCATCGAAGGCAAGCCGCCATCAGTGTGTGGTGAGAAGGCCGCAGATAGGCTATGTTGATTAATTGCTGAGCAGGAAATCGAGAGCTGGCACGGGAAGGTTACGGGGTAGGGACAGCATCGATGATGACTTTGCCGGAACTGGCAGTGGATGCCCTGGAGGAATTTCTCGGCTCCTTTGTGCGCCGCCGGTTCGGGTCGTCGGAGGCACAGCTTGCCGAGATCGTGCCGATGGCGGTTCGCCTTGCCATGGAATGCATCGGCAACAGCGACGCCCTCTACCATAACGTCGAGCACACGCTGCTGGTGACGCTCGCGGGACACGATATTATTCGCGGTCGCGCCGTCCACAACAACGTCACCGCGACCGACTACACGCATGTCATCATTGCCTGCCTGACCCATGACATCGGTTATGTTCGCGGCGCCTTGAGAGGCGACGATGCGAACGGTTTTGTCGTTGACGCAAGCGGCAAGAAGATAAGCCTGCCGCGCGGTTCTTCTGACGCCAGCCTGATGCAATATCATGTCGACCGCTCGAAGCTTTATGTAATGGAGAGGATGGAGGGCGTTCCCTTGCTGGATCGGCAGCGGATCGCCAACGCGATCGAAGGCACCCGATTTCCTCCCCCCAATGGGCAGAGCCATGATGAAGAGGCCTCGATCGTACGTGCCGCCGATTTGATTGGTCAACTCGGAGATCCGAATTACATCAGGAAGGCGAATGCCCTCTACTATGAGTTTGAGGAGGTGGGCATGAATCGCCAGCTTGGCTATGACTCGCCGGCCGATGTCGTCGATCGCTACCCGCAATTCTACTGGGGCTGTGTCGCCCCCCACATTCAGACCGCAATAGGCTATCTCAACAAGACAGCCAGCGGACGGCAGTGGATTGCAAACCTTTACGCCAACGTCTTCCGCGCCGAGCGGGAAATCCCGCTTTCGGGTCCGCAGGCCTAGATCGGCCGCGGCCGCCTCAAGCGGAATGAATTTTGGCTGAACCGCTTTGCGGCGGCATCACGCTCATGACTTCTGCAGGATCAGGTTCGCCTCCAGCTCGCGGAAGCCAAAATAGTTCAGCCGGATCCACTGGTGCAACTCGGTCGACGAATCCCGTTCGTGGCGCAGATAGTCGGTGAAGGAGAACGTCAGGCGGTCGACATAGGTTTTCAAAAACGTCGGTAACGCCGGGATTCGCATCAGCCGCCCCTCAGCCATCGCTTCCGGCAGTTCGCCGCGCACCACATACTCGTTGTCCACGATGATCAGCTGGGATTGCGGAATCTGCAGCCGCAGCGTCTCATGTCCGCGCGCCGAGACGCGATCGGCGTCGGCCAGGAACAGGATGACGGGAACGACCCTGCGCCGCGCCGCCTCCTTCAGGAAGCCGATCTCCTCCGACATCTTGAAGAACTCGTCGAAGGCATGGAAGCCGAGATCGATCACCTTGGCCAGCCCGTCATTGAGGATGACGCGGTCCATCAGCGCCATCTTGCCGTAAGTGTCCATAATTTCGGCGGTTTCGGTGATCGCGGGCAGGTAGTCGAGCAGTGAAGGCTCCTTGAGATTGATGTCGAAAGCCGCAACCCTGCCGTTCTTCAGCAACAGGAATTCGCTGAGCAGCCGCGCAACCAGGGTCCTGCCGACCTGTGGGCGGGGCGAGCAGACGATATAGACGGCTGTAGCGGGCATCACGCGCTATATCAGGCGAAAACGCCGCGCGATCCAGCCGGATTGCGCCGGCTGTGGCTATTTATTTTTCGCTGCTGCGGACCGCCGGTTTGCCGGAGCCGACGACATCGGTCAGCTTGATGCGGTCGAACTCGCTCCAGACATTGGCCAGCCAATGGCGCACATAGCCGCGCAGGACGAAGGAATAGTTTGCGGCTTCATCGCGCATGCTCTTGTTGGCGACGAATTTGAGGAAGGGGACGGACGCAAGCTCGACCTGCTCGAACGCCATTTCGTTGAGCTTGGGAATGGTGAGCTCGGTGGCGTCCTTGATGCGGTGGAAATAGGAATTATAGGTCGACTGGTCCCACTCGAAGAAGCTCGTATTGTTGATGAAATTCTTCACCAGGAAGTATTTGGCGCCGGCCATGAAATTCGCCGTTTCGGCGATCTCGTCGAGCGAGGCGATCGAGGGGCCCAAAATATGGAACACCGCAAAGGTGATCTGCCCGGATTTGGCCGCATCGAGAAAGCCGATGTCCCGCAGCGAGCCCAGCGCCGGGGACAAAAGGCCGGCGCGGACGTCGATGACGGTGACCGAGGGGCTCGCCGTGTTCAACGTGTCGAAGATCTTCATCTGGTCGGCGGTCGCCGTCATGTCGACGATCTCGGTGACATCAGGGTGAAAGCGCTTCAGCGTGCCGCGCGGAGATTCGGTGTCGAAGGCGCGGGTCGGCACGTTGTTGGCAGTGAAGTAATCGAGCAGGGTGCGCGAAACCGTGGTCTTGCCCACGCCGCCCTTGTCTGCGCCCACCACAATGACTGCCGGCTTTGCCATGTCCGCCCCTCTACTAACTCCCGACCGTGTGGCCGGCTAAATCGCCCACCTGCTTTGGGCGCGAACATGGCAGAAACAAGGGGGAATTCAATTGAATGCGGTCCCGCCCGGCGGATTTTGGTCAGGGGACGGTTAGCGCGGGCGCGTTGAAAGTTCAATGCAAGCGCATGAAGAACACTAACCTTTCCACGTTGGGCCCTCAGAATTTGGTATCGAGCCTTGTTATCCCGGTGGCGTCGGATAGTTGCGAGGCTACACGGCCGGCTTCCTCGAAGCTTGAATCCTTCAGCGGAATGGCGTGCAGCGTCCCGTCGGTCAACTCGATATAGACGCCGTAGGAGCCGTCTGTTTCGTATTCGATTCGTCCGAGCCTGCGGCATTGATCGAATGGACGATCGACGACACGTGTCCAGCGGCCGAATGCCCGTTTGGAAAGCCTTATCGTTTTCGTCCTCAGGTCGATTTCTGCGATCCATCGCCGCGACGCAGCCAGCGCGAACACAATTGCGAGCAGGATGCACGCAATGGCAGCGCCGCCGCTCGTCGACGCGGGGGAATCGGGCGCGAATGCAAGCGCAAGGCCTGCGATCGCAAAAGCGCCGGCCGGAACGATCCACTTGATTGGAGACAGGCTCGTTTCAAACCTGAGGACGGACCCGCCTTGTCCGCCAGGCGATGCGCTTGCGGTCATGGAGCTAGTGTCCCGAATCCGAAGTTCGCAGCCTTTTGCAGCGGGTGCCTTTTGCGAACTTCGGATTCGAAAGGACACTAGGACTTATGATT
>Ga0306926_10009045_pt1 | contig 10937 bp, 9 predicted proteins | sample flu12Cox44000178_FD_203759 | JGI IMG/M metagenome (GOLD analysis project Ga0306926, IMG submission 203759) | Lab enrichment of tropical soil microbial communities from Luquillo Experimental Forest, Puerto Rico - flux8day.12C.oxic.44.000.178 (v2)... | ecosystem: Environmental > Terrestrial > Soil...
CATGGCGACGAGCTTGGCGTGGAAGGCGTTGTTGTCGTCGTTGTCGTTCCAGTTCACCACTCCCGGCGGGAGAAAACCTTGCTTGTAGGCCGTCGTCAATCTGGTGACCGCCTTGACCGCAGCCTCCTTGATCTGCGGCTCGTCGGTGTGCAGTTTGCCGTCCGGCGTGAACAAGTCCTTGCCGCCATAGGCGACCATGAAATGGTCGAAGTGACCGATCACGTCGAACCCGACCGCCGAAATCATAAAGCTGTAGGCATAGATGTTGCGCATGCCCTGGGCTCGCAATTTCGTCTGCACCAGCTGGAAAAAGTCGATAAACGCGTCCCAGGTCTGCGGGATGTCGGCGGGTTTGTAGCCGACCTTGTCGAGCAGCGATTTCCAGACATGGAACGGGATGACGGTCATGCGGTGCGGGATCATGTAATAGCTGCGCTTTTTCGTTACGTTGTTGTAGGCGTTCACGGTCTGCAGCGCCGTCGGCGTGAACAGCGATTTCTGCGTCTCGATGACGTCGGTCAGGTCAACGAGCTGGTCGTTCCAGGCGCTCAGCACGGCGAACCAGTAGTCGCCGACAGTGATGATGTCGGGTACGACGCCGCTCGTCACCGCGGCAATCTCCTTCTGCCGCATCGCGGCAAACGGCAGGATGCTGTACTCGATCTGGTTGCCGCTGGCCTTCTCGTAGTCGGCGACCATCTTCTTGAAGGCGATGTCTTCTTCCTGGGCGAAGCCCTGCACCCACCACAGCTCAGCGGTTGTCGCCGCCGCGTTGGCGATATACGGGCGCGCTACGCCGCCGCCAGCGGCAAGCACAAGCGAGCTGCGGAGCAGCGAACGTCGCGTCAGAATGGCCATTTCGTCTCCTTCTCCCTCAAGTTTGCACGATCGGGTATTTCGCGAAAATCTCCTCGACCCGCTTGAACGCCTTTTCCGCGGCTGCCTGCGGCGCCATCCCATCCTTCATGATGTCGACCCAACCCGCGCTCCAGACATGCTCGTTCTGGACCTGGGCATAGGCCGGGTTGAGGGCCCAGAATTGCGGCAATGTCGGGGTGAGCAAACCCTGCGTCGTGTAAGCCGCTCGATGCGGGTCGTCGAACCACCAGTGATCGCCCTTCACGGTGGAGGGCATACACGGAATGTTGCGTCCGAGCCCGGTCTTCAGCCGCTCGTTCGCGACTTTCGGCTGAATGACATATTTCAGAAAGTCCTTGGCTGCCGCGACGTTTTTGGCCCCCTTCGGGATCAGGATGCAGGGGTTAGTGGCCATGCTCGGCACCTGCTTGCCGTCATTGCTGAGCGCCAAGCCCATTGTGACGATATCGTCGTAGTCTTCCTTCTTTCCTTGTGACAGCACCGCGACCTCGGTTGAGATCGTGCCGTCGAGATCCATAACGATCTGCTTGGCGTGAAAGGCGTTGTTGTCGTCGGCATCGTTCCAGTTGATCGCCCCCGGCGGCACAAAGCCGTCCTTGTAGGCGGTAGCAGGGTAAGTCAGCGCCCTGATCGCCGCCTCGCGCACCTGGGGATCGTCGAGGTGCAGTTTGCCGTCCTTGGTGACGATGTTCTGGCCGCCATAGGCGATAAGGAAATAATTGAACACGTTGTTGGGGTCGACCCCGTTGGTCGTGGTATTCAAACCGAGGCCATAGACATTGCGCGCGCCCTGGGCCTTCAGTCTTTTCTGCACATCCTTGAAGAAATCGTAGAAGGCATCCCAGGTTTTCGGGATATCCTCGATCTTATACCCCGCCTTCTCGACCAATGGCCGCCAGATGTGGTTCGGCAGCACTGCGGTAATATCGGGAACACCGTAGAAGCTGCGCTTCTTTGTGACATTGTTGTAGCAGTAAGTGTTGAGCAGCGCAGTCTCAGTGTACTCCTCTTTTTGGGTTTCGACAACGTCGCTAACATCGAGCAGCTTGTCCTCCCAGGCATAGAGCGCGACGATCTCGTCCGGATTGTTGCGGAACACATCCGGGACGATACCGCTCTGCACCGCCGCGACGATCTTCTGGCGCTGCGGCGCGAAGGGCGTGATGCTGAGGTCGATCGTGTTGCCGCTCGCCTTTTCGTAATCGGCGACGACCTTTTTGATCGCCGTATCCTCTTCCGGGACAAAGCCTTGCGGCCACCACACCTCCGCGGTTGTCGCGGCCGCGTTCGCGATGTAAGGCCGCGCCAACGTCCCGGCCGCAGCTACGGCCAGCGAGTTGCGAAGCACCGATCGCCTGCTCAAGATATTCATCCCGGCCTTCCTTCCAATCTCGCGCCGCGCATCGAGGCGGGCGTGTGCTGATTATGTTACGCCGAAGCACTATAGGGTGGCGGCGCGCCGACCTCAAATGCCCGTCACCGGACCCCGGACAGGGGATGTGGATTGGAACGCTTGGGCGGAGGGTGAAAACGGTCCCGAGCGCCCGTTTTTGTCTAGGCCTGCGTGATCGGGTATTTGGCGAAGATCTCCTCGACCCGCTTGAACGCCTTCTCCGCCGCCAGCTGCGGCGTCATATCTTCCTTCATGATGTCGATCCAGCCCGCGCTCCAGACATGCTCGTTCTGCACCTGCGCGACAGCCGGGTTGAATACCCAGAAGTTCGGCACGGTCGGGCCGAACAAGCCCTGCTTGACGTAAGCCACCACGTGGGGGTCCTTGGGGTCGAGCCAGAACGGGTCATTCTTGGCGACCGATGGCATCGCCGGCAGAAATCGGCCGAGCCCAGCCTTCAGGCGCTCGTTGACGACCTTCGGCTGGATCAAATATTTGAGAAAATCCTTGGCGACCTCGACGTTTTTCGCGCCCTTCGGGATCAAGCCGCAGCCGACTCCGGCCAGGCTCGGCACCGGCTTGCCGTCATTACTGAGCGGCAGGCCCATCGTGACGATCCCGTTATAGTCCTCCTCCTTGTGAATGACGGCGACCTCGGTAGAGATCGTGCCGTCGAGATCCATGACGATCTGCTTGGCGTGGAAGGCATTGTTGTCGTCGGCGTCGTTCCAGTTGATCGCCCCCGGCGGTACATAGCCTTCCTTGTAGGCGGCGGCCGGATAGGTCAGCGCCTTGATCGCTGCCTCGCGTACCTTCGGGTCGTCGAGGTGCAGCTTGCCGTCCTTGGTGACGATGTCCTGGCCGCCATAGGCGAGCAAGAAAGAGTTGAACAGGGCGTCCGGATCGACCCCGTTGGTGGTTACCTGAAAGCCGATGCCGTAAACATTTCGCACGCCCTGAGCGCGCAATTTGGTCTGCACCTCCTTGAAGAAATCGTAGTAGGCATCCCAGGTCTTCGGAATGTCGTCGATCTTAAAGCCCGCCTTCTCGACCAACGGCCGCCAGACATGGTTCGGTAATACCGCTTGCTGATAGGGGACACCGTAGAAGCTGCGTCGCTTCTCGACGCTGTTGTAGCATAGTCCGGTGAGCAAGGCGGCCTCGGTATACTCCTCCCTTTGGGTCTCCACGACATCGGTGACATCGACCAGCTTGTCGTCCCAGGAATAGAGCGCAATGATCTCGCCCGGGTTGTTCGGGAACAGGTCGGGGACGATGCCGCTCTGCATCGCCGCGATGATCTTCTGGCGCTGCGGCGCGAACGGTATGATGCTGAGGTCGATCTTGTTGCCGCTTGCCTTCTCGTAATCGGCGACGACCTTCTTGATCGCCGCATCCTCTTCCGGAACAAAGCCCTGCACCCACCACACTTCCGCGGTCGTGGCCGCCGCGTTGGCGATATAGGGGCGCGCTAATGTCCCGGCCGCGGCCACCGCGACCGAACCGCGAAGCACCGAACGCCGGCTCAGACTGCCCATCTCCGTCTCCTTCCCTGCTCACGCCGCGGAACCCGGCCGCGCGCGCGTTCCGGCTTGTATAGGAAGAACGCAGGTTGAGACCGCCCACTCCGGCAGTCAACGGATTATTTGGTATAGTGACAGCGGTCGATGGCCACCGCCGACCCTGTCGCGCGACCTCCGGCCGGGCGATCGAGCGAGTCGGCGCCCGCCTTTTGACGGTTTTTCCACACCGCCAAATTTCCATTGATATTCGCTTGTTAGAGCGCCCTAAATTCGTTGATCGGGCGAAAAATTCCTTTGTTCCTCTAAGTAACGAATTTCGCTCGCAAGTTATTGCAATGGCAGTTTATTTTTTGACGATAGACGCTCCGCTGACGGCCGAAACCGCGATTTTCGCTGTATTCCGGGTCCCGGCGGGTGCGGTCGGCGCCCGGTTATGCCGTTTTTTCGAGTTCGCGCACCACCGTGTCGCCCATGACCCGGGTGGAGACCCGCGCGGTATTCGGCTGGACGATGTCGCCGGTCCGTACCCCGGTTGCGAGCGCGCGCCGCACCGCGTCTTCGACCAGTTCGGCCTCCTCGGCCATGTCAAACGAGTAGCGCAGCATCATCGCGAACGAGAGGATGCAGGCGAGCGGGTTGGCGACATCCTTGCCGGCGATATCGGGAGCACTGCCATGGACCGGCTCGTAGAGGGCCTTCCGGCGGCCTGCAGCGGCCGGCGCGCCGAGCGACGCCGAGGGCAGCATGCCGAGGGAGCCCGTCAACATCGCCGCGCAATCCGACAGGATGTCGCCGAACAGATTGCTGGTGACGATCACGTCGAACTGCTTGGGATTGCGCACCAGCTGCATCGCGCAGTTGTCGGCGTACATGAAGGACAGCTCGACATCCCGGTAATCCGTATCGCGCACCCGCTGAGCCACCTCGCGCCACAGCCCGCCCGATTCCATGACGTTGGCCTTGTCGACCTCGCAGACACGGCCGCGGCGTTTTCTGGCGAGATCGAAGGCGACATGGACGACTCGCTCGATCTCGGCCTCGGTGTAGACTTCGGTGTTGACGCCCCGGCGACTGCCGTCGGCAAGCGTCTCGACCCCGCGCGGCGCGCCGAAATAGATCCCGCCGGTCAGCTCGCGCACGATCATCAGGTCGAGCCCGGCGACGAGCTCGGGCTTGAGGCTCGAAGCGTCGGCGAGCGCGTCGAAGACCACCGCCGGGCGCAAATTGGCGAACAGATCCATTTCCTTACGCAGGCGCAAGATGCCGCGCTCGGGGCGCAGTTCGAAGGGCAGCGCATCCCATTTCGCTCCGCCGACCGCGCCGAACAGCACCGCCTCGCTGGCGAGCGCTGCGTCCAAGGTCTCGTCGGTCAGCGGCACGCCCGAGGCGTCATAGGCTGCACCTCCGACCAAGCCCTCGCTGATATCGAAGCTGGCGAGATGGCGGCGATCGAAGAACTCGATGACGCGCAGCGCCTGCCGCATGATCTCCGGGCCGATGCCGTCGCCCGCCAGCACCAGCACCTTGCGGTTGGCGGGCATCCTTATGCCTCGGTATGGGTAATGCCCCAGAGCCACGGATGCGCCAACCGGCTCCTCTCCTCGTAGGAACGGATTACCCCAGCTTTTTGCTGTGTAAGCCCGATGTCGTCGAGCCCGTTCATCAGGCAGTGCTTGCGGAACGGATCGATGTCGAAGGACACCACCTCGCCATCGGGCCGCGAGATCGTCTGTCTCTCGAGATCGATCGTCAGCACTGCATTGGCACCCTTTTTGGCATCCTCCATCAGCCGGTCGACCGTCTCTTGCGGCAGCACGATCGGCAGGAGCCCGTTCTTGAAGCAGTTGTTGTAGAAGATGTCGGCGAAGCTCGGCGCGATGACGCAGCTGATGCCGAAGTCGAGGAGCGCCCATGGGGCGTGCTCGCGGCTCGAGCCGCAGCCGAAATTGTCGCCGGCGACGATGATCTGCGCTTGCCGGTAAGACGGCTGGTTCAGCACGAAATCAGGGTTCTCTGACCCGTCGGGGCGGTAGCGGATCTCGTCGAACAAGACCTTGCCGAGCCCGGTACGCTTGATCGTCTTCAAATAGACCGCCGGCAGGATCTTGTCGGTGTCGACATTGATCATCGGCAGCGGCGCAGCAATGCCGGTCAACGTTGTGAACTTTTCCATCCGGTTCCTCTCAGGCCAATTCGCGCACGTCGGTGAGGCGGCCGGTAACCGCCGCGGCGGCGGCCATCGCCGGGCTGACCAAATGGGTACGGGCACCCTTGCCTTGCCGGCCCTCGAAATTGCGGTTCGAGGTCGATGCGACGCGCTCGCCCGCGGCCGCCTTGTCGGCGTTCATCGACATACACATCGAGCACCCGGGTTCGCGCCATTGGAAACCGGCTTCGAGGAAGATGCGGTCGAGCCCCTCCTCCTCGGCCTGATGTTTGACGAGGCCTGAGCCGGGGACGACGAGCGCCAGAACCCCAGGCGCGACACGCCGGCCCTTAGCGATCACCGCGGCGACGCGCAGGTCCTCAATACGGCTGTTGGTGCACGAGCCGATAAAGACCCGCTGCACCGGGATCTCGGTGAACGGCGTGCGCGGGGTCAGACCCATATAGTCGAGCGAACGCTGCATCGCCGCGCGCTGCAGCGGGTCTTCGACCTCGGCGGGATCGGGAACCCGCCCGGTGATCGGCGCACCGTCCTGCGGGCTCGTGCCCCAAGTGACGTATGGGGCGATGTCGCCGGCGGCGAGCCGGGCTTCGCGTCCGTAATGCGCTCCCGCGTCGGAGGGCAGGGTGCGCCAGTAAGCAACCGCCTGCTCCCACGCGGCACCTTTGGGCGCATGCGGGCGGCCCCGAAGATAGGCGAAGGTCGTCTCGTCCGGCGCGACGAGGCCGGCGCGCGCGCCCGCCTCGATCGTCATGTTGCAGAGGGTCATGCGGCCCTCCATCGACAGATCGCGGATCGTGCTGCCGGCGTATTCGATGACGTGGTGGGTGCCGCCCGCCGTGCCGATTTTTGCGATGATCGCGAGGATTACGTCCTTCGCCGTCACCCCAAGGGGCAATGCACCCTCGACGGTGACGCGCATGTTCTCGGCCGGGCGCTGGATCAGCGTCTGCGTCGCCAGCACGTGCTCGACCTCGGAGGTGCCGATACCGAAAGCCAGCGCACCGAAGGCACCGTGGGTCGCCGTGTGGCTGTCGCCGCAGACGATCGTCATGCCGGGTTGAGTTAGACCCTGTTCGGGCCCGATGATGTGGACGATGCCCTGCCGGATGTCGTCGATCGGAAAATACGGGACCCCGAACTCGCGGACATTATGTTCGAGAGTCTCCAGCTGGAGCCTCGACTCGGGATCGTCGATGCCCCGGCTGCGATCGGTCGTCGGCACATTGTGGTCGGGAACCGCGATCGTCGCGTCGGGCCGATGCACGCGGCGGCCGGCAAGTCGCAAACCCTCAAACGCTTGCGGGCTCGTCACCTCGTGCACGAGGTGCATGTCGATGTAAATCAGGCAGGTCCCGTCATCCTGGCGGTCGACGACGTGGCTCTGCCAGATCTTGTCGAAGAGGGTGCGCGGCGAAGCCATGGCTGTCACTCCGTTCACTCACTGCCCGGCGTCGCCGGCACTGGCTCGGCTTCGGGCTGCACACTCGCCCGGGCGCGCTCGAGTTCGGGTCGAGCGCGGGCGCGCTCGGCGATGCGCGCCCGCTTGCCGGTACGGCCGCGCAGGTAATAGAGCTTGGCGCGCCGGACTACCCCGCGGCGAATGACTTCGATCGCGGTGATGCGCGGCGAATAGAGCGGAAAGACGCGCTCCACCCCCTCGCCATAGGAGATCTTGCGCAAGGTGAAGTTCGAGTTGATGCCGGCGTTCTTGCGCGCGATGCAGACCCCTTCGAAGGCCTGGACTCGCTCGCGCTCGCCCTCGACCACTCTGAGGCTGACCCGCACCGTGTCACCCGGTTGGAAGTTCGGCACGGGCCGATTGGCAACGAGCCTTTCAACCTGCTCGCGCTCGATCTGCTGAAGAAGATTCATCGGTCTACCTCTCGATCCTCTACGCGGTCGCGCTGCTGCGCCACGCGATATCGCTCCCACAAATCGGGACGCCGCTCTCGGGTCAGGCGCTCGGCCTCGGCCCGGCGCCAGTCCCGGATCCGCCGATGGTCGCCCGACACCAGCACCTCCGGCACGGCACGCCCCTGCCACAGCTGGGGCCGCGTATATTGGGGGTACTCGAGCAGGCTCTCGGCAAAGCTCTCCTCGGCGAGCGCCTCGGCCCGTCCAACGACGCCAGGGAGCAATCGCACACAAGCGTCGATCAGCGCGATCGCCGCAGGCTCCCCACCCGACAGGACGAAATCGCCGAGGCTCAGCTCCTCGATCGCGCGCGCCGCCATAACGCGCTCGTCGACGCCTTCGAAGCGGCCGCAAATCAGCCTCACCCCCGGTCCGCCAGCGAGCGAGCGCACCCGCTCTTGATCCAATCGGCGCCCGCGCGGCGACAGCAGGAGCGCCGGTCCGACCCCGCCCGAGCCGGTGAGCGCCGCGTCGAGCACGTCCGGCCGCATCACCATGCCGGGCCCGCCGCCGAACGGTGCATTGTCGACGGAACGGTGCTTATCGCGCGCGAAATCCCGGATGTCCACCGTTTCGAGCCGCCACAGTCCCGCCTGCAGCGCCTTGCCGGCGAGCGAACAGGCGAGCGGACCCGGCAGCATCTCCGGGAAAATCGTCAGCACCGTCGCCCGCCAAGTCACGCCTTGTTCTCGTCGAGCAGTCCGGGTGGCGGATCGAGCACCAGCCGTCCCGCAGCCAGCTCGACGCTCGGGACGACCGCTCGGGTGAACGGCACCATGACGGGTGGCGCGCCGGGGCGTGCCAGCTCGAGCGTGTCGCCAGCGCCAAAATCGTGGATGGCGCGTACCTGCCCCACCGGGGTTCCGTCGCCCAGCACCGCCTCGAGGCCGATCAGATCGGCGTGATAATACTCCTCGTCTTCGGTTTGCGGCAGAGCCGAGCGCGGCAGATAAAGCCGCAGCCCGCGCAGCGCCTCCGCCTGGTTGCGGTCCACGATACCGGACAGGCGCGCGACGACGACGCCCTTTGCCGCGCCGATCAGTCGCAATTCGAAGCGGCGGACACCAGTCTCGTCCGTAAGCGGTCCGTAGCGCGCGACATCCTCAGGCTCCTCGGTAAAGCTCTTGATCCGCACTGCGCCCCGCACGCCGTGCGGCGCGGTGACGACGCCGAGGCAAACCCGTGGTGACTGCCCCTCACCCCCTCCCTCTCCCCGCCTGCGGGGAGAGGGAGGGACCCGCGGAGCGGGAAAGTGAGGGGCTTCGCGCTTCCGGGACATTCCGACACAACACGACAGGTGTGATGCGCGCTGTCTCAGCTCCGGCCACCCGCCGCACCTGCGGCTTCTTCGGCCGCCTTTGCCCGTTCCTGGGCTCGCGCCTTCGGCGTCGACTTGAGCGGGTTGTCGGGGATAGCCGGTTTTTCGATTAGACCGGCATCGCCCAGGAAACGCGCGACGCGGTCGGTCGGCAGGGCGCCGACCCCGAGCCAATGCTGGATCCGTTCGGCTTTCAGGGTCACCCGATCGGCGTGCGAGCGGTCGAGCATCGGGTTATAGGTCCCCACCTTTTCGATGAAGCGGCCGTCGCGTGGGCTGCGCGAGTCGGCGACGACGATGCTGTAATAGGGGCGCTTCTTGGCACCGCCGCGCGCGAGGCGGATCTTCAACGACATGCCGTTTCCCTCTCTTACCGAAATCCGCCGGGCAACAGCCCGGCGAGACCGTGGCGCGCTAGACCCTTCTGGCCGAGCTTCTTCATCTTCTTCGTGATGTCGGCCATGTCCTGATATTGCTTGAGAAGCCGGTTGATCTCCGGCACCGAGGTGCCCGAGCCCGACGCGATGCGCCGGCGGCGCGAGGCGTTGAGCAGCTTGGGATTGCGCCGTTCGCCCTTGGTCATCGACGAGATGATCGCCTCCTGGCGCTTGATGATGCCCTCGTCGATGTTGGCGTCGTTGAGCTGCTTCTTCAGCTTGCCGATTCCCGGCAGCATTCCGAGCATGCCGCTCATCCCGCCCATCCGGCGGATCTGGCGCAGCTGAGCGGCGAGATCATCGAGGTCGAATCTCCCCTTTTCCAGTTTGGCGGCGAGCTTTTCTGCCTCCTCCTGGTCGACCGTCTCGGCCGCCTTCTCGACCAGGCTGACGACATCGCCCATGCCGAGGATGCGCCCGGCGATCCGCTCGGCATGAAACTCCTCAAGCGCCTCGATCCGCTCGCCGACCCCGATCAGCACGATCGGCTTGCCGGTGATGGCGCGCATCGACAGTGCGGCGCCGCCCCGCGCATCGCCGTCGACCCGGGTCAGCACGATCGCGGTAATGCCGGCGCGCTCGCCAAAGGCCTTGGCGACGTTGACCGCATCCTGCCCGGTCATCGCATCGGCAACGAGCAGGGTCTGGTGTGGGGTGGCGACCTCGCGCACCGCCGCGACTTCGAGCATCAGCTCTTCGTTGACGTGGAGCCGCCCGGCGGTGTCGAGGATGACGACGTCGTAGCCTTCGGTCCGCCCAGTCTGCAACGCCCGCCGCGTGATCGCGACCGGCCTCTCGCCCGGCACGATCGGCAGTGAGGTGACGCCGATCTGGCGACCGAGCACGGCGAGCTGCTCTTGCGCCGCCGGGCGCTGCACGTCGAGCGAGGCGAGCAGCACCTTTTTGCGCTGGCGCTGCTTGATCCGGAGAGCGATCTTCGCAGCGGTCGTCGTCTTGCCCGAGCCCTGCAGCCCAACGAGCATGACCATAACCGGGGGCGGGGCGTTCAGATCGATCCCGTCCGCGCGCGCCCCCCCATGCTGTCCCATTGGGACACCGCCGCCCAGCACCTCGACGAGGTGATCGTGGACGATCTTCACGACCATCTGCGCCGGCGTCACCGAGCGCAGCACCTCCTGCCCCAACGCCTTTTCGCGGACCGCGGCGACAAAGTCCCTGACCACCGGCAGGGCGACATCGGCTTCGAGCAGGGCGATACGGATCTCGCGCAAGGCGGTCCCGACATCGTCCTCGCTCAGCGCGCCATGGCGGCGCAGCCGGTCGAAGACCTCGCCGAGGCGAT
>Ga0306926_10009048_pt1 | contig 10934 bp, 9 predicted proteins | sample flu12Cox44000178_FD_203759 | JGI IMG/M metagenome (GOLD analysis project Ga0306926, IMG submission 203759) | Lab enrichment of tropical soil microbial communities from Luquillo Experimental Forest, Puerto Rico - flux8day.12C.oxic.44.000.178 (v2)... | ecosystem: Environmental > Terrestrial > Soil...
CCCGAGCAGGCCGCGGGGGAGCTCAGCGCGCCAGTGATCCTGCTCGGCGACGGCATCGAGGCCTGTCGCCCGTGGCTCGCCCGACTCGGCCACGAGGTGCATATCGCGCCGCCCGCCCAGCGCCTCCCCTCGGCCGCCACGGTGGCCCAGCTCGGCCACGTCGCCCTCGCTGCGGGCGGCGGGGTGAGCGCGGAGTCTGTGATGCCGCTCTACCTTCGCCCGTCGGAGGCCGAGCTCAAGGCGCGCCGAGGATGAGTCGCGTAGAGGTCGAGCTGACCGTGGCGTCGATGGGCGAGGCCGACCTCGATGAGGTCCTCGCCATCGAGCGCGTGTCCTTCGTTACCCCGTGGACCCGCGCCGCTTTCTGCTACGAGATCGAGCAGAACAAGGTCGCCCGCTGCACGGTGATGCGCGCGGGGGAGCGCGTGGTCGGCTACGTCTGCTTGTGGGAGATCGGCCACGAGATCCACATCACCAATCTCGCCGTGCATCCCGAGTGGCGGCGGCGCGGGGTAGGGAAACGGCTGCTCGCCCTGACCATGGCCGAGGGTGGCGGGCGCGGGGTGACCCTCGCCTTCCTCGAGGTGCGCCCGAGCAACACGCATGCGCTCCGGCTCTACGAGAGCCTGGGCTTCCAGGTCATCGGCCGGCGCTCGGGTTACTACTTCGACACGGGCGAAGACGCGCTGGTCATGGAGGCCCGGCTGGGCGGCGACACCGCGCCCACCGTGAGTGGGAACCGCCGGGCCGGCTCCTGAGTTGTGAGGGCAGCCCCGAGCCTGCGCCGACTACCCACCTCACAAGGAGACACGGATGATGCGACGCCTCACGCCTGGTGTGCTCGCCCTCGTCCTGGCCGCGGCGTGGCCAGGAGTGGCCCTCGCCGAGCCCATGAACTTCAAGATGCTCTCGAACTACTCGCGCGCCACCTTCAAGGCCGACGCCCCCCTCGAGACCATTGTGGGCACCACGGCGGGGGCTTCCGTCACGGGCAACCTCGCCGTGGATCCCGCCCAGCCCGCCGCCGGCACGGGCACCATCAAGGTTGACCTGACCACGCTCAACTCGGGCGTGACCAAGCGTGACCAGGACATGCAGCAGCCGCAGTACCTCGACACCGCCAACGAGGCGAACAAGTATGCCGTGTTCGAGATCAAGAGCATCGAGATCGCGGGACCGCTGGAGCCTGGCAAGGAGGTGCCGGCCAAGGTCAAGGGCATCCTCACCATCAAGCAGAAGCCGGTGGAGGTGGTGGCGGACTCGCGCGTCACCTATATCAAGCTCACTCCTGATCAGGTCGAGGCGCAGAAGCGCTTCGGCTTCACCAGCGACAACATCAAGGTGCGCTCGAAGCTCGGCACGTTGTTGAGCAACCACGGCATCGCGGTGCCACAGCTTCTCTTCCTCAAGCTGGCGAACGAGATCCAGCTCGAGAGCGACCTGACCTTCGCCAAGCAGTAGCCACGCGTCGTCTCCGGGGCCGGGCGAGCCGCGCCCGGCCCCGTTTCCTTCCCTCGCAAATCTGCTAAGATTTCGCCGTGCCAGCCCGTGCCGTGCGGATACTGGAGTGATTCCCCTCGTTGATCGGATGCTCGGCGGTGATCGTCTGGCCTTGGCTCGCCTCATCACGCGCGTGGAGAATCGTCAGACCGGCCTCGCCGAGCTCATGCGCGCCGTGCAACCGCATCTGGGCCGCGCGCACGTGGTGGGGGTGACGGGACCGCCCGGCGCGGGAAAATCCACCCTCGTCGATCGCCTCACCTCGCGGCTCCGCGCGGAAGGTGAGCGCGTGGCCATCATCGCCGTGGATCCCTCCAGCCCGTTCACGGGCGGTGCCGTGCTCGGCGACCGCATCCGCATGCAGACGCATACCCTCGACGAGAACGTCTTCATCCGCAGCATGGCCACGCGCGGCAGTCTAGGCGGCCTCGCCGCCGCCACGGGCGACGTGATCAAGCTGATGGACGCGGCGGGCTTTCCCTGGATCCTCATCGAGACGGTCGGAGTAGGACAGACCGAGCTCGACATCATCAAGCAGGCGGACACCACAGTGGTCATCCTCGTCCCGGAGTCGGGTGACTCCGTGCAGGCCATGAAGGCGGGGCTCATGGAGGTGGCGGATATCTTCGTGGTGAACAAGGCAGATCGCGAGGGGGCGCATAGCCTCATGGCAGAGCTGCGCTTCTCCGTGCATCTTCACTACGCGAGCAGCGTCTCGCCCAAGGACATCGACTGGGAGATCCCCATCCTCGCCGCTCAGGCCACCAACGACGTGGGAGTGGCGGAGCTCCTGGGCGACGTGAAGCGTCACCGGAGCGTGCTGGAAGCCGCCGGAGCGCGGGAGAAGCGGCGCCGCGCGCGCCGCCGCGCGGACCTGCGCATGCTCCTGACCGACGAATTCGCGGGACGGGTCATGGCCATGGTGGAAGGGGACGCCGAGCTCGGCTCCACTCTCGAGGCGGTATCGGACGGCAAGCTCGACGCCTATTCCGGCATGGAGCGCATCCTGGCGCGACTCCTGCGTCAGCCTTGACAACGACGAGACACGGGGGCAAAGGTGGACAGCCATCATGACTGACCTGGTCGCGAGCGGCATTCCCTACCGCGACACCTTCTGGAACGTGCCCATGTGGGCCCGCGTCTTCGTCTACGTGGGCGGAACGGCCGCGGTGGCCGTCTTCGCGTATGGATGCTGGCAGCGGCTCGCCCTCTGGCTGAAGGGCAAGCCCGAGCGCCGGACCGATCGTATCCCCGAGCGCGTTGCCCTCGTGTTGACCCAGGCCCTCGGTCAGGCCCGCACCCTTTCCCAGGCGTATCCCGGAGTGATGCACGCCATCATGTTCTGGGGCTTCCTCGCCCTCTTCATGGGTACCGTGCTCGCCACCATCGACTACGACATCACCCTTCCCCTCCTGCACGTGAAGCTTCTCAAGGGGAACTTCTATCTCCTCTACGAGCTCGTGCTGGACATGTTCGGGCTCTTCTTCGTGATCGGTCTCGGCATGGCGTGCTGGCGTCGCTTCGTGCAGCGGCCCGCCCGCATCGATCCCACACCCAAGTTCGCCTACGCCCTCCTCATCCTCTTCGTGATCAACGTCACCGGCTTCGTCATGGAGGCCTGCCGCCTTGCCGTGGTCAAGCCGGCGTGGGCGGCGTGGTCGCCCGTGGGCTACGTGCTGGGGCAGGGCATGCTCGCGGCCGGGCTGGGGGAGCCGGCGCTACGCGGCATTCACATATCGTTGTGGCTCTTCCACGCCGCCATCGCGTTCATTTTCATCGCCCTCATTCCGTGGTCGTACTTCATGCACCTCGTCACCACGCCCATCAACGTGTTCTTCGCCAAGCTCGGGCCCCGCGGCGAGCTCGCCAAGATCGAGAACATCGAGGAGGCGGAGAACCTCGGGGTGGGCAAGTTCGAGGACTTCTCCTGGAAGCGGCGGCTCGACTTCGACGCCTGCGTCGAGTGCGGGCGCTGCCAGGACGTCTGCCCTGCCTACCTGTCGGGGAGCGCACTGAGCCCCAAGCGCGTCATCGTGAAACTCAAGCGCTACATGCGCGACGGCGATACGCGGCCGCTCCACGGCGAGGTGATCCAGGCCGACGAGCTCTGGGCCTGCACCACCTGCATGGCCTGCGTGCAGGAGTGTCCTGCCTACATCGACATCGTGGACACCATCGTGGACCTCCGCCGCTTCCTCGCGCTCTCCGAGGGCGCGCTGCCCTCCACGGCGCCGCTCGCCCTCCAGAACATCCAGCGTGCCGGTAATCCCTGGGGGCTCGCCCCTACCGACCGGCTCAAGTGGGCGGAAGGCCTGGACGTACCCGTGCTCGAGGAGGGCAAGCACGTCGAGTACCTCTACTGGGTCGGCTGCTCCGCCTCCTACGACCGGCGCAACCAGAACATCGCGCGCTCCGTGGTCAAGATCCTCAAGCAGGCGGGGGTGTCCTTCGGCGTCATGGCTGAGGAGCGCTGCCACGGCGAGGTCGCCCGGCGCCTGGGCGAGGAGTACCTCTATCAGACGGTGACCGCGGAGAACGTGGAGAACGTGAAGAAGTATTCCTTCGACAAGGTCATCACGCACTGCCCGCACTGCTTCAACACCATCAAGAACGAATACCCGCAGTTCGAAGGCAACTTCGAGGTGCTGCACCACTCGGTGGTCATCGCGGACCTCGTGCGGAGCGGCCGTGTCAAGCCGACGAAGGCTACGGACCGCTCGGTCGCCTTTCACGACTCGTGCTACCTGGGCCGCTACAACGGGATCTTCGAGGCCCCGCGCGAGACGGCACGCTCCGTGCCCGGACTCCGCCTCATCGAGCTCCCCCGCAATCGCGAGCGCGGTCTCTGCTGCGGCGGCGGGGGCGGGCAGATGTGGATGGAGACGCCGGCCAAGAAGCGTGTGAACGTGATCCGCGTCGAGGAGGCGCTCGGCGCCAAGCCCGACGTCGTCGGCGTCGCCTGCCCCTTCTGCCTTGCCATGGTCGACCTCGGCCGCAAGGTAGCGGGGGCGGAGGAGACGCTCCAGGTCAAGGACATCTCCGAGCTCGTGGCCGAGAGCCTGGAGTAGACATATGGAGCCGAGCTACCAGGAGATCATCAGACGACGGCTGGAGCTGCCCCTCCACGAGGGACCTGACAAGCGCTCGACGCTCGAGGAGGCCTTGCGCCGCCACGTAGAAGCGGGCGACACGGTGTACCTGGGCGCCGCCCACGGCCGACCGAACGCGGCGGTGTTCGAGCTCGTGCGCCAGTGGTGGAGCAAGTCGCCGGGCTTCACGGTGGCCGCGGTGGGCATCGGCTCGCCGTGGACCGCGCTGATTCACGGCGGCCTCGTGCGACGCACCATCACCACGTTCATGGGCGAGGGGTATCCGTTCCCCACGCCGCAGGCGATCATCTCCCGCGCCGTCCTGGAGGGCCGGCTCGAGGTGCAGAATTGGTCGATGCTGACCTTCCCCCTGCGCCTCCTCGCGGGCGCCATGGGGGTGCCGTTCCTGCCCACCAAGTCGCTCCTCGGCTCCACCATGGAGGAAGACAACGCGCGGGCGGGAGACTTCGCCGTCGTGGACGACCCCTTCGGTGGCGCCACGCGCGTGGGTTACGTTCGGGCCCTCGTGCCCGACGTGGCCATCGTCCACGGCTGGGTCGCCGATCGCGCCGGCAACGTCGTCATCGGTACGCCGATGAACGAGAATCTCTATGGGGCCATGGCCGCGCGGAGAGGCGCGGTGGTGACGGTGGAACGTATTGTCCCCACGGAGTTCATCCGCCGCCACGCGCACCTGGTCAAGCTGCCCTCGCAATACGTGCGCGCGGTGGTGGAGACGCCGCACGGTTCCCATCCTGGCGGCATGTACGGCATGGGCGTGGGAGATCTCGAAGGCTACGCGGAGGACCTCGACTGGATCCTCGCGTGCCGGCAAGCCTTCCGAAAGCCGGAGACGGCGGATGCGTGGGTTAAGGAGTGGATCCTCGACGTGCCCACCCACGAGGCCTATCTCGCCAAGGTCGGGTACGCCAAGACCATGGAGATCAAGGGTCGTGCCGACACCGACGCGTGGGTCTCCGAGCTCGAGGCGCTGTCGGCCGGCATGCCCGGCGCCGCGGCTCCCGCGTCTGCCTCGGAGCGCATGGTGGCGGCGGCCGCTCTCATGCTCCAGGAGAAAGTGCGCGCCAACGGGTACCGGAGCTTCCTCGCCGGGGTGGGCAATTCCAATCTCGCCGCGTGGCTTGCCGCCTACGAGCTGAAGCGCGACGGCGTCGACGTGGAGCTCATGGCGGAGACGGGCATGGTCGGCTACCTGCCGCGCCCTGCCGAGCCCTTCGTCTTCTCCTTCCGCAACTTCCCCTCGTGCAAGATGCTCACGGACATCGTCCACGTCATGGGCATCTTCATGGGCGGCCGCCACAACGCGTGCCTGGGCTCGCTCGCCGCGGGGCAGATCGATCGCCACGGCAACATCAACTCGACCATCATTCCGGGCAAGACCTACGTCACGGGCTCGGGGGGCGCCAACGACATCACCTCCTCGTCCCGCGAGGTCGTGGTTTCGCTCCTGCAGTCCCCCTCGCGTTTCGTGGACAAGGTGCCCTATATCACCGCCCCCGGGCGCACCGTGCGCACCGTCGTCTCCGATCTCGGCGTCTACGAGAAGGAGACCGAGAACGACGCGCTCCGGCTCACGGGCATCCTCGGGACCAAGTCGGAAGCCGAGGTGGTGGCGGCAGCGCGCGCCGCCTGTGGCTGGGACCTGCAGATTGCCCCGCAGCTTCGCCGTTTCGCCAACCCGACGCCCGACGAGCTCGGCCTCATCCGCCTCTTCGACCCACGCCGCTACTTCCTCGGCCCCTACGATGCCTGACCGTCAGGGCCAGGCGACAGGGATCAAACCTCCCTCTCCCCTCGGGGGAGAGGGCAGGGTGAGGGGAATCAAATGCTCGGATAGTTTCCGGCGTCGCCCGCGATGCCAGAGCCAGTCCCCGGGGCAGGGGGAGGGGTGAGCTGTCCATGATCGGAATCTTATCGGCAGGGGGACACGTTCCCCGCTATCGCCTCACCGCCAAGGCCCTCGGCGCTGTCTGGGGAGCGGGCGGTACCGGCGAGCGCGCGGTGGCCAACTACGATGAGGACAGCTTGACCATGGCCGTCGAAGCCTCGCTCAACGCCATCCACGGGCGCGACGCACGAGGCATCGGCGCCTGCTTCCTTGCCTCCACCTCGGCACCCTACGCGGAAAAGTCGAGCGCGGCCATCCTCGCCACCGTGATGGATCTGCCGCCTGCCGTCCTCACCGCAGACGTCGGCGGCTCCCTCCGCTGCGGCACTACGGCGCTCCGGCTCGCGCTCGACTCCGTCAAGGCGGGCACGACCACTCAGGCCCTCGTGGCGGCTGCCGATCTGCGTCCGGTGGCGCCGGGAACGGCCGAGGAGGCGCAGATCGGCGACGGCGCCGCGACAATGCTCGTGGGCGACGGCGACGTGATCGCGACCTTCGAGGGCGCCTACGCGGCGAGCCACGACTTCACCGACGTGTGGCGGCTTCAGGGCGATCGCTACCTCAACGTCTTGCCCGACATGACCTTCGTCAAGGCCTACGGACTTGACAAGCACATCGCCGAGGCGATCGAGGGCCTCCTCAAGGCCACGGGGCGCAAGCGCGAGGACATCGCCAAGCTTGTTCTCTATGCACCGGATGCACGCACGCACGCCGCCCTCGTGCGGCAGCTCAAGCTCGCCGAGTCGGCCATGCCCAGGGAGCCCGTGATCGGCCGCGCCGGCAACACCGGCTCTGCCTCGTGTCTCCTGGGTCTCGCCGCCGTCCTCGAGGAGGCCAAGCCAGGGGATCAGATCCTTGTGGTCTCCTACGGTAGCGGCGCGGAGGCCCTGCTCTTCCAAGCCACCGACGCCCTCTCGCGCTGGCGCTCGCATCGTCCCGTGTCCGCGCAGCTCGGGTCGGGCGTGGCCCTGGCCCAGTACGGCAAGCTTCTCAGTTTCCGCCGCCACGTGGAGACCGAGGTGGTTCGCGCCTTCGCGAGCGTGCCCACCGCCGTGCGCGAAGAGCAGCAGGACCTTCGGCTCTACGGCCAGAAGTGCCAGGACTGCGGCGCGGTCTCCTATCCCCGACGGCACCTGTGCTGGCAGTGCTCCTCGAAGACGCTCGCCGACTACAAGATCTCCCGGCGCGGGAAGGTCTTCACCTTCGCCAAGGACCACCTCGTGCCCAGTCCCGATCCGCCTACCGTGATGGTGTCGGCCGATCTGGAAGGCGGCGGCCGCTTCTATGGTCAGCTCACCGACTGCGACCCCACCGCGGTGACCTTCGAGATGCCCGTGGAGCTTTGCTTCCGGCGCATCCACGAGGGGGAGGGATTCATCAGCTACTTCTGGAAGTTTCGCCCGGCGTGAAGTAGTTGAATCTGCTCGCCGATTTGCATCGGATTATCTAGCCCCCGGGGGAGTCAAATAACTCGGCGATGCGACGGGTGCGCTGGAACGACACCTGCGTGTAGATCTTGGTGGACTCCAGGGATTCGTGTCCGAGCGCTTCGGCGATGACGCGGATGTCCACGCCCAGATCCACGCACTGCCGGCCGTAGGCGTGGCGAAGCTTGTGGGGCGTGAGTCGCACACCCAGGTGGCGCTTCGTCCACCGGGTGACCACGCGGTTGATCACGTAGTAGCTGAGCGCCTCGCCGCTCCCATCCTCCTTGCGAAATTAGTGGATCGCTCGCTCGGAGCGTCGAGCCGTTGCTGGCCAGGTACTCGGAGACGATCTTTAGAGCCTTAGCCGGTAACGCTACTGAGCGCTGTTTCCCTCCTTTACCGACAAAGCCGATGAGGCCTTGATCGGCAACGAAGTTTCCCGTCTTGATGTCTTGGATCTCTTCTGCCCGGGTGCCGCCATAGAGAGCGATCGCGATGATTGCTCGGTTGCGAAGGCTCGGCTCGGCGACGAGCTTGGCCTCCAACTCCGCGAACGGCGGCAGCACGGGGATGACGCGCTTGAGGCGCGGCGTCTTGAAGCGGGCGCCGGGGTCTGTGCGCAGATGACCGTTGACGTTGAGCCAGCGGCTGAACCCCTTGAGCGCCATCAGATAGGTCCGACACGTCCACTCTTTCCGTCCCACCTCCTTCTGGTTGAGCTGCCATTCCACCAGCCGCTCGTAAGTGAGATCCTCGGCGACCTTGAGGCGCCAACCGAGGGCCCGCGCGCAGGCAGAGAAGGAGTTCCACCCCGTCTCGTAGGCGTCGACGGTGTTCTCTACCACTCCCCGCTCCACGCGCAATTGTGAGATGTATTTTCTCCAGAGGACTGACAGCGTCAGCGTCATGGGTCGTCCCCGACGCGGCCCAGCCCCACGCTGGCGAGCACGGTACTGGAGGGCGCGGCGTGAAGCAAGGGCCGCTGCGTGGCGTGCAGGCGCACTCGTGCGGATCTTACCCATCAGGGAGCCCCGCCCCTCCTGCGATTCCGGCGCGCGGCCTCGAACAATCGGCGAGCGTTCTCTCGGCGCAGCGAATGGTTGATCCTGTACATAGCGAGCCCCTGCGACCTTAGACCCGATGTGGTCCTGCGCTCGCGGGCCGGTGAGCTCTGATTAGGTGGAGGGGCGGAGGTGGTGGCTGAAGCGTCCGGCGTAGGCGGGATGCGCTTACCAATTTCTATGAGGAGCTTCGTGATATGCCCTTTAAGGCTGGCACGGATCTCTGGCGCCGAGAGCGCAGCGGCAGCCGCGCCACTAGCGGCTCCCGCCAGCCCCGCCGCACCGAGGAGGAATGCAGCCGGCCTGCGGGGTTCTTTGCTGACCTGCCAACCGGCAACCAAGTCCTCGACCCACTCCCGCACCTGGGGCCATTCCTCGACTCCCTTGAGGCGCCGCCGAAGAAGACTTTCAAGCTGGTCGCGCAGTATGGCCCGGGCGTGGCGTCGCGCGGCGCTGTACTGCTTGCCCGCCAAGCGGCGAGGGAGTCTATCGACGAGGCGGCGTAGATGGGCCTGCGCATACCCGGTGAGGTTCCTCTTCGTTTCTAGCCGTTCTGCTCGCTGACTGGCTTCCTGAGTTTCCTTCACGGCGTGCTGGACCACAGCGGCCACGACGCTCTCGACAAGGGTTGGATCAGTAGCCGGGCCATACCCGCGCAGGTCACGCTCTAGGCGAGCAGCTGCTCGCAACCGCGCGACGGCAGCCTGAAGAGTTTCTGACCGAAGAGTAAGAAGGGTTCGGCGTCACTGACATAAAAGTCAGGAAGTCGTCAGTGGCGGCCATGCTGCGCGACCGTAGAGTCACCTGTATGGAACAGAACGCTCGCCAAGGGAGCAGCATTCGTCGTGCGCTTCGATCGTGACGTTCACGAATGTTTCGTCCCTGGCATCGAAGAGCGAGCGCGCCAGGAAACCTTCGAACTCTGAGGAGGCCTGTGATGGGAGCGAGCATTCCGAGAGCTGCGCTGCTTGGTGTCGCGGTCGTAATCGGTTCGTGGTTCGTGCCCGAAGATCCCGTGGGTGCTCAAACAGTGAAGACGATCGTGCAGGCCACGCTGGAGGAGCCCAATCAAAAGACGTCGGAGATTAGTACGGAAGACCTTCGCGGCATCCTGGCCACCGGAAGCGCCGTCGTCTTCGATGCCCGCCCGCCGAGGGAGTATGCGATGAGTCACATCCCGGGAGCGATCAACGTCCGAGGTAAACCGGGTCTCTCAATGTCGCAGTACGTTCCCGACGCCGGCGAAATCATCCGTGCGCTGGGCGGCAACAAGGCATCGCCAATCGTCCTCTACTGCAGCGGCCCCTTCTGCGGCCGCAGCAAGCGGTTAAGTGAGGAACTCTTGGCCGCTGGCTTCACGAACGTCCGACGTTACCAGCTCGGCATCCCGGTGTGGCGCGCACTCGGTGGTTCGACCCAGATCGAGCTCGAGGCGGTGGCTTACGTTCACGGGATGGACCGCTCGGCGGTGTTCATTGACGCGCGTGACCCGGAGGAATTCCAGGAGGTGACGCTCCCGCGGGCGATTAACGTTCCAGCGATCCGGCTCGAGCATGGCAAAGACGTAGGCGAAGTGCGACGGGCGAAGGACGACGGGCGATTGCCGATGGAAGACCACAATACCCGCGTCATTGTCTTCGGTCGCGACGGCGAACAGGCGCGAGCCGTCGCCGAGGCGATCATCGGGGAAGCCTTTCACAACGTCGCCTTCTACGGCGGGATCTTCGAGTCGTTGAGCCAACAAGTCAAGTAACCGACTCGCACGTGGCCTCATCGGATGCCAACCTGCGTCTAGATTCGAGGGTGGTCGGCAAGGGAGCACCGGTCAGCGTGCCGGGCTGTGAGTGATGACGAGGTCTCCCTGATGCGAGGAGAGCGCTCCGATGGCCGCCTCGTCGTCAAGCCGCGTCGCGCTCCGCGGCGCCGGTGCCGACGGCAGCCCACGTGA
>Ga0306926_10009054_pt1 | contig 10930 bp, 11 predicted proteins | sample flu12Cox44000178_FD_203759 | JGI IMG/M metagenome (GOLD analysis project Ga0306926, IMG submission 203759) | Lab enrichment of tropical soil microbial communities from Luquillo Experimental Forest, Puerto Rico - flux8day.12C.oxic.44.000.178 (v2)... | ecosystem: Environmental > Terrestrial >...
TGGATGCGCCACGGCGACGTTCTCGAGATCGATCGAGCTGATCCACTCGCCACCCGATTTGATCACATCCTTCGAGCGGTCGGTGATCTGGATGTAGCCGTCGGCGTCGATGGTGCAGACATCGCCGGTCGGGAACCAGCCCTTGCGCAGGGGATCGCCACCCTCCCCTTTGAAATAGCCCTTGGCGATCCACGGTCCCTTCACGAGGAGATCGCCGAAGGCCTTGCCATCCCACGGCAGGTCCTTGCCCTCGCGATCGACGATGCGGAGATCGACGCCGAAGATCGGCCGACCTTGCTTGTTCTTGACCGCGAGCTGCGCCTCGATGTCTTGGCCGAGATGCTTCGATTTGAGCTGCGAGACCACGCCGAGCGGGCTCATTTCGGTCATGCCCCAGGCGTGCAGCACCTCGACGCCATGCTCGGTCTCAAACGCGCGGATCATCGCGGGGGGACAAGCGGAGCCGCCGATCACCGTGCGCTTCATGGTGGTGAAGCGGTGATTGGTCTCGGCCATGAACTGCAGCAAGCCTAGCCACACCGTCGGCACGCCGGCGCTGAACGTCACCTTCTCGTCCTCGAAGAGCTCGAAGAGGCTCTTGCCGTCGAGCGCCGCGCCGGGAAAAACCATCTTGGCGCCGACGAGGAGACAGGCGTAAGGGAGGCCCCAGGCGTTGGCGTGGAACATCGGCACCACCGGCAGCACCACGTCTTTGGCCGAAAGCGCCATGGCATCGGGCAGCGCCGCGCCATAGGAATGGAGCACGGTCGAGCGGTGCGAGTAGAGCACGCCCTTGGGATTGCCGGTGGTGCCGGAGGTGTAGCAAAGCGAGGAGGCGGCGCGCTCATCGAGCTCCGGCCAGGTGAAATCGTCGCTTTCGGCGGCGACGAGGTCCTCGAAGCAAAGCGCATCCGGCAGGTCTTTCGGCATATGCGCGCGATCGGTCATCGCCACCCAACCCTTGACGTTGGGGCATTGTGTACGAAGCTTCGCGACGAGCGGCGCGAAGGTGAGATCGAAGAAGACGTAGCGGTCCTCGGCGTGGTTGATGATGTAGACGATCTGCTCGGGAAAGAGCCGCGGATTGATGGTGTGGCAGACGGCACCCATGCCGGAAACGGCGAAATAGATTTCGAAATGGCGGAAGCCGTTCCAGGCGAGCGTGCCGATGCGGTCGCCTTCCTTGACGCCGAGCCGGGTTAGCGCGTTGGCGAGCCGCTTGGCGCGGCGATGCGCATCGCACAGCGTGTAGCGGTGAATCGGCCCCTCGATGGTGCGCGAGACCATCTCGGTCGCGCCATGGAAGTGATCGGCGTAAGTGATCAGCGATGAGATCAGCAACGGCTGGTCCTGCATCAGCCCGTGCATGGGCATCCTCCCGAAAGCTCGGTTCTTTCTAACCCCTTAGCTTAGGTCGGGCGACCGCGGCAAGGAAGCGGCGGATATCTCTTAGTTAGAAGGAGGGGACTGCGCCGGCGGGCGCTTCACGCATACCAACTCATCGCCGCTCGGGATGCGGCCACAGTCCCAATCCGGCCCGAACACAGAATTGCGCACGGGATACCGAGGCAGCGAGACGACGTAGATGAAACCCGCAGCAAGCGCTGCGACGACCAACACGATGACGACATCGCGTCGGGTTGGCGGCGGAAAAGGCCAGCTCATCGTTCAGAATTACCGCACCGCGGCATCCCGGACGAAGGCCATCCAATTCCCCGCGGGCGACGCACACTCAGCGATGCCGGAATTGCCGGCGGCCTTGAGCTGGATGCCCGGAAAGCGCCAAAGCTTGCGCCAGATCTCGAGATCGCTGAGCGCCTTCTCGCGCACCCGCCGCTCGATGCGGCGGTGCACATAAGCACGACCGAGGGTGAGGTAGAGCAAGGCGCCGACCGCGACCACGGCCACCGCCGGCACGATCCCCTTCCACCACAGCAGCAACGCGGCAAGGCCGACGGCGCCGTACACCCAAATGTTGCCGTCCGCTTCGGAGGCGACGGGGCTGTCGATATGGTTGAGGCGGCGGGGATCGACCTCAATGTCGATCTTGCGCTCGCCAGCGAGGCGCCGCAAGGCGGCGAGCAGCTCTGCGGCCGTCTCGGGTGGTGTTTCTGGCTGATCAGGCACGGTTAATAACCCGTTCAGCGCTCGCCGCTAGAATGCACCGGCAGGAGACCCGAGACGATGATCGCATCACTGTGCGTTCTCGCGCGCCGCCACCTGCTGACGCTCCTCGGAGGTGAGGCGGTGCTCGAAGACGGCGACCTGATTGCGCCGCGCATTGGCGACGCCAAGCGCGGTGGCTTGACGGTAAAGCCAGTAGGCGGCGAGCGCATCGGGCGGTGTGCCAATGCCGTTCAGCTTGCACCAGGCGAGCACCTCGACGGCGCGCGGCTCGTTGGCGGCCGCTTGCTTCTCCAGAAGCTCGATGTCGGCGGGACCGGCGCTCTTGGCGCGTACTTTGGCGATCGCCTGCTCGAGGCTCGGCCCTTTGGCCGCCGCGCTGGCGGATGGCTGCGCGGGCTGAGGACGGTCGCGCAAGCCCTCCTCGCAGGCGGCGTCTGGTGTCTGAAGACAACGATAAGCGCCGTCGAGATCGTAGAATTGCGCCGAGGCGACCCGCGCCAACGACGCGGCAAAGAGCACGGCAGGGAGGAGCAGATGGCGACAAGGCGGCATGGGGCGCATCATAGCTCAATCGCGCTGGCGCGGCTCGGTGGTCTGCTCGCGATTGTGCTGATGCTCGCCGCGTGCGCGAACACCGCCATTGCGCCGCCGCTCGACGGCTACCGCGGCGTCCTTGCCGAAGTGCCCAAGCCGGGGCTTCTCTTCGATCGGCCGCCGCCCGATATCGTCGTCCGGCGCGGCGGACCCTCGGGCGAGCTCCTCGCTGGTCCGACTGTGCCCGCGCTCCCCGACGATGCCGTGGAGACGGCGATCGGGCCGGCGTTGCGCAACTGGCTCACCCCGATCGAGCGGCGCCAACTGGCGGAAGCGAGCCAGCGCGCCGTGCTCAGCATTACCGGCACGCCGCTGGAATGGGCCGCCGCCGATCCCGCTGGCGTCCAGACCGCCAGGGGCATCGCACTTCCCGTCGACGACGCGCAGCGCTCGGTCCGCGGCCGCGTCTGCCGCGATCTCTGGCAATCCGCCGACAAGGCCGGCCAGACGCACCAACAACAGATCACGCTCTGCCGCTACGACTACGGCAACGGCCTTTCCATCTGGGCGCTGGGCGACGCCAATCAATGGCCGTGAGCGGCCTCACTCCGCCGCGAACGCGAGCTTCCAAAACCACTCGCGTGTTCAATGCTCAGCCAAACGATCGACGACGACGAAAAGGAGAGTCGTCGCAACAAACGTCGCGTGAAGTGCGACAAGCCAAATCAACTTCTCGTTCGATACCTGCTCGATGGTGAAGAACTGCTCCAGCAGATCGATCCCGGAGATGACCGCGACCGACGCCATGATCTTGACCTTGAGCGAGCCGATGCCGAGTTTGGTCAGCCGCGATAGCGCTTCATGCGTCGCATCAAGCGTGATCTTGGCGACGAAATTCTCATAGCCGCTCAGCATCACCATGACGATGAGGTTCGCCACCAGCACCAGATCGAGCAGCGACAACGCCGTGAGCGTGATGTGCACTTCCTCGCCACTGATCTCGGCGCGGACGAGATGGATGAGATTGAGGAAGAACTCGACCACCTCCACGAGCAGCACGAAGGCGAGGCCGAGATAAAGCGGCGCCAAGAGCCAGCGACTCGCCAGCAGGATGCGCTCGATGAGGCGTTCCATCGGCCTTAGTCGGCGCCGCGCAGGAGATTGCGGGCGATGACGATCTGCTGGATCTGGCTCGTGCCCTCGTAGAGGCGGAAAAGCCGCACGTCGCGATAAAAGCGCTCGATGGCGAAGTCGGCGACGTAGCCCGCGCCACCGTGGATCTGCACCGCGCGGTCGGCGACGCGGCCCACCATTTCGCTGGCGAAGTATTTGCAGCAGGAGGCTTCGGTGGCGACGGTCTCGCCGGCATCCTTGCGCCGCGCCGCGTCGAGCACCATGGCGCGCGCGGCGTAGGCCTCCGTGCGGCTGTCGGCGAGCATCGCCTGCACCAGCTGGAAATTGCCGATGGCTTCGCCGAATTGCACGCGCTCTTTGGCATAGCGGACGCTGTCGCGGAGGAGCCGCTCGGCGACGCCGACGCAGACCGCGGCGATGTGAAGGCGGCCCCGGTCGAGCACCTTCATCGCCGTCTTGAAGCCCTGCCCTTCCTTGCCGCCCAAGAGCGCGTCCGCGGGGACGCGGCAGTCCTCGAAGATGACATCGCACGTATGGGCGCCGCGCTGACCCATCTTGCGGTCGCGCTTGCCGAGCTTGAGGCCGGGATTGGGCGCCTCGACGAGAAAGGCGGAGATGCCGCCCGCGCCTTTGTCCTCGGGATTGGTGCGCGCCATCACGGTGAAGAGCGAGGCCTCGGGCGCGTTGGTGATGAAGCGCTTGGTGCCGTTCAGCACCCAGCCGTTGCCGGCGCGGCGCGCGCTGGTGCGGAGGCTCGCCGCGTCCGAGCCGGCATTGGGCTCGGTCAAGGCGAAGGAGGCGATGATCTCGCCCGAGGCCAGACGCGGCAGATATTTGCGGCGCTGCTCCTCGGTGCCGTCCATGACGATGCCTTGGCTGCCGATGCCGTTGTTGGTGCCATGCACCGAGCGGAAAGCGGGTGAGGTCTGGCAGAGCTCGAACAGCACCTGCACTTCCTCGCTCATGCTGAGGCCGAGCCCGCCATGGGCTTCGGGAATGGTCATGCCGAAGAGGCCGAGGCGGCGCATCTCGTCGATGATGGCGGCGGGCACCTGATCGCTTTCGGCGACCGCCTCCTCCGCCGGCACGAGGCGCTCGCGCACAAAGCGGCGGATGGTCTCGAGGAACTGCGCGAGACTTTCGGGATCGAGCGCCACGGCTCAGGCCTCGAGCCCGGGCGGCTCGACCGAGAGGCGCCGCGGATTGCGCATGAGCGCCAAGAGCGGCACGGCGGCGAGCGTCACGATCATCATCAGCCAGAAATCGTCGATATAAGCCACCATCGCCGCTTGTCGGGTGATCTCACCGTTGAGCGCCATCAATCCCGCGGTGCTGTGCATGTTCCAGAGGTGGGGGAAGTGCAAATCGTGCAGCATCGCGCGATAAGGCGTGATGTGCGAAACGATCGACGCGTGCACCACCTGCGTGTTGGTGACGAAGAGCGCCATGACGACAGAGACGCCGACGCTCGAGCCGGCATTGCGCGCGAGATTGAACACGCCCGCCGCCTCGGTGCGAAGCGGCGGCGGCAATGTCGCAAAGGCGATCACCGAGAGCGGCGGGAAGACGAGGCCGAGACCGAGCCCTTGGACGAGACCCGTCCAGATGACCGGCCAGCTGTCCATCTGCAGCGAGAAACGCTGCGCCATGTCCCAGAGCGAGTAGGCGGTGATGAGAAAGCCGATGAGGATCAGCAGGCGCGGATCCGTGCGCTGGATAATGCGGCCGGCGATCACCATGGCGATCATTGTGCCGACGCCGCGCGCTCCCATGACATAGCCAGCCGTGGTGACGGGATAATCCATCAGGCCTTCGAGCAGTGGCGGCAACAACGCGGCCGAGGCCAAGAGCACGATGCCGACAACGAAGCCGACGACGAGACTGGCGACGAGATTGCGATCCCTGAAAATTTGCGGGTGAAGGAAGGGGTGCCGCGCCGTCGCGGAATGAACGGCAAACACGTAGAAACCCAGCGCCGCGAGCACCGCCTCGGTGATGATCTCGGTCGATTGGAACCAGTCCTTGAGCGAGCCGCGGTCGAGCATCATCTGCAGGCCGCCCATGCCGAGGCTCAGCATGGCGAAGCCGAAGAAGTCGAAGGGCCGATCGCGGTCTCGCTCCGTCTCGGGAATGGTAAGCGCGATGCCGAGCCAGGCGAGCGCGCCCACCGGCAAATTGATATAGAAGACCCAGCGCCAGTTGAACTCGTCGGTTAAGTAGCCGCCGAGCGTCGGCCCCAGGATCGGTCCCACCATGATGCCGACGCCCCAGAGCGCCATCGCCGGACCGCGCTGCTCGCGCGGAAAAACGTCGAGCAGGATTGCCTGCGAAAGCGGCACCAGCGCCGCGCCGAACACGCCCTGCAGCAGGCGGAAGAGCACCATTTGCGGCAGCGACTGCGCCGCGCCGCAAAAGCCCGAGGCGATGGTGAAGCCGACCACGGCGATGATGAAGATGCGCTTGCGCCCAAAGCGGCCCGACATCCATCCCGTGAGCGGCATGGTGATGGCGGCGGCAATGACATAAGAGGTGAGCACCCAGGTGATCTGATCTTGGGTCGCGGCGAGGCCGCCCTGCATGTGCGGCAGCGCCACATTGGCGATGGTGGTGTCGATCACCTGCATCACGGTCGCGAGCATGGTCGAGACCGCGACGAGGACGCGATTGCCGAGAAACGGATTGTGCCGCGCAGCACCAGCGGGAAACGCCGCCCCGCTCACGGCCGGGCGCGCGCCAGCACTGCGCCGAGTGTCGTTTGGTGCCCGGTGTCGATGTCGACGTCGACGCTCATGCCGGCGCGAAGCGCGCTCACGTCTTCCTCGGACGCGATGCGAAGCCTGAGCGGCACCCGCTGCACGATCTTCACCCAATTCCCCGTCGCATTCTGCGGCGGCAGGATCGAGAATTCCGCCCCCGTGCCGGCACCGACGCTGGTGACGCGCGCGTGCCAGACGCGGCCCGGGAAGCTATCGACGGTGAGCGTCGCGGCATCGCCCGGCTTCACGTAGGTGAGGTCCGTCTCCTTGAGATTGGCTTCGACATAGAGCCGGCCGCTTTCGACCAGGCTGCACATCGCTTGGCCGACCTGGACGTATTGGCCGGGCCGCGGATCGACATTGGCGACGATGCCGTCGGCGGGCGCGAAGATTTGCGTGTGGCGGAGATCGAGCGCCGCCTGGTCGCGCGCCGCCAACGCCTGCAGCACGCGCGGATGCTCATCGGTCGGGAGATCGGCATTGCCGCCGAGATTGGCCAGCACCTGCGCCGCGTCGTGCTGCATCGAGCCCACTTGCTGGCGCGCCACCTCGGCGCTGCGCGCGGCCTCGTCGACCTTCGATTCCGACGTCACGTTTTGCGAAGCGAGGCGCCGCTGGCGGTCCGCTTCCCGCTGCAAATAGTCGGCCGAGGCTTGCGCCGCCTTCAAATTCGCGAGCTTCTGCTTGTAGCTGGCGCGCATCGCCTCGACATCGTTCCGCGCCGCGGCGAGCAGGCCTTCGGCGCGCGTCAGCGCGATGCGGTAGGGCTCGTCGTCGAGCGCGAAGAGGAGGTCGCCGGCACGGACGACCTGGTTCTCGGAAACCAGCGTCCGCGCGACGCGGCCCGCGACATCGCTGCTGATCTGCACCTTGTCGTAGCGGATGTAAGCATCGTCGGTGGAGACGTAGCGGCCGCCCGTCAAATAGAAGTAGCCGCCGACGGCGATAAGCAGCAGCGGCGCGAGCAGCAACAGCGTCGGGCGCAACAGCCGCCGCTTGGGCAACAGCCGCGTCCCGGCGCGCAGCACGCCGGCGCGCAGGACATGGCCGTTGTCCCTAGGCATAGTTGGCGTCCTCGCTGTCCTTGCCGGCGCCCGGCTTCGCCTCGCGCGCCGGGCTGCGCTCGCTGAGATTGGCGCGGATGTGGGTCAGCGTATCGATGAGCGCCTCGCGCTCGCCCGGCTTCAACCCTTCAAGCGCCTCGTTGCGCGTCATTTCCGCCAGCTCGCGCATGCTCTCCATCACCGGCGCCACTTTCTCGGTCATGTAGAGGAGACGGACGCGACGATCCCGGGGATCAGGGCGGCGCTCGACCCAGCCCGCCTCTTCGAGGCGATCGACGAGCCGGCCCAAGGTGATGTTCTCGATCTCGAGTATCTCGGCGAGCCCGCTCTGGTTGATGCCTTCGTGGCGCGAGAGATGCACCAGCACTTGCCATTGCGACCGGCTCAACCCAAGCGCGCGGGCACGCTGGTCGAACTTCTTGCGCAAAAGGCGCGCGACATCGTGCAATAGGAAGCCGAAGCTTCGCTCGGGGTCGTAGGGCATAGGACCTAAATGATAAGCCGGCTTTCGTTAAGCAAGCTTATATTATTTTCGCATGGCCGTCACGCGCGGCCTGCCACGCTGCGATGCACAAATTGGCTTCGTTTCGCAAATTTCAGGTTCCGCCCTGCGCGGCGCCTCGCTCCTCTCGACCGCACGTTGCGTACAGAAAAGATGTGGCGGCTCATCACGCGGGGTTCAAGATGGCGCGGCAAGCAATCTCGGAGAGAGAAGCGACCCGTGCGGAAGGAAGGGGGAGAGGCGACGATGGACCATCGCCGAGAGCGGAAGGCAAAGCGCTCCCCTCACCCGCAACAACCGGCGCCTCACCTTCGAGCGACGCCGCCGAAAGCGAAGCTTCGTCCGGCAAGCAAGGGGCGCGTGCGCAAGGGCAAGGCGCGCGCTTAGCGGGCGATCGGATCTACACCGAGCAAATCACGTTGTGGTATGGCCCGTGCTCCGCGGCGGATGCGGCATCGCGCTCGAAATGCGCGCCGGTGCGTTCGAGCTTCATCATGGCGGCGACGATGTAGTCGTGCCATTTGCCGAAGGGATGGGTCGGACCGGCGATGAAAAGCTCGCCGTCCTCGCTCTCGTAGAGGACGTGCGGCGCGACCGTTTTGCGATCGTGTCCGTAGGAGAAGCGGATTTCCTGCCGGCCGGCGATCGCCTCGCAGAGGAGCGCTTGGAGATCCTCAGACATCGCGCCGCTGATCACGTCGACGTCGGATCGAGCGCCCTCGTCACGCCGGCGACGGCTTCCTTGAAGCGCACGCCGATGTGATCGCCCACGGCCCAGACGACGCAGCCCTCGCGCACGAAGCGCAAAGACCGCAGCTTGATGGATTTGCCGATCGCGACGGGGGTCTCGGTGCGCAGCTTTGCGCCGCCGCTCGCGAGGTCGACGACGACGCAGCGGACATCGCGTTGCCCGGCCATGATGAGCCGCGCCGGCCACAGCACCGAGCGGCGCGCATGCTCGCGCCCATCCGAAGGCTGCGGCTCAGGTAAAGCCGCCGATGACTCACCGCTCTGGGCATCCATCATGCCGTGCTCCCGCCTGGGTTCCGACAATCGCTCGAATGCCTGAGAAATTTACATGAAATCTCCCGCATCGCGCAGCGGCATCGCCGCAAATACGCGTAAAATTTTCGACAAATTTTAGCGATCGGCCGCCTAGCTACTTTACCGCGCTAGGCTCTAAAAGGTCGGCTTGTCAGCGGTTCTGAGATTCCTTGCCGACCGACCGAATCAGCTTTTTCGCTTCTTCTGGATCGTCGACAATCCTGATAGGCACCGCGGAACTGCACTGCTTCACACAGGTAATCATCCACTGCGGCTTTCCGCCAGCAATATAGAAAAAGAGATTGTAGATTGTGCCTTGCCAAACGCTGCGCGCATCCATTTGCACGACGCGCTCGATCTTAGGCCGAGCCTGCGGCGCGAAGGCGAGATCCCACATCGCCAATGTCTTGTTGAGCGCGTCGCCCGTGCGCTCCGTTGCGGCAAAATCGCTGAAGCGCATGTCGTATTTCGACAGCGACGGCGGCCGTTTCCAGTCGCGCGGCGCTGCGTCCACCGTAAAGAGCGTGCCGGTCTTCGGCGCAAGCCATAAGACCATCTTGTCTTTAACGCGCGGCGCGAGGGCGTGACCCTGGGATGTGCAGAGTACGACCACCCAATCGGCAACCATCTGGGGCAGAGGCGGGACGCTTCCTTTGGGCGCGTTGTTGCATTGTATGTCTTCGGGTTCAGAACCAGCCGCGCACGCGGGCACGAGGTTCGCTAGAACGGGCAGGGCGACAAACGCCGCGCCACAGAGTATTCGCCAAAGGCTCATATGGAGTCGTCTCCTAATGCGGGATAAGAAATACGTTCCCACAACTGAGGAGAGACTACCGGCGTCTCGTTAATGAATCTCCCCCGCCCGCCTTATGGCGTCCCGCAGCTTTGCCGGCGAGAAATCGGGGCTCTTGCAGATGTCGAGGATCACCTTCTCGCGCCGCGCCACCACATCGATGGCGGCGGGAAGCTTCTTGACCGCTTCGGCGGGGATAACGACGGCGCCGTGGTAGTCGGCGTGGACCACCTCGTCATGCGCCACCTGCATGCTGAAGACGTTCACGGCCTTGGCGAAGTCGACGAGGTGGACATGCGCGTGGCTGGGCCCGACGCGGCCGCCGATCATCTGGAAATCCTTGGCCCAGGCGGTCAAATCGCGAAACGAGCCGTTGGTGACGCAGCCGCGTGCGCCAAGCGCCTTGTGCACGGTCGATTGCACCTCGCCCCAGAAGGCGCCGAAGCCGGGACGGTCGTCGATGTCCTGCAGCACAACGACGGTCGGCAGGTCGGCGTTGGCGACGTAGTCATACCAATCGAGCCGGTTTGCCACCGGCCCCCGCGCCGGCTCCTTGGCGCGGATCGTGCCGGTGCGGGCGAGGCCGACGATGGGCGGCAGGCTCGCATCGACCGCCACCATCGGCTCGACGGTAAAGCCGATCGCGCGGCGCTCTGGCATGACGAGCTCGAGCGCGTTGCAGATGGTGGGGACGTCCCAGCTCCGGAGCAAATCGAGATCGGCGCGCGTGAAGGGACGTTCGGCCATGACAAATCCTCCCGTTGGTGGCGGCGCGCAGTGTGCATAGCCACGCCGGAGAAAGCTACCCGACGGCGCACGAGACAATGATCCCGTGATCAGGGACCGCGCGAGGCGAGATAGGCCGCGATGGCGAGCATGTCGTCTTGGCTGAGGTTGGCCACCACTTGCTGCATCAGCGCCGCGGTGGGACCGGCGCGGGTGCCGGCTTTGACGTCGTTGAACTGTCGGAAGACAT
>Ga0306926_10009057_pt1 | contig 10927 bp, 12 predicted proteins | sample flu12Cox44000178_FD_203759 | JGI IMG/M metagenome (GOLD analysis project Ga0306926, IMG submission 203759) | Lab enrichment of tropical soil microbial communities from Luquillo Experimental Forest, Puerto Rico - flux8day.12C.oxic.44.000.178 (v2)... | ecosystem: Environmental > Terrestrial >...
AGATCATCCGAGGACGAGGCCGTGGCGATGGTGCAGCCGAGCGCGGCCGGCGCCCAAGCTGCGCCTGCGAGCAAGGGCACTCGCGTGCTTGATCCGGAGGAGATCAAGCTTTTCATGAAACAAGGCGAACAATTCATCGCGGCCGGCGATGTGGTCACGGCCCGGATCGTATTCCAACGAGCCGCGGAAGCCGGAGACGCCAACGCTGCGATGGCATTGGGCGCGACGTACGATCCCACTGTGCTTGCAAAGCTCGGTGTGGTGGGGATGAGCGCGGACGTGGAAAAAGCACGAAGCTGGTATCAAACGGCCGAGAAACTTGGTTCACCGGAAGCAAGACGGCGGCTCGATGTTCTTGCGGATCACTGATCGGGACGGCGAGTCTGGATCGTGCACGCCCTTCGGCGCAATTTAGAGCATGCCCACACTTGCGACAGCGATCAGAGCGCGTTTCATCGTCTACCTCCCTTTGGACGAATAAGTCCGCGGAAAGTAACGCCCGCGTAAAGGAGAATGTTCCAAACGATGCCCGCTAAGCTTTCTCTCTAATCGCCGTCCCTGCCGCGCGGTTAAGTGGGTTGGTTCGCCAACGAGAACCCCGCTCGAGCGTGTGATGTGAAGGGCGCCAGCGCGGGCGGGGTCTCGGGAACCCTCACGGGGGACTGGTGGGTCAATACCTATGCCCCCGCGTCTTGCCGCCCGCGAATGACTCGGTTTATGACTCGCAGGGGGAAACCAGCGACCTTGGAGATCGCCCATGCGTGGCGTGCTGCGTGCGCTCGTCGTTCTGCAGGTCCTGCTGCGGATCGCAACGTCCGCAGCTGAGGAAAAGGTCAGCGTCCAGCTCAATAGCGTCGAGAACGCGGACAATCGCTGCCGCCTCTACTTCGTGATCGAGAACAAGTCCCAAGTCGGGATCGAGAGCATGAAGCTCGATCTCGTCGCCTTCGGCGGCGACGGCGGCATTCTGCGCCGCCTGATCGTCGAAATGGGGCCGCTGCGACCCGCCAAAACCATGGTGCGGGCATTCGCGGTCGATGCCGAATGCGGCCACATCGGCGCGCTACTGGTCAACGACGTTGTGGCTTGCACGCCCGGCGAACCCGGCGCGTGTCTCGACGGCCTCGGCTTGTCGTCGCGGGTCCAGGCGTTGCGCTTCTACAAGTAGGCGCGCGTGAACGCCTAGCGATTTGTCGCTATCATTTGCGCCGTACCGCACTGGTGCAGATGGCATCCCCGCCAGGTTTCCAGCCCCGGCGGGTCGGGGCGCTTGTCCCACGTGCTACTAAAGGCGGGGGGCTGAATGTCAAGTAGCTCACACAGTCGTCCGTGAAGAATTTAAAAGGTTTTCCACGCCGCGGAAGAGGCAATTGTCGGCGGGCGCCGATGACAAATGCCGGTCACTTTTTTCGGCCTTGGGCGCGCGGGCTCGGGGCCGCCGCGATGCACAGGGCTACAACAATGCTAACTGAGTATGCCACCTTATATTGCCGATATAATGATTGTCCTTTTTTCCCCAGATGCTAGATTACTAAAAGAAACAACCAGTGAAGGGCTGACCCCTTCCTGTGCATTCGCGATGACAAAGTTAACACAGCCACTATTAAATTCCACCAAACGACACCAACTATCGCCACTATCATGGGAATAGATCAATGCGTTGTTCCAACGAACACGCACACTATTCCAAAGAAGCGCAAACGTAATTGATCTTGCGCCGTAAGTGATTGAATGCATGTCTAACACAGGGGGACTCCCTATACGGAGATGGAAGCATTTTAGCGCTCCAGTCTCCGGATGGATGTAAACAAATTATCGAATTGGTCCCGATGCGATAATCAGTCCCGAGAAGCGTCGCATTGTGAGTTTCCGCAAACGCAGTATGGCCCCCACCTAAAGTGAAGGAATCGAAACGCCCCTCCTTGAAGTTTCCAGCCTGCATCTTTTCAATAGAATTAATCCAGTAAGACCTTTTGCGTGTGTCTCCATCTGTAACAAGCAATCGACCAAACCGACGCGAGTATTTCACCAAATGGAGGTGCTTGACGTTATTTCGTGCAAGATGATCGATGCGGCGCCAGCTCTCGCCATCATCCTGCGTCAAGAATAGGTATGCCACGGATTTCCAAAAGGGTCGAGCGCGGTCTCTGTTTACAATACTGCCATATTCTCTAATTACTATTAGTCCTTCCGGCGTCTCAGCTATCCCATGATTGTGCCAAACGGTGCTGTCGTCGTTCGATAGTCAGAGTGCCGCGTCAAAATGCCTTCCTCCATTCTTACTCAGATATACCGTTCCTTTTGTCGCAACAAATAAATGGTTTCTACTGGAAGGGGCGATCTATTCTTTTTGCATTACCTTGATGTGTTGCTGCCGGACGGCGGTGACCCGTTCACGCAATCTGAGTGCCCGCTCGTTGCCGGTCTCCCAAATATAGGCATTGCATGTCAGCCCGGTGAGTGCGGTGCTTGTCGCGACCCAGCCAACGAGGTGATTGAATGAAGCGGCGCGCGTTCATCAGCCTGCTCGGCGGTGCAGCCGCGTGGGCGCTCGGCGCGCGCTCAAACTTCGATGAAGCGACCTCTGATCGCTTGGCTTTCGTTGGGCGAGAGAACATCCTTCTGGGTATTTGTTGAGGCTTTTCTGCAAGGCATGCGAGAACACGACTAGGTCGAAGAACGCCACTTTGACATTGTGTATCGTTTTGCCGATGGATATACCGAGCGCTTGCCACTAGCATGTTGATGTGGATGGCAAGCGCGCCGGGCGTGCAGCGGTGCTCGCGGCCAAGGCTGCGACCAGCACGAGTGTAGTGCTATGAATGGATTCCCTCGAAGACCCGCGCAAATCCGGAACCCTGCCGAGCTAGCCTGCGAAAGACGGCGGAATAATCAGTTCCGTTCGGCTTATCGCGATGCAACGGGGGGAAGCTACTTTGGCCCAACTGAGGCGATGATCCTGATGTCCGAGCTTCCATGTATCCCGTTCAGCATGCCGGATACTTGGATCGTGAAGGAGTCCTGTCCCTGAAAGCCGGACTTGGCTGTGTACGAAAATCCTGAGCCCAGCAATTTCACTTGGCCGGACTGCGGAGTAGAAATGAGCTTCGCGGTATGAATGGTTACACGACCATGGCTGAGACCGCGAACGCAACTCTGGCCGCTGCCGATCTGCATGGTCCAATCAACGGTATCCGATTTCAGTTGATAAGGAGGTTCCCTCGTGAGGGCGCAGCCTCCAAGTGCTGGTCGAACGAAACGATCTGCAGGAACCTCGAGCCGCCCTCTTGCTTCCGGCGGCGCGCCAAGATCCTCAGCCTTTTGATACCAGCTTAGCGCTTTTTCCACGTCTCCACTCATCCCTACCACACCGAGCTTTGCGAGCACAGTGGGATCGTACGTCGCGCCTAATGCCATCGCGGCATTGGCGTTGCCAGCTTCCGCAGCTCGCTGGAATACGATCCGGGCCGTGACCACATCGCCGGCCGCGATGAATTGTTCGCCTTGTTTCATTAGAAGCTCGATCTCCTCTGGATCGAGCACCCGAGTGGTCTTGCTCGACGGCGACGCTTGAGCGCCCGTCGCGCTCGGTTGCCCTATCGCCACGGTCTCGCCAAAGTAATATCCGATTGGGGCCGCGAAGATACTCGCGATCAAGATGATGAGCGGTCCGCATAGCTTGTGTCGGCGCGACCCCATCGCCGACGGAGGCTCCAAGCGTTCGGGCTCCAGCCAGTGCGGCAACGCAAAATCGTTGTCGGACATTGCTAGTACTCCCCTGCTGACGCTCTCCGCCTGAGGTTTCTTTCACCCTGTGTTTCTTGTGGTGCTCCTTTTTCTTTCCGCGCGTAATCTGATGCGTGGATACGTGCCGCCGACGGGGTGGCCTAGCGCTGCGCGCCGTTGCGCTGCTTTTCTAGCCACTGCAGAAATTCGCGGAACAGCGCCTCACGCTGCTCCTGCGTAAAATTCGCGGCTGCGGAACCTTTATCCTTCAGGAAGGCGGAAAAATCGCTGCTAGCCGCGTGTGGGTCCACAGCGTTCTTTGGGCGAATACGACGTAACATTTCCTCCGCAACAGCCCAGCGGGTCCAGCCCGGAACGGTCGCCGCAAGATTGACGTCGCGCCATTTTGGATGCCGCGTCGGCTCGCGAAACTTGTCCCAGTTGGTGAAAAGGCGTTCGACCAATCGTTCGGTGCGCCGGTACCGATCGTTTCCTTTCGACCAGTTGAAAACTGCGAGCACCGCCGGAACCGCGATCGTGTCGACGGACTGAGCTTCCGGGATCAGCGTCGGATATTCCTTATTCGTAAGCCCACCGACCGTATAGTAATCGGCAAAGGCCTTCGAAAACGGAATTGGCACGAAGTGCAAACCCGAATTCGCGGGGATCTTCGCAAAAAAGTCGATAGGCTTTCCGATCACCCGCACGAGCGCGGCAAGTTCACCCGTCTTCAGCTTCTGCAGGGCGGTGGGGTTGTCATACAATACCTGCTCGACCTGGACGCCGAGGCGCTGAAAGACAATCGTGCCGGTGAGGCTCGAAGCGCTTCCTGCCGGCCCGAAATTCACCTTCTTGCCGCGCAGGTCCTCGATCGACTTTATGTCGCTGCGCGCGAGAACGTGCATCTCCGATACGGGCAAGCGAATGACGTAATTGACTCTAAACGCGAGATTGGAAATTTTTCGTTGGGTACGGAAATATTCAAAGACGTCCGCCTGAGTCACCGCGACGTCGACGCCGCGCAGATAGAGCAGATCGTCAAGATTGGAAGCCGCGCCATAGGTAACGATCGGAATGACCCGCAGATTGTCGCCGTCGTCGAGGACCTCCGCTAGCTCGTTGGCAAAAGTCATGTAGGTGCCTGACAACTGGCCACCGGCGACGCCAACCGTCCAATTGTTCTTTCGCTCCCTCATTGCAGCATCGCTGCCACCCTCCGCGAGCGACTTCGGTACCGTCTGCGCTCGAGCCGTTGCAACCAATCCGATTCCGAGCGAGCCGAAGCGAGACGTGTGAGTGAGAGGCGAAACCGCAAGGCACACTGCGCCCAAGAGTGCTAGAACACGCATCCGCCACCTCCTCAAGTGAGGCCCATGCGGAACTGACTTTCGCCAGGGTTCATATTATGGCCAACTCAAAGCTGTGTCTCATGATTTTTGCTTGTGAGGAAGAGATTTTCTTTTGGGAATTGGATCATTCAAAGGTGTACGCGAACTTAGGTACGATCGTACTACCCATGCTCTCTTACTAAAATGCTCGCGCTTGGCCGCTTGCTGCGGTAATCAAGCGTGTGAAGCGCAAACGACGGCTGGCAAACAGGCGACAAGCAATGAGTTTGAAGATCGACCTTCAATCATGTTGAAGCGGCTAGTCTGCATCGCAATCCTAGGTCTGTTTGCGGCGCCACTTGACGCGAAGGCGCAGGGCTATCCGTTGCGACCCATCACGGTGGTGGTGCCCTTCCCCGCCGGCGGTCCGAGCGATGTCGTGGCGCGCATTGTGACCGAGGAGATGGGGAAAATCCTCGGGCAATCCATGGTCGTCGAGAACGTCGGCGGCGCAGGTGGCACGATTGGCAGCGCGCGCGTCGCGGCCGCGAACCCGGACGGCTACACATTGCTCGCGGGCAGCATGGGCTCCCATGTTGCCGCCCCGGTGCTTACGCCGAACGTGAAATACGATTCCGAGCGCGATTTCGAGCCGATCGGTTTCACGGCGCATGCGCCGGCCGTGATCGTTGCAAACAAGAATTTCCCGGCCAAGGACTTGCGGGAATTCGTGGCCTATCTGAAGAACCACGGCGATGAAGTAAAGCAGGCACATGGCGGCATCGGCTCGTCCTCGCACATGGCGTGCCTGCTGTTCACCTCCGCGGCCGGAGTGCAGCCAAGCCTCGTGGCTTATCGCGGCACCGGCCCGGCGCTGAACGACCTGATCGGGGGGCACGTCGATTTCTTCTGCGAGCAGGTGGTCAGCGTCGCCCCGCAGATCGCGGCCGGCACTATCAAGGCCTATGGCATTTCCTCGAGCGAGCGCCTCCCAGCGCTGCCCAACGTGCCGACGGCGAAGGAAGCCGGCGTCAACTACCAGATGAGCATCTGGGCCGGGATTTTCGCGCCCAAAGGTACGCCGAAGGCGATCATCGACAAGCTCGCGGTCGCGCTCGATCACGCGCTGGACAACCCGGGCGTTCAGGCCCGGCTGGCCGATCTCGGCGGATCGCTCCCAAGCAAGGGCGAGCGCACGCCGGCGAAGTTCAGTGGCTTCGTGAGGGCGGAGATCGCGCGCTGGTCTCCCATCCTCAAAGCGGCGAACATCGAAGGGAAATAAACGACTTGAACAATCACGGAGGACGTTCTAACAGAGACAGAGGACAGCTTCGCTCCAGCGCATACGAGCCTTCGTCCACCAGATTTGTGCCGTGACGTGGGCATTGACCCACGGCATCGTTGTAGAGCGCGTTCGCGACGGCTTTGGCTCGCCTTTGCGTGACCGCGGTCAAGCTCAAGACGAAATGCCGAGCGCAGCGTCTCCCGGTCAACGCCGCGCCCGGTGCGCGGTGAGATGACGAGCTGGCAACGTCTTCGTGCGACAAACCAAAGCCCGATGCATTTTCGACAATCTCATCGGCCGCAGCCACAAAGGCGGCGTATGCGGCACCGACTTGAGATCGAAGGTTGAGCGTCTGATGATCTTGAGCACGTCGGCGGTGGCGATCTGCTGCAGCGATTCGCTCAGTTCCTCCGTGCGCGCCTGCACCACGTCGAACAGCCGCACGTTCTCGATCGCGATGACGGCCTGGTCGGCGAAGGTCATCGCCAGCTCGATCGCTTGTCGGTGAACTGGCGCACGTCCGTGCGCTGCAAGCCGACCGCGCGCCGATCGGCATACCTTCACGCAGGAGTGGTACGCCAATGAGGTACTGCAGCGCCCGATCTTCTGCACCTCGGTAAACATGTATCTCGGGTCGGCGAGCACGTCGGCCCTTGCGGTGGAACCTAGGCAGGCGCATGAGAGGCGCGACCCCGACCGAGCGCGTGCACGCCCCCGGACTTGACACAGCAACCGAGTGACTGGCTGCCATGCCTGAGACCACCATTTCCGCGACAATTCTCCAACGAACTGGTCGCCACGTTCGACGAGCAATTCTCTGCCGACCAGACTACAAAGGAACCGTCTCTCGAAATCCCAGAGGCCAAAAAAGAACAGATGCCTGTTTATGAGTCCATCCTCTAATTTGTGCCGAATGGGCGTGCACGATCCGCACTCGCCATCCCAATCAGCGATCCGCAAGAACATCGAGCCGCCGTCTTGCTTCCGGTGAGCCAAGTTTCTCGGCCGTTTGATACCAGCTTCGTGCTTTTTCCACGTCCGCGCTCATCCCCACCACACCGAGCTTTGCAAGCACAGTGGGATCGTACGTCGCGCCTAATGCCATTGCAGCATTGGCGTTGCCGCCTTCCACGGCTCGTTGGAATACGATCCGAGCCGTGACCACATCGCCGGCCGCGATGAATTGCTCACCTTGCTTCAGTAGAAGCTTGATCTCCTCCGGATCAAGCACGCGAATAGTCTTGCTCGAGGGCGGAGCCTGAGCGCCAGTCGCGCTCGGTTGCACCATTGCCACGGTGTCGCCCTCGGATGATCGTCGTGACTGCGAGCCTGGACGCTGGGAGGCTATCTCGCCCTCGGCCAACATCCCACGATCGTCGTCTCGTGCCATCGTGCGTGGGAGTTCCTGTTGGGCGATAGACGACGGCAGCGCATTGGTTCTCCGAGTGACTAACGCCATTTGCGGTCCGGACGGAGCCTGTGAGGATGGGCTCCAACCTCCCGCTGAAAAGTAATATCCAATCGGGGCCGAGAAGATGCTCGCAATCAAGATGATGAGCGAAGCACCTAGCTTGCGACGGCGCGAACTCATTGCAGGCGGAGGCCCCATGCGCTCTGGCTCTATCGAGCGCGGCGACCGAAAACCGTTGTCAAACATCTCGCCACAACGACGGTCTCTGGCATCGGCGGGAGCAAGCCCAGGCACGGCCGGTAGCTGCGCGGCGCGAGGGATCCGCGCGGCCGCTTCCTCGCGCTGAATCCAGCGAAGGGTGGCTACAAGCCGCTTGAGGCCCCGAATGCCCCCGTCACGGCCTGCGGCGGCCGGTTGCTCCCGTTGCTGGCTGTTCGGATGAGCGGGTGGATGCAAGGTATCCGAGTCCGGATCATGAGAGAAAAGATTGGATTCATTAGCGTCGACAGCATCGCGCTCGGGATGCCCGCGCAAACGTTTTGGCCCGCGAAGAGGCACAAGCGGCACTACATCCTCCCTGACGGCGACATCCGGTCCTGCAGCCGGTTGCGTGCGCGCTTTCTTCGGCGCATAAGGCGACCGAAGAAGGTCGTGGTCATTCTCTTCGGTATGTCGCTCGGCGCGCGCGCGTGCTCTCGTTGGTGTGTAAGGCGAGCGAATGGCTTCGTTGTGTCTCTCGACTGGATGATATTCCGAGCCAGCACGCTCGTGCGTCTCATGCGACACATGAGCGAAAGGCCCAATGGGGTTAACAGGCTTTCCTGCTGGAGTACTCATCGCTGATACTGCCCCTGCTGCGTTCCCGACCGAACTTTGTTTCAGTTGCCTCTGTCTCTTGTTCGAGGCTCCTTTCTCTTCCGCGCCCCGAACGCAACTCCGAACACGACTTTTGACAAGAACCCGCCGCCACGTCACACGCCTTCCAGTCCGGATACGTTGCTCGCGATCGTTATTGACCTCATGACTCGACCCTCATCCCCCGCAACGTAAGGGCGTCACACCTTGTTTCAACCGCCAGATAGCGCATAGCCAACTCGTCATGCGGCTCATGGATTTCGGCATTCGGAATAAAACGTGCCGTAAACGGCGTTGCGCAATTGCGCCGGATCATCTTCGATGGACTCAATGACGCGGGAGAGAACCACCGCAAAGTCAACCTCCCATGATCTCCCCGCAAGGTTCTTTCCGCTGTCAAACTTCTGAGGTTGCGAGGTCATGTCAAAACACGCTCCCCCGCTCGCTAACTTCGCGTTATACAGAGCAGCACGTCGAACCATTTCGCATGGCCCCCATGCCCCGCTCGTTCAAGATAGAGAGGTGCATATGGAGTTACCGCCTTTGCAGAAACCTCGCCCACGTCGGTGCCCACAACAGTGACTGGGTTTTCTTTTTTGGGCCGACTGTCTCAATATTTAACTTTAATGGGCTCGTTCATTGCGTCTCCGCCGATCGAGCGCCGACATACCCGGCAGCGGATCGAAAAACCAAGCCGTCAGATCGCGAGGCTCGAGCGCAGCTCGGCGATCACGATCCGCCAACGCCAAGGGACAGGGCCGAACGCTCGGCGAGAGCATGAGGTGAGTGGACTCGCAGACGCGAGCAGCTTCATTCAGGACTTTGGCCATTGTAGTTTTCCCCCGTACGGCCTCCCCCTAAGCCGCAGCCCTACGGCACGCCAGCACCTTGGCCAAACGGTGACGGCAGACTGTCCGGATTGGGACCAAATATGGGAACTAGCATGAAGACCCGCACCCAATTCCAGGCCATCATTGAGCACGTGGCCGGATCGTCGCAGCGCAAGAGAACCTGGGCGCGCTGACTGCGGACTCCAAGGTACACGCGGCGCCCGTAGGAACACCATGGATGTGGACGCTCGCCTTCGGCCACCACGAGTACCGCAGACGACCCACGGCTACGAGGCAACACGCGAAGCGGCGATGGCGGCGTTCGCGAAAAGCTGGCGGCGGGAATAAGAGCGGTCGCGCCCGCGAGTCTTCAGTACACTTTCCAGAGGTCAGGCCGGTAAATCGTTTCGGTAGGCGCAGCCGCCGAATCGCTCGGACGTTTTGGGACAGCAGCCCATGTTGTAATCGCCAGAAGCGCTGCGACCGCAAGAGCCGTTGCGAAGATAAATGGGAGCTTATGCTGGTTCGGTGTCATCCGTTCCCTCCTGGTTCCCAGATGATCCTGGGGCCGCTTCTACAGGGACATCGGCTAGACATCTGTGACGCCGATCAGTTGAACCAGTCTATCGGCATTGATTCGCCTTGGGGGCTACGACGATGCCGAAAGCACTGTCTGGTGACCTGCGTGAGCGCGTTATCGAAGCAGTGGAAGCGGGGGCGTCGCGGCGTGAGGCGGCCGAGCGCTTTGAGATCAGCGCCAGTTCTGCGGTCAAATGGCTGCAACGCTGGTGTGATCACGGGGTGTGTGCACCGAAACCGCGCGGTGGTAGCCGATCTGTTTTGGAAGACTATGCCCCGCGCATCCTTGCCCTGAGAAGGTGCCAGACAAGGACAGCGAGTTTTCTTGCTCGGCCGCAAACACGTGCGCCCGGGACTGGCGGTGCCCGCGCACGCCCAGATGGGACACGGCAAGGGTGGTGGCAAGCTCGGCCAAAAAAGCGACGAGCAAACAGCCGCTGAACAGCAGCAAAAGAAGAATGAAGAAAACGCATACAAGGACGCGCTCAAGAAAATTCCCGATCAGCCGGTCAAGCAAAAAGACCCATGGGGAAACATGCGCTAACCGACGACCCCCCCGATCTCGATCAAGCCCGCCTCTATCCGCTTACTTCTCCCCGTAGGTCGCGCGCGCAATGTCGGGCACCGGCAGGCCGTCGTCGATGGCCTTGCAGCGGACCGCTTCGGCCTTCGCCTTCTGCTCGGCCGCGTCGAGCACTTCGAGCACGACGTCGCGTGGAATGAAGCAGACGCCGGTGTCGTCGGCGACCACTAGGTCGCCGGCTGCAACCCGAACCTCCCCGATCTGCACGGGGCCGTTGATCTCCACGGTCTCGATCCGCCACTTGCCGGTGACCGGCGTGATGTCGCTCGCCCACACCGGGTAATCGAGCGCGCGCGAATGGGCGACGTCGCGCACGCCGCCCTGCACGAT
>Ga0306926_10009061_pt1 | contig 10922 bp, 3 predicted proteins | sample flu12Cox44000178_FD_203759 | JGI IMG/M metagenome (GOLD analysis project Ga0306926, IMG submission 203759) | Lab enrichment of tropical soil microbial communities from Luquillo Experimental Forest, Puerto Rico - flux8day.12C.oxic.44.000.178 (v2)... | ecosystem: Environmental > Terrestrial > Soil...
AATCCCCGCGTTGATTCTCTGGATCGCGTTTGATCAGCCGATTTGGGCGGACGTCGTCAAACGGTTGAAGGTGGGCACCTCCCGGCGCTTCTCGAGAACGACCCGCGAATCGCTGGTCGCGGACCTCCGCCGCATTCTCGCTCCGGAATATGCGACCCGGGCCCGCGAGACGGCGAGCCGGATGACCAAACCAACCGCGAGCGTTACCGCCACTGCCGATCTGTTGGAAGACACCGCCCGCCGCGGGCGTTTTGGCTGACCGGCGAAGGCTCAGACGCCCACGCGAACGGTCTGCTCCAAAAGATCCGCCGCGGTGGCAACGCCCATCGCAGGCTTGGTCATTCGTGGGGCGAACTGGCGAGCTCGTGCCACGCAGTCCGGCGCGAGGATTTTGCGGAGCCGCCGAACCAGCGATTTATGGGTGATGTTCGAAAGCCGCTTGGCGGAGCCGATTTTCAGCCGCTTGACCTGGGTCGCCCAGATGAACTGGTCGGCCACATCCCACAGGATCAACGTCGGCAATCCGGCTCGCAGGCTTGCGGCCGTGGTACCGGCGCCGCCATGGTGGACGGCTGCACGGCACAGGGGCAAGGTCGTCGTGTAGTTGAGGTGTCCGACGAGCTCCACATGGTCGGGATGGGGATTGGACCCAGAGCCGGTAGCCCCGGAATAGATCAACGCCCGCTCACCCAGCTCTGCGCAGGCCTCGGTGATCATGGCTACCGTGTCGGTGGGGGACTGGACGGGTGTGCTGCCAAAACCGAAGTAAATCGGCGGTTTTCCCGCGGCAATCCACGACGCCACCTCGTCGTCGGCATCCGTCCCCAATTCCAACGTCAGCGCGCCGACAAAGGGTCGCCGCCCGTTCCATTCCGCCGCCAGCCCGGGAAACAGTGCCTCGTCGTAGGCCTGGATTTCGAGAGATCCACGTTCGGCCATCCTCTGCGCCGCGGGAGCCGTTGCCCTCGGTAGGCCCAGTTCGCGGCGTTGCGCGTCCTCGTCCGCCTTGGTGATGACGTGTGAATACAGCCACCAGCCGGCCTTCAATGTCGTGCGGACCGCGGGCGTGGGCGAAGGTAGGAAGGGAAGCCCGATTTGCCCGTTGACCCGCACGGGGAAGTGATGCAGCCCGGCCACCGGAATGTCGTAGTACTCAGCGACATTCGCCACGACCCCGTGGTAGGTCTGACCCGTCAACAGCAGATCGGACCCGTCGGCCAGTGACATAAGCGTCCGGCTCATCTCCGCCCAGCCGTCGACGAAAAGCTCCCTGGCGCTGCGCATGAAGTTGAGCGGATTCTGGATCCTGAAGGCCTTGTGGGTGAAATCCGCGACCGCGACTACCTGCTCTCGCGTGTCGGGCCCGTAGGCGACGGCGGACAGCCCGGCCGACTCGACGAAGCCAACCAGGTTGGGCGGGACCGCCATTCGAACTTCGTGCCCACGGCGTTGCAGTTCCACGCCAACCGTGGCGCACGGCTCGACGTCGCCGCGAGTTCCATGGGCGGCCAACACAAACTTCATCGGCGCAACCTTCAGTCGCCGTCCGGGTAGGCGCGTGCTTCGATGCTTACCTGGCTACGCGAACCGGTACTCCCGCCAAGCTGCCCGCGACTACCCGGTCGAACACCGATCTCATCGTCTCCGTATAGCGTGTCACGGACTCTCGGGCAATCGGGTTGTTCGGGTGCGACACCATGATCGAGACCTCATCGAACAGACGGAAGACCGTCGAGTACATGTAGGCAGGACTCCTGCCATCGGTGAACGCGGTCGCGTTCACACCGTCCAATGCGGTGGCAACGATGGCGGATAGCGGAGGCAGACCCGCGTCCATGTAGCTCATCATGGTGAACTGGGGTCCATGCCTGCGTAGCGAAGGCGCCAGTTCCAACACGCGGTCGTATGGAACATTCGCGCAGTCCATGTTCGCGTCAAAGGAAGCCTGAGCGGCGCGGGCGGTTTCCGCGAAGGAGTTCGGGTCGACGGGAACCCTGAACGGCACCACGCCGGTAAACCAACCCACCGTCATGAAATCGGCAGGGCACTTGCGCTTGTCGATGGGAGTGAGTCCGTAGTACGTTTCCGCGCCGGTCAATTCGTATTGAGCCAGCGCCGCGCAGGCGAACAAACCACCGCTGAACCGGGCGCCCGCCTGTTGGCAGATGGCTTCGAACTGGGCTGTCTGCTCGGGGCCCAACAGTCGCTGCACATGGACGTCCCCGCCACACGGTATCGATTGGTCACCGAGTGGCAACGGGAAATCCGGTAGGGTTCCGCCGTTGGCTTCTGCGAATTCGATCCACTTGCGAACCTCGGGCGATTCCAAGGTCATGCCCGATACGCATTGGCTTTCCCGCGTGCAGAAATCGTCATAGCTGGCCGCCGGCGGCAGGGTAACGGGCGCTTTGCCCTCCAGGATGGCGTTGTAGTTCATCAGAATCTCCACATACAACCCGGCGATCAACATCGGGTCGCAGTGGAGATGGTCGACAACCGCATACAGCGCGAAGCGGTCCTCGTACTGAATGATGCCGAACCTAAAGCAATCCCACTGCAGCGGATCCGGCGTGGCCAGGGCGTGGTCCTGCCATTCCTGCTGCGTCAGCACGCCATGCTCTTTGGCGACAAACTGAATGTCGCGGGGGTTCTTGAGGGTGTGCCGGACGACGTTCTTTGCGTCCTTGTATTCGAACCAGCTGTGGTACGTGGCATGCCGGCGAAGGTGCGCGTTGATGACGTAAGTCATGGCGCGAATATCGCACCGGCCGCGCACATCCCAGGAGCCCATGACCGCTCGCGAATAGTCGAGCCCCCGCTCCCCGAACTCCACAAAACCACGGAGATGGGCTATCTGCATTGAACTGGGCGGCACTGAACTCGCGGGCGCCTGGCGGGCTTTCGCAGCGCAGCCGGGCGTCGGCTGCCAGGTCACGACCGATCCTGGACCCGGGTCCCAGTCGTAGGCGTTGCCAACCCGCAGCCTGTCGTGCTCAGAGCCTCCACCTATGAACACGTTTCCCTCCTTATTACCCGGCAAGCAGTGCAGTCGACTTTGACGCAGGACCTATGTCACGCAGATGTCGTGGCGTTCTCCTCCCGGGGCGCCAGCTTCTGGAACAGGTAATCCGCCAGACCCCGCACGGTGGTGATGTCGGCCGAAGTGATGCGTACCCCAGTTTGAGCCTCGATGTGAGTGCGCAATTCGAGATTGCCCAGGGAGTCGAGGCCGTATTCGGAAAGCGGATGGTCCGGATCGATGTTGCGACGGAGAATCAGACCGATCTGCTCGGCGAGCAGACGACGCAGCCGGGTTGGCCACTCGTCGAGCGGCAGCTCGGCCAGCTCGGAGCGCAGTTTGCTTGAACCCGAACGCTTTTCCCCCGCGGACTTGAACATTTCGAGGAACTTGCTGCGCTCCGCGAAGGACGCTATCCAAGGTGTTCCGATGAGCGGGCTGTACCCCGTGTACGCGCGGTCGTGGCGTAGCAGCTCCTCGAACGCGTAGGCACCCTCGTCCGGAGTGATCGCGGCGCCGGTGCCTTCGGCAAACCCTGCGCCACGGCCGATCTCGCCCCAGGCCCCCCAGGCGATTGCGGTGGCCGGCAGGCCCTGCGCGCGCCGCCAGTGGGTGAATGCGTCCAGCCAGCTGTTGGCCGCGGCGTAGGCACCCTGACCCGGAGAGCCCAGCAGCGCGGCCGCCGAGGAGAACGAGCAGAACCAGTCCAGTGATGCAGATGCGGTGGCCTCGTGCAGATTCCACGCGCCGTACACCTTGGGCGCCCAGTCACGGTCCATCAGCTCGTCGGTGATGTTCGTCAGGGTAGCGTCCTCGACCACCGCGGCCGCGTGCAACACACCACGCAACGGAAGTCCGGTGGCGGTGGCCGTCGCCACCAACCGCGCCGCGGTGTCGGACTGGGCGATGTCACCGCACTCCACCACCACGTCGGACCCGATCGAACGCACGAGTTCGATTGTCTCGAGTGCCTTTACCGTGGGCTCGGAACGAGAGGTGAGCACGATCCGGCCCGCGCCGGCCGCGGCCATCTTCTCGGCCAGGAACAGCCCCAGGCCACCGAGACCGCCGGTGATGATGTAGGAGCCGTCGGCCCGGAAGACCGGCGCCTGCTCGGGCGGCAGCACCACGCTGCTGCGCCCGGCCTGCGGGATGTCGAGGATGAGTTTGCCGGTGTGTCCGGCCGCGCTCATCGTGCGAATCGCGGTGGCGGCCTCGGCAAGCGGGTAATGCGTGCTCTCGGGCATCGGCAGCGCACCGTCGGCGGTCATCCGGTACACAGTGGCCAGGATCTTGCTGACCTGGGCCGGGTGGCTGACCGACATCAAGCCCAGGTCCACGCCCCAGAACGCCAGGTTGCGGCGGAACGGGAACAGGCCCAGCTTGGTGTCGCCGTAGATGTCGCGCTTGCCGATCTCGACGAACCGCCCGCCCAGCGCCAGCAGTTTGAGCCCGGCCAACTGTGCCGCCCCGGTGACGGAGTTGAGCACGATGTCGACGCCGTAGCCATCGGTGTCGCTACGGATCTGCTCGGCGAACTCGACGGTGCGCGAGTCGTAGACGTGCTCAATCCCCATGTCGCGCAACAGCTGTCGACGCGCCTCGTTGCCCGCGGTGGCGAAAATCTCCGCCCCCGCGGCGCGGGCGATGGCGATCGCGGCCTGCCCCACGCCGCCTGTGCCGGAGTGGATCAGCACTCTGTCGCCGGCCTGGATGCGGGCCAGGTCGTTCAGCCCGTACCAGGCGGTGGCGTGCGCGGTGGTCACCGCGGCGGCCTGGGCGTCGGTCATCCCGTCGGGCAGGGTGGTGGCCAGGCGCGCATCGCAGGTGACGAACGTGGCCCAGCAGCCATTCGGCGACATGCCGCCCACGTGGTCGCCGACCTTGTGGTTGGCGACATCCGCGCCGACCGCGGTCACCACTCCGGCGAAGTCGGTGCCCAGTGCGGGCAGGATCCCGTCGAGGCTCTGGTAGCGGCCGAAGGCGTTCAGCACGTCCGCAAAGTTGATGCTCGATGCGGTGACCGCCACTTCGATCTGCCCGGGACCCGGCGGCACCCGGTCGAACGCGGCGAACTCCATCGTCTGCAGGTCGCCAGGCGTGCGGATCTGCAACCGCACGCCGTCGCTTTCGTGAGCCGCGACGGTGGTCTGGCGGTCTTCGGGGCGCAGGGGAGTGGGGCACAGGCGCGCCGTGTACCACTGGTCGTTTCGCCACGCCGTCTCGTCTTCTCCGGGCGCCGCCAGGAGTAACTGGCGCACCACCTGCTCGGCGCTGGTCTGCTCGTCGACGTCGATGTGGGTGGTGTGCAGGTGGGGGTGCTCGGCACCGATCACCCGCAGCAGACCACGCAGTCCGCCCTGCTCGAGATTGGGAAGGTCCTCCGACAGCACCTTCTGGGCGTTCCTCGTGACGACATAGAGGCGAGGCGACTGTCCCTGGATTTCCGGCAGTTCGCGGGCGATGCGCACCACGTGGCGGACGTAGTCACCGCCACGCACCGCACCTTCCTCGTCCGGATTGCCGTTCTTCGGCTCCGTCAGCACCACCACGCCGGCGTATCCGCCCTTTTCGATCTCAGCGCGCAACCGCTCGGCGATGCCCAGGTGGTCGGCCCGGTGAGGCCAGGACAGGGTGGTGCTTTCCGCCTCGTGCAGCTTCATCGCGTCGGTGATCGCCGTTGCAACGAGATCGGCGGCATCGGAGGTGCTGACCAGAAGCCATGCTCCGGCCTCGGCGGTGGCCACTTCGGGCAGCTCTCGTTGCTGCCATTCCACGGTCAGCAACCGGTCGGCCATCACACGAGCCCGCTCGCCACTGGGCGAGACGCCGGTGCCCATTTGCAGTCCGCGTACGGTCAGCAAGACGGTCCCGTGCTTGTCCAGGATGTCGAGGTCGGCCTCGACCGCTCCGCCGGTCGCCGCGGTCACCCGCGAGTAGCAGTAGCGGGCCGTGTGGACGGGGCCGTGGACCCGCAGCTCGCGAACACCGAGCGGCAATAGCAGACCGCCAAGGCTGGCGTTGGCGACACTGGGGTGAGCGGCGACGGACTGGAAGCAGGCGTCGAGCAGCGCCGGATGGACGCCGTAACTGGTCTGCTGCGTCCGGATCACGCTGGGCAGCCCGATCTCGGCCAACACGGTGGTGCCCGTTCCCTCGGCGGTGAGCGCAGCGGCCAGGCCGGTGAAGGCGGGACCGTACTGTATGCCGCACAAGTCCATGGCGTCCCGAAGGTCGGCGCCTTCCAGGCGGCTCGGGTGGGCGGCCAACAGCGCCTCGATGTCCTTCGCGGCCGGCTGCTCTTCGTCCGCGGCCTGGTCCAGGGCGTGCAACACCGCGGAAGCGCGGCGTGCTTGCACCCCGTCCTCGATGGTCTCCACTACGAATGCGAGGGCACCGGGCACCTCGGCGGTTGCGGTAAGGCTGATTTGGGTCTCGTCATCGAGGAGCAGCATCTGCTCGAAGCGGACATCGCGGACCGCCGACGCCTCGCCGAAGACGGTGCCGGCCGCGGCCAGCGCCATCTCGCAGTAAGCCGCACCCGGCAGGGTGGCCGTGCCATGGACCTGGTGGTCGGCCAGCCAGGGCAGCGTCGCGGTGCCGATGTCTGCTTGCCAGACGTGGCGCTCGGGCTCCTCGGGCAGGCGCACGTGCTGACCCATCAGCGGATGCACCGCAACGCTGGAACGCAGCGCCCGGGAGCTGTGACCGTCGCGGCTCAACAGCAATGATCGATGAGTCCAGGTCGGCAGCGGCGCGTCCACCAGATGCCCACCGGGGGACAGGACAGAGAAATCGACGGTGGCGCCCGTGGAGTACACGTCTCCCAGGAAGCCGCGCAGCCCGTGGGGCAGCGGTTGTTCGCGTCTCATCGCGGCGAGAGCCGCCACCGTCATGTCGAGGCTCTTGGCAGTCTGGTCGACGGCGTGCGTCAGCAGCGGATGCGGCGACAACTCCCCGAAGACCCGATAGCCGTCTTCGAGGGCCGCCTGCACCGCCGCCGAGAACCGAACCGTGTGGCGCAGGTTCTCCACCCAGTAGTTGGCGTCACAGTACGGCTCCTCGCGCGGGTCGAACGAGGTGGCCGAGTAGTACGGCACCTCGGGCGTCAAGGGCTCGATATCTGCCAGGGCCTCGTACAGGTCGTCGAGGATCGGATCGACCTGCGGCGAGTGCGATGCCACGTCGACGGCCACCTCACGGGCCATCACCTCACGCTGCTCCCACGCGTCTACCAACTGGCGAACCGTGTCGGTTGCGCCGCCAATCACGGTGGATTGCGGGGACGCCACCACCGCCACCACGGCGTCATTGACACCGCGAGCCATCAGCTCGGAAAGCACTTGCTGGGCGGGCAATTCCACGGACGCCATGGCGCCGGAACCCGCGATCCGGGTCATCAGCCGCGAGCGGCGGCAGATGACACGCGCCCCGTCTTGGAGCGATAGCGCTCCCGAGACGACGGCGGCGGCGGACTCCCCGAGCGAGTGGCCGATGACGGCGCCTGGCCGGACCCCGTGGGACTTCATCGTGGCCGCCAGCGCCACCTGCATCGCGAACAGGGTCGGCTGCACGCGGTCGATGCCGGTGACCTTCTCCGGTGCGCTCAGCGCTTCGGTCACCGAGAAGCCGGATTCGTCGGCGATCAGCGGCTCGAGCTCGGCGATGACCGCCGCGAATGCGGGCTCGTTCGCCAACAGGTCGGCGCCCATCGCGGCCCACTGCGAACCCTGCCCGGAGAACACCCAGACCGGACCGCGTTCCTCCTGGCCCACCACTTCCTGGTAAAGCGCGTCACCGTTGGCGACTTCTCGCAGCGCCTCCATCAGCTCCGTGTTGCTGCCGGCCAGCACGGCGCTCCGCACCGACCGGTGGCCACGCCGGCGGGCCAGGGTGTAGGCCAGATCCGGTGTCGCCAGTTCCGTCGCGTGTGCCTCGACCCAGTCAGCGAGCCGGCCAGCGGTGTCCCGTAGCCCGTCGACCGACGACGAGGACAGCGGGAACAGCAGCGTGCCGCCGCCGCCCGGCCTGGTTGCCGCGCCATTAGGCGAAAGAGGCTCGGGCGCCTGCTCGATGATGGCGTGGACATTAGTGCCGGATATTCCGTAAGCCGACACTGCCGCACGCCGCTGCCCGCCGCTCAGCGGCCACGGCGTAATCTCCTGCGGCACGAAGAGTCCGGTGTCGATCCGGGCCATCTCGTCAGGCAGCGTTTCGAAGTGCAGGTTCTTGGGGACCACGCCGTGCTGGACGGAGAGGACCGCTTTCATCATCCCCAGCGCACCGGCGGCCGCCTGGGTGTGCCCGAAGTTGGTCTTCGAGGCCGCGAGCACGCAGGGGTTGTCGATGCCATATACCTCGGCGAGGCTGGCGTATTCGATCGGGTCGCCGACGGGGGTGCCGGTGCCGTGCGCCTCGACCATACCGACGGTGCCGGCGTCCACGCTCGCGACAGCGAGCGCGGCGCGGTACACCGCGGCCTGCGCCTCGCCCGACGGCATCGCGATGTTCATGGTGTGGCCGTCCTGGTTGGCGGCCGTGCCGCGCACGACGGCCAAAACCCGGTCACCGTCGCGCTGCGCATCCGTCAGGCGCTTGAGCAACAGCACCACGCAGCCCTCGCCGGACACGAAGCCGTCCGCTTTGACGTCGAACGCATGGCAGTGCCCGGTGCCCGACAGCATGCCCCCCGCCGATGCCGAGGCGGACCTGCGCGGTTCCATCATCACGTTGACGCCGCCCGCGAAGGCGAGGTTGCTCTCCCCATCACTCAGGCTGCGGCAGGCCTGGTGGATCGCGAGCAAGCCGGAGGAGCATGCGGTGTCCACCGTGACCGCGGGACCATGGAGCCCGAGCGCGTAAGCGATCCGCCCGGATGCCATGCAGGAGATGGTGCCGGTGTTTCCATACGGTCCGTCGAAAGCATCGGTCGCCGCGTGCACGAATTGGTAATCGCCATAGTTCAATCCGACGAAGACGCCGGTTTCGTCGGCGATGGTGTCCTTGGTGAGACCGGCATGTTCCATGGCCTCCCACGCAGTTTCCATCAGCAAACGGTGCTGGGGATCCATCGCCGTCGCTTCTTTTTCCGTGATGCCGAAGAACTCGGGGTCGAAGTCGCCGACGTTGTCCAGGAATGAGCCCCACTTGCATACCGACCGGCCAGGCACACCCGGCTCGGGGTCGTAGTAGTAGTCGACGTCCCACCGCTCGGCCGGAACCTCCTTGACAAGGTCGTCGCCGCGCAGCAACGCTTCCCAAAAGAGGTCAGGGGAGTTGATGCCCCCCGGCAGCCGGCATGCCATCCCGATGACGGCAACCGGAGTAACGCCTGCCCTATCCACTGTCCTCTACCTCTCCCTGCCTATGCACAAGTTCCTATCACTGCGGCATGCTCTTATCAGGGCTTCGAGAAATATCGCCGAATTTTTCTGTGCGAGCTGGCAACTCCGCAGCAACGCACGATCAACCCACCGACCCCCGCAATCGAAGCTTCACCGTAAGAACATGGCGCGATCAGCAGCGTAGCCGCTTTGCTCGACACGCGTGGAAAATTCGATCGAACGTACAAAAATTTAACAACGCTCGATCAGCTGCGGGCTGACAGAAGCCTTGATCAACCCGCCAGTTACATACTTTTTGGACCTTATAAGGGCGTTGCGGTACACCGAAGCCGCTGCTAGGGCCGTCCGCCAGAGGCAGTTGGGGACTATGAACTGGCCCGACGCCGGAAGAGGCCAGCCGGAAACCGTCAGACGCATCTGTCCGCGGCATGGTGATGCGAATCACGTGATGCTAGGCGATAGTGCGAAAGCCCGCGGGGGAATCGCTGAAATCTTTAAGATTGCAAGGTAAATCCCAACCGCGTGCGAGTCCGGATGTCGGCGCGTCGGCTTGTTTAGGTGTGCTCATATGTCGGACGGCGCTGCGGTCAGGGCATTGCTGTTGGAGGCGCCGCGCAGCCTGGTCGTCCGGGAGTTCCCCGTGCCTACCGTCGGCGACGACGACGCATTGGTGCGCGTGCTGGCCTGCGGGCTGTGCGGGACCGACCACGAGCAATACACGGGTGAACTCGCCGGTGGATTCGCGTTTATCCCCGGACACGAGACGATCGGCACGATCGACGCCTTAGGGCCCCGCGCGGCACGGCGGTGGGGCGTATCCGTCGGCGACCGGGTGGCCGTCGAGGTGTTCCAGTCGTGCCGCCAGTGCGCCAACTGCCGCCGCGGCGACTACCGGCGCTGCGAACGTCACGGGCTCGCGGACATGTACGGCTTCATTCCAGTCGACCGCAAGCCCGCGCTGTGGGGTGGCTACGCCGAATACCAATATCTGGCGCCCGACTCGATGGTCTTGCCCGTGCCGAGCGGGCTCGACCCCGTGGTGGCTACTTTGTTCAATCCGCTGGGTGCTGGAATACGTTGGGGTGTAACGGTTCCGGGTACCCAGCCGGGCGACGTCGTCGCCGTGCTCGGCCCGGGAATCCGGGGGCTGTGCGCCGCCGCGGCGGCAAAAGAGGCGGGTGCCGGGTTCGTGATGGTGACCGGCTTAGGCCCGCGCGATGCCGGCCGGTTAACGCTCGCAGCCCAATTCGGTGCGGACCTGGCCGTCGACGTCGCCGCCGAGGATCCCGTCGCCGCCCTGGCAAAGCGGACCGGCGGATTGGCGGATGTGGTCATCGACGTAACCGCAAAGGCACCAACGGCTTTCACACAGGCGATCGCGCTGGCCCGTCCGGCCGGAACCGTCGTTGTAGCCGGCACCCGAGGTTTCGGCACCGGCGCTCCAGGGTTTTCGCCCGACACGATCGTATTCAAGGAGCTGCGCGTTGTCGGCGCCCTGGGCGTGGATGTCACCGCCTACCGGGCCGCGCTCGATCTACGGATGTCCGGTCGCTACCCGT
>Ga0306926_10009064_pt1 | contig 10922 bp, 8 predicted proteins | sample flu12Cox44000178_FD_203759 | JGI IMG/M metagenome (GOLD analysis project Ga0306926, IMG submission 203759) | Lab enrichment of tropical soil microbial communities from Luquillo Experimental Forest, Puerto Rico - flux8day.12C.oxic.44.000.178 (v2)... | ecosystem: Environmental > Terrestrial > Soil...
CTCAGTGTCGCACTGCGGAAGGAGCAGACGTTGCTCGGCGTGCTCCATATCTTCCGCCAGGAGGTACGCCCCTTCACCGACAAACAGATCTCGCTCTTGCAGGACTTCGCGGCGCAGGCGGTGATCGCGATAGAGAACGCCCGCCTTTTGGGCGAATTGCGTCAACGCACCGACGAGGTGGCGGAACTGAACCGTGGCCTTGAAGCGCGGGTCGCGGAACAGGTCGAGGAACTGGGGCGCGTCGGACGGTTGAAACGGTTCCTGGCACCTCAGCTTGCTGAGTTGATCGTCTCGCAGGGCGACGAGAAAATCCTCGAAAGCCATCGCCGCGAGATCGTCGTCGTGTTCTGCGATCTGCGCGGGTACACCGCCTTTACCGAGACCGCCGAGCCCGAGGAAGTTCTCGATTTCCTACGCGAGTATCATGGCGCGCTCGGGCCGCTGGTGAGCCAGTTCGAGGGCACGCTCGACCAGTTCTCGGGCGACGGGATCATGGTGTTCTTCAACGATCCGGTGCCATGTCCCGACCCGGCTGAGCGCGCCGTCAAGATGGCGATGGCGATGCGCGAGGCGGCAGGAAACCTGATTGCGGAGTGGCGCGAGCGTGGTCGCGACTTAGGCTTTGGCGCCGGTATCGCGCAGGGTTACGCGACGCTGGGCCAGATCGGCTTTTCCGAGCGTTCCGGCTATACCGCGATCGGCACGGTGTGCAATGTCGCCGCCCGTCTTTGTGCCGAGGCCAAGGACGGCCAAATTCTGCTCAGTCAATGCGTCAATGTCGCGCTAAAAGGAAGCGTTGCAACCGAACAGGTTGGCGCACTCGCCCTCAAGGGCCTCACCCAGCCGGTAGTGGCCTACAACGTACCGCTCGCGGCCATCCAACCGGCGCTCCGCGTTATCGAAGGGGGTCCACAAAGTGTTTGAGAGCAGCCGCTGCTGCACCCTCACACCGGGGTTCGTGCCGTCATGCTGCCGACAACGACCGGCTGCTTAAGGTCGATCCTTGCCGCTGGGTCACATCCCCGCGAACGGCCGGAATCGGGTGCACAGGCGCCATCGGACAAGCAGCAGGACAGGCCAAGCCGTTTACCCCTCAGAGACTGACCACTAGTGGACTCGCCCGGGCGGGGTCTCATTCGCGAGACTCGGTCACGGCCGACATTATTCCGCGCCAAGTCGTCGCCCCGTCATCATCGCCGGTCAGCTCGAGCAGCGCTCTCCTCGAGTGCGTTATCGCCATAGCGCTTGAGCATGAGCTGCGCCGCCCGCCAAATGTCAATATCGGGAACCAAAGTGCGACCATGAAATCACGGCCCGGCCCACCGATGACGCTCGGCAATGCGGCGAACGCGAAGGTGCGGCTGATCGTGTGGTGCAAAGCGTGCGGCCACCAGGTCGAGCCTCGACCCCGCCGAGATGGCTGCGAGCTACGGCGAAACGTCCGTTCTCGATCGGCGGGAGCGGCTGGTCTGTTCTCAGTGCGGGAGCCGGCAGGTCGATATGGTGACCGGAAGTCGCCGTTAGATCGGAGCGGAATGGACTTGGAAACGGCCAAAGTGTTTTGCTTCCGCGGGCCGCCGGGCATAAGCGAAGGGTGCGTCCGCACGGCGATGAAAGCACGGGCGATGAGCATCCTGACGGAAGACATGCGGCGCGTGGTTGAGGAGCAGCGACTGGGCTTCGTTGCGACCGTCTGCCCCGACGGGACACCCAACCTCTCAGCGAAAGGTACGACTGCCATCTCGGATGATGAGCACCTGGTCTTTGCGGACATTTGTTCACCCACGACGGTCGCAAACATCCGGCAAAATCCAGTGGTAGAAATCAACGTCGTCGATACTGTGTCACGCAAAGGCTATCGCTTCAAAGGGCCGGCGACGATCCTTGGCGAAGGCGCGCAGTTTGAAGAGGGGCTCGCGTTTTACAGGAAGCGCGGCTCGACGACTGCCAAGCGTCATGTCGTGCTGGTAAAGGTGGAGCGTGCAGCGCCACTGGTTTCACCGGTATACGATCAGGGTGAGACTGAGTCGCAGGTGCGCACGCAATGGCGCCGTTACTGGGAGAAGCTGTGGGGAAAACCATGATGGATTTTCGGCCTGTCTGAGCCCGTCCCCGACGTCGACCTCGCTTATGCTACAGAAATGGGCCGTTCGTTAGTTCCGCCCATCTCAAGGATCACGCCGAAACGATCCTCGGAACAGAGCGGCGACACCCCACCTAACGCCGCGGCCGACCAGCGCGTGGCGCTCGCCCCGGCGAACGTTCTTCGGGCGTCGGCGGGCTCGCCGGCGACGGCTCCGGTGGCGCATCGGGAAAGTTCGCCCGAAAGCCGCGCGCAATCGGATGCGTGGAGACAACGGGTAGCGATCGTTCTCAATGACGTTGTCCAGTTCCCGAAGGAGCGCCCGCACCTCCTCCTCGGTCAGATCGAGCCGCATAACGGAAAGGAGCGCCAGAAACCCTCGACTCCCTGGCCGGACTTGCGATCGAGACACAGTCCGCCTTCCGTAACCTCACCTCACCTGTGAGGGCCAGCTTAGAGGGTATAGCATCGCTGCCCGTAGCGTGGGCCAGACGTTCACCCCTGCTTTATGCTCTTGCGAGCGGTCGGTGCAGGACACCGTAGGTGAGGTTCGGCGCGATGTTGCCCACAGTCCTAGCTGGCGTCGGCGCTGTAGCGGTCGGAAGTCCGGTCTCCCGGCGAAGTGCCCGCCCCCGTCAACGCTACTTCACCGGCTGAGCGAGCAACCGGGAACTCGGTGGGCGGCACATTCTTGCGAGATCGCCAGCGCCTTGGTACATCAGGCGCGGAAGTTGATGGGGCTGCCGCCGCAGACCATCAAATTAAGGCCGGGTCGGGCTAACACCCCGCTCGGCCTTTTCCGTAGGTGCGACAATTTGTCGCATGTCAACCATTTGAACCCGGCGTTCGACCTGGTTGGACCAGAGGCCGCTGGTCGGCGTGAAGTGGAGGTTGATAGCGTGGCGGGCGAGCCAGCCTTTGACGGGCGGCGCTTTATGGGTGGCGTAATTGTCGAGGACGGCGTGCACCAGCTTGCCGGCCGGCACGGCGCGCTCGACGGTGTTGAGGACGAGGATGAATTCCTGATGGGTATGGCGATCAAGCATTTGCTCGGCACGTCGTTCGATCACGCGCCGGGGATCCTGTCGTGGCCCCGGGCCGGGCTCGACCCGCTGCGCCTCTCTCCTGCGGGTTCAGGTGAAGTGTTGTTATGGTGATCGCAGGCAAGGCGCTTCTCACCGGCACGCTCGCCCGCGCAGCCGCCCTCGAGCGCGACCGGGAGCGCGTCCTTAGTGAACTCGAGCGGAAAGCATTTTGGTGCCGGTGACGAGGCATAAGACTGGTACGGGGAAAACGGCGTGCCGGGGAGGGATCTCGAGAAAATCCTGGGCGACCGCAGCGATTCGCAATTGTTTTCAATGACACCGAGGGGATCCGCAATTGTGCCGCGCGGCTTTAACGCATCTCAAACGGTCCCTTTGACCACTTAGACGGTTTCTGTAAATCGATCAGAACCATGCGGCAACTGGGTGGGCCACATGTACCGCCGTCTCGTTTTTATCGTACTACCGCTGCTTGCCTATGCCCCAATTGACGATGCGCTCGCCGGTCACGGAAGCAGAAGCCAATCCGGGAACGTTCACTCAGTTCCACGCCATGCCACCTCGTTGCATCACGGCGCCCGAGGAGCTGACAGCAGCAACGGGACCTACCGTTCAGAGTTGCGGCGTAGCAGGTCCGAATGGCGGCAAAGTCAACGCGGTAGGACCGGACCGTCGCCCATTCAAACGGCCGCGCAGTGAGGACTGACGACAGCCTCAGCGCATCCTCTCTTAAGAAGGAGCCACGCGTTGGGGTTACGAGGTGATGCAGGCAAGGCTGAGGTATGACGGATGCGGCAGCCAGAATTAGAGGCGCCGGCTCCGCGCTCGCCTTCGCAGGCGACGAGCCGGCTGTTGGCAATAGAGGTCCGAAAGTGTAGCGGGGCAGGTAGGCGAGCACAGCGTCGGGTCGAACTCACCAAGATGCGGCTGCAACTGTACGGGGAAAACCGGGCCGGCGCCGAGGGTCGTGAGAATCGGGAGGGGCCTCGAAAACTGCGCACGATTTTTTCGGAATACCGGAAGCGAAGGACTCTTCGCGCGATCGCCAAGGAGGCTAACGGGGTTCGACCCTTGGCGCCCGCTCGGTTCGGTCGCAGGCGACGGCAGGTTATGCCCCCACTGGTCATTGCCTAAAGGTAGGCGCCAGGTCTGGTGGAAAGGCGACCTTCGGCTAAACCAGGGTGAGTGCGAAGGCGCGCCGACTCCGGCCGTTGGCTAGCTCACGCCCAGGACCGCAGGGGTTCGACCCGAAAGCCGCCGTTCCCGTATGCGTGCTCAATGTCACTGGTCGAACGTGGCGGCAGGGTCCGCAGATCCCACGTTCCCGAAGTCAGTGCCACAACGCTGAAGCCAATCATCGTCAATGCTATCGCCCAGGAAGGACTCCGATTTCAGAACCGACGAGAGCGGCGTCTATTGGGAAGATCGGCGAAGAATTCGCCAGCCACACGACGGCCATTCACTCAATCGGCGAATACGTCAGACGCGACGCGCACACGAACACTGTTGAAGGTTACTTTTCAATGAAGAAGCGCGGTATCTACGGCGTCTATAAGCCAAGAGCACTTGAAACGGTATCTGTGCGAATTTGATTTCCGCTACAACTACCGCGTGGCGCTCGGCGTCAACGATTCGGCGCGGGCCACACTCGCGATCAAGGGCATCACCGGAAAGCGGCTGACTATCGGCGCCCTAATATCCAGACGGAAGCCTAATCCCCAACCATGATTCTTTGCAACCAGCGCTAACTACGCGCTAACGTATGCACTAACGTCACGCTCCCCACGCGTTAGCGCCACACTAACATTTTTGTTGACAGATGGGCGACGGCACATTATTAGTTGCAGCCGCTATGACCATCAATGCTAACGAACTCCGGGAGGAACTTGCTCAGCTCGAACGCGAGCTCAGCAAAGATCCCCGTTTCCAAAAAATAGAGCACCTTAGGGCGCTACTAACTTTATATCAGGGTGACGATCCGCGGAGACAGCCCCCGGTAGCACCGCCCGCAGCTGGCGCGGCGCCGGGTGCTGACGGTGCAGATCAAAGAACATCAAAGGGAGCCCGCATAAAGCAAGGAATCGTCCAACTCCTCAGAGCGAACGGTCCGATGCATCGATCGCGCCTCCTTGAGCACTTCGAAACTCAGGGGCTCATGGGGCACGAGAGGAACCCTATGGCAAATCTGGCTTCGTACCTAGTAGAGTTGGGCGATACCGTCCAGTCAAACGGCAAAGGAGTGTATGAGATTAGAGTCCCCGATCAGTCCTGACTACTAAAGACTGACCGGGAAACCCATCGGCGCGTAGTGTCAACTGGATAGAACACCGAGGACGGCGGAGCTCTAACGTGCTCCGCGAAACCCACCCCGGAGATAGAGGTTCGACTCCTCTCGCGCTGCCAACATTATAGCCGAACGGCCCCTCCGATTCCACCTCGAAATGTGCTCACGCTACGGAACCCGGCCGCCGGGTCACTTAGGCCGAGGCTGAGTTGCCTCCGGCAATTGGCGAAACGACGCCGGATGACCGCAATGTATTATTCGTTCTCGCGCTCGATCAGGATAGCGTAGGAGCGGCCCTACATAACCCCGGTCATTTCCGCGTCCGACCCTTGTGAACGCGCCCCTTTGATGCGGGCCGCTCCTTTGGCTTCAGGGTAGGATTCGTCTTGCGGGCTGCGGCGGCATATTAATCATCCGCCGAATCACCTGATCAGCGCGCCGTTTCTTGCTCGCTATAGCGATCGTCGTCACCTTCGCCCTTCGTGGGGCATGATGTTAGCTCAACGGGGCCGCTTCGACCGCCACCTATCTCGACAGATCCGCAAGCGCTTGGCTGCCACCAGAGAGAACCCGTCGGGCTTCCGAGTGAGAGATGCCTCAATGTGCCTCGGCAACACGGGGGCCCGAGCTCGACAAGCTCGCTCTCGCTCTAATCGGCCATGTTGACATTCATCAGAGTACCGGCGCGCCTGTTTTGTCCCTATAGCGCGTCCCCGTATCGCCCAGCGCCGATTTTTCGAGCCGCAGGAAAGCTCCTCGTTCGCGTACGAAAACGGCCATGGCACAGCGGTTCGCCGAGCGCACCGCATGGATCACGTCGCGCTGACGCCCTTAATACCACCGAGGTGATCTGGGATTGTCGGCGCTCCTCACAATGTCCGCTAACTGGGTGACCTCGGAAAGAATGTACTCACTAAGAGTTTTGCTGCCTTTGACCCATTTGAGACATCCAACACTGCCCGATCGCCACGTCCACGGCGCCACTGCGGCCTGGAGGATCTGAAGCCGAGCGGATCAGTGGCATATCCTCGCTATCAATTTGAACGTTGTCGCCGCGATGCCGGTACGGAATCGCGGATTAGGTGCAGAGAACCTGTGGCAATTGCTCAGCGCCTTGCTATTCGCCGTCGCTGTCACTGGCTGCGCGGCTCTCCGATCAGCCTCGATGGGCTCGCCTACGACACCTGCCTCGCCCGGCACCCGCGGGACGTAGCGCTTTGCGAGGGGCCGCGGCAGGCTTACGAGCTCGCGTTGCGATGAAATTTCCCTAACTTAGCGAACTAAGAATCTTCGTGGCCGAACAGGGAACCACCAACGACTTTTTGCCGAAAATTGAATAGCCAGCGAGCAATCAATCCCCGCAAGCGTTGTTCAAATGTTTCGCAGCTCGATCTCTGATCCGGCTCTCGGCGCCACGATTTGGCCAAAGTCGGCCGGCTGGAATGCTAGACAGGCGGCGCGAGAATGGCTCGCGCGTTTTCACAGCCCTCGCAGGCGGTCAACCACTAAAGGCCTCCCGCCGGTCGCGACTCGAGCTGTTCTTGCCCGTGAGTTGTCGTGGGCGAGCGGACGACATCGGATGTTGACCTTCAGAATCGCGATAACGGCCGCCGTGATGGCCTTCATCACGGCTCTGACCGCATGTTTGATCTTTATCCAGCTCGCGACGTTTCATGCGGCAGCGAGAGCGGCGGCGTCTGCCGCCATGGATTCGGCCAGCGCGAACACTCTCAGCCGCCTCGACACTGACGTATCTGAGCTTAGCGCCCTCATCGGCGTGCTGTCGACAAGTCCCTCTCTCGCCGATTCGGAAGACCGGAGCGAGGTCGACGGTGCTGTTGGGCTCTTTAAGACCGCGCTGCATGAACTGCCGCAGGCAGATAGCTTCTATGTCGGCTACGACAACGGCTGCTGGCTGCAAGTTCGACGCCTCGACGTCCTCGGCCCGGCAGAGCGCGCCAAGGTGGAGGCACCTTCCGGCGCCGTCTGGGATATCAATTTGGTCCGCCCGACCTCCGGCGGGACCCTTCCGATGCGGCGGACCTTCGAAGACGAGCAAGGCAACGGAATCGGGCGGATCGATCTGCCTAACTATGGCTATGACGCACGAAAGCGGCCCTGGTACCTCGACACGATGAACGCGGAACGGGCTCTTGTTTCGTCGCCCTATGCCTCGTACAGCATCGGGACCCCGATGATCACATTGAGCGCACCTCTGCACGGCCAGGTGCGCGGTGTCATCGCCGCCGACCTCAAGCTCGATAAATTCAGCGATCTGGTTCACGAGCAGCGGCCCGGCGAGCATGGAACGGCGGTAATTTTCGACTCATTCGGCGTGCTGATCGCCCATCCCGAGTTTAGGCAGCTCATGGCCCCCGCGACGACGGATCCCTCCCACCCGGAGCTTCCCCAGATCAGGGAAATCCAGAGCGGGCCGATTGGCGCAGTAATGCGGAAGTGGAATGGCAGCGACCGCTATGAAGGTAGCATTCGTGACGAGGATGGTCGAGACTATCTCTTTCGCCTACAGAAATTTTCCCAGGGCGATGAGTTTAGCGGTTACTCTCTGTTGTTGGCAGCTGAAGACGATTTCGTGCCGAATGTGCGAAAGTTGCTGATCAGAGGAATAATTATTGCACTCATCGCCGGGTGTTGCTTCATGCCCGCAGTATGGATCTTCGGCAGCCGGATGTCGAATTCACTGAGACGGATCACCGCTCAGGCGGGCAAGCTTCGGACATTGGCCGCACCGGACGATACGCCGGTTACCTCGCGTGTCGCGGAGATTCACGAGCTCGGGAACACGATGGCGGTCGCCCAGCGCAGCATCTGGTCATTTGCTCGCTTTGTCCCAAGAGACATCGTCAAAGGAATCATCGATGGCTCAATCTCCACCGAGCTCGGCGGGGTGAGGCGAGAGGTCACCATCTTGTTTACCGACGTCACCAATTTTACCGGCATTGCCGAAGCGGCCGACCCCGACAGTTTGATGCGACAGACGTCGCGCCATTTCGCCGCGCTTGCGGAAGCGTTTCTCGCCGAGAGCGGCACTATCGACAAGTTCATCGGCGACTCCGTAATGGTGTTCTGGAATGCTCCCCATCTGCAGCACGACCATGTCGAGCGGGCTTGTCGCGCCGCTCTTGCAGCCAAGGCGGCGAGCGAGGCGCTCAATCGTCAATTCGAAGCCGAGGGACTGACGCCGTTTGCCGTTCGCCTCGGCATGCATTTCGGCGATGCGGTGGTGGGCAATGTGGGTTCGGCGGAGCGCATGAATTATACGGTGCTCGGCAACAGCGTTAATCTGGCAGCTCGCCTCGAAGGGCTGAACAAGGAGTACGGGACCACGATCCTCGTCAGCGAGGCGGTCCGCAACCGCGTCGAACATTGCTTTCGCTTCAACTCTATCGCCTCGGTGATCGCCAAGGGCATGACGAGCGAAACCCGCGTTTATGAGTTGGTCGAAGCCATTGCGTGAGGACGCGCGCTGCTCTCATCCTCCTCCCCGGACCCGATCCGGGGATCAGCGGGTCCCTTCCTCTCCCCGCTCGCGGGGAGAGGGTTAGGGTGAGGGGGCCCTCCCGCTGTGTCGGCTTCGCCTTTGGTCTACTTCTACTGCACGTGGCACGCGCCGGCGGTGGGCGGATCGGGCTGCCAGCACGACGCACCGGTCTCGCGCATCAGGCGGTTCAGCGCCTCTGCTTCACGGTCGAGCACTGCGCGGGGGTCCTGGCCGCGCGACACGATGAACCGGAACGTGTCCATGAACACCTTGTCGAATTCGCCGTTACGCTCGCCGAGGCCGATCGGCACCAGCGCAGGGAGCGCATCCTTCGTCGACTGCATGTTTGCGATCGCAGCGGCGGCCAGCTTCAGGCCCGGCTCGAAGTCCGGTGGCAAGTCCACTTTCACCACAGGAAAAAAGCCGACATCGCGGGCAGTCGCGATCTGCGTCTCAGGCCAGGTCAGATAGTCGATCAATCCCATTGCCCCGTTCGCGTCGGGCGCACCCTTAAGCACCGCGAGACCGGCGAGCACCGGCATGTAGCCACGCCCCTTGGGCCCGGCAGGGGCGGGAAAAGCGACGAATTCCTCCGGCTTCTGGCGCAGCGCGTTGAGCAAACGGGCGACATGGTCCCAGGCGATCCAGACATCGCCGGAGAGCAGCGGCTGCTGCATGAAATCGTATCTGGTCGAGTTCGGATTAACACTCTTCCACAGTGAGGCGAACTGGGTCCACATCGCTTCTGCCGCCTCTGAGCGGAACGGGACCACGACCCCACCGGTGTATGACGGGTAAAGGAAGCCCTCGAAAAAGCGGTGCATCAGCCCCTGCGGTCCCGACGGAAAGCCGAGCAAGCGCTTGCCGGTCTTCTGCTGAATTGTGCTGGCCCAAACGGCGAGCTGGTCGTAGCTGAGCGCGTTGATGTCCGCGCCACTCGGCAGATACGGCAGCGCCTGTTTGTTGGCGACCATGATGTAGCTCGCCTGCATCCATGGGATATAGAGCTGGTGCGCAGTCCCGAGTTTGCCGAGAGTCATCAGGGCGCCCGGGATAGCGCGGCTGGTCAGCCTGCCGACAAAGTCATCAAGCGGGGCCAATGCGTCGAGCCGCGCGAGCGGCTGCAACTCGCCGTGCAGCGCACCGACCACATCTATCGTCGGCGCGCCGCCCTGTTCCTCTGCCTTGATGCGCACAGGAAACTGCTGCGGCTGCTCGGCGATGTAGTCGACCTCGCGCTGATAACCCTTGAGGATCAAATTGCGCATCTTCTGCGCCTCCTCGATGGGGCGCAGTTGTGTCGACAGAAAGATCAGGCGCGTGGCTTGCGCACCCTGTGCGATCGCGCTCAACAGCGCCGCCACGCAAAGCGATAGGCTCAACGACGCCGGTATTCTCCGCATATTCCCTCCCCGATCACCGTTTTGGCCAATATCGTCACTCCCGAGTGGGAGTCCAGGCTCGTTTGGAGAAGCAGACAGACGACGCGGCTTAGCACTTCCGGCGAGCGCTACTGCATTTCTGCCGAAATTGGATGCGAACCGGCCTCGTCGCGAGAATCCGGCACATGTTGATGATCGCCAATAGCGTGGTGAAAGTGCTGACGAAAAGGGTCGCAGCTCGGCTCATCGGCGCGCTGATGTCCGGCTCGGTGTCCTTGGCATGCCAGCACAACCTTTTTGTGCGAACACTACCTCGCGAAGTGGGCAGGCCTATGAGCGTGCTTATATCGATCGTGGACCGCCCCGGGCCTTGTAACCTGCGCTTACGGTGCCGCAATCCAGGTTAATCGTCGCACAGGAACAATGGCCCAACATCCTCGCCATCATGGCCTATCATATCGGTTAAAGCCCAACACCCAGGATGCTTGCCGATGATTGATCAAAATGCCGTGCCCAGATGGAGGACCCGAATGCCGACAAACCCTCGCCACCGGCGGCACCCGCTGTGGCGTGCGGCTACAAGCATCCTGTTGCTCGTCGCTGCCAGCTGCGCCCAGCCGCCAACGAC
>Ga0306926_10009067_pt1 | contig 10919 bp, 10 predicted proteins | sample flu12Cox44000178_FD_203759 | JGI IMG/M metagenome (GOLD analysis project Ga0306926, IMG submission 203759) | Lab enrichment of tropical soil microbial communities from Luquillo Experimental Forest, Puerto Rico - flux8day.12C.oxic.44.000.178 (v2)... | ecosystem: Environmental > Terrestrial >...
CCCGGCGATTTCCCGCATCCGGGATTCCCGGTTAATTCCCGGATAGAGGTCTCAACCGGGAAATCTAGGCGGATTCGCCGGCAAAATTTCCCGGTTCCCTGACGGGCGTTCCCGGTTCGGTGGGCATTGGGAATTGAGGTCCAGGCAATTGATATTAGGACAAACCGGCGGCGGTTCAAGCCTCTGAGTGGTGAGTTTCAAATTTCCCCGTTCGGCGGGGACAGATCCGGGAAATCCGTTTACCGCAATCTTCTCGCGCACGGTGCGTTGCGCAGCTCAATTGCCGGCCGTTGCGGGTATTGCTCACCTCAGGATACAGCATCGGCGATCGGCCGTGCTATTCGTCGCCCATGGTGAGCGCGGAACCGATCGACAACCGGCTCTTTGTCCTGATCCTGCAGCACCCGCGGGAGAAGAAAGAGGCGTTGGCGACGGCGGCGGCGACGCGCGCCCTGCTGAGCCACGCCGAGCTCGTTGTCGGGCTGTCTTGGCCGAACCTGTCGCGGGCGCTGGGCCGTTCGGTCGATCTGAAACGCTGGGCGGTGCTCTACCTCGGTTGGGCCCGCCCGGCGGCACTCGGCCATCTACGAGAAATCATCGCGCTCGACCGCCGCGGCGAGCCCGCGGCCGATCAGGAGGCGATGCTGCGCGGCCTCGAAGGTGTGGTCGTGCTCGACGGCACCTGGAAGGAGGCAAAGACGCTGTGGTGGCGGAACCCATGGCTATTGAAGATGCGGCGGCTGGTGCTCAACCCGGAGCACAAGTCGCGCTACGGCCGAATTCGCCGCGAGCCGCGCCGCGAGGCATTGTCGACACTCGAAGCCGTGGCACTGTTGTTGAAGCACCTCGACGGAAGGCCGGAGATTGAGGCTACGTTGCTGGGTGCTCTCGACCGGCTGATTGCCGAGGCGCGCCCCTCCCGTCAGCCCGTAGGTGAGCGGGTCAGCAGATAGATCAGAATCGCGGCCGCGCTCGCCACATTGAGCGACTGCACATGCCCGCTGCCGGGGATCCTCACGACCTCGTCGCAGAGGGCGAGCGTTGCCGCATCAAGCCCGGTTATCTCGTTGCCGAGCATCAGCGCAACCGGGCGATCAGCGGTCGGCTCCATCCCTGCCGAATCCCCGGCGAGTGAGGTGCCGACGATACGATAGACGTGCCGCAGCGCGCGCAAGGCGGCGCGGAGCGGCGCGCGGTACAGCGCCACGTGCTCCAGCCCGCCTTCAGCTACGCGATAAGCCGCATCCGAGGGAAGGGCCTGATCGGGACGGTCGGCCAGCACGATCCGTTCGAGGCCAAAGAACGCGGCGCTGCGGGCGATGGCACCCAGATTGTGGGGGTTGCCGATGCCGTCGAGGATCAAAATTGGCTTGCGGTCCTGTGCCCATGCTCGGGCCACCTTTGGGTCGAGATCGGCGAGCGGGCGCGGACGGGCGATGGCGACTGCGCCGCCATGTAGCACAGTGCCGGCGATGAGCGCGAGCTCGGCCCTGTCGAGCTGGCGATAGGGCTTATGGGCGCCGGCGAGCGCTTGGCAGCATGCGTCCAGCTCACCCCTGAGTGCCGGCTCGAAAAACAGCCGCTCGACCCGGCCGGGATCGCGCTCGAACAACGCTCGCACGGCAGGGACCCCGCAGATCCGCAACAGCTCTCGCTCGTGCGGCGGACGAACCGGCTGTGCCGTTCGCTTATTGCGAGGGTGGGGCCGGACCGGACTGGGCATAGAGCATCGCGGCGTCGCGCGCCAGCAGCGCGCGCGAATCGGGGCGCATATACATCATGTGACCGCCCTCATAGACGCGTAGCCTGATCCCCTGGCGGACGGCGACTGGGACCGCCAGCTGGTCGACGAGCCAGCGCGAGGCAAGATAGGGTGTCACTAGGTCATAAAGCCCGTTGGCGATCAGCACTTTTGTTCCCGGGTGCTCGAGTAGTGCGGTCTCGAGCGACGACATCGCCAGACCCAGACCGTCCCCCTGGCGCTCACCTTGCCAGTTCCATTGCCGCGATATGTCGTGGGGCAGCACGCGATAAGGCAGATCCGTGTGATAGCCAAGTGCGTCCGCAACGTAAGCGTTGAACGCGGCGCCGTAGGCAGCGACGGCCGGCTGAAGCAGCGGATCGGGGCCGCCCTCTTGGCCCTCGTCCGGGCGGGCGGAGCGAACGATCGCACCGTCATAAAGGCTCACCACCTCACCCTTGCTGCGCCGGATTTCGCGGGCGAAGACGTGGCGCGGAATGCGTCCGCGGTGACGCCGGACGATATCCTCGGGAAGCCCGGCAATTTCGGCGACTTTGGCGATGAAGGGGTCACCCGGCGGTGGGTCGCCTTTGAGACCGGCGAGACCGACGAGGTAGTCCGAGAGCGCGAAGCGCTCGACCGCGGCGCGGTCTCGTCCTCGCAGCGACGGATCGCCGACGGCAGCGACGGCGGCGTAGGACGGCAGGAAGAAGCCGGCGGCGAGCAGGTCGCGCTCGTCCTGATGCAGGGCCGAGAGATCGAGCGCCGGCGAGATCAACACGAGGCCATTGACCGTCACGCCGACGTCGTGCGGCAGTTCCTGCGCCAGCGTAGCCGCCCGAAACCCGCCATAGCTCTCGCCGACGAGATAGATCGGCGAGCTCCAGCGCTCGTGCCGGGTCAGCCACAGCCGGATGACCGCGCCGAGCGAGGCAATGTCGGCGCGCACGTCCCAGAACGGCTTGTCCGGGTTTTCCTCCTTGCCCTTCCCTCGGCTGAAGCCGGTGCCGACCGGGTCGACGAACACGAGGTCGGTGAAGCCGAGCCACGTCGCCGGGTTGTCGACGAGGCGAACCGGCGGGTTTGGCACCGCCCCGTTTTCCGACGTCTCCATGATCCGCGGCCCGAGAGCTCCTAGATGCAGAAAAACCGAGGCCGCTCCCGGACCGCCGTTGAACACGAAGCTGACCGCCCGCTCATGTCCGGGCGCGGCGTCGGTCAGATAGGCGATCGTGAAGACCGTGGCGGTCGCCGCACCCTTCGCGTCGGTCAACGGCAAGGTCTCGGCGATCGCGTCATACTCGAGCCGGTGGTCGCCGAGCGCGATGGCATGGTGAGTCGCGACCCGCGACGGAAGCTCGCCGTCCGGCTTCTCATCCGCCCAGATGCTGTCTGCGCCGAACGTGATCAGCAACAGAGTGAGGATCGGACCGATTTTTGCCATTGAACGCCTCGAGGTGCCGCCATTGGTGCGAGCCGGTAGGCCAGACAAGTCAGTGCCAATCTTGTCGATTGTGTGAGACTTCGGACTTGACGGCGCGAACCCTACGCTCTTCTCGTATCGCGATGCGATCTGGAGAAAGGAGACTGCGATGCCGAGTTCCGCTCGTGTTGCGCTGATTACCGGCTGCGGCAAGCCGATCGGCATCGGCAACTCGACCGCGCGGGCGCTCGCCGCAGCCGGCGTAACGGTCATCGTCTCCGATGTCGTATCGACGGGTGTCGCCAACGAGCACAACGTCGAGGGCGATCTCGACAGCTCCTGGGATGGCGTCGACAGTCTGGTCGAGGAGCTCGTCAAGAGCGGCAGGACCGCTTCCTCGACTCTCGGCGACGTCAGTGTCGAAGCCGATGCCGGGCGGATGGTCGAGGAAGTGCTGGGGCGTTACGGGCGCTTCGACATCCTGGTCAACAATGCCGGCGCGCCGCAGGGGGCCGACCGCAACGAGATCGAGGACGTGCCGCTCGAGGCCTGGGACAAGACGATGGGGGTCAACGCCCGTGGTGCCTTTCTGATGTCGCGCGCCGCAGTGCCGACAATGCGCCAGGCGCGCTGGTCGTCAGTGTTTCTTCGAAGGCCGCCTTTAGGCCAGGCCGGCACCGCGCGGCTTATGCCGCCTCCAAGGCGGCAATCGTCGGCTTCACCAAATCGCTGGCATTCGACCTGGCGCCCTTCGGCATTACCGTCAATGCCGTCTGCCCCGGTCCCATTCGCACTTCGCGGGCGATCAGCACCAACCGGCGCGAATATGGCGACGATCTCGAGGTAGGCTTCGCCGAGCGCGCCAAGGCGATCCCGGTCGGTCGCTTTGGCAGTCCCGACGAAGTCGCTGCGATGATCGCGTTCCTCGCCTCGGACCAGGCCGCCTTTGTCACTGGCCAGGCGATCGGCATCGATGGAGGATGGTGAGATGAAGAGAATCGATCTATCGGCGTATGGGGCGCCGGAAACTGTGGCAAGTTGCGTCGAGGTGCCCGATGTCGGCACCCCAGGACCGGGCGAGGTCGTCTTCGACGTGCTCGCCTTTCCAATCAACCCGGCCGACGTCTCGTTCTGCCGCGGCAGCTATCGCCTGCGGCCGCCGCTGCCGGCGACACCCGGCGCCGAATGCGTTGGCCGGGTCGCCGCCGTCGGCGCCGGCGTCACCCAGGTGCGGCCCGGCGATCTTGTCGTCAACATGCAGCGCGAGAACTGGGTGCAGCGCCGCCGCATCCGCAGCGAGGACGCGATCCCGGTCCCGGCGGGCCTCGATTTGGCGCAGGCGGCGATGTTGCGCATCAATCCGGCGACGGCACTCCTGCTGTTAGAGGATCATGTCGCGCTGGCGCCAGGAGACTGGGTCATCCAGGACGTTGCCAATTCCGCGGTCGGACGTCATCTGATCGCGCTGGCGAAGGCTCGCGGCGTGCACACGATCAATGTCGTGCGCCGCGATGATGTTGCCGCGGAGTTGCGCGCGCTCGGTGCCGATGTCGTATTGAAAGACGGGCCTGACCTCGCCGAGCGTGCGCGAGCGGCCACCGGCGGCGCGCCGATCCGGCTCGGCATCGACGCAGTCTCCGGCGACGCGTGCAGGCGGATCGCCGATTGTGTGGCCGACGGCGGCGTGGTGGTGAGCTACGGTTCGATGTCGGGCGAGGATCCGGCGATCGGGCGAGCCGCCCTCAACATGCGCGGGGTCAGCCTTACCGGGTTCAACCTCGGCCGCGGCCTCGCCAAGCGCACCCCGGCACAGGTGCGGGAGATCTATGCCGATCTGGCGGTCAAGATTCGTGACGGCTTGCTGAAGGCGCCGATCGATTCCCATTTCCCGATCGACGACATTAAGTCCGCGCTGGTCCGTGCCCAGCAGGGCGGCCGAAATGGCAAGGTGCTGGTGCTGCCGAACGGGCCGCTTTGAGCCCCCGGCGCTGCAACCGATTGGATAGGCCATGACCGACGCGACGCATCAGGACCTGATCCTCGACCAGTTCACACGCCAAGCGACGGTTTTCAGCACCGCCACGGCGATCACCGACGAGGACGCGCTGAGAATGATCGTCGAGGCCGCGCGGCCCGGCCCAGACGACCGCCTTCTCGACGTGGCATGCGGCCCGGGCCTCGTCGTCTGCGCCTTTGCGCCGCACGTTCAGGCGGCGACCGGGATCGACGTGACCCCGGCAATGCTAAAGCGGGCGCGCAAGCTGGCTGAGAAGCTTTTGGCAAACGTCGCCTGGCGGCAGGGCGACGTCTATGCCCTGCCCTACGAGGATGCCAGCTTCACGATCGTCACCACGCGGTTCTCGTTCCACCACTTTCTCGACCCCGCGGCGGTGTTGCGGGAGATGGTCCGTGTCTGCGTTCCGGGGGGACGAATTGTCGTCGTCGACGATTATGCGTCCGAGGATCCGGCAAAGGCGGCGGCGTTTAACCGTCTGGAGAAATTGCGCGACCCGTCGCATTCCCGTTGCCTGACCTTGACCGAGCTCAGGGGCCTCTTTGTCGCAGCCGGCCTTCGCGAGCCTGAGGCGACGTTCTACGAACTGCGCGGCGACGTGCCTAGCCTGCTCGCGCGGTCGTTCCCGAACCCGGGCGACGATCTCAAAATCATCGAGATGTTCAAAGCATCCGCGGGGGATGACCGGCTCGGGGTCCCGGTCCGTCTCGACGCAAACACGATCTATTATGCCTACCCGGTGGTGATCCTCGCCGCCACTCGCCCCGCCTGATGAGCTTCCCGACACCGTTCGACCGCTACGAAGGCGAGGTATTGCCGGAGTGGATCGACGCCAACGGCCATATGAACCTCGCCTACTACATCGTGCTGTTCGATTATGCGACCGACGCGCTGTTCGATGCGATCGGCGTCGGCCGCCGTTATAAAGATACCACCAACCACGGAACGTTCGTCGCAGAAACGCACAATCTCTACGAGCGCGAATTGCTCGTCGGCGAGCAGGTGAGGGTCGCAACTCAGATCCTCGGGACCGATAGCAAGCGCCTGCATCTGGCGCACGAGATGTTCAGCCTCGCCAACGGAGAGCGCGCCGCGACCCAGGAGCTGATGTACCTGCACATCGACCTCGCCGCCCGCCGCGTCGTCCCGTGGCCGCCCGAGGCGCGCGAGCGTGTCGCTGTTGCGGCCGCGGCGCATGCTCGTCTTGCCAGACCGGACTGGGCCGGGCGCCGCATCGCGATGCCGGCTTAGCTCGGAGATCGGTGCTGTCCCAGGTTCGGAACTCTTCAGGGGGTGCGCTCGTCGACCAAACCAAGCCGACGTTCGACGCGGTCGAGCCGCCGGCTAATGTTGTCTAGCCGCACGTGCATTCCCGCGAAGTCCATCTTCATCCCGGCGAAATCGCGCTCGAGAGCGCTGAGCCGTGTAATCACCTCGTCCAGCTTGCGCCCGTGCTCGTCCTGCGTGGCGCGGATCGCCCGCAGCGTGTTGAGGACCAGATCAGCCCGCTCGTCGCTCATGCGATGCTTTGAAAAAATGGGGCGAGTGACCGGGATCGAACCGGCGACATCCAGATCCACAATCTGGCGCTCTAACCAGCTGAGCTACACCCGCCGCCGGCGCTGGAGGTAACGACTCGCGGGCGGAGCGTCAAGGCCGGCTTTTCATGGGTTTCTTGGACGCCAAGGCATGACGGCATCACGCCGATGATGAATTCCCGGGAGGGTTGGCGCCGCCACGCCCTGCCGACCCCGAAACAGATGGGCGAGACCGATCGACTGACGATCGCCGGCCGCCTTATCGGCGCCGGACTGACCCGACCAGCCCACCAGGGGTCACGCTCAGTCCGGACTCCTTTATCTTTATCGGCGATTGCGTCGCCTATGCCCTCGCCACGGCGACCGGCCACACCCTGCTTTTCAAGAGCGACGATTTCATCCACACCGACATTCGCCCGGCGTTGCCGCCCGAGCTGGGGGTGCCGTGACGAACCGCATTTGAACCTTGGTACGCCACGGTCCGGCTTCCGCGTCTCCAGCGCCCTTCCTACATCTCGCAGATGACGATTTCCCAAGCAGGTTGGCGCCGCCACGCGCTGCTGACGCCGCGGCAGATGGGCGAGGCCGATCGGCTGACGATCGCCGGCGGCATCTCCGGCATCGTGCTGATGGAAAAGGCGGGTCTCGGCGTCGCCGACGCGGTCTCGCGCCGCGGGCCGCCCCGTCCGCTCGTTGTCCTCTGCGGACCGGGGAACAATGGCGGCGACGGTTTTGTCGCGGCACGGATGTTGGCGGAGCGGGGCTGGCCAGTGCGCGTAGCACTGCTCGGGTCGGTCGCGGCATTGCGCGGCGACGCAGCCGGGGCCGCCGCCGGCTGGGATGGCCCGGTCGAGCCCCTGGCGCCGGCGACTCTCGACGGCGCCCGCCTCGTCATCGACGGCATCTTCGGCGCCGGGCTGACGCGCCCGATCGAGGGCGTCGCGCGAGCGGTCATCGAGACGCTTGCCGAGCGCCGGCTGCAGGTCGTCGCAATCGATTTCCCGAGCGGGATCGACGGGGCGAGCGGAGAGGTCCGCGGGATCGCACCGCAGGCGGCGGCGACGGTCACCTTCTTTCGCAAAAAACCGGGCCATCTGCTGCTGCCGGGACGTAGCCATTGCGGCGAGATCATCCTCATGCAGATCGGCATCTCCGAGGCGTTGCTCGATCGCGTCGCGCCGGACACGACCGTCAACGACCCCCAGTGGTGGCTTGCCGGATTTCCCCGGCCGCGCCTCGAAAGCCACAAATACACTCGCGGGCATGCCCTGGTCGCCGGCGGCGGGGTGATGACCGGTGCCGCCCGGCTGGCAGCGAAAAGTGCCGCCCGGACGGGCGCAGGGCTCGTCACGCTCGCCGCACCCGAGGCCGCATTCCCGATCTATGCGGCGGCATTGACCGGCGTCATCGTCCATCCGGTCGCCGGTCTCGGCGATTTCCAGGCACTCCTCGCGGACAGGCGGCGCAACGCCGTGCTGATCGGACCAGGCGCCGGGGTGGGTGCGGAGACCCGCGATAAGACGCTGGCGACCCTCGCAGCAGAGAAGCGCGCCGTGCTCGACGCCGATGCGCTGACCTCGTTTGCCGGTGACCCCGAGACATTGTTCTCGGCGATCCGTTCGTCCTGCGTGATGACGCCGCACGAGGGCGAGTTCGCGCGCCTCTTCGACGCCATCGGCAGCAAGCCCGAGCGGGCGCGGCGCGCGGCGCGGCAAAGCGGCGCGGTGGTTTTGCTGAAAGGCGCCGATACGGTCATCGCCGCTCCCGACGGCCGCGTCACGATCAACGCTAACGCGCCGCCGGAGCTGGCGACCGCCGGCAGCGGCGACGTCCTCGCCGGGATCGTGCTCGGGCTCCTCGCCCAAGGCATGGAGCCATTCGCGGCGGCCGCGGCAGCGGCCTGGCTGCACGGCGAAGCCGCCCGCCGGATCGGCGCTGGCCTCGTCTCGGAGGACCTCTTCGAGGCGATCGCACCGGTGCTGCGGGACCTGGCCCGCCGGCAGATGACTCCGGATTCCCTGGTGGTTCGCTGATCGGGCGCAAATTGGCCGAATCCGCTCCCTGTTCCGGCCCCGAGGCTTCCCTGATCGGTGCGCGAATTTCGCTGTTCGCTAAATTAGGGAATTTCGGACACAAACTGTTGGTTTGACGAGATGTTGGTTGCGCCGAGCGGCAGCTGGCGGGGCAATTTGCGGATTACGCTGTATTTCATGGGTGAAGGGAATTTGCGGCACCCGTCTTCAAGACGGTCGCTAACCTCGTTTAGGGATTGACGGCGTTCGCGTTCTCGCGTCTCGTCCGACGTACTCCGGGGCCGCCAGAACCGCCATGACCGATCCTACTCCTGCTCCCGCTCACGCTGGTTTCTTCGAAAGCGTCTTCGACCGAACACTGACCAATCTGCGGAGCGCGTGGCGCGAGATCGCCGAATCCGCGCGCGGGGTTCTGGCCGGAGCGCCCAGACCCGAGAGCGCCGCCGCCGATACCGACCAGCTGCGTCGGCAGATGCTGAGCTGCCTCGACGGGCGCGGCGGCGAGGTCACCGCGCGCGCCCGCGCAGCCGATCTCGGGCGTACCTATCTGTCCTTGGACGCCGACGGGCGCGAGCGTTTTCTCCAGCTGCTCGCCGGCGAATTCGATGTCGACCGTCACGAAATCGACCGCTGCTGCAACGCGCTGATCAATGCCTCCAACGCCTCGGGAGTGGACCAGCGCGCCGCTACCGAGCGAGCGTTGCGCGCCGCCCTCGAGCCGCCGCGTATCACCCTCTTACGCCAGTTCAATGCCCTCCCCGAGGGGGTCAAGTTCCTCGTCGACCGCCGCGCCGAACTGATCGATCTCAAGCAACGCGATCCCGTGCTCGCCGGCCTCGAAGAGGATTTGAAGCGGCTGCTCGCCAACTGGTTCGACATCGGCTTTCTCGAGCTCAAACGGATCACCTGGGAATCGCCGGCCGCACTGCTCGAAAAGCTGATGGCCTACGAGGCCGTGCACGAGATCCGCGGGTGGACCGATCTGAAGAACCGGCTCGACGCGGATCGTCGCTGCTTTGCCTTCTTTCATCCCCGCATGCCCGACGAACCCTTGATCTTCGTGGAGGTGGCGCTGGTCGCCGGTATGACCGGCAACGTTCACGCTCTGCTCGACGAGGCGGCCCCGATCGGCGATCCGCACTCGGCCGACACCGCGATCTTTTATTCGATCTCGAACTGCCAGCGCGGCCTCGACGGGATCAGCTTTGGGGACTTTCTGATCAAACGCGTCGTCGATGCGCTGGCAGCCGAGCTGCCGCGCCTGAAGGTGTTCGCCACGCTGTCGCCCGTTCCGGGCTTCCGCGCATGGCTCGAGCGGCAGAGCCGGGCGGCGTCCAGCGATCTGCTGGTGCCGGCCGAACGGTCGGCAATCGAAGCCCTCGGCGGAGAGGCGCCGGAGCGCGATCTCACAGCGCTGCTGGATCGCCATGCCGACCCGCGGATCGCTACGGCGCTGCGCGATCCGCTGATCCGGCTATGCGCCCGTTATCTGTTGCATGAACGGACGCCCTCCGGCCGGGCGTTGGACCCGGTCGCCCATTTTCATCTCAGCAACGGGGCGCGGGTCGAGCGGTTGAACTGGCTCGGCGACACCTCCCCCAAAGGCCTGCAGCGATCCGCCGGCATCATGGTTAACTATCTCTATCGGCTGTCCGAGATCGAGACCAATCACGAGGCCTATCGCGGCGAGGGGCGGGTCGCCGCGTCGAGCACGATCCGCAATCTGCTACGAGCCGGCTGAAAATCCCTCCAGAGGCGCCGGTCGGCCCACTGCCGTCGAGCAACGGTTCATGGCATTCGACCATGGTCGACTATGTTGCAGGGAGTGGCTGTGCTAAGTACACGCGAGCGGGTCGCAATGGCCGCTCTGGCGACAGAGGCGGGCGTGGCGGAATTGGCAGACGCACTGGATTTAGGTTCCAGCGATGTAAATCGTGGGGGTTCGAGTCCCCCCGCCCGCACCACGGCGCAGCCCCCGGGTGATGAGTTGGTGATCATAGGCTCTGTTCCATGCAAGTGACAGAAACCGCCGCCGACGGACTCAAGCGCGAATACACGATCACCGTGCCGGCTGGTGATCTCGAGCAGGAGATTACCCGCCGGCTGGGTGAGATCGGCCGACAGGTCCGGCTGCCCGGGTTCCGCCCCGGCAAGGTGCCGATGCAGATCT
>Ga0306926_10009068_pt1 | contig 10918 bp, 6 predicted proteins | sample flu12Cox44000178_FD_203759 | JGI IMG/M metagenome (GOLD analysis project Ga0306926, IMG submission 203759) | Lab enrichment of tropical soil microbial communities from Luquillo Experimental Forest, Puerto Rico - flux8day.12C.oxic.44.000.178 (v2)... | ecosystem: Environmental > Terrestrial > Soil...
GGGCTCATCCTCTTCTGCGGCATGTCGATCGGGTACGAGGACCCCACGGTGGGTTACGCCCGAACGGGCCGCGCCCCGCTCGACGAGACGGTCACGTTCGTCGGCGGTTAGCTGCAACCCTCTGATCGACCATTGCCCGGTTTCATACGATAGTTCGCTTCATCTGCTCACGGCAGCAAGTGGCCCTTCGCCTCATTTCGCGGCGACGCTTTCGGAGCGAAGCGGACATTCAGCGAGCCGCACCTACCGAACCGGATTTATGAGTACCCGCCCTAGTTAATGAGAGCGTTCGTGAGCACTGAAATAGAGCAAGTGCCTGTCCGAGGATCCGAGTGGACGAGATTGGGACCAAGGCCATGGAAGGAAACCCGTCCATGTGATTTGATTTGTTAGGCAGATTGAGCGCCAGGCGGGTCATGACGGCTGAGCGTATAGAGCGACGACTTGCAGCGGTATTGGCGGCTGATGTCGCTGGTTACTCACGACTCATGGGGGCCGACGAGGTTGGTACCCTGCAAGCCTTGAAAGCGCACCGCCGGGAGCTAATCGATCCCTCGATTGCGGAATACAAGGGCCGGATCGTCAAGACCACTGGCGACGGAATGCTCGTGGAGTTCGCCAGCGCAGTGGACGCGGTGACCTGTGCGATGGCCGTTCAGGCGAACATGCTTGAGCGAAATGCCAGCGCAGCCCAAAAGATCACGTTACGGATCGGCATCAATGTCGGTGACATCATCATCGACGGCGGGGACATCTTCGGCGATGGCGTCAATGTTGCCGCCCGTGTTGAGAACGAGTGCGAACCGGGCGGGGTTTATCTCTCCGATGATGCTTTCCGGCAGGTCCAAGGGAAGACCCCGTTTGCCTTCGAGGATATGGGCGAGAGATCGCTGAAGAACATCGACCGAGTAGTCCGTATCTACGCAGTGCGAACATCTGAACGTGAGGTCAGCGCGGGACAGCCGGTAGCAGAAGGGGGTAGCCTATCCGACCCATACAGCAAGCCTCTGCCCCTCCCCGATAAGCCGTCCATTGCAGTGCTACCGTTCGAGAACATGAGCGGCGATCCCGAGCAGGAATACTTCGCGGACGGAATGGTTGAGGAGATCATCACCGCGCTCTCGCGGTTCAAATGGTTGTTCGTCATCGCTCGCAATTCGAGCTTTACCTTCAAGGGCCGAACCGTGGACATCAAGGAAGTCGGGCGTCAGCTTGGCGTCCGCTACGTTCTTGAGGGGTCTGTGCGCAAGGCGTCCGGAAAAGTTCGCATCACAGGACAGTTGATCGATGCGGTTACGGGGGCGCACATCTGGGCTGACAGGTTCGAACGTGACCTGACAGATATTTTCGCTCTGCAGGACGAAGTCACGGTCGCGATTGTCTCCGCAATCCAACCAAAATTGCTTCAAACAGAAATTAGACTGGCGGCGCGGCGGCGACCGGAGAACCTCACCGCCTATGATTTATACCTCCGAGCGATGTCGCAGTTTTACCTGACGACCCGCGAAGGGTTAGCCGAGGCGATAAGGCTGGCTCGTCGCGCTTTGGAACTGGACCCAGGGTTCGGCGTGGCCGCTGCCCTCGCAGGTGCCGGTCACATGCAAAATGTCCTTCTCGGCTACGCGGTCGATCCTCAATTCGAAAGGGAGGAAGCAATTCGGCTTCTTCACCTGGCAATGAGCATCAACGATGATGATCCGGATGTGGTGGCAGTGGCTGCGGTGACATCGGCCTACATGGTCGGCGATCGAGAAAATGAAATTGAAATGGCTGACCGGGCGGTTGCGCTCAACCGAAATTCATTTCTGGCATGGAGCTGCAGAGGCCAGGTCTATAGAATTGCAGGGCTACCCGAGGAAGCGATTCCCAGCTTTGAATGGGCCATTCGCATGAGCCCGGTAGACCCGCGGCTGCACCTGATGCTTGCTGGCATGGGGCAAGCCCTGATTGAGCTTCGTCGCTTTGACGAGGCTATCGCCGCAGGGAAGAAAGCCCTTCGGCAGAGCCCCTCCTTTTCGGGGGCTTACTGCTGTCTCGCGTCCGCTTTAGCCCATCTCGGACGTGACGCTGAGGCTCGCGAGGCGGCGGCGCAATTGCTTGAGGTCGATCCCGACTTCACAATATCGGCGTGGATCGCCCGGGGCGGCCAAACAAACTCGACGCTGATGTTGGAGGGGCTTCGAAAGGCGGGGTTGCCCGAGTGAGCGCAAAGATTACTAGGTGCTGTACTGGCTCGCCATTGCAAGCAGTGAAGAACATCGCTAACCGGCTTGCACTGGGCGCTAGACCCACCGCCTCCCTGCGATTGGCGTCCGTCAAACCTGACACGTTCGATGTGCCCGTTCCGGAAATTTGAAAAATCGGTGCCGCTAGCAGTGCGGCACTGAAACCGAGTAACTCGCGAGCCGAAACGCAGGGATATTTTTGCGTAAGGATAGGTTCGATGGTTGAGGTAGTGGCAGTATTTCTCGGACTGTTGAGCGCAAGCATTTTTCTCGCACATGCTGTTGAGGACTATAGCGCCAGCTAGAGCCGGCAACGTGACGAGGCATAGACCCTGGCGGTAGCCTCGGCGCTATTTCGACGGTTTCTTGTCGGCGTCCTGTGTCTTCGTCATTCCCCACGGATCGTATTTTTCCTTCGGGTCGGGAATGCGCTTGAGGGCGTCTCGATAAGCCTTTTCGTCGGCCTTTGCCTTCTTCTGCTTGTCCGCTTGGTTGGTATCGTCGGTGTTCCGTTGTCCCCGTTTGCCGCCGCCCATCTGCGCTTGTGCGGGCAACGCCAGAACCGCTAACAGCGCCACGATCACCGCAAGGGCTCTCATCGTTCTACCTTCCCCGTGATCGCCTTCGACCAAGTCATATCAGCCGTCTCCAGTCATCCAAGCGGACGCTGCGCCCGTGACCAAAGAGCATATCTGTTTTTGGAAAATCTGCCCTCCTCGAAAATTAAAACTTAGTAATCTGATCAATTTGAAAAATCGAATTTTACCAAAGCGTGCGAATTGGACTTGTGGGCTTAGTCAGCAAGCAGGCCCAGCTCACGTTGCCTTGAATACGGAACATCTTCCATAAAGATGGGTTGAACGTGCGCGGCGGACACGGCTCCGCATCGTGCGCTTCCTGCACCAAAAATGCCACGAGATGCATGTCCAAACGCAAGACGGGGACCAAACGGGTCGAAAAGCACATTCGGGAATCCGAGTGTGGCGAGTTCTGACCTGATCTCTTCCGCGCCGCCGTGGTCCATCCATCACCAGGACCAATCGCCGATGCTGGTTTTCCCGTCCTAGTTCCACCCAACTCCCCGGCGGCTCAACGAGCGCACAGGTGCCGGACAGCGGTGGCGCGCGAGGCGGTAGTGGGAGCCCGGTGGTCAGAGATCACCGATCAGCGATTGAACGATTTTCGTTGATCGAGCCAGCGGCGATGAAAAGGCACGCCGTCATGTTTGACCTCACGCCCTTCGAGCAAGCGAGGTCGCGCCGTGATGTCTGGACCTATATTTAATTGTTCCGGTGCCTACCCCGCTTACATAGAGCGCAGAGCAAATCATCGCTCAGAGTCAGGTGTTCATCCACTTTACGCGCATCGGGCGCGGCATCGATCCGCTCGCGCGTCATCTTAATGGAGGTAAAAATGCGAAAGACCCTTATGACCGCTCTCGGCGTTTTACTGATTGCCGGATCGGTGGCCCAGATTACCCCAGCGTCCGCCAGCCACGTTCGCCGGGCGCCAGCGGCTGCGAGCGAGCAGTTCCGCAACGCCCATGATTACTCAAACAACGGGGCTGCGAGGAATTTCTGCAGTCGAGAACCGGGTAATCCGATCAACGCGGACATCGATCCAGGCGGAGCGGCCGCTTGGCGCCAACTCGGAGCGTGGGACAGCCGGAACGACTGTCCGTGAAGGCGCGCGAGGCGGTGGTGGGGACCGTTGACGACGGCCTGGTCGCCGCCAGTTTATCGCGCTGTGGCGGTCCCGTGCATGAAGGGCAGAAGCAGCGCGTCGAGCCAGACTTTTCGACTCTAACTGCGTCGGCCGGCCACCTTTCCTCGAATTGCCGCCAGGAACGGGATTTTTGCGTCCGGAGACCGGCGCGCCGAAAGCGCCCGAGAGACAGGAAGTGTCTGCAGAGACCGAAAATCGCTTAGAAAAAATCGCGAGAAATGGCCGAGAAAGGCACCTTCCTCTCTGCGGACTTGCGAGCGCTGGTTTCGGAGAACTGGGTGGTGGGCGCACCAGGGCTCGAACCTGGGACCCGCTGATTAAGAGTCAGCTGCTCTACCAACTGAGCTATGCGCCCGGACCTGGTCCGGAAAGAGCCTTCGCGAGACGGCGTCGTTTAGCAAAGCGACCCCACAATGTCTAGCAAGTGCGCACGCTTTTCACAAACCCCGAAGCGAGGCGCAAGTCGCAGAAAAGCCGCCGGAATCCGGCGGCTTTGCTGGCAACTCGAGGAACCGCTCGACGCTCCGGTTTTGGGAACGAGGTGGCGCAGCACCCTAGAGCCGCTCAGGACCTCCCCTGCCCGGCCCGCGGTCGCCGTCACCGCCGCGATCGAACCGGCCGCGTCCCCAGCCTTCTCCGCCGAAACGGCCGGCGCGATGGGTCAGGATGGCGAGGCGACGCTTCTGGCCCTCGTCGAGCGTCTTGTAGAGAGGATCGGCCGCGTCGGCGACCTTCTTCATTGCTGCTGCGGTGGCCGCCATGCTGTCGGCGCGCTCGCGCAACCGCGTCACCGGGTCGCCCGGTTTTGAATCATCGGATTCGGCTTTCATCCGCGCATTGGCGCGATCGATCCGCAGCTTGACGAGGTCGCGCACCGCGCTCTCGACCGGAGGCCACAATTTCTCCTGGTCGGCGGTGAGTTTCAGCCCGGCATGCACCGCAGCGATCCGCGCGTCCAGCAGCGCCGCCCGGTCCTCCATGCTCAGCCGACCCATGTGCTCGCGAAACCAGCCCTGGTGCTGGGCGTAGACCGCCGACGAACCGGCGATGGCGAGCGCAGCGACGCCGGCGATGGCGAACTTCCTCATGTGAACCTCCTCCTGAGGCACGATCCGCGCCCGAAGGACGCCAAAATCATGCTTGACCTTCCAGACCGCCAAGGATGAGCGGCTACCCTTCGGCGATCAACTTACAGTTTTGCAACGATCCGCTCTCTTACCAACATTTAATCTCGTTCATGTACCTGACGCTCAAACCGCGCCGACGCTCAGATCATGCCAAGCAGCCGCGGCAGCCAGAGCGAAATCTCGGGCACGTAGGTGATCAGGCCGAGGAAGACCAGCATTGCGCATAGCCAGGGCAGCACCGCGATCGTGATCTCGCTGATGCCCATTTTTGCGATGCTCGAGGCAATATAGAGGTTGAGGCCGACCGGCGGATGGCACAGTCCGACCTCGGTATTGACAATCATGAGCACGCCGAGATGGACCGGGTGAACGCCGAGCTTGGTCGCCAGCGGATAGAGGATCGGCGCCATGATCAACAGGATCGACGAGGGGTCCATCACGTTGCCGGCCGCGAGCAGGATGACGTTGACGACCAGCAAGAACATCCAGACCGAGAAGTTCTTGTCGATGATCCACGCCGCCATCGCCTGCGGAATCTGCTCATGCGTCATCAGGAAGGAGAACAGCACCGCGTTGGTAATGATGTAGAGCAGCATCGAGCTCATGCTTGCCGCCTGCAGCAGGACCTTCGGCACGTCGACGAGCCTCAGCTCCTTGTAGACGAACACGGTGATGACGAAGGCGTAGGTCGCCGCCACCGCGGCCGCTTCGGTCGGGGTGAAGATGCCGCCGTAGATGCCGCCGAGCACGATGCCGATCAGAAGCAGGCCCCAGACGCTCTCGCGAAACGCGCCGAACTGCTCGGCGACGGTGGCCCGCTTCATTTTCGGATAGTCGTTGCGCCGGGCGACGACGAACGTCACGGCGGCGAGCATCAAGGCCAGCACGACGCCTGGCACGATGCCGGCCATGAACAGCGCGCCGATCGAGGTATTGGTGGAGACGCCGTACAGCACCAGGATGATCGAGGGCGGCACCAGGATGCCGAGCGCGCCGGAGGTTGAGATCACGCCGACGCCAAAGCGGCGCGGATAGCCGTACTGCACCATCGCCGGGAGCATGATCGAGCCGATCGCAACCACCGTTGCGACGCTCGAGCCGGAGATCGCGGCGAACATCGCGCAGGCCGCAACGCCGGCAAGCCCGAGCCCGCCCGGCAGATGACCGACCAGCGACGTGGTGAAGGCGATCATCCGCCGCGCCACGCCGCCGCGGGTCAGGAACGTGCCGGCGAGGATGAAAAACGGAATCGCCATGATGCCGAAATTGTCGAGGCCGGAAAACAACTTCAGTCCGACGCTTTCGATCGGCACTTCCGTCATCGTGAACAGGAAGGTGAGCACGGTGAGGCCGAGCGAAATCGAGATCGGCATGCCCGTCAGCATCAGGGCAAACAGCAATCCGAAGATCAGCGCCGCACTCATCATGCTTCTCCGAGCGCGATCGGCGCTTTCGTGCTGACTTCGATATCATCGACATGGGCGGCGTCGTGGTGCGGCAGTTCATCGGTGCGATAGTAGGTCCACATCACCTGCAGGAAGCGGAAGCACATCAGATAGGAGCCGAGCGGGATGCAGGCATAGACCAGCCAGCTCGGCAGTTCGAGATCGGGCGAGACCTGGTCGGTGTGCATCAGCTCGATGACGAATTTGGCGCCCATGGTGCCGACGATCGCGGTGAACAACGCGCCGCCGGCAAGTCCGAACAGGATCGTCACCTTGCGCCAGCGATCGTTGAGGTGGTTGATCAGGACGTCGACGCCGACGTGGATGCCCTGGCGCACGCCATAGGCCGCGCCGAACTTCGCCATCCAGATGAACATGTAGATGCAGAGTTCCTGCGACCAGGCGAGGTTGATTGCGAACAGGTAGGGATAGAGCAATGGAACATCGACGAGGAAGCGATGAACCACGGCGATAAAGGTGATCACGGTGGCCGCCCCCATCAGGCTTGCGATGAGGATTTCCTCGAGCCGGTCGAGAATGCGTAGAAACATCAGTCAGCCCCGTCATTGCGAGCGCCAGCGAAGCAATCCAGCCCCTGCTCCGAAACCCTGGATTGCTTCGGCGCCAACGCGCCTCGCAATGACGCGTGGAGATGCTCCGTATTCATCGAACCGCCTGGAATGGCCCGTCCGGACTCAATTCATCGGGCCGCGGCCGGTCTCTTTGAGGAATTCGTCGATCAGGGGCTGACCGACCCGCGCGGCCACCTCCTTGTAGACCGGCATCATGGCCTTGCGCATCGCCGCGTCCTGCTCCGGTGTCAGGTTAAGAATCTCGGTCTTGCCGGACTTCCTGATGTCGGCGAGAGCGTCGTCGTTTTCCTTCGCCGACTGGCCGTTGCCGAATTCGGTGGCTTCCTTCATTGCCTTTTCGCAGGCCGCGCGGACCTCGGGTGGCAGGCCTTCCCAGAACTTCTTGTTGGCCACCACCACATAACCGATATAGCCGTGGTTGGTGACGGTCGCGAATTTCTGCACCTCATGCATCTTCTGCGTATAAATGTTCGACCAGGTGTTCTCCTGGCCGTCGACCACGCCGGTTTGCAGCGCCTGATAGACTTCGGAGAACGCCATCACCTGCGGAATGGCGCCGAGCGTGCGGAACTGTGCCTCGATTACTTTCGAGGACTGGATGCGGAATTTCAGCCCCTTGTAGTCTGAAGGGGCGATCAGCTTCCTGTTGGCGGTCATCTGCTTGAAGCCGTTGTCCCAATAGGCAAGCCCGGTCATGCCCTTTGGTTCGAGCAGCTTGAGCAGCCTGGCACCCAACGGTCCGTCGGTCACCTTGCGCAGGGTGGCGAGGTCGGGGAGGATGTAGGGAAGATCGAACACCTCGAATTCGCGCACGCCGATCGGGCCGAACTTGGAATTCGACGGCGCCAGCATCTGCACCGCGCCGAGCTGCAGCGCCTCCAGCTCTTCCTTGTCCTTGTAGAGCGTCGAGTTGGGATAGACTTCGACCTTGACCTTGCCGTCGGTGTATTTTTCGGCCAACTCCTTGAACTTGTCGGCCGCCTTGCCCTTCGGCGTGTCGGCGGCCACGACGTGGCTGAACTTGATGACGATCGGCGACTGCGCCGATGCACCTCCCGCCAGCGCCAGTGCCGCGATCGCCGCCGCCGCCAATGCCATTTTACGCATGTGTCCTCCCGGTCGATTTTTTGCGGAACGCGCCGAAACGGCGCAATTCCCTCAGGTTTTAGGTGCTGGTCCGCACCATTACAGACAAGGCGGGCGAAAGGCCATTGCCTGTTAGCAGGGGTCGCCGAAAACCGATGTTGCAATGCAAAAATCTGCTTTCTGCTCTGATTGCTTTTATTGCGGGAGGGCAGTCTAGGTTATGTCCGTCATGCCCGCGCTGGTCGCGGGCATCCACGTCTCACTTTCTTTTCGCTGAGACAAAGACGTGGATGGCCGGGCATAGGCGAGCGGAAGCGACGCCGTTCTTCGAACGGCTATGCCCGGCCACGACGAGGCTGGGACTAACGCCTCTCATCCACACACGCCTCCGCATTCTCGCCGCACATTATGCCCGAGCTCTGTGTGATCATCGTCCCTCCTCAAACAGAGGGCGCAGGGAAAGCCGGGCGCGCGATGCACCCGCAGCCTCGCGTGCGAATGAAAAAAGCACACGAGCATAGTCACTACAGGTACGCCGAAACGATCCGGCTTTCCCTGCGCGATGGTTTTACGACTTATTCCGCGCTCTCTCCGGCGATCGGGCTCTTTGTCGCCGTCGCTGGCCCGATGCGAACGCATCGTCACCAACTTCGCGCCAGCGTCGAGGCGCTAAGACCACACGGCTTCGTCGTCCGCGCGCTGGTGCATTCGTCGTCTGCACCATGCGCGTCCACCGCATCCCGCTTCCTACGTCCGTGACGATCGCGATACGCCCCTCTTTTCGGAAGCGGGATGGCGCGAATCATGCGCGTGATTTGGGTCGGCCATCAATACAGGCGGCATGCGGCACATTGGCACGACGGGCAAAACACCTCGCGTTGGCGAAATGCGTGTCAAGACCTTTTCATCATTCGACGAAGCAATTGCTTCATTACGTAACGTGGCATAGCGCTCGGGACCCGCGGAGAGAGAGAGTCCTTGGCGAGCCACGGATCCTCTCTCCCGCTTGCCGCTGCTTGAAATCATTGCTACCGCGCTGGCTGAGACTGCCCCTCACCCGGATCGCATCTGAAATGCGATCCGACCTCTCCCCGCAGGCGGGTCAAGCTCGGCCATGACGAAATAAAATTGTCATTGCGAGGAGCAAAGCGACGAAGCAATCCAGAACTACAAAGAGACTGGCTGGATTGCTTTGCTTCGCTCGCACTGACATCAAGTCGGGTGCACAGAGCGAGCACGCCCGGTCGAGTTTCCGGGTCTGCGCCAACCAAGTCGGCTGTTGCCGACCTGGTCATTTCGTATTTGCTGAACTCGGGTAAACCCGAGTTCAGGCGGCGCATCCCGGAACGACGCCGCGTCCTTACCCCGCGGCTTTCGCCACGGTGTCGCGCTGGCGCTTCATGACGATCTTGTTGAGCGCGCCCAGATACGCCTTGGCGGACGCGACCAGCGTGTCGGGGTCGGCTGCCCGCGCCGTCATCGAGCGGCCCTCATGCGCGAGCCGCACCGACACCTCGGCCTGCGCGTCGGTGCCTTCGGTCACCGCATGCACCTGGAACAGTTCGAGCGTGGCCTCGTGCGGCACCAGCGCCTTGATGCAGTTGAATACCGCATCCACCGGACCGTTGCCTTCGGCTTCCTCGATCTTGATCTGGCCGTCGACGTCGAGCTTCATGGTGGCGCGTTGCGGTCCGTGGGTGCCGGCGATCACCGTGAGCGAAGCCAATTTGATACGATCGTGGGCGGCCGCGATCTCCTCATCCAGCAACGCCTCGATATCCTCGTCGTAGATGTCTTTCTTGCGATCGGCGAGCGCCTTCATCCGCACGAAGGCGTCCTCGATCTGGTTTTGGCCGAGCTTGTAGCCCATTTCTTCCAATTTGTGCACGAAGGCATGACGGCCCGAATGCTTGCCGAGCACCAGCGAGGACTGCTTCAAGCCGACCATCTCGGGACGCATGATTTCGTAGGTGGATGCATCCTTGAGCACGCCGTCCTGGTGGATGCCGCTCTCGTGGGCGAACGCGTTGCGGCCGACGATCGCCTTGTTGTATTGCACCGGGAACGAGGTTGCGGCTGACACGAGTTTCGAGGCGCGCGTCAGCATCGTGGTGTCGATCTTGTTCCAGTACGGAAACTTGTCGTGGCGCACATTCATCGCCATCACAACTTCCTCGAGCGCGGCATTGCCGGCGCGCTCGCCGATGCCGTTGACGGTGCATTCGATCTGGCGCGCGCCGCCGGCGATGCCGGCCAGCGAATTCGCCACCGCCATGCCGAGGTCGTTGTGGCAGTGGACCGAGAACACGGCCTTGTCCGAATTCGGCACCCGCTCGATCAAGGTGCGCATGAAGTGGGTATATTCCTCAGGCACCGTGTAGCCGACAGTGTCGGGAATGTTCACCGTGGTGGCGCCAGCCTTGATCACGGCTTCGACGATGCGGCAGAGGAAATCCATCTCGCTGCGCGTGCCGTCTTCGGCCGACCATTCGACGTCGTCGATGTGGTTGCGGGCTCTCGTGACGTTGGCAATTGAAGTTTCGATCACCTGCTCCGGCGTCATGTTCAGTTTGACGCGCATGTGCAGCGGCGAGGTCGCGATCACGGTATGGACGCGGCCACGGCGCGCGAATTTCACCGCTTCCGCGCAGCGGTCGATGTCCTTGGGATGGGCCCGCGACAGCCCGGCGATGACTGCATTCTTTGCACGGCGCCCG
>Ga0306926_10009077_pt1 | contig 10915 bp, 8 predicted proteins | sample flu12Cox44000178_FD_203759 | JGI IMG/M metagenome (GOLD analysis project Ga0306926, IMG submission 203759) | Lab enrichment of tropical soil microbial communities from Luquillo Experimental Forest, Puerto Rico - flux8day.12C.oxic.44.000.178 (v2)... | ecosystem: Environmental > Terrestrial > Soil...
CTCGGTCCCCCGTCTACGGTGAGCTCGGTGCACCCGACGCTATCCGCTATCTAAAACCGCTTTGAACAATGCGGTCGGCCCGAGCAGTGCGGTCGCCGCCCCCGCCGGCCGAAGCCGAGCACGTCGAGGCCCGCCGTGCGATTTTCACCTGGATCCAGGGCCCGCGAGCCTGAGCAGCCGCTAACCGAGGGGGGCTTGGAAAAGCCTTGTCTCGACGGGCTCCTCGTGGTCGTTCTTGCGAATCACAGCAACGCCGTCATCACCAAGCAGCAATTCCGCCCCTCGCAACGGGGCCTGCGTGACGGGCGCAAAAAGCAGCCGACTCCGGTCATCGAGCTCAGAGAGGAATTCCTCGGTACACAGCATCGTGCCGGGCGCGGCATGCGGCTCGATGCGGGCTGCGGCGCGGATCACGATGCCCGCGCTCGGAACCCGAACGCTCTGCCCGTCGGTGTGCGTCGTCGAAAACGCGATGGCACCGACGGCGGCGCCGAAGCGAAAATCCTGCGGCATTTGGAACCGCCGTACCGCTCGCTGCAGCGAGCGCGCCGCGCTCAGCACGCGGTCCGCGGAATCATCGACCAGCACCACCGAATCGCCGGATTCGAGCGCGGCGTACTCTACCTCCTTTTTGCATTTCTCGAACTCGCTGCCAAGGTATCGTGTAAAATGCTCGCCAACCACCGGGTCGCTGAGCACGCGCGAATAGCGGTTGAGATCGCCTTTTGCTGCACATTTGAAGATCTTGCCCTCGCGCCAACGATTGCCGTGTCCAATGACATTGCGAGTGTGGAAGGCGCGAATGTAGTCACTCGACGCTTGGGCGATGATGTCGTCAAGGGCGGGATGGATCAGGTAGTGCCGCTCCGCCGGCAGCGTCGCCTTGGACCCGTCGTGTTCGATATCGTGCGGTCGCCGAAAGATCTGTATGTCCTTTTGCTCTCGGTTGCGACGCACGACGCCTAACAAACCGAGGCGGTACAGAGCGCAGAAAGGGTGCGCATTCGAACCCTCGAGTCCCTTTTCCTTCAGCCGGACGGCGTAGGTTTCTGCGATGCGCTTCAGCACGCTCCTCTCCAACACGTTGCTCGGGATCAGGCCGAGCAACGAACGATCCGGAATCTCGCTCAGGCCGCGCATCTCCGCGAGGTAATGCCAGACGATTTCCCCGGCGCCCTGGTCGACCGCCATCCTGAGTCGTTCCTGGGTACGAACGCCCGCCGGAATTTGTGCGATCTTGCCGCCGATCAGCATCAGGTCGCGCGGCCGATACAGGCTGTGCCGGAGCACGAAATCGTAGAAGAATTCGCTCTTCTTCGTGATCGGGTTGACGATCATCGCGTTCGATGCGCCGATGAACCGCGCGATCGGCGTCGCTTCCCTCGGTTGGGTTAGATCGTCGCGCTGCATCGCCTCGATGTTTCTATCGAATATGCGGCTCAGCTCCTCGCCTGAATAGTGTAGCTGGACGACCAGACTGCTGATGTTGACCGCGTTGCGATCATAGTAATCGAGGCTGTTGAAGGCCTCCTTGCGAATCGAAACAAAGATCTTGACGTGCGGATTAACGCCGAGCAGCTCGCGGATCGCGCGGCAGATGCCGAGCTGACCGACAATCCAGATGCGGGAATCCTTGTTGCTGTGGAGGTAGCTCGCATCCGCCTCAGATGGGTCGCCGCTGTCGACGTAGCCCTCGAAGTATTCATCGATCGTATCGACAAACACGGCCACGGGCCGCCGAATCTGGCGGTAATATGACATCAGCGTGGTTAGATCGTGCGAGCGGCGCGCCTGCTGAAATTCGCGGTCGGAGTTGATCAGCCGCTTCAGCGCATCGAACGGCGAGACCGGGTACGACGACAGCAGCAGTTGCCGCATAACGGGCGAGCGGAAATCTGCCGGGTCCAATGGGTAGAATTTCGCGTTGCTCTTGACGACGCTGACCATCAACGCGGCCGACCAAACCTGGCACCAGAACGCATAGTCGACGAAACGCTGCACGTCGGCTTGCGACAGGCTCGGGCTGTCGGAAATCGTCGCGTCCACCAATTGATTCTCCGGCAAGCACGACAAATTTTCCGAGTTGCGCTGCAGCAGAATCCGCTTGGACTTCAGAAGAAAAGTCTTGCCGTAGCCCTTCGGGGCCACGACGATGCGTTTATTGGTTTCGTTTCTTAGAAAATCGCCTATGGCTGGGGTTTCCAGCAGTATGCCATGGGCCGAATGCAGAAGCTGCTCGGCATTGTCGAGGTTGCGGGCATCCTCGACCCATGCATCCGGCAAGCTGGCCATCGAAGCTGCCTCCGTTTTTTATCGCGCCCGACCCGAGTTCAGCTACAACAGGACGGAAAACGACGCGCCTCGGGTATCGATCGTCTGGCGCTGGAGAGCGATAGCACGACGATAATGCCGTTCGCCGGCGAAAGATAGCGCTCTCGCCGCTGCCGGCGAGACCCGTTTTGGCGTCCGGGGCTAAAGGAGGCTCTTCACGAGCTCTCTTGCTGCCGCGCAAGGCCGACATGCCTACCGAATGCTCGCCGACGAGGTAGATCTCGCTCACCTCGTTCGAGCGCGAGCCAACGGCTGCTTAGGGGGCAGGAAGAGCCGTTCCGAATGCGAAGCTGAGTGACCGAGAAGGGTCGGCTTGAGCCGCCCCACCGAGGTCAGCCTGACGACCGCTTCCTGGCGCATTTCGTCCATAGCCCGGCGTAGGGCCAACTTCTTAGAGGGTGGTTTTCTGTTCCCGATTTGCCCGCCCGTGAGCGCCCAGACGCAGGCCAGCAATTTGCCCTGGTCACCCACCTTACCCGTGCTACGCTTCCCGGCGGCGCAGACGGGAAAACCCGCGGCGATGCCAGGAATAGCGAAGCCGGAGCGAGAGGGGAAAACCCGCGAAGCTCCCCCGGCTAGGAGGCGGAAATGACGCGAAAGTTGTGCGTGTTCGCGGCAGTTGGCGTTGGGCTGGTTGCAGTGGCGACGGGCAATTCAACGACTGCCCAGAAAGCGGGTGGGATCCTCAAATCCTATTCGATCGACAGCCCGGCCAGCCTGTCGGTCCATGAGGAGGTGACGATCTACGCGCTGCGGCCGGTGATGGGGGTCTTCAACAACCTCGTTATGTATGACCAGCACGTAAAGCAGAACAGCATGGCGTCGATCGTCCCCGATCTCGCCTCGAGCTGGAGCTGGGACGAGGACGGCACGCGGCTCACCTTCAAGCTGCACGAGGGTATCAAGTGGCATGACGGCCAGCCGTTCACCGCCAAGGACGTGAAGTGCACCTGGGACCTGTTGCAAGGCAAGGCGAGCGACAAGCTGCGCATCAATCCGCGCAAGGCGTGGTATCGCAATCTCGATGAGGTCACGACCAATGGCGACTTCGAGGCGACGTTCCGGCTGAAGCGGCCGCAGCCCGCCTTCCTGGCGCTGGTCGCTTCGGGGTTCTCGCCGGTCTATCCGTGCCACGTTTCGCCGCGCGACATGCGCCAGCATCCGATCGGCACCGGCCCATTTAAGCTCGTCGAATTCAAGCCGAACGAGTCGATCAAGCTGATCCGCAACGCGGATTACTGGAAGCCTGACCGGCCCTATCTCGACGGGCTCGAATACACGATCATCCGCAACGTCTCGACGGCGACGCTGACCTTTGTGTCGGGCAAGCTCGACATCACGTTCGGCGGCCTTTCAGTGCCACTGACCCGGCAGGTGCAGGAACAGGCGCCGCAGGCCTACTGCGAGCTCAATCCGACCAATGTCAGCCGCAACCTGGTCATCAACCGCGACATCGCGCCGTTTGACAAGGCCGAATTGCGGCGGGCGATGACCCTGAGCCTCGACCGCCAGGCGTTTCTCGACATCCTGACCGAGGGCAAGGGCAGCGTCGGCGGCGTCATGCAGCCGCCGCCGGAAGGCGTCTGGGGCATGCCGCCGGAGGTGTTGCAAACGCTGCCCGGCTACGAGCCCAACGTCGCCGAGAACCGCAAGGAAGCCCGCGAGATCATGCAGAAGCTCGGCTACGGGCCCGACAAGCACTTGGCGATCAAGGTGACGACGCGCGACCTGCCGTTCTTCCGCGACACCGCGGTCATTTTGATCGACCAGCTGAAGGAGATCTACGTCGATGGCGAACTCGAGCCGGTGGATACGACGCAGTGGTTTCCACGCCCTACCGCGAGGATTTCACCGTCGCGCTCAATTTCACCGGCAACGGCATCGACGATCCCGACCAGAATTTCTACGAGAACTACACCTGTGGTGCGGAAGGAAACTACATCAAATACTGCAATTCCGAGCTCGATCGGCTGATCGACCAGCAATCGATGGAGCCCAACCAGGAAAAGCGCAAGGCACTCGTGTGGGCGATCGAGAGGAAGCTGGCCGAGGGCGGCGTCCGACCCGTCATCATGTATTTTATTGCGGGCAACTGCCGGCAGCCCTACGTCAAGGGGCTAACGCTGATGAACAACAGCATCTACAACGGCTGGCGCATGGAGGACGTGTGGCTCGATAAATAGCCGAGTTGCCTACCCCTGCAGTTTTGCCTTTTAGAACACTGTCCGCCCTGCTGGCCGTCATCCGTTGACGCGGCGGTGAAGGTCCGCTCAGGGTCGACAGGTGCCTGACGGCGAACGATCCGGCGATGGGTAAATTGGGTAGAGTCGGGATGTGGCGCGGTGGTGTTAGGTCGACCATGTCGGTTGCCGCCCCTTTCGTCTGGCGCACACGGTTTTTGCCGGATCGGCGGCGAGGATCGCGGTCAATCGACGGACAGGGGGCATGTCGTGCCCGGCGGTAAGATGCCTTAAACAAGTTTACCGCGAAATCGGCGGCGGCCCTAGTGCTCAATGGCCAGAGGGAACCTCGCCAACTACATGCTGCCACCACCGCCGTGTTCAGTCCTATTCCCTTGTCAATCCGGCGGGTAGGATGCTCCGGGCTGGCTTGTGGTCGCGTCGCCTCGGCTTACGCTGGCGTGTAAGCGGCTGGGTTGGTGGCACCGTCGAGGTTACCAGATAGCTGCTTTCGGCGCGCCCCGCGGGCAACCGATCCGTTTCGCCTTTTTCCCGGCGTGATAAGTTTGCTATCGGCCGCACTGTCTCCGCATTTGCCGTCCAGTAGTTCTGCGGTCCTGCCCTGCTGGTGACCATTGCGTAGATCGGGGCTAGCCTTCCGATCGGCGCTATGTTTTTGCGCTTTGGCACCTTCAGTGAGGCCGGCGATGACTGGGCGCTCGGCTTGCTGATGAATGATCTCAGCTCGCTGCTCTTGGTGCTCGCCGCCACTCCTTCGGCCGTTTTCGGTGCTGCCAACCGAAAAGCCCTCGATGGCGCTTGGCTGGGGCGCAGGCAGTGCGGGAATAAACAGCTGGGAGGCTTCATCGCGCCGGGCGATCGCAGCGCGGCGTGCGGAGCGATAGATGTGGGGTACGCAGCCACCGATCATTAAGGCCAGCGCACTTGGGAATGCGAATAACATGACGAGTGTCAGACCGACCAATTTGTCACTTGGGATTTTGAGAGCCTCAGGCAAATACACCACTATGAGGGCCATGCCCAGCGCCACGGCGACTGCGCAGGCGGCCGCCTCGGCGAGGCGCAACCACCTGGGCGGCATCGTATCCGCGACCCAATCGTCGCAGCACAGCGCCAGCGCCGTGCACATCATAGAGCTGAGCAGGATCGGGGCCACATCGCCGGCAGTTAGGGGGTCGGGATTGCCAGGGTGGAACATGAGACCAATGCCTGCGGCAACCGCTGCAGCTATTAAGCCGTTCAGGACATAGGCGAAGAAGCGCGGCGGATCGCCCGCGGCACGGCGGAAAAAAGGATATCGCTGCATCAGCCATACGGTCAGCGCAATGGTCCCCAACCGTATTGATGTGACCTTGACGGCGGTCATCAGACCCGCGGCGTTCTGCTGCTCCGGCGTTGCCATCACCCGGTTGAAAAACACGATGGCGACGAGCAGGTAGACAAATACGCCTAACGCCAAGACGGTCAGACTGTGGATCGGAAAGCGCGGCAGGTTCATCGGCGCGGCCGCGTCAAAGCCGATTGCACGCAGGCGACGAACGACACCCATTTCGCTCGTCTCCGACCGTAACACCGCACGAGCCAGAAACAGGGCCAGCACGCGAAACATGTCGCGACAGCTATTGGCGAAGTCCTCTCGACGCTCCCGAATGAGTTCGTCATAGGTCCCCTCTTTCTCGGCTGCACGCATCCGCTCCGCTAAGGTTAGACCAATGGCGGCGCGGCGCAGAAAATCGGTCGCTTTGCGGTCGAGCTCGTCGAACTCGTTAGCTGCCTCGGAGAAGAAATGGCTGTAACGCGGCTCGCCGGCCAGCTTGCAGATGCAGTCATATAGCTTAACCACACGGGTCAAACGTGCCTGTGATTGCCCCAGCCCGTCGCCGCCGCGCCTCCGCAAATGGCGAACCAGGGTATCGCCATAACCGGCCTCCTGATAGCTTTGCCGCAGTCCAGCCACCTCTTCGCTGGTCACGTTGAAGTTCTCCAACGTCATCACTGCAGCGCGTCGCCGGACCTCTCCAGGAATTTCCGCCCAGTCGAGAAAAATCGAAAGAAACCACTCGTCCAGCCGCTTCAGGGTGGGAACGGCCGGCAGCAGCGTTGTCATCGCCAAAGTGGCTATCAGCGGCGCCGGAAGTGCCGGGTCGTCAGACTGGCCGAGCAGCAGCTTGCGCCAGGGGCCAGCGTTTAAAAGGATCGACAATGCCGCAAACAGCACTAGGGCGCTGAGCATGTAACCGATAGCACTCGACCAATAGAGCGTTTGGCGGGTCGACGAGCGGTTGGAGGGCGGTGTGTTGAAACGCGCCCATGCGTAGGCGATGATCAATAGGCCGCAGGCGGCGTAGGTCAGATTTTGGTCCATCGCAGCATGCTCCGCTGTCATTAACCATTAGTTTGGTCAGGCGAGCGGCCAGCGTGTGTGATGGCGTTCACACTGATGCTTTTTTATTCGACGGTGCTGTGTCGCGAGGAAAGCAACCGAGCGCCGGATATGGGTTTTAAATTTCGACCGTTGCAGGACCGCGTCCTCATCCGCCGCATTGAGGAGGAGGAGAAGACGGCAGGCGGCATTATCATCCCCGATACCGCCAAGGAAAAGCCGATGGAGGGCGAAGTCATCGCCGCCGGGCCGGGCACCCGGGGCGATGATCAAACTTTGGGTGAGCGATGCGGAGTGAGATCTCTATGAGGCGGACGCAGAAACGGCTGGCAGATTTCTCGCTCGGCCGGGTGATGTCCCGGTCCACCGTTTGAAGGCGTGGTTGAACGCTCCAATCTCTGAATAACCGAGCAGCCAGGCGGGAACGTCATGCCGCGCATCTTGACGACGCGCAAACGCCGGCGTTCGGCACCGTACTCCAGCGAGAGCTGCTCCAGCGATATGACGCCGTGCGCAATGCTCTGTAGCTGGAGATCGCCCTCGTGGGACGAGAGATCGTCGAGCAAAACGACGGTGCATTGCCGATTGGCAAAGAAGTTTTTGAGGGCAAGGATCTGGCGGCGATAGCGCAAGGAGCTTTGCGCGAGCAGCCGCATCTCGGAGAGCGAGTCGAACACAACTCGGCTTGGGATCACTTCCAGCACTCGATCGAGGATATGCTTCGTCGTCTCGCTGAGCTCCATCTCGGCGGGATGAAACAGCGTCAGCTCTTGGTCGGGGTCGAGGCTCGCCTCCGGTGGCACCAACTCGAAAATGTCGATCCCTTCCGTCGTCCAACCGTGACGGGCCGCGACAGCGCGCAACTCCCGCTTACTCTCTGACAACGTAATGTAAAGGCAACGCTCGCCGCGACGCACGCCCTGTAGCAGAAATTGCAGCGCCAGCGTCGTCTTTCCGGTCCCCGGACGTCCTTCGATCAAATAAACGCGATCGGGGTCGAAGCCGCCCCCGAGAATATCATCCAGTCCAACGCTGCCGGTGGACGCTCTTTCCGGTTCCGCGAAGTGTCGAGTGGGTTTCGCTTGTCTCATTGTCCTTCCTTAAAAAACGCGAAAACAGCCAAGTCGTCCCATCGAACCGTGGAACATAACATCGCTCGCCCGCCTCCCTTCATCGGGATTCCGTAAATTATTTGATCGGCCGGGTTGAGACCCGGCGCGGCCTCCAAAAGCCGGTTCGCCCCGGCGATAATTCGTGGCTTCGTCGAATCATGAGGCCACTTTGGGACCCAGCCGAGATGCGGTCTCAGTCAGCGGTCCCGCCTGATACCAAGGATGCTCGCTCAGGATCGGGCGCTGCGGCGGGATTGCCCCGCGGTGACCATACGCCCACCCGGACGCGACAGCTTTTTGGCCCGACCTTGCGGGATAAAGACCGAGCAGGTTACCGGCCATCGGCCTAAAATCCCCGTGTGATACGGGAGATCGGCATGCGCTTAACCATCAATGGTGCACGGGGCCGCAGCGCCTTGCGGGCGGGATGCTCAGGCCTCGTGTTGTTTTTGTGTATGTTGCTTTCGCTGGTTCCGGCCAGAGGCGCGGAAGCGCCAGCCACACCGCCGACGATGGACAATATGATGAGCTCCCAGGGCTGGCTGCAACAGATCGTCATCCAGCTCGAAGACGAAGCCATCGACGACGTCCACATGCTGCCGGAAACACCCGGCGCGCTCGCGCGCGAATGGCGTTCTTTCGACAGCCAGGGCTCCGCCGTTGGCGCGCTCGTCAATCTCGGTTGGGTTGCAATCGCCGCTTGCCTTTCACTTTTAGCCCAAAGCCTCGCCCGTCGCGCCTTCGGCATCCGCATTCGTCGCCGCCTGCGGCTGCGGCCCGAGGAACCGAGCCTGGGGCGGCTGTTGCAGCTACTGCTGTGCGATCTCGTCGGGCTGGGCGTTTTCAGCGGCGTGTTCATTTACAGCCGGCATTGGCTGATGAACGTCGGGGTTGCGGCTAGCCTGATCATATTCTCGGCCAATGTCCTGATACGCTGGCGTGTCTGGGCATTGATTATCGGCATTGTGCTGCGCCCCGGCGAACCGGCCGCCCGTCTGATTGATTTGCCCGACGGCGAGGCGCGCCGTCTGGCGTGGTTTCTCTCAGCGATGCTCCTAGTGGTGATTACGTTGGTCGGCTTCGTCCGCTATCACGCGCTGCTGGATCAAGACAGCGGCGCCTCGCATGTCCTCGGGCTTTTGGTCTCAATCATTGTGTGCGGCCTCTATGCGCTGATCGTTTTCCGCGCGCGGACCGCGGCGGAGGCGTTGATTCGCGGGCGCACGACCGACACCATTGTCGCCGCACTGCGCTCCGCGATTGCGCGCGCTTGGCTGACCATCAGCCTGACGGCGATCGTCGCTCTGTTCTTGTTCTTTGTGTTCGGGTTGTCCTTCGGATTGCTGTCCTACTACTACGGCGTGACCTCGTCCGTTGCAGTGCTGCTTGTCCTGCTCGTGCTGGAGCGGCTGATCGATAAGGGATGGCACGAGGCAGACCAAGCTGTCGATTACCGTTGGGCGGGCACCGACACGCTTGTGGCGTACAGCATGCACCGCATTATGCAAGTACTCGTCCCGTTGATGGCGGTGCTGGCGCTGGTTTGGATCTGGCTCGACGCGGTTAAGCTGCCGGAGGCGCAAGAAATCAGGGCGCTGCACTCGACGATGGCGGCACTTGCCACCTTGCTGATCGCCTATGTCGCCTGGGTGCTGTGCCAGCTGACGATCGACCGCAATCTCCAGGGCGTCGGCTCCGGACCAAAGCTCCCAGGCACCGATGACGACAGCGAGTCGGCACCGGGCTCGCGGCTGCAGACCATGCTGCCATTACTGCGCGCGGCCTTTGGGATCCTGGTCGCAGTGATCGCGGCGCTGATCGTGCTGTCGCGGCTCGGTATCGACACCGCCCCGCTGATCGCCGGCGCCGGTGTGTTCGGCCTGGCGATCTCGTTCGGCTCGCAGTCGATGGTGCGAGACATCATCTCCGGCCTGTTTTACATGTCGGATGATGCCTTCCGTGTCGGCGAATACATCGATACCGGCCGCCTCAAGGGCACCGTCGAAAAGCTTGGTATCCGCTCTCTAAAGTTGCGTCACCACAATGGCCCTCTGCATACGATCCCGTATGGCCAGCTCGGCGCTGTCACCAATTTGAGCCGCGATTTCGCGACGATCAAATTCAACCTTAAGCTCGAACCTGGCACCGATATCGAGCTGGTTCGGCGGACTGCCAAGCAGATCGGCCTAGCGATGCAGGAGGATCCCGAAATCGCTACCGAGGTGATGCTGCCGCTCAAACTGCAAGGGATCGCGGAGATCATAGAAAATGCGGTTGTCGCCCGCTTCAAGTTTACAGCCCGTCCGGTAAAACCGAGTTGGGTGCAGCGCGAATACTTGAAGCGGATGTACCAGGTGTTCGCCGAGAAGGGTATCACCTTTGCCTCCGGCGCCCTGACCTTGCAGACGGCACCGCACCAGCCGGTTGCTGCATCACCCGGCGAAATCCCGGGGGTTGTGCCGCCGCCCGCGGAAGCCCGGCCAAAACCGGAGTCGCAGGAAGTTCCCGCCAGGGTGCTGTCGGCAGCGCGCGGTATCGCATGAGTTGTCTTGCTCGGTTATGCCGAGCGATTGCGGCTAGCGTTGTTCGTGCTCGACCCAAGTGCGCCCGATGCCGCGCGGTAAGCTGTGAACGCGATAACCGTCCGGACCTGTGCAAAGTACCTCGATCAGCCGGGGCACCCCGCGCCGCTCCGTCGCTCGTAAGGGCACTGCGCGACGCGCGCGGGTCCCCTCCGTGGACTCCATGGACGATCCTCTGCCGCTTGACCGGCACCACCCTTCTTATGCAACCTCACATGAGGATAGTTGGTGTCAAGCGAGCATTGCATTGCCTAACCAACAGTTGCTCCCGCCGCCTCATTGGTCTCCGGGCCAGCCCTCTGGTTC
>Ga0306926_10009079_pt1 | contig 10915 bp, 13 predicted proteins | sample flu12Cox44000178_FD_203759 | JGI IMG/M metagenome (GOLD analysis project Ga0306926, IMG submission 203759) | Lab enrichment of tropical soil microbial communities from Luquillo Experimental Forest, Puerto Rico - flux8day.12C.oxic.44.000.178 (v2)... | ecosystem: Environmental > Terrestrial >...
GCGACCAGCGCAATTCGACTGGCCAGCCCAAATAGGACTTGCTCACATACCCACTCTGCCAGGGTGCGAGTTTTTCCGAAGCCTCGGCCGGCGAGCAACAGCCAGATCTGCCACCAGTCGCCAGGGGGTGGAAGCTGGTTCGGTCGAGCGATTGCCGCCCAAGAATGCTCAAGAGCGTCGACGAGCTTCGCAGCAAAGGAACTAGTCATCGATCACAACTCCTTTAACTCGATGGTCTTCAAGTGCGGGCGTCGGATCGCTCGCCGCCTCGAGGTCGCGTAGTGCCGTAATCACCGCTTCTCGTGCCTCTGGAAATGGAGCGACGGCGCTCACGATCCGGGCGATCGCTTTCGTGTAATCGGGATTGACCAGAACGTTGTTCTGGATGTTCAGCAACGGCCCGCGCTGCAGCTCACCGGTCAGTCGGCCGCAATCCCGGAAATTTTCATGCAACCGCCCCGCCAGCAGCGCCAGCGAATTGCTGTCTCCGACTTCCGTTGCCGCCGCAAAGCTCTTGTAAAGCCCGCCGCGGACAATCCGATAGTGGTCAATCAGAGCGAGAGACTCATCCGCGACCACGGTCTCGAGCCGATCCTTAATCGCCCCAGCGCCGGCAATATAGGCAGCGCGCTCTTCTACCGACACATGATTGATCCAGTGGCGCCGCAGTGCGTGATAATCGATCTCAAACTTTCGCGCCGTTCCCTTGATCGATGCCCCGGCTGCCAGAAGGCGCTCAATCCTCATACGCTCGAGATGGTTGCAACCTTGGCAGGCCCGGTTCGTGAACCCTTTTTCCGCGCCATTGCGTCCCCACTATCATATCTCGAAAAAAGTGTGGTTCTGCGTGGCGGTGCCTGGACTACTGTCCCATGCAGAATGACACAATTTAGACACGCAATTGCGGTGTTGTCAATGGCGGTGTTTCACCTGGTCACCAAGGTATTGAATTACAGTGAAGATCTCGAACTTTTTCTCAGAGCGGACTAATTATTCTAGTCTTCAATCGCAACATATCGGGTGAATGGTCGCGGTCGTGCGGCTGCGAGGACCAAGACAATCGCCTGGCCGATCGCGGATGTTCGACCACGAAAAGCGGCTTTAATGACTCATTCGGCAGATGAAATCGATTAACGGCTGTACCGAACAGGTGGCAACGATGATGGCCCAAACACACTGCCAGCACGCTCGCAACTAATTATCTTGCCGGCATCCCGCCTGTATCAGGTTATCGCTCGGCATTAATGAACCGATGCCCTAGTTCCACATTTCCCTCATCCTGGCCGGGACATTAACCCGTATCTGCAATTCGGGTCGAAACGCCGAATCGTGGCCAGCGCGGCTGTGGGCACGGCGTTCGAAGCGATCGAGAATGCTGTCTGGGATGAAGCGGCTGCGCATCGCCAGAATATGACCATCGCCATGCCGATGCTGATGAGTGCGGAAGAAGCGCAATGGCTGCACCAGGTGCAGATGCTGCCGCGCGCGCGTCATGGCCACGTAGAGGAGACGGCGTTCTTCCTCGATCTGCTCGTGATCCCCGAAAGCCATGTCCGAGGGGATGCAGCCATCGGTGAGTTGAGCACAAACACGGCATCCCATTCCTGGCCTTTCGCAGAATGGATCGTCGACAGCACGAGGTAGTCGTCGTCGAGATGCGGTTGACCCGCTTCGGCGCTGGTCGCCTGGTGTGGGTCTAGGGTCAGCTCCGTCAAGAAGCTGCCACGCGTCGCATAACTCCCGGCAATTTGCTCTAGCTGATCGAGATCGGCCGCTCGCGCAATAATATTGTCATGGAGGCGTTCGAGATGTGGCAGGTACCACTGACGAACCAAAGCGATCTGTCCCGCCCAGGGCGTCGCTTCATTGCGCAGCAACGACAGTAGCGCGCAGAGCTCCGGCCAGTGCGGGGAAGCGGCTGAGGGCGCAGCAAAGGAATTCAGCAGCGTGAAGTTCCAATTGGTTGCGGAGAGATGCGCCAGCGCTTTGCGCGCCGTCGCGGGACCGACACCGGGTAGCAGTTGAAGCACCCGAAATCCGGCGACCAAGTCTTTCGGGTTCTCGACCCACCGCAGTAGGCTTAGCATGTCCTTGACATGCGCCGCCTCGAGAAACTTTAGTCCGCCGTATTTTACAAACGGGATGCCGCGGCGCGTGAGCTCGACTTCGAGCTGGTCGCTATGGTGACCCGCGCGGAACAGCACCGCCTGTCGTTTCAGGTCAATCCCCGCCTCCCGATGCTCCAAGACACGCTCGACGACGTACTCGACGTGCGCCGCTTCGTCGGCCGCCACGACCAGCTGCGGCCGCTCCTCCGATGGTTTGGTTGAAAAGAGTTGTTTGCGAAATCCTTCGGCTGCCTCTGCGATCACGGCGTTACATGCCTCCAGGATCGGCGTCGTCGAGCGGTAGTTCTGTTCGAGTGTGACAAAATGCGCAGGCGGCGTGAATCGTTTCGGGAAATCCAAGATGTTCCGTACCGTGGCCGCTCGAAAAGAGTATATTGACTGCGTGTCGTCGCCGACTACCGTTAAGCCGCGGCCGTCGGGCCTCATGCCCAGCAGGATCTGCGCTTGCAGCGCGTTTGTATCCTGGTACTCGTCGACCAGGACGTGGTCGAACCTTTCTCCGACAAGCCGCGCGAGCGCCGGCTCTGCCATCATGTGCGCCCAGTAGAGCAGCAAATCATCGTAGTCGAGAACGTTGTCGTGCTGCTTCGCCTCGACGTAGCCGCGGAAAAGCTTTTTCAATTCGCGTTCCCACTCCTCGCACCAGGGAAAGGCGTTCTTCAACGCATCGGACAATGAGCAACATGCATTCACCGAGCGCGAATAAATGGCGAGGTTGCCTTGCGCGGAAAACGCGCACCCTTTTTCGCCAAACCTAGATCGTTGCGAACCAAGTTGAGGCGATCTTCCGAGTCAGTGCGATCGAGAACGGTGAACGAGGGATCGAGACCAACACGCTCTGCGTGTTCCCGAAGCAGGCGGTTACCGATCGCGTGAAAGGTCCCTGACCAGGCGATTTCGCCGGCCGCCCCGGAGGCTTTCGGCCTCGACTTAGCCCAAGCTGCAGCCAGGATGCGCTGAGCCCGCCTAATCATCTCCTCGGCGGCGCGGCGAGTGAAGGTTAGTAGTAGGATTCGCTCCGGCAGAGTGCCCGTCACGATCAGATGCGCAACACGATGTGCCAATGTGTTCGTTTTCCCGGTGCCAGCGCCGGCGATGACCAGGAGCGGCCCTGAAATTTGGGCGCCGTCGGTATCCGAGACACCGTATTCAGCCGCTGTGCGCTGGGCTAGGTTTAGGTCGCGCAAATGTGCCGGCGTGGACACACCGTCCTGACTGTGCGGCGCCGACGGGATCGGCTCGGCCAGTGGACCAGGCAAGCTCACCAGAGCCGCCGGTACGGTGTCCCACGTTTTATTCATAGCATTGCACCAGGTTTTCCGCTCAAATTTTGCATTTGCGTCCTTTACGAACCCGACAGGGCTCCGCGAAGCCGGAAACTATGCATTAATGAACCCCCCAATGCCCGGAAGCGCCTCCGCGGGGAATCCAGCAGCAATCTGGAGATAGCCGTGCGAAGGCGTTCCCGTAATGTTCTTATACGTCCGATTTGGAAGGAGCGCAATGATCATGAGGTCTTCAGACGATCTCCATAAACTATTGAGCCAGCGGAGCTGCCACGATTGCGATGGACTTTTGTGAGGGGGCTCATGGCAGGCACCAAGTCGCGGGCCGCTAGGCTGTGCAGTCGCTAGCATGGAACTCGACCGCTGACATAGAGGTCTTGCCGGCCACAACGATCTCGACTGCAGCCTGCAGATCAGCGGCGAGTCCGGGGTTGGCGTTGGCGTAAGCTGATCCTTTGAACCAGCGGCAGTAATGGTCATCGCGCGCGACGACGGCGAGCGGTTGTCCCTTGTGCTTTCCCAGCGGCCAGATGCCGCGAGGTTCGTAATTGAGACGGTGCTGATTGAGACGCTTTTGCTCATAACGTTTTCGTTGGGCCTTACGCTCCGCCTCGCTGACCTCAAATTCGCGACGCCGCTCGATTTGGACGCGCTCAACGTTAGCAGGATCACGCCAAAACCTGATTGCGGTCGCCAATGCGAGCGCCTCGCGTGGATATCGACGACCGAACCAGAGCTGGCCGATCAGCCAATCGGCGTATCGCATATCGAACTCGGGAATGCTCCAAGCCCGGATGCCCACGTACTTTCCAAATGACAGGCAGACGTATTGGAGCCGGGACGAGCGCTTCACCGAGCCATACCTTCAATGGAATATCCGTAATATATAAAGGAGTACCGAAATATAGAACTTAGTGTTGGGCGGCTGATTTGGCCGATTTCCGCCATTGTGACTAAGACTGGACTGAAGAATTCTTCCCAAATTTGGGAACGTGTGAGTCCAAAATATAGCAAGAAGTTTTGGGCGATGTTCAGCATCCGGGGAGAATCCTGTCGTGGTTGATTACGGGGATTTTTGGTTTTCGTAGATGCGGGGCTTTGTGTTGGGGCGCTTTGGGTTTGCGGGTTCCGGCCATTAACTGGCGCTCAGCTTTGATCCAGTCGTTGGTCGGGTGAAAATAACTGGGCGGACCGGACGCGTTGATGTGTTTGTGCTTCAGGTAGGTTACACGGTACCGCGTGGGGTCCTTGCGGCCGCCTCGTCCGTTGTATTTCCCCTGGTGCTCGATTATTACGAGACCCAAATCGATGAGCAGATCGATCGTTCGACGCGATCTCAATGCATCGTGTTGGCGTCGGATGTGCTGTCGTCATTGTCGGAAGTCATGCTCTTTATCAGCCTTTCCATAGCCGCCAGCAGATCCATGAATTCGGTCATCCCGTATTTATCGAAGAGACACTTGGCGCGCGCGTCAGCGCCGGACGGCATAGAAAGTCTAAGTACCACGCCGGTTTCGGGCCGCGCTGGTATGTCCTCCAATCTCTCGGTTGAGCCCGGCTGTGGTATGGGCGGCTTGGGTGGAACATACGTCACGGGCTTGGTGTCGCAGACGGGTTCGCCGCTCGGTTTGCAAGCGGGGTGCTTCCGGCTCTTGCCATCATTGCCGGTGCGCTTCTCAACTGGGGAATGCTCCCCAGTCGACTCCAGCCGGGCGCGATCGGCCGCGATCGTTTTATGGTCGACTTGCACTAGCCGGGCGAGAAACCGATCGGACATCTCGGGATGCCGCTTGATGATCGCCTCTCGGAACTGCTGCCGCTGCTCGATCGTCATATGTCGGCGGTGAATGTTGGCCGAGATGACGAACGCCAGCGGATCGGGGCCCGCGTATTGGCGGGCCCGGAACGGGATGCCGGCACGCTCGCAAGCAACATAGCGGTTCCGGCCATCGAGGATCTTGCCATCGAGGACGGTGCCGGGCTCGTGCTGCCCGTGCTGTCGGATGTTTTCAGCGAGCTCGTCGAATTCCGCGCCTGTCATCAGCGGAAACAATGCACAGTGCTGGTGCATCTCTAATGGGCTGCCCGGCGGATATTCGGTGATCCCCGTATCGGTGTCGGTGGTGGATTCCGCCTGATCGAGCGGACCAGCTTCAACCCGGCTCGCTTAGCTTCTCGCTGTAGCCGCTCTTTCGCCGCTGCGGCCTTATGGGCGGCCTTTTGTTCTGCGGCAGCTGCCTCTCGGGCAACTCGCTGTTCGGCAGACATCGGCGGGCGACCGCGGCGCTTCGCCGGGATCGGCGAATCGGTGTTCATCATAGGAGCTTCTTCGAACGGGAGCGGCAGACAGAACAGGAATGTCCGGTGAAGTTGGGGTTAGGATCGGTGGAACCACGGAGACTCCATCGGGAAATATAATGAATAGTGTCGATGAATCAGTATCACAAACATCAACATTTGCAAGTGGTTAAATGATAAAATTAACGATGATAACGATAAAACATAATCTTAGTTCTCTCTTTGAATTTTCCAAATAAATACAAATAATTCGCGGCATGATTACCGGGCGTGGCGAGGACGCAACCTGCAAGCGGTGTGTGATGCTCTGGGTTGCCTGCTTCTCACCAAACAGCAGTGTCTCAATCGGTGTCGTATCGACAGCCGCCTGCGAAAAAAATCGGGCAACGCTGTGCCCGTTGCGACCCGGTCCCAAAGCGCACCTTCACGGATCGTTAAGCACTGGGGAGACATGCTGGCTGGCGTCGTATGTTTCAGGGAGTGGGGGCCCGCAACGGCCGGAGCCTCCGTGTCCACACCCCAGCGCGATCTAACACTTGCCGAAGTAGCCGAACTGCGCCGCTTTACGCCGCGTTACCTGCGCGAGCTTATCCGCCGGCATCAAATTCCGGTCTTGCGCTCGGGGCGGTTGATCCGGTTTGATGCGCTCTCGTTGAGCGCGCTTGAGGAAGCTCTTCGATGCCACTCACCGTCGGCCGCCGCAAATCGACCGGCGCCCTCACGATCACCGGCACCGTCGCGGGCCAACGCATACGCCGCCGCGCTCAAAGCAACGACCCGAAGCTCGCCGCCGAAGAAGCAGCTGCCCTTGAGACCGAAATTCTGCGAACAGAATGGCACGGCGAACGTCGTGGTGTTCGATCCTTTGCCGAAGCAGCCCTGAGCTATATCGAATCGGAGCCGCGCAGCGAAAACCACAAGGCGCGGATCAAACGCCTTCTGCTAGCCATGGGTGATATCCCACTCGCAGCCGCCGACCAGACAAAGGCAGTCGAATTGAAGCGCAAGATGTTGCGCCCCCAGCACGCACCCGGCACCTATGTACGCGCGATCTTGATGCCGATGCGCGCCATCCTGCATCATGCACATGAACTCGGCTGGTGCGATGCGCCGCATTTTGTTGTGCCGACCGAACCTCAGGGGCGTACTCGCTATTTGCTTCCCGCCGAGGTCGACCGGCTGCTCGTCGCCGCGGCGCCGCACCTGCGGCCCCTGTTGACATTTCTCGTCGGCACCGGGGCGCGGATGGCGGAAGCAATCGAGCTTGACTGGGATGATGTCGATCTCGCCGGCGCCCGCGCGATCTTTTGGCGGACCAAGGGCGGCAAGCGACGCATCGCCTATTTGCCGCTCAATGTGACCGTAGCTTTAACCAATCTGCCGCATCGTGAGGGAGCCGTGTTCCGGTGGGAGACACGACGAAAAAAGGACGGTACGACGGGCCGTGTCACCAGCTATGCCGATCGTGGCCGCCGTTATGGCGGCCAGATCAAGACGGGATGGGCGGGTGCGCTGCGCCGCGCTAAGCTAGACTGCGACCTAACGCCGCACGATCTGCGCCACACCTGGGCGATTTGGCACTACGCACTTCATCGCGATCTCCTCCGCCTCAAGATCGAGGGCGGCTGGTCTAGTGTTGCCCTGGTCGAGCGCTACGCGCACCTGATGCCGGTCGGCCAAACCAAGGAGATTAATCGCTTTCTTGGACACCAGGCCGGCACCGACGCTGCCGCCGAAGCGGTAACCCGCTAATGTGAAAGACGAAAGTCTCGGCCAGCACTCGCTTCTAAGCGAGTGGTCGCAGGTTCGAATCCTGCCGGGGTCGCCAGCTCAGCTCAGTCAACTAGCGGGGAAAAGCGCCCGGGAGGCGATGCCGAACCTTGCGACCCTGAACAATCTGACCCCTTCAGGCGACGACCTGCGCCCCGACCTCGGAGCTGCGCCCGAGCAGGTTGAGCGTCATCGCAAGGCCGTCGGAGAGCGTGGTTTGCGCGGCGAAGCCGAGCCGTTCGACGGCGCGGTGGGGATCGCCGATCGAGATCCGCACCTCGCCGCAACGCGCCGGACGGCGATGCACGACCAGTTCTGTTCCGCACAACTCCGCAATGGTCTGGGCAAGACCCCGCACGCTCGTCGCTTTGCCGGTACAGACGTTAAAGACGAAAGCGCTGGTGGTCGCTGCCCGCATCGCACAGCGCAGCGCACAGACCGCATCGCTGATATAAGTGAAATCGCGGGCCTGCTCACCATCGCCAAAAATCTCGACCGGTTCGCCGCGAAGCAGCCGGTCGGCGAAAATCGAGATCACCCCCGAATATGGTGACAAGGGATCTTGCCGCGGCCCATAAAGGTTGAAAAAGCGCAACCCGACCGTCGGCACCCCATGTATCGCCCCGGCGACGCGGGCGTGGAGCTCGCAAGCATGCTTATCGGCGCCATATGCGCTGAGCGGCGCCGCGGGGCTCTCCTCGTCGACCGGGAAGCTACCGCAATTTCCATAGATCGCGGCGGTCGAGGCGTAGACGACGGGAACCTCTCGACGGCGACGCGACGGCCGCGCCTGATCGAAGACGTTGATCGTGCCGGTGAGATTGACTTGGTGGGTGCGGAGCCACTCGCGATGTGAACGCGCCACAGAAGCGATTGCGGCCAGGTGAAAGCAACCATCGACACCATCAATCGCGCTCTCGACAGCCGTCGGGTCGGTGACGTCGGCTTCGGTTAGCTCGACATGCTGCGGCAGATTCTTACGGTGCCCGCTCGAAAGATCATCCAGAACTCGAACCGCATGGCCTTCGTCCAGCAACGCATGTACCAGATGCGAGCCGATGAAGCCAGCGCCACCGGTCACGAGAAAACGTGCCATCCAAATCCCTGCAGCAGTTACAAATACTGTACCCAGCAATGTTCAGCTTAACCGGGGCTCTTCCTCTCGTGCTCCTTGCCTTCTAGGGGGACGCGCAGGTCTGAAACGTTGCTTTTGCCCCGAGTTCCGCAGAGTCTGCGTCATCTGCGTTGATGCTCGATGAAAGCAACACCTTCGGCCACATGACCGGTCCACGCGTACCTGGTTGGCCACGCATACCGCTGTTTTATCCGGGTGGAAAGCAAATTCAACGTTAACGGCTAAAACCGCTCCCTCTGGCTACCGATATATATAGAACTTTAACATTCGTTAACTATCGCTTCCGATTAGGCGATCCGGACATTACGGAGTTAGGCTGGATGTACTGAGGTTCGAAAAGCCCCGAGAGACGCCGCGAGCCGACAGCCGCTGTGGCGAGCGAGCCGATTGTGATTCTCGGGCTCCGTCAACGCGCTACGACGACGAGACAACCGTAGATGCACATTCGGCATTTTCCTATGGCGAGTATTTTTTTACTCACGCTTTCCGTTCAGGTGCTCGTTCCCCCGCCGGCAATTGGAGAGCAGACGTTCCGGTCGGACGAATGGATCACCGAATGCGAGGTCGACCCGGGTAACGGTACACCCGACTGCTCGATTACATTGCCGTTTTGGGAAGCCCGAGGCGGCCAAGAGGGCTCTTTCGCCTTGGTTGTGATGCTCCAGACCGGCAACATCGGGGTCGTCGGCCAGCCGTTTCCAGTGAAGGCGGTGCTCCGGGTCGACAAGAACCTGCCCATCGAGTGCAAACAGACGCGATACTGTATCTTCCCGAGCGCGCAAGCTCTCTCCGTCGTCAAGCAGCTCCAAGTCGGGTCGCTTATCCTGATCGACGTGTTTACGGCGAAAGGAACGTTCAGCTTCAGTTCGACACCAAAGGGGTACCAAGCAGGAATCGCGAAAATCCGGGCCTGGGGGTATCGCCTCTTTCCGAATTAGCCGGGCCTCGCCCTTCTTCCTAGCATTGGATCACGTCAGATCGGCCAGAGAAACGAAGAGACTGCTTTTTGACGCCGTCCCGGACAGCGGGCTGACGACGGTAAGGATAACGTCGTCGACGACAGCCGGCCAAAGAGGTTCACGTAACTACGCGCCGCCGACCGTCGCACAGCACTAGGGCGAGAACCGAAGGTAGAGGCGATGGGCAGCGATACAGGGTTCGAAACCGCGCGCTCCCCCGCTCGGCGGAACTTTTGGGACGACCCAGAACCTTTGGACGCATCGCCGCAGTGCGTCACAGATCGATTGACCAAACGGGCAGCCCTGACCGTCGTACTTGCATTGTCGCTGGGGCTATGGGCCGCGATCTGGACCGCCGTTGCCTCATTGGCATCGGCCGTATTCGGGTAGCGATAAGCTATGACCCCTTCGGCGGATTCCTTTCATGCTTCAACCGGATTCGCGGCCACGAACGGGCGAACCGGCGAAACGCCCCCGGTCTTGTCGGCCACGAGTTGCGCGACGATCCGGCCGCTCGGTCGTGTCGCGAGTGACCGGCACAGGCTTTCCAAATGACGGCGCCTCCTCTTGGATCCCGCCGGAATCGGTAACGATGAAGTGACACCGCTTTAGGAGGAAAACCGCGAGCTGAATTCTCGGCTCGCCGAGATCGCGACTCTGGCCGCGTCCGCCTAAATTGCGATTGGGTCGGCGCAACAGGTCTTTACCTGACAGGTTAAGCTCTGCTTGGCCGAGAGGGCGCTTTTCGACGGAAGTGCGCAAAGCCTCGCGTTCGAACTCTCTGCCGGGCATTGCTCAACCGGTCGCTTCCGATACTCCCTCTGGCAACACCGATCCGGACGGCAATCCGCATCCTGCCGCGAAGGAGCTGTTGGCCGTTGCAGCGCACCACACGCTCAGGCAGGTTACCTGGGGTCAGCTTGCAACGCTCGCCGGCCTGAAGTTGAGTGGCGGCCGTTTCAACACCAGTCGCAAGGATCGCGGACCGTCTGCTACATCGCCGAAACCAAGGATCTGGTCGCCGCAACAAAGGACCAGTTGCAGGCCGCCGACGCGGCGTGAGAGGGCCCTCTCTCGGCGCGGCAGAATGAGACTGTAGCGCCATCGCACGACCCACTCGTCGTTCGACAGCGGCGCCCGTTCCCCCCTGAGCGGGGAGGAAAACGAGGGCTCGGCGTGGTTTCGCTCGCTGCACGCGGACAGTGGACCGGCTTCTCCTGGCCCGTTGGGTATAAAGTTACCTGATTACGCATGATCCTCAGCCAATTTGAGGAGGCGGTATGGCATCGGCGGGGTTCGGACTGCGACATAGCCGAGGCGTGGCATCATGGCGGCGAG
>Ga0306926_10009080_pt1 | contig 10915 bp, 8 predicted proteins | sample flu12Cox44000178_FD_203759 | JGI IMG/M metagenome (GOLD analysis project Ga0306926, IMG submission 203759) | Lab enrichment of tropical soil microbial communities from Luquillo Experimental Forest, Puerto Rico - flux8day.12C.oxic.44.000.178 (v2)... | ecosystem: Environmental > Terrestrial > Soil...
AACCTCGACGCGGCCGATCTCACCCGTGCCGATATGCGCGGCGCCTGCTTCCGCGGCGCACGCCTTAACCGCGCCATCCTCGCCAAGGCGGACATGCGCCAGGCATCCTCGCGCTACGACGAGCGCTATTCGGCGCTGCTCGATTTGCGCGGCGAGGAGGTGCGCACCGACCTCACCTCGATCGAGGCGCATGGCGTGGATCTCACCGGCGCCCAGCTCGATGGCGCCGTGCTGGTGCGCGCCGACTTCACCGATGCGGTGATGCGCGCCGCCGATCTCAGCGAGAGCGACCTGCGCAACGCCAATTTCACCGGCGCCATTCTCGAGCGGGCGAATCTGCGCAGTGCCAAGCTGCAGGGCGCTACTTTCCGCGGCGCCGTTCTCGCCGGCGCGCACCTCGCCAACGCCGACTTCCGCGGCGCCGATCTGCGCGATGCGGTCCTCGACGCCGAGGCGGCAAGCCGGCCTGAGCTGCGCCACGCCGTCACGACGCGCTACGTCGCCAAGTCGAATGAGGAGGTCGCCGACATCCTGAAGAAGCACGAGCTTTGGCTCGAGAGCCGCGGCCGCGAGGGTGCGCGCGCCACGCTGGCGGAGGCGGACCTGTCCGGGCGCCGTCTTGAGCGGGTGCGCTTCACCTTGGCGATTCTTAAAGGCGCGCGCTTGGAACGCGCCCACTGCAGCGACGCGCAATTCGTGATGACCGATCTCAGCGCGGCGGATCTGCGCCACGCCGATCTGAGGCATGCGGATTTACGCGGCGCCACTTGCCTGCGCACTCATTTCAGCGGCGCTAATCTTTCGGGTGCCTTGCTCTCCCCCTTGCGCGAAGTCGGCGAGCATCACCGCAGCATCGCCACCAACTTCGAGCGCGCCAAATTCGCCGGCGCCGACCTCGCCGGCGCCGATCTGCGCGGCACCAATTTCACCGGCGCGGACTTCACCGGCGCCAAGCTGCGAGGCGCGCAATTCGCCGGCGCCAAGCTCGATGGCGCCGACTTCACCGGCGCCGATCTCACCGACGCGCGGCTCGATGGCGCCAATCGCGACGGCGTGATTGGCTTATCGTAGACGGGCATTGGCAACATCGGGCACAAGGCCAAGTCGGACGCACGCGACAACTTTCCTGTCGAGCGCCTGGCAATAATCGAATCCGCCGTAAGCGATCCTCAGCATTGGTCCATCACCGAGAACGCGCTGAAGGTGCGCGTCAACTTCAACGAGTTGAGCCTGGACGGCGTCGGCGTTGCCGCCGCGATTCCCTGGACAGCGCTCAAGCCATACCTCGAGCCTAGTCTAAAGTAGTAGAGCGCGGCTTCTTCCGTGGTCCGCCGCTTACGACGGAAATGTTCGCGCGCGAGGTGATGCCGCTTTTAAGAGAGCGAGTGCCGGGCGGCGGCAAGGCTGGCTCAGCGTCATCGGGATGGATTATCATAGCGAAAACATGAAATCGGCACGCCTTCGGCAGTACGGATTCTCGCGCTGTAACAGAGGCGGGCTGCATAACGGGAGGAGGGTTTGCCTATGATGCGGTTCGGATTGGCGCTCTTTGCGGCGGCGGGGCTGGCCCTCGGCGTCGCGGGCGAGGTGCGCGCGGCGACGCCGGCGAACACCTTTGTCATGGCGAAGAACATTGACGACATCGTGTCTCTCGACCCGGCGGAAGGCTTCGAGCTTTCCGGCATCGAGATCATGGCGAACGTCTACGACCGCGTCATGCGTTACGACGCCGAGGACATCAAGAAACTCGAGGGCGGCGCCGTCCAAAGCTGGGACGTGAGCGCCGACGGCAAGACCTTCACCTTCAAGGTGCGGCCCAATCTCAAATTCAGCAGCGGCGACGCGATGACGGCCGAGGATATCGCCTTCTCGCTGCAGCGCTCGGTCATCCTCAACAAAGCGCCGGCCTTCATCCTCCAGCAGCTCGGCTGGGACGACAAGAACGTGAAGGATCTGGTGAAGGCGACCGACGCCAATACCGTGTCGCTCACCATCAAAGAGGATTTCGGGACGACCTTCGTCCTCAATGCGCTCTCGGCCAATCTCGCCTCGGTCGTCGAGAAGAAAGTCGCGCTCGAGCACGAGAAGAACGGCGATCTCGGCAACGAATGGCTGAAGATCAACTCGGCGGGAACGGGACCCTATATCCTCAAATCGTGGAAGGCCAACGATTCCGTCGTTCTCGAGGCCAATCCCTATTACTGGAAGGCGGCGCCGAAATTGCCGCGCGTCGTTGTCCGCCATGTCGCCGAGGCGGCTTCCCAGCGCCTGCTCCTCGAAAAGGGCGACATCGATATGGCGCGCAACCTGACGCCCGACATGATCCAAGCGCTGGCCGGCAACAAGGATCTGACCGTCAGCAGCTTCCCCAAGGCCGATACCTATTATCTCGGCCTCAACCAGAGCTTCGAGCCGCTGACAAAGCCCAAGGTGCGTGAGGCCTTGCGCTGGCTCATCGACTATCAGGGGATGGCCGACACTTTTCTCAAGGGCCAGTTCCAGGTGCAGGAGGCCTTTTGGCCGGCTGGATTCCCCGGCGCGCTCACCGAGAACCCGTTCAAGCTCGACGCCGCAAAGGCCAAGCAGCTTCTCGCCGAGGGGGGATACCCCAACGGCTTCGAGGTCAGCCTCGACACACCAACGAGCTCGCCATTCCCGGCGATGGCGCAGTCGATCCAGAGCACGATGGCGCAGGCCGGGGTCAAGGTGAACATCGTCAGCGGCGAGCAGAAGCAGGTCATCACCAAGTATCGGGCGCGCCAGCACCAGATCGTGATCCTCTACTGGTCGCCTGATTATCAGGACCCGCACGCCAATGCATCGACCTTTGCCCGCAACCCGGATAAGCCCGGCGCGGAGAAGGCCTCGACGCTCGCCTCGCGCAACAATTGGTTCATGCCCGACCTCACCAAGGAGGCCGAGGACGCGGTGCGCGAGCGCGATCCCGAAAAGCGCATGGCCATGTATATCGACCTGCAGAAGAAGCTGCAGAAGGACTCGCCGATCATCAACATGTTCCAAGCGATCGAGCAGACGGTGCAGCGGAAGAACGTCACGGGTTACATCTCCGGACCCAATCCCGACACCGTTTTCTTCCGCTTGATCACCAAGACCTGAGAATGCGGCTCCCGCTGTTCAAAACAGGGAAGAACCCTCCCCCGCTCATGGGGGAGGGTATCCCGGGGGCGAGCGCGGGAGCCGCTTCGAAGGTCCTGGCGTGACCGTGCTCGACGCCGTCGCCGAAAAACCGGCACTTGGCCGCGACGGGAGGATCTGGCGCCGTCTCGGCGGGCTCGCCGGGTCGGTCGTGCTCACCTTCTTCGGCCTTACCATCGTCACCTTCATGATCGGCCGGGTGATCCCGATCGATCCGGTGGTGGCGATCATCGGCGACCGCGCGCCGCCCCAGGTCTACGAACGCATCCGGCACGAGCTCGCCCTCGATCGTCCTTTGGCGGTGCAGTACGAGATTTATCTCGGCAAGGTGCTGCATGGCGATTTGGGTACATCGGTCATCTCGGCGCGGCCAGTGCTCGAGGATCTCGCCCGTGTCTTTCCCGCGACGCTCGAGCTGGCGACGACCGCGACCCTGCTCGGCGTCATCCTCGGCGTCCCGCTCGGCGTCTTCGCCGCTGCCTCGCAAGGGCGCTGGATCGATCATCTCGTCCGCGTCATCGGGCTCGTCGGGTATTCAGTCCCGGTCTTTTGGCTCGGTCTCGTCGGCCTCCTCGTTTTCTATGTCCAGCTCGGCTGGGTCGCCGGGCCGGGGCGCCTCGATGTCGCGTTCGACGGCATCGCGCCCGAGGTCACCGGGATCGTCCTTCTCGACAGCCTCATCGCCGGCGAGTGGGACGTGTTCTGGAACGGGGTGCAGCATTTGATGCTGCCGGCCTCGCTGCTGGGATACCTCTCGCTCGCCTACATCGCCCGAATGACGCGCAGCCTCATGCTCGACCAGCTCCGCCAGGAATACGTGACGGCGGCGCGCGTCAAAGGCGCCTCGGAGGCGCGGGTCATCTGGCGCCATGCGCTCGGCAACATCCTCGTGCCGCTCATCACTGTCGTCGCTCTCTCCTATGCCGCGCTGCTCGAGGGGACGATTCTCACCGAGACCGTCTTCGCCTGGCCGGGCATCGGCCTCTACATCACCCAATCGCTCTTCAACGCCGATATGAATGCGGTGCTTGGCGGCACCATCCTCATCGGCACCGTCTTCATCGCCCTCAACCTCTTCACCGACATGCTCTACCAACTGGTCGATCCCCGTGCCCGATGAAGGCGAGATGAGCCTTGCCCTGCCGCACCCGCGCCCCGGCTGGCGGGATTGGCTGCTCGCCGCGGTGCCGCGCTCCCGTCTGCAGGCGCGGCTCGGGGCGAGCTACGCCACCTGGCTCGCCTTTTGCGGAAACACGTTGGCGCTCGTGGGGCTCGCCATCGTGCTGCTCCTCGTCCTCACCGCGGCGGTCTCGCCCCTCCTCGGCGCGGATGCCGCCTTTGCCCAGGATTTGACGCGACGCCTTTTGCCGCCGAGCGCGGCGCACTGGTTCGGCACCGACGACCTCGGCCGCGACATCTTCGCCCGCGTCGTCGCCGGATCGCGCGTCACCCTCTTCATCATCATCCTGGTCGCGGTGATCGTCGGTCCGCTAGGTCTCGTCATCGGCACCGTCTCAGGCTACGCCGGCGGCATCGTCGATAGCGTGCTCATGCGCATCACCGACATCTTCATGGCCTTTCCCCGCCTCGTGCTCGCGCTCGCTCTCGTCGCCGCACTGAAGCCCGGGATCGAGAACGCGATCCTGGCGATCGCCGTGACGACATGGCCGCCCTATGCGCGGATCGCTCGCGCCGAGACAATCACCTTGCGCCGCTCCGAGTTTATTCTCGCCGCGCAACTGCAGGGCGCCTCGATGTTCCGCATCCTGCGGCGCCACATCGTGCCGCTCTGCCTCTCCTCTGTGATCGTGCGGCTGACCCTCGACATGGCCGGTGTGATCCTAACAGCCGCCGGGCTCGGCTTTCTCGGACTCGGCGCGCAGCCGCCGATCCCGGAATGGGGTGCGATGGTGGCAAGCGGGCGGCAATTCATCATCGACCAGTGGTGGGTCGCGACCATCCCGGGTATTGCCATCTTCCTCGTCAGCCTCGGTTTCAACCTCTTGGGCGACGGGCTGCGCGACGTCCTCGATCCCAAGCGCGGATGAGCGGCGTTCCTCTCCTCGAGGTCGAAGACCTGTCGGTCACCTTCCCGTCTCGGAGCGGTCCCGTCCGCGCCGTGCGGCAGGTGGGCTTCAAACTCGGCCGCGAGCGGCTCGGCATCGTCGGCGAATCCGGCTCCGGCAAAACGACGGTAGGAAGAGCGATTCTCGGTCTACTGCCGCAATCGGCAAAGATCGCCGCGCGCCGGCTCGAGCTCGACGGCGGCGATCTTCTCGCCCTCTCGCCGCGCCAGCGCCGCGCTATCCGCGGCAAGCGGATCTCGATGGTGATGCAGGATGCGAAGTATTCGCTCAACCCGGTCATGCGCGTCGGGGACCAGATTGCCGAGGCGTACACGATCCACACCGACGCCTCGCGCGGCGCGGCGCGGGCGAAGGCCCTCGAGACGATGCGCGCCGTGCGCATCCGCGACCCCGAGATCGTCTACGACCTCTACCCGCATCAGGTCTCAGGCGGGATGGGGCAGCGGATTATGATCGCCGAGATGCTGGTCGCCGAACCCGAGCTGCTCATCGCCGACGAGCCGACCTCGGCGCTCGACGTAACGGTGCAGCTCCAAGTCCTAGCAATCATCGATCAGCTCATTGCCAAGCGCGGGATGGGGCTCATCTTCATCAGCCACAATCTCAATCTTGTCGCCTCATTTTGCGACCGCGTCCTCATTATGTATGGCGGACGGGTCCTCGAGACGTGTCCGGCGTCGGCGCTGCATCAGGCTCAGCATCCCTATACGCGAGGCCTTCTCGCCTCGTTGCCGCGGATCGTCAGCGGTCGCCATCGGCTGCCGGTTCTGGCCCGTGATCCGTGCTGGCTCGAGGATGCGGCGATATCCAGCGCACAAATGGCGCCGCCGTGATCGAAGTCGACAATCTCTCGATCGTGTTCCACGTCGGCAGTAACCGGATCACGGCAGTCAACCGCGTCACGCTCACAATCGAAGAGGGCGAGGCCTTCGGTCTTGTCGGCGAGTCGGGCTCGGGGAAGACGACAGTGCTGCGCGCTCTGGCCGGTCTCATCGCGCCGAGCGGCGGCGAGATCCGCCTCGCCGGACGGCGGATCGGGGTCGAGCGCAGGCGGGAGGAACGGCGTCTCCTGCAAATGGTCTTTCAGGACCCCTACGGCTCGCTTCACCCCCGCCACACGATCGACGACATCCTTGCCGAGCCGGCGGAGATTCACGGTCTCGACGATATCGGGCGGCGCATCGAGCGCGCGCTCGCCGAAGTCGGGCTCGGTCCCGAACATCGGTTCCGCTTCCCGCACCAGCTATCCGGGGGACAGCGGCAGCGCGTCGCCATTGCCCGCGCCCTCATTTTGTCGCCGCCCATCCTGCTTCTCGACGAGCCGACTTCGGCGCTCGACGTCTCGGTACAGGCCGAGATCCTCAACCTCCTCAACTCGCTGCGCGAGGAGCGGGGGCTCACCATCGTGCTCGTCAGCCACGATCTCGCCGTGGTCGCCAACGTCTGCGACCGCCTCGCGGTGATGCGCCAGGGCGAAGTCCTCGAGACGCTCGATGTCGAGCAACTCGCTGAGGCACGGCCGAACCACCCCTATACGCGTCAGCTTCTTCGCGCGAGCGAGGGGTTCGACAGGGCGGCACTCGACGAAATCCTGTCGCAGAGCTGATCGGGTCTCGGCGGCGCTTGTCCGCCGCGCCGGGCGATCTCGATCCGGATCGGCGTCGGCTTGCTTCGATCTGATCGGATCTGACTTCTAGACCGCACGATTAGCCGTAACGGCGGTCCCCTGTCAGGTTTGTCACTGGCCCGCGGTTCTCTGCGCTCGCAGGGACAATAGTCGCAGGGACAATAGGCGGACTTTGGCCACAGGACGCATATGCGCATATCTGTTGACATATGCGCATCCCTTTCGTACGAATACCCATGCCGCGGCTCAACATCTATCTCCCGGCCGATGTCTATGAGCTGGCCGACCGGTGGCGGGAGAAGGCCAATCTCTCGGAGATTTGCGCCCGCGCCATTCGCGACGAGCTCGAGGCTGTGGCCGCGCACCGCACGGCGCCGTCGCTCGCCACCTTGCTCCGCGCGCCGACGCCGCTCGAAGCGCGGCTCGTCCGGCGCTTCCATTTGGCGGAAGCGCTCGTCGTCGAGGCGCCCGCCGAGGAAAGCGAGCGGCGCGAGACGCTGGGGCGCGCCGCCGCCCAATATCTCGACCGCAATCTCGGCGACGGCGCTGAGCTCGCCATTGCCGGCGGGCGGCAGAGCTGGTGCGTGGCGCGCAATCTCTCGCCGCGGCGGCTTCGCCTGGCGATCACCGCGCTCGGGTACAATCAAGCCGATCCCCACCTCCTCCACGTTCACGCCAACACGCTGACGACGCTGCTCTGGCTCCTCTACAGCCCGCGCTCGGTGGCGCATCTGATCGGCGCCGGCGCCGCGCCCGCGCCCTGGTCGGGGCCATTGCCGCGGCGCGAGGACGTGAGCTATTTCCTTGTGGCTTCTTGCGCGCCGCTCGACCGCCGCGCGCCCTTCGCCCGCCTGCTCGGCGAGGATGCCGTGACCGCGCTCATCGCCCGAGGTGCGGTCGGCGACTTCGCCTATCTCTTCTTCGATGCCGCCGGCAAGATCGTGCCGGGACCCGAGAGCGCATCGCAATCGATCATTCCCGCGCCGCGCCTGCGCGCGCTCGCACAGCGCGATGATGCGCGGCTCATGCTGGTGGCGGGCGGCGAGGAGAAGCTCGCGGCCATGCGGCAGACGCTGCGGCTCGGACTTGCCAATATGGTCATCACCGACACGGAGACGGCCGAGCGCTTGTTGGAGGAAAGGCAATGAAGGAAAGCGAGCGGGGCGCGGAGCGGCACGGCATCGCCGTCATCGATCTGGGCGGCCAGTATTGCCACATGATCGCGCGGCGGCTCGGTGATCTCGGCGTTGCCGCGGAGATTTTTCCCCACGACGCAAAGCGCGCGGCTCTCGCGCGCTTCGCCGGCATCATCCTCTCGGGCGGCCCGCAAAGCGTCTATGATCCGGCGTCGCCCGGCATCGACGCTGATATTCTGGGGCTCGACGTGCCGCTCCTCGGCATCTGCTACGGCCATCAGCTGTTGGCGAAGCTGCTGGGCGCCGAGGTGGCGGCGGGAAGCGCCGAATACGGCAAGGCGACGCTCCATCTTCGCCATCACGATTCCCTCTTCCACGGCACGCCCGAGCAGCAGACCGTGTGGATGAGCCATGCCGATTCCGTGCAGGCGCTGCCGGTGGGGATGGAGCGCCTGGCGGAGACCGAGAGCTGCGCCGTCGCCGCCTTCGGCGATATCGCGCAGAAGCGCTTCGGCGTGCAATTCCATCCCGAGGTGGCGCATACCGAGCATGGCGGCGAGATGCTGCGGAATTTCGCGCTCGGCATTTGCGGCCTCCGCCGGCAGGAGCCGGTGAAGGATCGCGTTCAGCGCCTCGTCCACGAGGTCCGCGAGCGCGCGGGCAATCGCTCGGTCTTCTTCTTCGTCAGCGGCGGCGTCGATTCCACCGTCGCCTTTGCCTTGACGGCGCGCGCGCTCCCGGCCGAGCGCGTGCTCGGCCTGTACGTCGACACCGGCCTCATGCGCAAGCACGAGACGGCGGAATTGCGCGGATTGCTCGACACCATCGGCCTCGGCGATCGCCTGCGCATCCGCGATGAATCCGCGCGCTTCCTGCGGGCGCTTCAAGGCGTGATCGAGCCCGAGGAAAAACGCCGCATCATCGGCCGCCTCTTCATCGAGGTGCAGCAAAGCGCCATGGAAGAGCTCGGCGTCGACGGCAACGCTTGGCTTCTGGGTCAAGGCACGATCTATCCCGACACGATCGAATCGGGCGGCGCCAGCGGCACGGCGGCGCTCATCAAGACGCATCACAATCGCTGCGAGGAGGTGCGCAAGCTCATCGCCGAGGGCAAGGTGATCGAGCCGCTCGCCGAATTCTACAAGGACCAGGTGCGCGAATTGGGCCGCGCGCTGGGCTTGGACGCACGCTTGACCGAGCGCTGGCCTTTTCCGGGTCCGGGGCTTGCCATCCGCTGCCTCTGCACGAACGACACGCGCGCGGTGGCGCCGATCGAGCTTGCGCCGGACTTCCGCCCCTATCGCGCCGTCCATTTCCCGATCCGCAGCGTCGGTGTGCAGGGCGACGGGCGCACATATCGCGAAGTGGTGGCGCTCGAGGGCGCGCCCGATTACGAGCGGCTGCAGCGGATCAGCGTCGCGCTCTGCAACACCGGCCGTGCTTACAACCGCGTCGTGCTGCGCGTCGGTGGCCGCGCCGGCGATCTTGCGGCGGGTCGCGTGGTGCCGGCGACGCTCGACCGCGCCCGGCTCGATCTCCTGCGCGAAGCCGATTACCTGGCGCGCCGCATCATGGAGGAGGGGGGGATCGCGCAGAGCGTCTGGCAATTCCCGGTCGTGCTCATCCCCGTCTCGTTCCGGGAAGGCGAAAGCATCGTGCTCCGCCCCATCAATTCCGAGGACGGCATGACCGCCAACTTCGCCCGCCTCCCGGCGCCGGTGCTGACTGAGATCGCTGATGCCATCGCCGCCCTCCCTGGCATCGATGCGGTCTTCCTCGACATCACCGACAAGCCGCCGGCGACGATCGAGTGGGAGTGAATGCCGCTCTCCGCGGCATATCCGGGCGCGTAAGTGAATTGGCTGCGACAGTGGATCGACGCTGTGCGTCCTTCGACTGCGCGCTACGCGCGCGCTCAGGATGAGGGCTTTCCTTAATGCCACACACCATTTGTCCTCACCCTGAGCTTGCGTCGTGAGCGGAGCGAAGGACGCATGTCGAAGGGCGCGGGATTGTTCCGCAACGCGCTGCTCCTCGCTTCATTTCTTGGAATTTCACTTGCTCGTCGCGCGCTTCGGCCGGCGGACGGCGCGCACCTTGCCGCTCGTGCTGCCGCCGCAAAAGAATTGATCGCCGCCATCGGACTCGAGTCCCGATACGGCGACGCCCGGCGGCATCTCGAGGCGCTCGAGGACCTCGCCGGTTTGCGGATCGATGCGCCGCACATCGCTTTCGTCGCCTTCCCAGGTGCCGTGCCAAAGCTCGCCCTCGACCCAGGTGACGCCGGTGACGAAGCGGTTCGACTCGATGGTGCGGAGAATGGCGCCGCTCTCGGGATCGATTTGATGGATCTTGCGCGCCCGATATTGCCCGACCCAGAGCGTCCCTTCCGCCCAAGCGAGCCCGGAGTCGCGGCCGCCGCCCGGCGCCGGAATGGTGGCAAGCACGCGGCCGGTCTCGGGATCGATTTTCTGGATACGATCTTCGGCGATCTGGAAGAGGTGCCGGCCGTCGAAGGCAGTTCCGGCATGCGCCGCGACAGCGAGCGAGCGCTTAGTCTTGCCGCTGGCGGGATCGAGCGCGACGAGCTTGTCGCCGGCGGCAAACCAGACGTGCGCGCCGTCATAGCTCACGCCGTGCACGTGGTCGACGCCCGGGAAGGGTCCATACTCGCGAGTGATTTCGGCGGCTGATCGTTTCATGGCTCGATCCTAGTCGCCGGGGAGCGGCGCCGGGAGTAACAAGGTCGTCGTGAATCCCGGCACCGGCGGGGTTAGCCACCGCCGCGCGCGGCCGCGGCCGAAGGACTGCACCTTGCCCGCTTCCGCCAGTGCGTCAAGCGCGCGCTGCACGCTGCGCTGGCTCGCGCCCAGCGCCAGGGCGAGGGCCGAGCTCGACCACGACTCGCC
>Ga0306926_10009084_pt1 | contig 10913 bp, 9 predicted proteins | sample flu12Cox44000178_FD_203759 | JGI IMG/M metagenome (GOLD analysis project Ga0306926, IMG submission 203759) | Lab enrichment of tropical soil microbial communities from Luquillo Experimental Forest, Puerto Rico - flux8day.12C.oxic.44.000.178 (v2)... | ecosystem: Environmental > Terrestrial > Soil...
GTCGGGGTCGCGCGACCAGTAGACCAGCAGGAACGGCTTGTTGCGTTCCTTGAACAGCGGCAGCAGGGCCTTGGCGGCGACGTCGGTGAAGTAGGCCTGCTGCTCGACATTGGCCACGGTGGTGCCGGGCGCCGTGCTGTTGCCGGCCTTGCCGTTGTCGCCGCGCGTCGGGGCCTGCACCGGCAGCTGCGCCGAAGCGAGGCGCTTGGCGATGTCGTCGGACAGGGGAACGCCGCCCGGCCGGCCGGTCGAATCGTCGATCACGATGGTCTTCTGGCCGCTGCGCTCGTTGTGGTCGAAGATCAGCGCCGGGCCCACCTTGCCGACGATCGCGGTCGACAGGCCGGCGGTGCGCGCTGCCTTCAGCACGGTCTCCTCGTTGAGGTAGTCGCCGGCAAAGTGCTCGTCGATCTCGCCCAGCACGGCGTCATTCTCGATGAACGGCGTCACGCTGCCGGCGGCGCTCGCGACCGGGAAGCCGACATAGATGGTGTTGCTGAAGTCGCCGGTGTCGCCCAGCTGATGGCCGGTCGCCATGCCGGACGCGTTGGCCGTGGTGAAGGTCGGGAACAGCGAATGGGTGTTGGAAAAGCGCACGCCCCTCGCCATCAGCTGGGACATGGCGGGCGCCGTGCGCTCGTTCACCATGCCGGGCCGCAGCCCGTCGGCGACGAACAGCACGACATTGTGCGGCCGAGGCTGAGCCACAACAGGCGAGGCCAGCAGGCTCAGACAGGCCGCGATCAACAGCTTACGCATCGGGCGACTCTCCCAGTCAGGATGACGGGGACATTAATCGCGACGAACGGTGACGGAAATGTTTCAGCCGGCCGGCCGGCGCACCTGAAACTTCATGTTGCGGGAGGGATGCTCCGCCGGATCCGGGGGGCGCCAGCCGGTGAGGTCGCGCCAGATCATGGCGAGCACGTAGCCCACGACCGCCAGCATCACGCAATCGAACAGGCGCCAGGCGCCCGCCATCGCCGCGGCGGCCCATGGCTTCCTGGGCAGGAGCTCGAGGCTGAACGAGGTCGCGGCGAACACCGCAAACGACAGCAGGGCGGCGCCGAAGATCAGCCGGAAGAGCTGGGCGCGCACCGGCCGCGCCAGGGCCCAGGCATGCGCCACCGAGGTCGGCTCGGCCGCCGACAGCGCGGGCAGCATCAAGGCGAGCAGCGCGACCAGCGTCGTCCAGAAGAAGAGATGGGGCAGCCAGCTCAGGATGGTGCCGAGGATGGCGGCGGCGGCGATCGGCAGGTGCCAGCCGATCAGGGTCTCGGTGATGCCTTCGAGGCGGAGCGCGCTCATCAGCATCGCCAGCACCAGGAAGCAGGCGGCAAAAACCAGGAAGCGCACGGCGATGATCGAGCGGCGCAGATTGTCGACCTCATCGCACGCGATCGCGTCTTCCAGCAGCGCGATCTTCATCCAGCGGTCGAGGAACATCGCGTAGATCAGCGCGAACAAGAGATCCCAGCCCCAGTGATTGCGCAGGTCGGCGAATTGCTGGTGGCGCTCGAGCAGGAAGGCAACGGCGGCGCCCAGTCCGGCGAGCGGCAAGGCGCCCAGCCAGAATCCCGCGCGGTTGCGGAACAAGAAGGCGATCGCATCGACGGTCTTGAAGAGAAGCGAAGGCTCGTCCTGATCGAGAGTGAGATGGTTCGCCATCCAGCTCCTGCACTACAGGGTCTTGCGCGCGAGTGCTGCTCCCTGAGCGAGTGCGCGCAGTTTACCGTAGGCGACGGCAAGCGTCATCGGCGCCATGCCGCAATTCGTGCACGCCTGGATTCGTTCAGGCTCTGCGAACTTAAGCGCAAGCTTCAGAGTCGCGGCAACTTGTTCGGGTGTTTCGATCCGGTCCGACGCCACGTCGATGGCGCCAACCAACAGCGTCTTGTTCTTCAGGAGCGTCATCAGCTCGGGCGGCACATGGCTGTTGCGGCATTCCAGCGACACCTGCTGGATCTTGCTGCGATCGAGCGCCGGAAAGGTCTCCTCGTACTGCCGCCAGCTCTCGCCCAGCGACTCCTTCCACTTGATGTTGGCCTCGATGCCGTAGCCGTAGCAGATGTGCACGGCGGTCGTGCACTTCAGCCCTTCTGCGGCCTTCTCCAGCGCCGGCACGCCCCAGTCGACGGTCTCGTTGAGATAGACGTTGAAGGCGGGCTCGTCGAACTGGATGACGTCGATACCGGCCTTCTCGAGGTCCTTCGCCTCCTGGTTCAGGAGCTCGGCAAAGGCGAAGGCCATCTTCACCCGGTCGCCGTAATAGCCGTCGGCCAGGGTGTCGATCAGGGTCATCGGTCCGGGCAGAGTGAACTTGAGCTTGCGCGCAGTGGCGGCGCGGGCGACGCGCGCCTCGCGCTCGTGCACGAACTTGCGGCGCACGAGCTTCGCGGTCACGGTCGGGCAGTCGGCCTCGTAGCGGTTGTTGCGGATGCCCATGCGGACCTTCTTGTCGAAGTCGACGCCGTCGACCTCGGCCAGGAAGCCGTGCACGAAGTGCTGCCGCGCCTGCTCGCCGTCGCTCACGATGTCGATGCCCGCCTCCTCCTGGCGGCGGATGGCGAGCGCCGTCGCATCTTCCTTGGCTTCCTGCAAAGGCGTGCCGGTGAGGGTCCACGGCGCCCACAACACGTTGGGCGTGGCGAGCCAGCTGGGCTTGGGCAGGCTGCCGGCGAGCGTGGTCTCGAACATCTATCCTCCCGAATTCATCGTCAGCGCCGGTCGCGGCTCCAAATCCGGCGGCAAGACGTGACCGTAGGTCCCCGGAGCGCGCCAGTGCAAGGTGCCGAAAGCGCCGCAGCTCTCGCACACCGAGTGCCAGCCTTCGTGCTGGGCGCCGCAGGCCGAGCAGCGCCAGGCTTTATCGGCCGGCGCGGTCGCCGCCCGGGCCAGCCATTCGTGCACCTTGGCCTGGTCGGACTGCGCGCGCTCCTCGACCTCGGCCATCAGGCGGCAGACGCGCACCGGCGGATGGGTGCCGCCCGCGGCATCGAGATAGCGCCGCGCCTCGCCCCACAGTCCGGCCTCGAGCGCGGCGTGGGCGAGCGCCAGGTTGCTTTCGAGATCGTCGGGCTTCTGGGCCGCGAGCTTGCGCACGATGCCGACGCGCTTCAGCGCATCGTTCTCGCCCGACGCCTTGAGATAGAGGGCCGCCAGATCGGGATGTGGCGCCAGCGTCCAGCCGCGCTCCAGGGTGCGCATGGCACGCCGGCCATCACCGGTCTTGATCTGCAGCTCGGCCAGCCGCGAGCTCACCGCGATGCGTTCGGGCGCGAGGCCGAACGCCTCGCGGGCCAGTGCCAGCGCATCGCCGTCGCTGCCGTCACGCTCGGCGGCGCGGCTGCGCTCGACCAGCAACAGCGCCTTCAGCGTGCGCCCCTTGTCCGCCGTCACGACCTTGCGGCGCAGGCCGGCGTCGAGCGTGTCCTGCGCCTCGCGCCAGCGGCCGATCTGCGCCTGCATGTCGAACAGCGAATGCACGACCCACGGCGTCTGCGGCCTGAGCTTGAAGGCGCGCTCGGCATAGGCGAGCGCCTGGGCCTGGTCGCCGTCGCGCAGCGACTGGGCGATCAGCCCGCGCAGGCCGAGAAAGGCCATCTGCTCATCCTCGAGCATGGCGTTGAAGGCGCGCTTGGCGCCGTCGCGATCGCCAGTGAGCTGGGCGGCCTGCGCCGACAGCAGCAAGGTGAGCGGCGGTTCCGCGAGCAGCGCCTCGGCCTTGCGCGCGTTCTTCTGCGCCTCCGCGCCATCGCCTGCGGCCACCGCGGCCAAGCCCTGCGTCAGCGCCTGGTAGCCGCGCCGGCGCCGGCTCTCGCCCCAGGTGTCGAACAGCGCACCGGGCGCGCCGACGATCCAGCGGTAGAGCAGCCACGATCCGACGCTCAACAGGATCAGGACGATGAGCACGATCAGCATCACGCCGACATTGGTGTCGAGGCGCCAACCATGCCATTCGGCGGTAATGCTGCCCGGCCGTTCAGCCAGCCACACCGCGCCGAACATCACGACAGCCGCGATCACGAACCAGACAAGGGTGCGAACGAGCGTCATCAGCGGCTAGCGGGCGGCGCCGAGGAGCGAGACGGCGCGCGCCGCGATCTGATCGACCGTGCGCTGGGCATTGAGATGCGCCTCGGCGCGGCCGAGCCAGGCCGAGGTGGCGCGTTGGGTCTGCGGCGGCAGCGACTTCACGAGCTCGACCGCCTTGGCCAGGTCGCCGCCCTCGAGTGCCGCCTCGGCGCGCGCCAGCTTCGCTTCGGCCGAATCGCCCTGCACGTCGGCGCCGACGCGACGCAGCGACACCACGCCCTTGACCTTGCCGAGCAGCCGCTCGCCGAACGAATCGTCGGCGCGATCGTCGGCCAGCGCCGCCTTGGCCATGGCCGGGAACTCGGCGGCCAGCGTGGCGCGCGAGGCGACGCCGCCTTGCGCCGCCGGCAGAAGCGCGGCGCTCAGTTCGGCGAGCTTGGCGTCGTCCTGGATCAGCGGCTGAAGCAGGGCGAGGTCGGCGGCGAAGGGCTTGCCCGCCTCCACAGCGGCGCCGAGGCGTGCGGCGACACCGATCACGGCCGAGGCCCGTGCGCTCGCCACCGCCTTCTGGTTGGCGGTGCCGTTTGCGTTGGCGGCCGCCTTGATCCCGTCGACCGAGCCGCCGAGCGCCTGCAAGGCCGTGTGCAGACCGGCGATCTCCGCCTTCAGCGCGGCAATGTCCTTGTCCGTCTCGGGGCTCGGCGCTGCCGGGGCGGCCGGCGGCGGCGAAGGGGGTGTGCCAGCGGGCTTGCTCTCGAGCGCATCGACCCGGCCGCGCAGCTCGGCGATGGCGGGATCGTGAAGCGGCGGCCGGTCGGCCTGGGCCGCTGTCGTCGCGGCGGCGCGCACGCGCTTGTCGAGATCGTCGAGGCGGGCGTTGAGTTCCTTCTTGGCGGCCTCCAGCGCGGCGGTATCGAGAACCGGTGCCGGCGGGGCTGGCGGTGGCGCAGGCATGGCCACGACCAAGCCGCGCCACAGCGGGCGCAGTTCCTCGGGCCAGTAAGGCAGGGAGCCGACGGCGGCCACGAGCACGATCGCTGCGGCGACGATGCCGGTCGCGAAAACGCCGGTGAAGCCCAGCCCGCGGCGGACATGTACCGGCGGCGGGGGCGGTGGAGAGGAAGGCGCGTCGCTCATGGTTTCGGGCCCTTGTACGCTGGGGAGGGGCAGGTGGTCGATCTCATCCAGCACGGCCTGGCGGGTGGGCCGCGGGGCGGCCACGACCGACTTGAACGGCAGGGCGGCCAGCGGCTCGGCCGCGGCTGGGCTGATCGCGACCGCCGCCACGTCGCGGCAGGCATCGGCCAGGCCGGCCTCGCTCACCAGCCGGACGAACAGCTGGGCGGCGCGCGGCGAGAAGAAGGTGGCGGCGTCGAGCGCGCGCGCCTGCAAAGCCGCGCGGGCGCTGTCGGGCAGCGCCTCGGCTTCGCGCGCCTCGTACAGGGCGAAGCGGCGGACCTCGAAGCCTTCCGGCGCGATCTCGCCCGCGACATCGACGCCCGAGACATGGACCAGCGGCCCGGCCTGGGGATCAAGGCGCTGCCGCACCATCTCGCCGAGCGCGGCGCTGTCGCCCGACGCCGAGGTGACGGCGGTGAAGCCGAGACCCTCGGCCGTCGCCGCCGTGGTGTCGCCGACGGCGAAGACCGGCGTGCTGCGCTGCTCGCTCGCCTCGGCGAGCGCGCGGGCCCCATTGGCGCTGGTCAGCAGCACGGCCTGGCAGGCCGCCAGCGCCGCCGCGAAGTCGTTGGCCGGATGGAGGAAGGCGAGCCGGAACAAGGGCGCGATCACCGCGGCATGGCCGCGCTCGGCGAGCGCGGTGGCCAAGGTTGTCGCCTCGCGTTCCGGGCGGGTGATCAGCACGCGCATGCGCGCCCCTCTGACGATCTAACGAAGAACGACGCCTTCCAGCGCCAGGAGCTTGTGCTTGGTCTTGAGGCCCCGGCCGCCCGAGTAGCCGCCCTCGGTTCCGCCCGAGCCCAGCACGCGATGGCAGGGCACGACGATCGGCAGCGGATTGCGCCCGCAGGCCATGCCGACGGCGCGCGGGCCCGAGCCCAGCGCCATCGCCATGCCGCCGTAGGTCGCCGTCCCGCCATAGGGGATGTCGCTCATCATCGTCCACACGCGCTTCTGGAAGTCGGTGCCGCGGGCGGCGAGGTCGAGGTCGAAGGTCTTGAGCCGGCCGGCGAAGTAGCGCTCGAGCTGGCGCCGGGCCTCCTTGAGAATTGGTGGCATTCGCGTGACGCGGGCGCGTTCGCCATGATCGGCCCAGCGCACGCAGGAGAGCGCGTCGCCCTCGGCCTCGAGCGCCAGCCGCCCGACCAGGCTCTGCATGTAACAAATCGCCATGTCGCGAGCGTAGCGTCGGGTCCGTTCATTTGCCAACATGGGCAAAAGGCTGCAGGGGGACCGAAGTTGCGGGGGAAAGGACCGACACGACGCGGACTGCTGGCGGGCACCGCTATGCTGTGGCCGGTGTCTGTCTTTGTGCAGAGGGCCTTGGCTCAGCAGCCGCAACCGCCGCGCCGCGCGCCGGCGCCCGCCGACTCAGGCCCGCCGCCGGTGGTGTTCGTGCACGGCAACGGCGATTCGGGCGCGCTGTGGATCAACAACATCTGGCGCTTCGAGGCCAACGGCTACAAGCGCAACCAGCTGTTCGCCATCGACTTCACCAATCCCTCGGCGCTGCGCGACGATGCCAAGCCCGAGCCCAACCGCTCCTCGACCGCCGACGAGATGAAGGAGCTGGCGGCGTTCGTGGCGCAGGTGCGCAACGCCACGCGGCGCCGCAAGGTGGCGCTGGTTGCCTCCTCGCGCGGCGGCAACACGGTGCGCAACTACCTGAAGAATGGCGGCGGCGCGGAGTCCGTCAGCCATGCCGTGCTGTGCGGCACGCCCAACAAGGGCGTGGTCAACTCCGAGACCCTGCTGGTCGGCAGCGAGTTCAACGGTGCTGCGCCGTTCCTCAAGGAGCTCAACAGCGGGCCGAACGATCTCATTCCCGGCGTCGAGCTGATGGCGATCCGCTCCGACAAGAACGACAAGTTCTCCCAGCCCGACGGCCGCTACATCGGCCAGCCCGGCAAGCCGACCGGCGTGAGCTACGATTCCTCCGAGCTGCGCGGCGCCAAGAACGTCATCCTGGACGGCGTCGACCATCGTGAGACGGCGTTCAACAAGCTCGCCTTCGCCGCGCAGTACGCCTTCATCACCGGTAAGCCGGCCGGCACGCTGTTCATCGCCCAGGAACCGTTTCCGACGCTGAGCGGCCGGGTGACGGGCATCGCCGACGGCCTCTACACCAACATCGCGGTCGCCGGCGCCGAGGTCGAGGTCTACGACGTCGACCCCAAGACCGGCGAGCGCAGGAATTCCAAGCCCGTGCACCGCAAGGTGACCGGCGCCGACGGCGTGTGGGGGCCGTTCGTGGCGCGCTCCGATGCGTACTACGAGTTCGTGCTCACCATGCCGGGCCAGCCCATCACCCACACCTATCGCTCGCCCTTCCTGCGCTCGAGCGAGGTGGTGCATCTGCGGCCCGAGCCCTTCGCCAAGGCCGACGAGACGGCGGGCGCGGTGGTGGTGATGAGCCGGCCACGCGGCTATTTCGGCGTCGGCCGCGACAAGTTCAGCCTCGACGGCAAGGTGCCGCCCGGCGTCACCGACGGCGTGCCGGCCATCTCGGCCGCCCGGCTCGCCTTCGAGCCCGGCCCGCGCACGGTGCTGGCGGTGTTCAACAACGAGACGGTGCCCGCCCGCACCTGGCCGGCGAAGGAGAACCACATCGTGGTGGCCGAGTTCCTGGGCTGACGCCGCCTACTTGCGATAGGTGTACTTGAAGTCGCAGTGGCTCGCGCCCTGCATGATGGTCTGGCTGCGCTCGAGCTTGAGCTTGGGGTCGTAGCCTTCGCAGAACGCGCCGTCGCGGTTGCACGACAGCAGATGGCCGATCTCGCCCAGCCCCATCGCCTTGTAGGTCTCGGCGTAGCGGCACTTGACGACGTTGAAGCGGAAGGTCGAGTCGCTTTCTTCCTTCACCTCGATCTCGAGCGCGCCGCCCTTGGTCCAGAGCGGCATCACGTCCTGAAAAGCCTTCAGCGACGGCCCGCCTGGCGCGGCGGCGGCGAATTGCCGGGCCTGCTCGATCGCCGAGCGTCGCACGGACTCTGCAATGGTCTTCTTGGCGACCTCCTCGCCGTGGCTTTGCTTCAAGGTCTCGTAGACCTCTTTCAGGATCTCGGCCTCGATCTTGCGCTTCTCGAGCATCGAGAGGCCTTCGGGATGCACAGGTTGTGACATTGCAACATTCCTCGCGTGAAAATGCGCCGTTGCTGCTTGTGAATGCTGCATGCTTTGGCTAACCAGAGCAACTAGAGGAGATGTCTCGGGGGGGACAATCATGTTCGGCAAAGGTTGGTTTCGGGCCAGCACGTTCGTCGTGCTCGCGCTCTGGCTGACGGGCTGTGCCAGCAGCGGCAATGAAGTTCTGAGGTCGCAGGATATCTCGGCGGTCAATTCGTCGATCATCGATGGGCAGACGACTCGCGATGACATTCAGCGAATCTATGGCCAGCCCGCCCGCGTCTCGTTCCTCAGCGAGAAGAACGAAATGTGGACTTACGCATGGGCCCGGGCGCAGGCGCAAGGCCAGAACTTCATTCCGATCGTTGGTGCCTTCACTCGTGCTTATGACGTGAGGGCGAAGGAATTGGTTGTCGTCTTCAACGAGAAGAACGTGGTCGTCCGGCACGCCATGACCGACAACACCAATGTCGTGAAGCGGGGGCTCACCAATACGGATGTTGCCCCGGCAGGCCCAGTACAACCACAACCGCCGCCAACACCGCGGTCCTAATGCTGATGCGCGAAGTCGATGGATAGGTTCGGCGCGTTCCGTTTGAAGGTGATCGTCGGTGCGGCAGCGCTTTCTGTAGTCGTCGCAGCCTCTCCTTCCTTCGCGCAGCTGAACGCCGACGGGCAGCGTGCCTATCAAGCCTACCAGTTGCTCGGCCCGCATCGGGCGTTCGCAGTGGCGCCGGACGGCAAGACCGATTCGTGGGCTGACGCTTCCGGCGCCGATCCAAGCATTGCGGTAGACAGTGTGCTGAAGCGATGCCAGGAACGGTTTAAGGCAGCTTGCACGCTCTATGCCGTCAACAACGTCGTGCTGAACGGCCGAGACTGGAAGACAGCTACACCCACAGTGTTACCCAATATCGGCCGCCTGAGGCCCGAGCCCTACTGGGACAACAAGGGGCCGGGCGGCGCTGCCGGCCTGATCGTCTGGAGTCACGGCTACATGCTCGGCGTGGATGCGACCCAATCCGCGCCGCAAGGCCAGGTCGCCTACTTCACAGCGAAGGGATACGACCTTTATCGCTTCGACCGTCAGTATATCCGCGATTGGCCGGGCGATGCCACCCAACTCGTCGATGCCGTCAAGCAGGCAAGGGCGATGGGCTATCGCCGGGTGATCCTGGCGGGCCAGTCTGCCGGCGGCTGGGTCTCGATGGCCGCCACGTTCCGCGGCGCAGCGGTCGACGGCGTGATCTCCGTCTCTGCGGCCCACCACGGCGAGGTCAAGAACATGACCGATGTGTCGCGCGCCCGGTCGGAATGGCAGCAGATCGTGAAGGGCATCAAGCCTGGACCACGGCTGGTGGTGGTGAATTTCCGGGACGACACTTACGATGTCGGCGGTCGCATGGACGACGCCAAGGCGGCTTTCACAGCGTCCGGTGTCGATGCGGTGATTATCTCCAACCCGGAGGGCTTTTCGGGACACGGCGCAGCCAGGGGCAGGCCATTCGCGCAGAAGTTCGGCGCGTGCATCAACGCCTTCATCGAGACCGGCGCTCGCCAGCCCCCTTGTATCTAATTGACCGCGCGCCCTTGACATCGTGCCCGGCGGATGAAATATCCCGCCGCCATGAAGACGTTCGCCCCTTTCCGGTCGCGACGCCGCCGCTTGCAGAAGCGGCGTGAAGACGCGCGCGCCTAAGGTCGCGCGTCGTTTCGTGAAGCCGCTGGAGAGGATCGAGCGGCTTCCCATTCAAGACCCTTCCCTCTTCTCCAGTCGGCCTGTTCCCCCAAAGGCCCTAACTTGCGAGTGAGAAGACCATGACCAGCAACAAGACCAAGATTTTCATCGACGGCCAGCACGGCACCACTGGCTTGCAGATCCACGACCGGCTGAAGGACCGCGCCGACATCGAGCTGCTCGAGCTGCCGATGGCCGACCGCAAGGACCTCGGCAAGCGCGCCGAGATCGCCAAGGCGGCCGACATCGCCGTGCTCTGCCTGCCCGACGCGGCGGCCAAGGAGCTGGTGGCGGCGCTCGGTAACGCCGATACGGTGGTGATCGACGCCTCGACGGCGCATCGCGTGGCCGACGGCTGGACCTACGGCTTCCCCGAGATGACCAAGGCCCATCGCCAGAAGCTCAGGGAATCGAACCGCATCAGCAACCCGGGCTGCTATCCGACCGGCGCCATTGCGCTCATCCGGCCGCTGGTCGAGGCCGGCATCGTGCGCGCCGATTCGACGCCCGCGGTGTTCGGCGTGTCGGGCTACACCGGCGGCGGCAAGGAGCTGATCGCGGTCCACGAGAAGCCCGACGTCGAGCCGTTCGGGCTCTATGGGCTCGAGCTCACGCACAAGCACGTGCCGGAGATGAAGAAATATTCCGGCCTCAGCCACACGCCGCTGTTCGTGCCGTCGGTCGGCCACTACGCCCAGGGCATGCTGGTCACCGTGCCGATCACGCGCGACATCACGACCAAGCAGGTCACGGCCAAGGACGTGCACGAGATTTTGGCGGACTATTTCAGCGGCGAGACGTTCGTCACCGTGCGGCCGCTCGCCGACCGGAAGTG
>Ga0306926_10009085_pt1 | contig 10912 bp, 5 predicted proteins | sample flu12Cox44000178_FD_203759 | JGI IMG/M metagenome (GOLD analysis project Ga0306926, IMG submission 203759) | Lab enrichment of tropical soil microbial communities from Luquillo Experimental Forest, Puerto Rico - flux8day.12C.oxic.44.000.178 (v2)... | ecosystem: Environmental > Terrestrial > Soil...
AAATGTAGGTGTGATCGTGAACGGGAATCCGCACGGTTCAATCGATTTCCGCGTGATCACGCCAGAGTACTTTCACACGCTCCGTGCGACCGTGATGCAAGGGCGCGATTTCGATCCATCGGATAGTGAATCGTCTGAACCCGTAGCTATCGTGAATGAGGCGTTCGTGCGACGAATCCTTGAAGGCAGGGATCCTTTTCGTTCCACCGTGCAAATTGAAGGCGGGGACGTCTCGCGGAGAATCGTGGGAGTAGCGGCGAATGTGAAGTCGTTTGTCGGCTTCCCTCCGGAGCCGACGGTTTTTCTACCAGCACCACAGGCCAAGATGGGGCTGATCCTGGACTTCGATGTGTGGTTTCCAACGCACGTACTGATTCGAACCTCGGGCGATCCGGGGACCACAGAGAACCTGATGAATACTGCGATTCGTGAGTCGGATTCGAGCATACCCGTGGGGCGCATTTTGCCGATGGAACAGATTCTTGCTCGGTCTTTGGCAACGCAACGATTCATGATGTTGATCGTTGCGGTTTTTGCCGTATTGGCGCTGGTACTGGCGTCGATCGGCATCTACGGGTTGATTGCTTTTTCAGTCTCGCAACGCACGCATGAACTCGGTATCCGCATGGTGCTCGGCGCCGATCCCAGATCCGTGATTACGATGGTACTCCGGGAGGGCGGGCAGCTCGTGATGCTTGGCGCGATGATCGGCGTCGTCGGGGCTCTCGCGCTACACCATGCCATTGCGAGCGTGTTGTTTGGAGTGCAACCGACCGATTGGCGGACGATGGCGGGCGCGTGCAGCTGCCTCCTAGTTATTGCTCTGCTGGCTTGCTACATCCCTGCGCGACGGGCCACGAAAGTCGATCCGCTCGTGGCGCTGCGGTACGAGTAGGAGGTTAGGTTGCGTGGCTTATTGAAGGATTTTCGCTATGGTGTTCGAATGCTGGCGAGAGCGCCGGGCTTCTCGGCGATTGCAGTGCTGACGCTAGCGCTCGGGATTGGCGCGAACACAGCGATCTTCAGTGTTGTGAGCCCGATTCTCTTCGAACCGCTTCCCTACCCGCACGCGAGCCGCATCGTGATGATCTGGGATATTTTCGAGGGCTCGCGGTCCGATGTGACGTTTCACACCTATCGCGAATTGGCGAGCCGCAGCTACTCCTTTGATGCAGTTGCGGCGATGGAGCCCTGGCGGCCGACGATGATGGGAGTCGCGGAACCGCAACGGCTGGAAGGACAGAGCGTGAGCCGCGAATATTTCCACGTGCTGGAAATATCGCCGGCGCTCGGAAGAGATTTTCAGGCTGGGGAAGACGCGTTCCACGGCTTGAAAGCAGTGATTCTAAGCAACGCTCTGTGGCAGCGGCGGTTCGCAGGCGATGGCGGAATCATCGGACACGAAATCACGCTCGACGGCGATAGCTACGAAGTGGTGGGCGTGATGCCTCGCGGGTCTGAGAATGTGCTCGCGCCGTCGGCTGAAATCTGGTCTCCGATGCAATACGATGCGGGAAACGTTACCGAGCTCAACACCGTTGAATGGGGCCATCATCTGCGGATGTTCGGCCGGCTGCGGCCCGGGGTTAGTAAGGAAAACGCCACGCAGGAACTTCGGACGATCGCCGTCACGCCGGTCAGAGAGTTTCCCCGCGCACCCTGGGCTGCGCTCAAATACGCATTCATCGTGGATTCGTTGCAAGATGAAGTGTCGCGAAGCGTGAAGCCAGCGTTGCTCGCCGTGTTTGGAGCAGTTTTGATGGTGCTCGCGATCGCCTGTGTGAATGTGACAAACCTGCTGCCAGCACGAGGGGCGCAGCGCCGGGCCGAATTTGCAATGCGCGCGGTATTGGGCGCTGCGCCGGCGCGAATGGTGAGGCAGGTGCTCACCGAGAGTTTGTTGCTTTCCGGATTCGGGGGCATTCTGGGGATAGCTGTGGCACAAATTGGCGTGCGTACTCTGTTAGTCCTGGCTCCGGCGGATCTGCCGAGGGTAGGCGCATTCCATCTTGACCGGACCGTGCTCGTTTTTGCCATTGCCATCACTGCGTTTATCGGAGTGCTGGTCGGGTTGGTGCCGGCGCTAGGCGCCTCGCGACGGGATTTGCAGGAAGGAATCCAACGGAGTTCACCGCGAACCGTGGCCGGCCATCAGACCACCCGCCGCGCGCTGGTTGTTGTGGAAGTTTCACTCGCTTTCGTGCTGCTGGTCAGCACCGGGTTGTTGCTGCGCAGTCTTGAGCGCGTGTTTGCTGTCGATCCCGGATTTCAACCGTCGCACGTGCTGACAATGCAAGTACAAACGTCGGGCCACAAGTTCGACGTAGAGGGAGCCAAGCGGCGGTTCTTCGCCGAGGCGCTGGAAGAAGTGCAACATGTTCCCAGAGCGTCTTCGGCAGCGTTCACAAGATGGTTGCCTCTGAGCGAAAAACGAGAGGTTTTGACGGCGGGCACTTATGGCACTTCGTTTGAGAAGGATGAACGGGGCTACGACGTTTTTCTTTACGCGATTACACCGGATTACTTTCAGACAATGCGGATTCCTCTTCGTCGGGGACGCTTTCTCGACAGGCGCGATGTTGCTGGGGCGTCGCAGGCGGTGGTGATCAGTGAGTCGCTGGCAAGGCGCGAGTTCCCTCGGGAGGACGCCATCGGGATGCGCCTTCACGTCGGCCCGATGGATCGGCCGTGGTACACGGTCGTGGGAGTTGCGGGCGACGTGAAGCAGACGTCGCTAGCGGTAACCGACCTCGAGGCGGTGTATATAACGGCCGAGCAGGAGTGGTTCGAAGACGACGCGATGTACCTTGTTGTGCGCACCAGCAGGGACGCGTTGTCACTTGGACCCGCGATTCGAAAGGCGGTGTGGTCGGCGGACCAGGAACAGGCCATCGTCCACGTCTCAACGATGGATAGCCTGGTCGCGGCGTCGGCCGCCGAGAGAAGATTCGTGTTGATTCTGTTCGAGGCGTTCGGTCTGGTAGCGCTCGTGCTGGCCGCGACAGGGATCTACGGGGTCCTGTCAGGAGGCGTTACCGAGCGCTTCCGAGAGATCGGGATCCGCTCCGCGTTGGGCGCGTCGCGTGGCAATATTCTGAGCCTGGTTATCGGTCAAGGCATGATTCTCGCGACGCTCGGATCCGCGATTGGTTTAGTTGCGGCGGCAGCAGTAAGCCCGGCCATGATTGCGTTGCTGTTCGGCGTCTCGCGTCTCGATCCGATCACATACTTTGGGGTGATTGTGCTGCTGGGAGGGGTATCGGCGGCCGCGTGTTGGGCGCCTGCCTGGCGGGCAACGAAGGTGGATCCGATGGTGGTGCTGCGCTACGAATGACAGCGACAGAATTTGTGCGCGATTTTGTTGCCCACAGGCAGATGGGTAGGAACCAAAGTAGAATAACCAGGGCTTCTTCACATCCATGAAAACTGCGACGCAAAACCGGCATCGCATACTGCTTGCCGACGACCAGGCTGACATCCGCGAGTCGTTGCGGTTGCTGCTGAAGAACGAGGGGTTTGAAACGCAGCTAGCGGCTTCGCCCGCGGAAGTTCTGGCGGCAATTGAAGCGCGCGAATTTGATGCCGTGCTCATGGATTTGAATTACACGCGTGATACGACGTCAGGGCAAGAGGGACTAGACTTGTTGTCGCGGATCCAATCGCTCGATGCCACTTTGCCCGTCATCGTGATGACGGCATGGAGCAGCGTCGAACTAGCCGTGGAAGCGATGCGGCTAGGGGCACGGGATTTCCTGCAAAAGCCATGGGAGAACGCGCGACTGTTAAGCATTCTGCGAACGCAGATCGATCTGAGGCAGGCGTTGCGCCGAGCAACGCGGCTGGAAGCGGAAAACCGGCTGTTGAGCGTGGAGGCGCGCCCTACGCTGATCGCAGAATCCGCGGCGATGCAGCCCGTGCTGAATCTGATTGCGCGAATCGGCCCTTCGGACGCGAACGTGCTGATCACAGGCGAACACGGCACCGGGAAAGAGGTCGTGGCGAGAACGCTGCACGCGATGTCAGGCAGATCAAACCGCCCGATGGTGACAGTCAATGCGGGCGGGCTTTCAAGCGGTTTGTTCGAAAGTGAATTGTTCGGGCACGTGAAAGGAGCGTTTACGGACGCGCGAACTGACCGCATCGGAAGATTCGAGATCGCGGATTCCGCGACGCTCTTCCTCGATGAAATTGCAAACGTGCCTTTGAATCTGCAGTCAAAGCTGCTGCGTGTGCTGGAAACCGGCGAGTTCGAAAGAGTGGGATCTTCCCACACACGCCGAGTCAACGCGCGAGTTCTCGCAGCGACCAACGTTGACGTGAATGCGGAGGTGGCCGCCGGACGCTTTCGTGAAGACCTGCTTTTTCGACTCAACACAATCGAAATCCGGCTTCCAAGCCTGCGCGACAGAGGCGATGACATTGAGCTGCTGGCCAATCATTTTTTGCTGGTGTATACAGACCGCTATCGAAAGGGGATTTCCGGATTCGATGCCGGGGCGATGCAAGCGATGCGCGAACACCCTTGGCCAGGAAATGTGCGGGAACTCGACCACGCGATTGAACGAGCGGTGCTGCTTTCGAGCGGCCCGATGATCCGCGGCGTTGACCTAGGACTGCGCCCGGCTTCTTCTTTGGGCGGAGCGCTGCGCTTGGAGGAAATGAGCCTGGAAGAGGTGGAGAAGCACCTCATACAGCGAATGCTGGCGCGGCATGGCGGAAACGTCAGCAAGGCTGCCGACGCCCTTGGCCTGAGCCGCAGCGCGCTGTATCGGCGGCTGCAAAAATTCGGCCTCGAATGAAGAGCCTTACCTATGAACGGCGGGTTCAGTTGCTCGCGCTCGCGGCCGGCTTTCCGGGCTCGCTAATCGCCCTCTTGCTGTTGTGGCTTGGTCCGTATTCCTCGCAAACCGCGTGGACGCTCACTCTTCTTATTGTTTTGGCATGGCTGGGGTTCGCCGCTTCCTTGCGGCACCGCGTGGTGTTTTCGCTGCAGACGCTTTCGAATCTGCTGGCGGCCATGAGGGAGGAGGATTTTTCCCTGCGCGGCCGAGGAGCCCGGGCTGACGACGCGATGGGCGAGGTGATGATCGAGGTAAATGCCCTGAGCGAGACACTCCGCGAGCAGAGGCTCGGCGCGCTCGAAGCGACCGCATTGTTGCGGACGGTGATGGAAGAAATCGATGTCGCCGTTTTTACGTTCGACGAGGCGGGAAAACTCAAACTGGTCAACCGCGCCGGGGAGCGGCTGATGGATCGCCCTGGCGAGCGGTTGCTCGGCCTCACGGCTTCGGAACTGGGGCTTGCGGTCTGTCTGGAGGGAGAACCCGCGAGAACGATGGAACTGGCATTGCCCGGCGGTACGGGCCGCTGGGGAATGCGCCGCGGATCGTTCCGACAGGGAGGCTCGCCTCATCAACTTGTTGTTCTAACGGACCTGCGGCGAACGCTTCGCGAGGAGGAGAGACAAGCGTGGCAACGGCTCATCCGCGTTATTGGGCATGAATTGAATAACTCGCTCGCTCCCATCCAGTCCGTGGCGCAGAGCCTCGAGTCCTCAGTGCAAAGAACGGAAAACGGGAAGAATGAAGACTCGATTTTCATGGACATCCGCCAAGGATTGGCGATCATTCGCTCCCGAACCGAAGCCTTAGGGCGCTTCATGTCGGCGTACACACAGCTAGCGAAATTGCCGAAGCCCACGCTGAGCCTTATAGAATTTGACGAGTTGGTCCGACGGGTGGCGGCCCTGGAACGCCGCGTCCCGGTCACGATTGTAAATGGCTTGCGTGTTTCCATTCAGGCAGATCGTGACCAATTGGAACAGCTTCTGATCAACTTGATTAGCAATGCAGCCGACGCCGCCGGAGAAACCGGCGGAAACGTGAGTGTTGAATGGTGGGCGGGTATCTCTCATCTCGATCTTGTGGTACTTGACGAAGGGCCAGGGATTTCAAATCCCACCAACCTATTTGTACCGTTTTTTACGACCAAGCCGGGTGGCTCGGGCATCGGGCTGGTGCTGAGCCGGCAAATTGCAGAGGCTCACGGGGGATCGTTGACACTCGAGAACCGGTCAGACCGGCGAGGGTGCAAAGCGCATTTGAGACTGCCGTTGTAGCCGGCTGCGGCTGAATACTTCGCTTCGCCGTGCGGCCCTGCCTATCCTGTGAAGATGCCTCCATTGGGCGAAAGCCATTGACCCGTGTAGTAGGCACTGTCGTCCGAGGCGAGGAAGAGGGCTGTAGCCGCAATCTCTTCCGGCCGTCCCCAGCGCATCATAGGAACGCGCGCCGTGATGGACATCTTGAGGAACGGTGAAAAGTGCTGCGTCATCGGTGTTTCGATCCAGCCCGGACAGATGGCATTCACGCGAATGTTGCGTGTCGCCATCTCGAGGGCTACCGAGCGCGTGAAGCCCAGGATGCCGCCCTTAGCCGCCCCGTAGTGCGACGCCACCGGAATTCCACTCAGTCCGGCAACGCTCGAGATATTGATAATGGAGCCCCGATTTTTTGCCGCCATCAGTTTCAGCGCTTCGCGCGTGCAGAAGAACGTGCCGCCCAGATGTACATCCATCATTTGTCGCCACTCTTCGTCGCTGAGCGAAGCCGTCACGTCCCAATGCGATTGGATCGGGCCGCCAGACAGCAACTCCTGCAACTGAGCCTCGCCCTTGCGGTTGATCTCGTCGCGGCGGTTGCCGGTCTCGGCAATTCCCGCGTTGTTGACCAAGACGTGAAGGTCGCCGAACCGCTGGTTCACCTCTTCAAACATTGCGCGGACCGCCCCACTATCGGAAACGTCGGCCTGGTGCGCGCAGCCGCGTTCCCGCGCAGCGCCCATCGCCCCTACGGTGTCCTCAGCGCTTTCCCGGTTAACATCGTTGACGATCACTCGCGCCCCTTCGTTCGCAAACAAAATTGCCGTAGCCCGGCCAATGCCGGAACCAGCTCCAGTAACTAACGCAGTGCGTCCCTCGAGCTTCATGACTGCTGCCCTCCCCTCGGTCAAATTTGCATCGAAATATACCACTCGTCTTTGCCTGCCTTTGTTCTTTTCGAAAACGGAGGCTCTTCCCACGTCTCCCCGAGGCGGCCTTACCTGGATACGTGGCAATCAACCCCGATTCCGGCGCATAATTAGGCAACCTTGCCGGGCAGTCGTGACACAATCAGAGTCGGCGGTCAGAACGGCCTTTGTGACACATGTCAGTTGAACACTTCGATGTTGTAATCATCGGCGCCGGCCTTTCCGGCATCGGTGCTGGCTATCGTCTGCAAACACGCTGTCCCGGCAAACGATATGTCATTTTCGAAGCCCGCCCTCAGATTGGTGGCACCTGGGATCTGTTCCGCTTCCCGGGCATTCGCTCTGATTCCGACATGTTCACGTTCGCGTACCCGTTCCGGCCATGGAAAGGCGTGAAGGTAATTGGCGATGGACAGGCGATCCTCGAGTACCTGCGCGATACGGCCCGCGAATTCGGCATCGACGGTCATATCCGTTTCCAACACCGCGTGTATTCGGCCTCCTGGTCATCGGCGAACGCACGCTGGTTGCTTGAGATCAGGAAGGGCCCGAACGGCGAGACCGTCCAATGCACCTGCGACTTTTTGTACGGGTGCACGGGTTACTATCGCTACGATGCCGGTTACGAGCCGGCCTTTCCCGGCGCCGAGCGTTTCCGAGGAAAATTCGTGCATCCGCAGCATTGGCCGGAAGACCTTGACCATGCCGGCAAACGAGTCGTGGTTATCGGCAGCGGAGCCACTGCCGTCACGATGGTTCCGGCCATGGGGCGCACGGCGGCGCACGTCACGATGCTACAACGCTCGCCATCGTACATTTTGAGTTTGCCGATGGAAGATGCCGTTGCGAATGTGTTGCACCGTTTTCTGCCCCTCAGCGCCGCGCACCGCCTTGCCCGCTGGAAGAATATATTGACCAGCATAGGGATCTACGAGTTCTGCCGGCGTAGGCCCAAGGTTGCGCGCCGTTTGCTTCGCCAGGGAGCAGCCAAGAGCCTCCCTCACAATTACGAGATCGACAAGCACTTTAATCCGCGTTACGAACCCTGGGACCAGCGCCTGTGCGTGGCGCCCGACTCCGACCTGTTCAGGTCCATCAGCGAAGGGCGCGCTTCGGTTGTCACCGACGAGATTGATGCCTTCACCGAACACGGCGTGCGTCTGCAATCGGGCCAGCAACTGGAAGCCGATATCATCGTTTCAGCCACTGGTTTGCAAATGCTCGCCTTGGGCGCAGTGCGAGTCAGCGTTGATGGTGTGCCCGTCGAACCGGGCCGTACGTTGGTTTACAAAGGAACGATGCTAAGCAACGTCCCTAACTTCGCGTTCTCGATGGGCTACACCAACGCCTCTTGGACGCTGCGTGCGGACTTAGCCTCAACCTTCGTTTGCCGCCTGCTGAATCACATGGAGCGCCGAGGTTATCGCACCTGCATGCCTGTGTGCGACCTCGCGTCGATGCAAACCAGGCCCCTGCTCGATCTCACGTCCGGTTATGTAGCAAGGGCCGCGGCGAACCTTCCCAAACAGGCGGGACGAAAGCCCTGGCTTATCCGGCAGAACTACATTCTCGATATGCTCACGATGAAATTGAGCAGGATGGAAGATGGCATTCTGCACTTCGGTCTGCCGGTTACTACTCGTAATAACACGCGTGAAGAGACGCTGATCGCATCCTCGGCGAATGATTAGCCTCAGAACGAATATCGGCCTGACCGCATCCCGCGTGTGGCTTCACGTTAGTCAGCAGTCCATGGCATTCGATCGGCCTGCTGCTCCCCATTTGCTTGCATCCGGAGCTGGTCCTATGGATTCTTACTCAAACGCCTGTAGTATTCGGCGACAGATTCCTGATATTCCGCAGGAACAGAGTAGGACTTTCCCGTGCGAGCTTCGCTCGACGCACCATCGCGTCGTAACAGGAGTTCCAACTTGTCAACCGAGGTGAGCAGTTCACGTTGCATTCGCTCTACCATCGCGGGATTGCCGGGGAAGCGGCTAGGATCAAGTCGCTGCATCTGGCGAGCCAACTCCGCCACCTCCTTTGCGGCCAGCGGATCGTTTTGGACCATCTGCCGGAGCTGGTTCAGGTCTCGCATGCCCTGTTGGAAAATACGCTCCGGATCCTCCGTGTTGTTTGAGGGCCCCGCGGGCGTAGGCTGCTCTCCCGGTTGTCCGTAGCGATTATTGCCGGTATTGAGGTTGCCCCATACGGTGGCATCCGGGGCACCGCCGTCGCTGTATCGAGTATCGCCGCTCTGGTCACGGAAATTGTTGTCGCGGCGAATGGCATCGCCGCCAAGCTGGCCCGTCCGCAACTTCCCTTTGCCCTGCTGCTGTTGCGAGTCCGGTCCGGTGTCCCCACGGCTGCCGCGCGAGGCAGTCATGGCCTCGAGCTGGCTGCGCAGGCGCTCGACCTGGTCGAGCGCTGGAGTCGCGTCGGCAGGCCCGGGCTGCCCAGGTTTGCCCTGCCCGATTCCCTTCTGCGCTTCTTGGAGCTGAAGGTTTAGTTTCTGAAGGCCCTGTGCGATCTCGCTTTCCGAACCGTTTGAATTAGGATCGATTCCGCGCCGCAGCCAGTCCGCCGTTCTTTGCACATGATTATCGAGATCAGCCTCATCCATCTCCGTTAGTGCATCGCGCAATTTCTGAGCAACCCCCGGCTGCGTGGGAGCCATTTCATGCGCAGTATCACGAATGTCTCTCTGTAATTTCGAAAGGTCATCTGAGAGCTGCTGCCGCTCCTGCGCAAGGCGGTTGCGTTCCTGAAGTCGCGCCGTCAAACCGTCCAGATTTGTCGCGTTTGAGTCGCGCTGCTGGCCGGTAAACCTGCTGATCTGATCAGCTTGCGCACGTTCCTCGCGCGTGAGCCGGCTTGCCTCTCGCGCCAGCGAGTCCATCCTGCCCGAGGCGAGTTGCTGTTGTGAGCCAGCCAGCAAATTCGCGGCTTGACGGAGCTGGTCTGCGGCCTGTTGCCCGGAGGTATTCGCGCCTTGCGGCCATCCGTCGGAACGCTTCATCGCGTCAGTCGCTTGTCGAAGACGCTGGAGTGCCTGCTCGACCCGCTGATCTCCAGATTTGTTTGGTACGGATCCAGACGACTGCTTACCGGTCTGTTCACGCGATGACCGTGAACCGTTTGCGCCCTGCTGCTGACCGCCCTGCGTCATCTGCTCGATCTGCCGCTGTAACTGTTCGGCCTCGCGACGCAACATCTCCTGTTGCCAGCGTTCCTCGAAACTCTGCTGCGCATTGCGCTGCTGGCTGGCCAAATCTTCCTGGCGCTTGGCCAAGGCATCAAGCTTCTGGAGTGCGTCCTCCACATCCTTTTGGTGCTGCTCGGCAGGAGACGCTTTGTCGGCGGTCTCATACTGGTTTTTTTCCGTGTCCAGTTCCAAATCGAACAGACTGGCGAGGTCGCGGCCCGCACTACCACCCGCTCCGCCGCCAGCTCCGCTTTGGCCGAAGGCAACCTCGATCTTTCTGAACGTTGCCTCCGCCCGCAGCAGCGCTTGGAGCGCTTTCTGCTCCCATTGGAGCGCGTCTTGCCACCGCATGTTTCCTAGCTTTTCCGCCGAGGGCAACATAGCCGCTGCCGCATCCTGTATATCCTTGTGGAAATCGGAAAACTCTTCATTCGCCTCCGAGAGGTCACGGGTCTGCATCCGAACCGATAGCGCCATCACCTGATCGCGAAGCTTCAGCTGGGCATCGGAGAGGAACTGCCCTGCCGCCGACGCCTCCTTGAGACTTGAGGTTTTGTCGTTCTGCTGCTTCCAGGTAGCCGCGATCAGTTCCTTCTCCCTCCTGGAAATCTCCGTCTGGTTGCTATTACCGGCACCACCGCCACCGCCTCCGATCTGTTGCGACTGCGAAAACTCGCG
>Ga0306926_10009089_pt1 | contig 10911 bp, 7 predicted proteins | sample flu12Cox44000178_FD_203759 | JGI IMG/M metagenome (GOLD analysis project Ga0306926, IMG submission 203759) | Lab enrichment of tropical soil microbial communities from Luquillo Experimental Forest, Puerto Rico - flux8day.12C.oxic.44.000.178 (v2)... | ecosystem: Environmental > Terrestrial > Soil...
TCCCCCGCACGTTCCATTCAGAGTCGAACCGCTCCCGGTTGTAGAACGACTTCTGCGTGCCTACGCTCGTGGTTGAAAGTCCCGCGTAAAGATTTGCGCGGCGCACCGCTTCCAATTCTGGGAGACCCTCCCCAAGAAACACCGCGAAGCTTCCGATGAACGCATCGCCAGCTCCAGTGCTGTCTATGCTCTTCACTGAGAACGGAGCGACGTGTTGCATCCCGTCGGCACCGGCCAGGAGTGAACCGTTAGCTCCCAGCGTGATCATTACACGCTTCACGCCGGACTTCAGCAACTTTTCCGCGCAGCGTTTCGCATCTTCCACATTCCGCACTGGCATTCCGGCGATCGTCTCGGATTCACTCTCGTTGGGAATGAAGTAGTCCAATCCGGTAATCGCGTGCATATCGATCGCATGCGCGGGCGCAGGGTTGAGGATGCAGCGTACGCCGTGCTTTCGCGCAAACTGGATCGTGTAGTAAACCGTCTCAATCGGGATCTCGAACTGCAGCACGATGCATTGCACTTGCTTCAGCACGTCCGCGGCGGCGTTGACGTCGGCGGGAGTAAGCCGGTCATTCGCTCCCTTGACCACGATGATCCGATTCTGACCCGAGGGCTCGACGAATATCGGCGCCACTCCGCTCGATACGCCTTCAACCTGCTTCACATGCGACGCGTCGATGCCCAGAGCCTCAAAATTCTTGATGGTCGCCGGACCAAACAGATCGCCGCCCACTCGAGCCACCATTGACACGTCGGCTCCGCACAACTTCGCAGCCACCGCCTGATTGGCTCCTTTGCCTCCGAAGCCGAGATCAAAGTTCTGGCCGAAGATGGTTTCGCCAGCCTTGGGGAAACGATCGGCGAAAGTGACCATGTCAACGTTGGCGCTGCCAACGACCGCGATGCGAGGGCGAGTCGGCATAAGATTTCTTCAGTCCCGGGATGTGTGGATCGAAGGGACAGCCGAGTCTATTGACGCATTTGGAATGCTGTCAAATCGGCGCTCGACTAGAACGGAGCGCGTGCGCAGCGCAAGTATGTGAACGTTTTCTCCTGGCACACGGCCGTGCTGTCACTCGCCGTAGGGCACCCAGATGTTCTTCACCTGCGTAGCATGGTCAAGGAACCAGCGCCCCTCGGCATACTTCGGATCAAACCAGTCGATCACGCGTCCTTCGTTCGTCCACACCTGCTTCAGATTTCCAATTGAGTAGACTTTGGCAGCAGCAGCGGCCGATTCATCCGTGAACGACCACAACGCATCCACGTCATCGTGCTCAGCCAGCACCTTGAGCAATTGCGATGCCGAGCCGGTCACCAGGTTCACCGCACCTCCCGGCAGATCACTCGTATCGAACAACTGATACAAGTCGCCAGCAATCAAGGGATACGATTCCGAGGGCACCGCGATCACTGTATTCCCCACCGCCAGCGCGGGCATCACCAGCGACAGGAATCCAAGCAACGGAACCTCCGTCGGACAAACAATCCCGACCGTTCCAACCGCCTCATTCATCGCCAGGGAAACCGTTCGGAAAGGTGGATTGTGCACCGCACCGTCAAACTTGTCAGCCCACGCGGCGTAGGTAAAGATTCGTTCGATTCCGAGATCAACTTCCGCCGCTGCCTGCTTGTCGCCAACCGCCTCGGCCAACTTGCGCGCGATCTCTTCGCGACGCTGCGCAAGATTCTCGGCGAGGTAGTAGAGCACCTGCGCCCGGTTGTGCGCAGTGGTCTTCGCCCACCCTTCCGCCTTGCGCGCCGCTTCCACCGCATTGCGAATGTCTTTGCGATTGCCGAGCGGAGCTTCACCCAGCAACTTTCCGTTGGGACCGAGAACCTCCATGCTGTAGCCCGAATCCGGCCGCGCCTGCTTGCCACCGATATAGAGCTTCACTGTGCGATCGAGCGCAGGCATGGCGGATTCGATTCCGTCCGAATCCTCCGGCGACGCCTCCTTCCGCGTTGGCAGTGCCGGCAACGGTGGCGCGTTCTTGAACCAAGCAGGCTCCAGATATTCCCGCAACCCCTCTCGTCCGCCCTCGCGCCCAAAACCGCTTTCGCGATATCCACCGAACCCACAAGCAGCGTCGAACAGGTTCGTTGAGTTCACCCACACGACACCCGCCTTGATCTGCGCCGCAACTTGCAGAGCAACATTCAGGCTCTCGCTCCACACACACGCAGCCAAACCGTACGCAGTGTTGTTCGCGAGTTCCACCGCTTCGCGTGGCGTGCGGAAGGTCATCGCCGCCAGCACGGGACCAAAAATTTCCTGCTGCGCCACAACCGACGCTGGATGCACATTGCTCAGCAACGTCGGCGGATAGTAAAGCCCCTGTGCCGGCAGCGCCACCTGCGGCTGCCAGCAAGTCGCGCCTTCATTCACACCTTGATCGACGAGCTTCCGAATCCGCTCCAGCTGCACCGGAGCAACGATTGCGCCAATATCCATCGCTTTGTCGAGCGGCGGCCCTATTCGCAGTGTGCTCATGCGGTCGCGAATCTTTGCGATCAGCACTTCCGCGATGCTCTCCTGCATCAACAGCCGCGAACCCGCGCAGCAAACTTGCCCTTGGTTGAACCAGATGCCATCGACCAGCCCTTCGACCGCGCTATCGAGGTCGGCGTCCTCGAACACGATGAACGGCGACTTCCCACCCAACTCGAGCGAAAGCTTCTTGTGACTGTTCGCGGTCGCTGCCCGAATCGCGCGCCCCACCTCGGTCGAGCCAGTGAACGCGATCTTGTCGACATCGCCATGCTTCACTAGCGCTTCGCCAGTCGACCCGTCTCCGGTCACAATGTTCACCACGCCCGCGGGCAACGCCGCCTCGTTGCAGATCTCCGCAAATGCCAGAGCAGTCAGGGGGGTGAACTCAGCGGGCTTCAGCACGACTGTGTTCCCCGTCGCCAGCGCAGGAGCGATCTTCCAAGCCAGCATCAACAGCGGGAAATTCCACGGGATAATCTGCCCCACCACACCACAGGGCAGCTGCCCCGGAAACTCCGACTCCAGCAACTGCGCCCATCCGGCGTGATGATAGAAATGCCGCGCAACCAACGGAATATCGATGTCGCGGCTCTCGCGAATCGGCTTGCCGTTGTCCATCGTCTCGAGCACCGCCAGCCGTCGCGAATGCTTCTGCACCAGCCGCGCCAGCCCATACAAGTAGCGCGCCCGTGCATGCCCTGTAAGCGCCTGCCACTTCGATTGCGCTGCCCGAGCCGCGCGCACCGCGGCGTCGATATCCGGCGCCGTTCCCTGCGCCACCGAAGCCAGCCTCGTTCCGGTCGATGGATCATTGGTGTCGAAGTACTGGCCTGCAACCGGCGCAACCCACGCACCATTGACGAAATGTCCGAAGCGCCGTTGGTGGCGATCGAGCCAGAGCACCGCCTCTTTCGGATCTTCCGGCGCCGGACCGTATTCCAAATCCACGAACTTCTCTGCAATGCTCATTTGGGTTGCTCGATTCCTCGAATCGCTGCCAAATCGCCAAAGCCTCGTTATGCCTGTCCGCCCTCGGTCATTAAATCTCGCGGCTATCAAACATAAGAATCTCTGGAGGCTCGGTTGTGAAATTCTTCAAGTTCGCGACCGTCGCTTGCCCCTCTGCACTCGCGAAAGCATTCTGAATCGCGGCCATGTTGTCGAAGTGCAGTATCGCGACGAGTGGAGAGCCCGAAGGCCCGGCCGGCGTGCCGACCACGCCCTGACTGACCTCATACTTCCTGAGGCCTGGGATTTTCTTAGCGATCGGCACATGCGTGCCAAAATAGTACCTATCGAACGCGACCGGATCCTTCGCTGCTTTGTAGATCACAACTAGTCGAGCCAAGACAATCCTCCTATTTTCGACGTTGTTCTCCTTATGCAATCGGATGCCGGTGCTCCGCTGAATATCTTCCCGTCACGTGATGCTCGAGTTGCCGCTCAATATCGCCCAGCAACCCACTGGCGCCGAAGCGAAACAGTTCTGGCTGCGTCCACGAGGGGCCCAACTCTTCTTTCATCATGGCCAGCCAATCCGTCGACTGCTTGGCCGTGCGAATTCCGCCCGCCGGCTTGAATCCAACTGCCATCCCGGTTTCCTGCGCATACTCGCGAATCGCGCGCACCATCACGAAACCCACCGGCAGCGTGGCATTCGTCGGCTCTTTCCCGGTTGAAGTCTTGATGAAATCCGCCCCTGCCATCATCGCCACACAACTGGCACGCGCTACGTTTCGCAGAGTCAACAGATCGCCGGTGCCAAGAATGACTTTCAGATGCGCTCGCCGGCACGCCTGCTTGAACGCGGCCACCTCGTCGTAAAGCGCTTGCCACTTCGCGCCAAATACGTGTGCGCGTGTGATCACGACATCAATCTCGTTCGCTCCCGCTTCGACCGAACGTCGAATCTCTGCCACCCGCTCTTCAAACGGCGACAATCCCGCTGGGAAGCCCGTCGACACAGCCGCCACGTGAATTCCCGAACCCTCAAGCGCCCGCACCGCCGTCTCAACGAACGTGTGATACACGCACACTGCGGCCACTTTCAGCTGCAGGCTTTCAATTCCCAACCTCTTCACAATCTCCTGCTGCAGCGGCTGCCGCGCCTTCGCGCACAAACGCCGAACACGCTCCTCCGAGTCATCGCCGGAGAGTGTCGTTAAATCCATGCACGATAAAGCCCGCAACAACCACGCCGCCTGCCAGTCTTTCTTCACCGACCGGCGCGCCACTTGGGTCTGCGCCCGGCGCTCGACGGCGCTCGTGTTCACGCGCACTTCGGCAATCCGATCCAGATTGAGCGGTATCCCGCGATTCGGCAGCAGCGGACGCCCTGCTAACGTTGCAATCGGCGCATCCTCGCGAGAAAGATGTCCCGAAATGACGATTCCCGGCTTTGGCAAATAATCGTTCCTATCCTGATTTCGATCCACCGGCATAACCCCTGCTCGCGTGCAATCACTGCCGCGAGTCCACAACCAAAGTCCTGCGCAATTGTACGGCAGATACCAAGCTCTCGTGTCCACCAGTCAATAGCGTTGAATCCCGCACCCGCTCCCGGTTTTATCTTGACACCAGCCCAACCCGAACACTAGCCTCAGTCCCGATTCCATCGTACTTGCGATTGAGCCTTAGCCGGAGCCCAGCCTTCGCCCGGCAGCATCGCTTCGGGGGACCATGTTCACACCGAGTACTCTGCAGATTGCTCTTCTGATGATGATCACCAGCGCCGTCTGTTGGGGGTCCTGGGCCAACACCTTCAAGGGTGTCAAGAATTACCGCTTCGAACTCTTCTACTGGGACTATGCAATCGGTATCTTCCTTATCTCGCTCATCCTCGCGCTCACCATGGGCAGCACCGGCAACAATGCCGACCGCTTCCTCAATAACGTCCACTCTGCCGACACCTCGAACATCATTTCCATCATGATCGGCGGGGCAATTTTCAATCTCGCCAACTTACTGTTAGTCGCTGCCATCGACATGGCCGGACTCGCTATCGCCTTCCCCGTCTCGATTGGCATCGCGCTGGTCGTGGGCGTGGTGTTGAGCTACGTCCAGCAGCCCAAAGGCAGTCTGGCGCTGCTCGCCGCTGGAGTCGCATGCGCGGTGATCGCCGTGGTGCTCGATGGCCGCGCCTACGGCAGCCTCGCCAGCGCAGGCAAGCCGACCTCGCGCAAGAGCATCATCGTCTGCATCGTCTCTGGCGTGCTCATGGGGCTGTGGGCGCCATTCGCCACCTATGCGATGAAGACCGGCCACCCGCTCGGGCCGTACAGCATCGCGGTCTTCCTCACGCTGGGCGCGCTGCTTTCCTGCCTCATCTGGAACGTCTACTTCATGAAGAAGCCGCTGGTCGGAAGCCCGGTCAACTTCGGTGACTATTTCCGCGGGCCGGGCTCGGGCCACGTGCTTGGACTGCTCGGCGGATGCATCTGGGGCATCGGCATGGTCTTCAACCTCGTCGCCGCGAGTTTCACAGGCGTCGCCATCGCGTACGCGATCGGCCAATCCGCACCCATGGTCGCCGCGCTGTGGGGCGTGTTCGCGTGGAAAGAATTTGCCGGCGCAAACTCCAGAGCGAAAATCTATCTCTTCCTGATGTTCGTGTTCTACTGCTTCGCAATCGCGCTGGTCGCTCGAGCGAATGGATAGACAGCGTATTGGAAACAAAGCCTTGTTTGAGGACTGTCTGCCCCTTTTAGGATTGACATTACGAGCGCAGCGAGGAATCTGTTCCTGGCGGGCAGTGCCGCGGCTTCGAACTTAGCCACGCCGCATATTGGCAGCCATGGCTTGCATCAGGGCACCGCTTCAGCGGTGCCGTAAAGCATCCCTCGATTGCCCCTTCAGGGCTGATGTTCTCTCGGCCTAATCCCTCTCCATCAACAACACCTTCTCCGCCCCATCAATCTCCTGCAACTTCACCTCAATAATTTCGTTCTGCGTGGTCTGCACGCTGCGTCCGATGAACGCTGCCTCAATCGGCAACTCCCGATGCCCGCGGTCAATCAACACGCACAACTGAATCTGCGCTGGGCGCCCATGCTGGAAAATCGCGTCAATTGCCGCCCGGACGGTCCGCCCCGTATACAACACGTCATCGACCAACACCACCGACTTCCCCGCGATCTCCACGTCCAACTCACCTTCGCGCACAATCGGTTTTGGCCCGAACGTCGAAAGATCGTCGCGATACAAACTGATGTCGAGCGTGCCGACCTTCAAAGCCTTCTTCTCGATGCGATTGATCGCGTCACTCAAGCGCTGTGCCAGCGGCACGCCTCGCCGCTTGATCCCGATCAACACCAGTTGTTCCGCGCCGTGATGGCTCTCGACCATTTGATATGCCATGCGAGTGATGGTCCGCTCCATGTCGGATGCGGTCATCAGTTGATCTTTCAGCCGGATTTGCGGAGTGGCAGGCATCATTTGTGTATTCATTTTCGCTGCAAATGATACGCGGCGCCGAAATCGAGAGCAAGCCAACAAAGCGCTTCCGGACAGCCTCGTCGCGGCCCGCCGCCCGCTGTACATCCCCCCACGCTTGGTATAAAAAGGACAGACATTTCGGTGGTGCGACGCACTTCATCCGAGAGCCGATCCAGTGTTCCTCAGGCCCACTACGCTGCACGAAGCCACCCAAGCCCTCGCCGAAGGCGGGCAGGTGCTCGCCGGTGGTACCGATTTCTTTCCCGCTCTCGGCACTCGTCCCGCTCCCGACAAAATCATCGACGTCTCCCGCGTGGGCGAGCTTCGCGGAATCGACACGTCCAACGACCACATCCGCATCGGCGGCGCCACCACCTGGAGCGAAATCGTCACGGTTCCGCTCCCCCGCTGTTTCGACGCGCTTAAGGCGGCCGCCCGCGAAGTCGGCGCCATTCAGATCCAGAATCGCGGCACCATCGCCGGCAATCTCTGCAATGCTTCGCCCGCCGCCGACGGAGTTCCTCCGCTGCTGATTCTCGACGCCGAGGTCGAGCTAGCTTCCTCTTCTGGCGCCCGGCGCCAGCTCCTCAAAGACTTTCTTGTCGGCAATCGCAAAACGCAGCGCCGGTCTGACGAAATCCTCTCCGCCGTAATCGTGCCTCTCGTTCTCGGCGATGCCCCATCCGTCTTCCTCAAGCTCGGCGCACGGCGCTACCTGGTCATTTCGATCGCCATGGTCGCCGCCCTCGTTGCTGACGATGGCCACGGCCGCGTCGCCTCTGCCCGCATTTCCGTGGGCTCCTGCTCGGCTACCGCGCAGCGCTTGCTCGATCTCGAACGCGATCTCGCAGGCCAACCGTTAGGCTCGCAACTCTCTTCGGTCGCGCAAAGCCAATACCTCGCCTCACTCTCCCCGATCAACGATGTTCGCGCCACCGCAGCCTACCGTCGCGATGCCACGCTCACCTTAGTCCGCCGTGCACTCGATGCGTGTGTCGAGGCACACTCGTGAGCACCACACCCGCAGTCGAAACGCACAAAGCTGAAGTCGAACTTGCATTCACTGTGAACGGCCGCGCGGTGAACGTCTCCGTTCCGCCTGCCCGCCGCCTCTCGAACGTCCTGCGCGATGACCTCCGTCTCACCGGAACAAAAGTTGGCTGTGACGCCGGTGACTGCGGCGCCTGCAGCGTTCTTATCGACGGTGCTCCCGTCTGCTCCTGCTTGGTCGCCGCCGCTCAAGTCGAAGGCTGCGCCATCACGACGGTCGAAGGACTGCAATCACGTGCCCCACTTTTCGATCGCCTTCAGAAATCCTTCTTAGCCCACGGCGCCGCCCAGTGCGGCATCTGCACGCCCGGCATGCTGATGTCGGCAACCGCCTTACTCGAACGAAATCCGTCGCCCACCGAATCCGAAGTTATGGACGCGATCGGCGGCGTCCTCTGCCGCTGCACTGGTTACCGCAAAATCGTCTCCGCAATCATCCGTGCGAATGAAGAAGCGACCCCAGTTCCGGTGCTCGCGCCTAACGCTTCAGTCCACGCAATCGGTTCGCACAAGAACGCAGTCGGCCAGCGCCTCATCCGTCTCGATGGCCAGCGCAAAGCCGACGGCACGGAAATCTTTGGCGCCGATGCCATGCCCGCCGGCGCGCTGCTTCTCCGCGTGATTCGCAGCCCGCACCATCGCTCGCGTTTCACCTTCGGAGAATTCGAAGCTTACAAAGCAAAACACCCGGGTGTTCACGCGATCTTCACGGCCGAAGATGTCCCCGGCAAAAACGCCTACGGCGTAATCCCCGCTTTCTCTGACCAGCCCGTTTTTGCTGAGAATGAAGTCCGCTTTCGCGGCGAGGCGGTCGCAGCCATTGTGGGGGATGAAGCAGCAATCGAGCGCCTCGATCTCACGCAGTTCCCCGTGAGCTGGCAGAAACTCCCGCCGATTGCAACGATCGACGAAGCGCAGACGCCCGATGCGACTCTAGTTCACAGGAACCGCCCGGGCAACATCCTGGTTCGCGGAAGAGTCCTTCGCGGCGATGTCGAGACTGCTCTGAAGCAAGCCGATGTAACAGTCGCAGAAACTTACGAGAGCACTTTCGTCGAGCATGCCTACATCGAACCCGAAGCCGGCTTCGCCCGTCGCGTCGGCGACACCATCGAGATTCAAGCCTGCACGCAATCACCCTACCTGGATCGCGCCGACCTCGCCGCCATTCTCGCTCTCCCGCCTGATCGCGTCCGCATCATCCCCACCGCCGTCGGCGGCGGTTTCGGCTCCAAGCTCGATCTCTCCGTCCAGCCCTTCGTCGCGCTTGCCGCCTGGCATCTGAACCAGCCCGTGAAGATCACGTACTCGCGCGGCGAGTCGATCATGAGCACCACCAAGCGCCATCCGTCGCGCATTCACGTACGTGCAGGCGCGACTAAAGATGGCAAGCTTATCGCAATGGATCTGCAGGCCGACTTTAATACCGGCGCCTACGCGTCCTGGGGGCCAACTGTCGCCGCCCGCGTGCCCGTGCACGGCTCTGGTCCGTACTTTGTCCCTAACTATCGCGCGCTGACTCGCGCCATCCACACGCATCTCGTGCCCGCTGGCGCATTTCGCGGCTTCGGCGTTCCACAAGGCACCATCGCGCAAGAGCAACTCTACGACGATCTCGCCGACAAGCTCGGCCTTGATCGACTCGAGTTCCGCATTCTGAATGCTCTCGAAGACAACACCCCCACGGTCACCGGACAGATCCTCGGCGAAGGTGTCGGCATCCGCGAATGTTTCGAAGCTCTGCGCCCTCGCTGGCTCGAAGCCCGCAAAGAAGCCGTCGACTTCAATCGCACAACTAAATCTCCCTTGCGCCGCGGCGTCGGCGTTGCTGGCATGTGGTACGGATGCGGTAACACCTCGCTCTCGAATCCCTCCACGATCCGCATCGGCGTAAAGCGCGACGGCCGCATCGCACTCCATCAAGGCGCAGTCGATATCGGTCAGGGCTCAAACACCATCGTCACGCAAATCTGCGCGGACGCCCTCGGCGCGCCCATCGACGCATTCGACCTGATCTCGGGCGATACGGCGATCACTCCTGACTGCGGCAAAACTTCCGCTTCGCGCCAAACCTTCGTGACCGGAAAAGCCGCCTACCTCGCCGGTCGAGCCCTCCGCGCCAAGCTCCTAAAAATGGCCGCCGCCTGCGACTGCGCCACCCTCGAATTCCACAACAATCAGATCTTCGCCCGCGATAACGGAAAATCGATTCCCGTCGATCTAGGCAGTCTCCCGCTCGACGCTCACGGCTACGTGCTCACGCAGGAAACAACCTTCGACCCGCCGACCAGCCCGCTCGACGAAAACGGCCAGGGCAATCCCTACGCGGTTTACGGCTTTGGCGCGCACCTCGCCGAGGTCGAAGTCGACACCGAACTCGGCACTGTAAGCGTCCTCCGCATCACCGCCGCCCATGACGTTGGCCAGGCCATCAATCCCACGCTCATCGAAGGCCAGGTCGAAGGCGGCGCCGCGCAAGGTCTCGGCATGGCGCTCATGGAAGAATTCACGCCCGGCAAAGGCGAAAATCTTCACGACTACCTCATTCCCACCGTCGGCGACATGCCTCCGGTAGAAACCATCCTGATCGAGAAGCCTTCATCGGTCGGTCCATATGGCGCGAAAGGCATTGGCGAGCAAGCCGTGATCCCAACCGCGCCGGCCATCCTCAACGCCATTCACGACGCGATCGGCATTCGCATTCGCAAAGTTCCCGCCACGCCCGATCGCGTCAGAGCCGCCATCCTCGCGGCACATGCTGCGGCAGTCTCGAATATCGGAGACGACCAGCGTGTCTGACTCTGCCGATCGCAGTCCTGACCAAGCCGCCGGGACGCGCCCTCCCGACGACGCCATCCGTTGTGACGCCTGTCCGGTTCTCTGCTACATCAAGCCCGGCCGTGCCGGATCGTGCGACCGCTACGCCA
>Ga0306926_10009091_pt1 | contig 10910 bp, 6 predicted proteins | sample flu12Cox44000178_FD_203759 | JGI IMG/M metagenome (GOLD analysis project Ga0306926, IMG submission 203759) | Lab enrichment of tropical soil microbial communities from Luquillo Experimental Forest, Puerto Rico - flux8day.12C.oxic.44.000.178 (v2)... | ecosystem: Environmental > Terrestrial > Soil...
TGCGGAATGGGATCGGCGATCACGCGCGCCTCGTCGCCGAGCGTGAGCTTGCCGGCGTCATCCGCCGGCAGGTAGATGGTCATGTAGACGTCGTTGAGATCGAGGATCGTCAGAACGCGCTGGCCCGTGGCGACCACCTCGCCGGCGCGCGCGAGCCGGTATTGCACCCGTCCGCTTCTCGGCGACACGAGCACCAGGTCTGTCAGAATCGCCTGCAGCCGCTCGACATCGGCCTCAGCTGCCTTGATTGCGGAGTCAGCCTCGTCACGCTGGGCGTTGGCCGCAACATATCCGGCCTCCGCCGCCTCGAATTTGTTGCGCCGCTGGTCCACGACCTGCTGCGGTATGTTCCCGTGCTCGATGAGCATTTTTCCACGGTCATAGTCCGTTCTGGTAAAATCCAAGTCGCTCTTGCGTTGCGCGATGAGAGCGACAGCCGATGCCAGGGCCTGTTTCGCTTTCAACACCTGCGCCTGGGCGGCGCGCAGCTGGGCTTCCGTCTCCGGCGACGAGATGGTGCCAACCACCTGTCCGGCCGTGACCTCGTCGCCTTCGTCCACCGTCAGCGTCGCCAGCCGGCCCGGATATTTTGCCGAGACATCAACCTGCGTCGCCTCGATGCGGCCGTTCGATTTCACGATCCCCTCGGGCATGTCGCGGCCGCGCAGGCGATTGATGAGGGTTTCCACCTGGGATCGCAACTGCTCGGCGGGGTTTTTCTGCGCCGGCTGGCCCTGCGAAGTCCTTGGCTTCGACTGCGCATGCGCAGTCGGCAGGAGGAGCTGGCCCTCCGGGCCCGTATAAAGCGGGCCGCAGATGGCGAGTGCCAAGCTGGCTACAAAAGCGGCGGCAGACGATCGGACTGACATGGTCATTTCCCACTTATGCGCGCTGCAAGCCGCAGCTCCGGGATTTCCCTAGGCAGCGGCAGAGCATGGTGCGACCGCATGGTGGCCGCCGTCAATCCGCGATCCCAAGGAGCCTCTTAACCGGCCCATACGAACGCAAGGCTGCGGTCGGCTTCGCGCGAAGATAAAGTCACGAACCCCCCACGTAAGGCGCATCAGCAAAGCACGCGCGTACGAACTTGCGTCGATTGGGACGCTGTTGCGCAATTCTGGCACCGCCCGCCGGCGCTCGGTCTGAGTTCCGCCATGCACATGTTCGGCGTGCGAATCGCAGCAAGGTCCTCCAAGAACAGAAAGGGTCATGTTCGTAAAAAGTACCGGCGCGATCGGCCATCGACGACCAGCGCGGATGCTCAAACTGGGCTAAGCTGCCCCCTTGCCGGCCCCGCATGTTGCGTGCGCTCGTATACAGACGAGATGGAGGAGGCATCGCCCGAGCGGTAATGATCCACCGCACCGCCGCGACTGCGCGACGACTGATGCGCGCGATCACTCTTGCGTGTCGGCGCTATGCGCAGCTCAATGGCATAGGATCAGAGGAGGCAATGATGGCAAACGCGCTGTCCGACAAGGAGCGGGCATTGATGGATGCGTACTGGCGGGCCGCAAACTACCTGTCGGTCGGCCAGATCTATCTCTACGACAACCCGCTGCTCAAGCAACCACTCACAAAGGATCACATCAAGCCGCGGCTCCTGGGTCATTGGGGAACCACACCCGGTCTCAATTTCATCTACGTTCACCTGAACCGGGTGATCAAGAAGCACGACCTCGACATGATCTACATTACCGGGCCTGGGCATGGCGGGCCCGGCCTGGTTGCGAACGCCTATCTCGAGGGAACCTACAGTGAGGTTTATCCGAACATCTCTCGCGACGAGCAGGGGTTGAAGCGCCTGTTCACCCAGTTCTCGTTCCCCGGGGGCATCCCGAGCCACGTGGCGCCGGAGACGCCAGGTTCGATACACGAAGGCGGCGAGCTCGGCTATGCCGTCTCGCACGCCTACGGAGCAGCCTTCGACAACCCCGATCTGATCGTTGCCTGCGTCGTCGGCGACGGCGAAGCGGAAACTGGACCGCTGGCGACGAGCTGGCATTCCAACAAATTCCTCAATCCGGCGAGGGACGGGGCGGTTTTGCCCATCCTTCACCTCAACGGCTACAAGATCGCCAATCCCTGCATTCTCGCCCGGATCAGCCATGAAGAGCTGGATCATCTATTCCGCGGCTACGGCTACACGCCGTATTTCGTCGAGGGACATGAGCCGGAAAAGATGCACGAACTGATGGCCGAGACCCTCGACACTGTCATCGGTGAGATTCAGCGCATCAAAGCCGACGCGCGTCGGAATGGCTTTAGCGAACGCCCACGCTGGCCGATGATCGTGCTGCGTACTCCGAAGGGCTGGACGTGCCCGAAAGAAATCGATGGCAAGCGCACCGAGGATTTCTGGCGCTCGCACCAGGTGCCGATGGGCGAGATGCACGAAAACCCGGCGCATGTGCGCATCCTCGAAGAGTGGATGAAGCGCTACAAACCCGCGGAGCTTTTCGATGGCAGCGGCCGCCTGCGGCCCGAATTGGCCGACCTTCCCCCTCGAGGCACCCGCCGCATGAGCGCCAACCCGCACACCAATGGCGGATTGCTTCTGCGCGAACTGCGGCTTCCGAATTTCCGTGATTACGCTGTCGAGGTAAGCGCACCCGGCGCCGCTTCGGTCGAATCCACCCGGGTCATGGGCCAGTTCCTACGCGATGTGATGAAGCTGAACATGGAGGAACGAAATTTCCGGCTCTTCAGTCCGGACGAAAACAACTCGAACCGTTGGCAGGATGTGCTCGAGGTGACCAACCGTGCCTGGGTCGCGGAGACCCTTCCGTGGGACGACCATCTCGCGCCCGACGGGCGGGTCATGGAGATGCTCAGCGAACACCAGTGCCAAGGTTGGCTGGAGGGCTACCTCCTAACCGGCCGCCACGGTTTCTTTTCCTGCTATGAGGCGTTCATTCACATCATCGATGCGATGTTCAACCAGCACGCCAAGTGGCTGAAGGTGTGCAATCACATCCCCTGGCGGCGGCCTATCGGCTCGCTGAACTACCTGTTGTCGAGCCACGTCTGGCGGCAGGACCACAACGGCTTTAGCCATCAGGACCCGGGGTTCATCGACCACGTTGCCAACAAGAAGGCCGAGGTCGTCCGCATCTACCTGCCGCCGGACGCCAACTGCCTGCTGTCGGTCACCGATCACTGCCTGCGCAGCCGGAACTACGTCAACGTCGTCGTCGCCGGCAAGCAGCCGGCACCTCAGTGGCTGACGATGGACGACGCGGTCAAGCACTGCCAAGCTGGCCTCGGCATCTGGGAGTGGGCCAGCAACGACCGGGGCGGCGAGCCCGATGTCGTGATGGCCTGCTGCGGTGACGTGCCGACCTTGGAGACCCTGGCCGCCGTCGACCTCCTGCGAAGGCACGCGCCCGATCTGAAGGTCCGAGTCATCAATGTCGTCAATCTGATGAAACTGCAGCCGTCGAGCGAGCACCCGCACGGCCTCTCGGACCACGATTTCGACGCGCTGTTCACCACCGACAAGCCGATCATCTTTGCCTTCCACGGTTACCCGTCGCTCATTCACAGGCTGACGTACCGGCGAACGGGCCACCCAAACATCCACGTGCGTGGTTACAAGGAAGAGGGCACCACCACGACGCCGTTCGATATGTGCGTGCTGAACGATCTCGATCGCTTCCACCTGGTAAGCGACGTGATCGACCGGGTGCCGAAGCTTGGGGCGCGCGCCGCCTACGCCAAGCAGGCGATCCGCGACAAGCTCATCGACCACAAGGAGTTCATCGCCCGGTACGGCGACGATATGCCCGAGATTACCGGCTGGAGATGGGGGCAGGAAGCGGCTTCCGCTGGGGTGCGTTCCACAGAGGCCGACAACGTCTGACCCTGGCGGAGGCGAACGTGAATGTGTTCGCGATCAGGCACGGGGAGACGGCGTGGAGCCTTACCGGGCAGCACACGGGGACGACGGACATACCGTTGACCGACAACGGCCGCCGGCTTGCAGAGCGGATGCGGCCGGTACTCGCCAGGAATGCGTTTGAGATCGTTCTGTGCAGCCCGATGCAGCGGGCGCGAGAGACCTGCGAGCTGGCAGGCCTCGGCGGTCAGGCAGTGATCGACTCCGATCTGGTCGAGTGGAACTACGGTGAGTACGAGGGACTGACGCCTAAGCAGATCCACGACGTCGCGCCGGGCTGGCTGATCTTCCGGGATGGATGCCCGGGCGGCGAGGCGCCCGAACATGTGGGTGCACGAGTAGACCGGGTGATCGCCCGGTCGCGCGCGGTCGACGGTGACATCGCACTATTTGCGCACGGACATGTGCTGCGCGTACTCGCGGCGCGGTGGATCGGGCTGCCTGCGGGCGGCGGCCAGCATTTTTCGCTGGATACGGGCACCCTGTGCGTCCTCGGCTACTACCGCGAGATACCGGCTGTGCGGATCTGGAACGGGCCCCTCATCGAGGAGGGCGTGGTGATCGGGCAGATCAGAAAGCTAGAGGATTAACGCGGCGAGCGAATCAAAGGAAAGAGATGTCCTTCGGTAACAGGAGAGCGTTCGATGCGGCAGCCCAACAGACGCGTGATCACCCGCGACAAGTACGACGCCGTCCTTCTCGACCTCGACGGTGTGATAACCGACACCGCCAGCCTCCACGCGGCCTGTTGGAAGCAGATGTTCGATGAGTACCTTCAGAAGCGTGCGACGCAGAGAGGCGAAGCATTTCGCCCGTTCGATCTCGTCACGGACTACCGGCTCTATGTGGACGGGAAGCCCCGCTTCGACGGCGTTCGCGACTTCCTCGCATCACGCGGCATCCAACTCCCGGAGGGCCACCCAGACGACCCCCCACAGCTCGAAACGGTGGGCGGGCTCGGGAACCGCAAGAACGACTTGGTCAACGAGGCCATTGAAGACGTGGGGGTGAAGCCTTACGCGGGAAGCGTCCAATTCATCTATCACCTCCGCCGCAATGGATTCAAAATCGCCGTCGTCACCTCGAGTCAGAACTGCACGGCCGTCTTGAAGGCCGTCAACTTGGATGCCTGCTCCGAGGTGCAAGTCGATGGCAACATGATCCAGGCGCAACACCTGGCGGGGAAACCTGCCCCGGATACATACTTGATAGCGGCGAAGCTATTGGGCGTTGAGCCGGCACGGGCGGTTGTCATCGAGGATGCCATCTCGGGAGTCCAGGCTGGATTTAGCGGCAACTTCGGACTTGTGATCGGCGTCGCGCGCAAGGGGAATGCCGAGGAGCTGAAGCAGCATGGCGCACATCTGGTGGTAAGCGATCTGGGCGAACTGGTTGACTGACCAACGTCTCGCGCTGTCTTCGGAGACACAGCCCGATGCTACATCATGAACGCCTCAGACCGCCGTCCCACGATTATCCGGCCGACGAGTGGAACGTCATCGAAAAACGGTTTCACCCCGAGTTCCTGGCGCAGCTCGAAACGATGCTTGCGCTCGGCAACGGATACCTCGGCATGCGCGGGTGCCCGGAGGAAGGCGGTCCCAACGCCGAAAACTCCACCCTCATCAATGGATTCTATGAAACCCGGCCGATCGTATACGCAGAAGAAGCGTATGGCTTCGCGAAAACTGGCCAGACCATTTTCAGCGTGACCGACAGCAAAATCATCAAGCTCTTCGTCGACGACGAGCCCTTCTGGCTCCCCAATGCAAACCTCTTGAGTTACGACCGGCGCCTCAACATGCGGTCCGGGACGCTCGACCGTGAGATCCTCTGGGAGACGCCTGCAGGCAAACAGGTGTTGATCACATCCCGGCGTTTGATCTCCTTCGCCAATCGGCACGTGGCCGCCATCTCCTACCGTGTGGCGCTCCTCAACGCGGCAGCCTCGCTAGTGATCTCTTCGGAGATGGCGGCGACTGAACCGGGCGACCGCATCAGCGGCGATGATCCGCGCCAGACGAAAGCCTTTTCAGGCCGGGTGCTCCATCAGCGAGCCAGCTATTCCAAAGACCGTCGCATCGTGCTGTGCCATGCGACCGACAAGAGCCGCTTGACCCTGACATGCGCCACTGACAATGCGATCGAGACCTCGTGTCCGCACGCCTACAAGGTTGTCCATACCGGGGACTTTGGCCAGGTTGCCTTCACAATCGAGGCCCGGCCCGGCTGTCCAATCCAGCTCACCAAATACATCGCCTATCATACCTCCCACACGGCCTCGGCCGAGGAACTCTGCGGCCGCGCTGAGTGGACGCTGGATCGCGTAATGAACCAGGGGTTCGAGCAGCTGCTCGCCTCCCAAGAGCAGTATCTGGACGATTTCTGGCGTCGCAGCGATGTCCAGCTCAAAGATGTCCGGGAAGATCGCACAAAGCGCAGCACCGTGGAGATCCAGCAAGCGATTCGCTTCAATCTCTTTCACATCCTGCAGGCCTCCGCGCGCGCGGAAGACACGGGTGTGCCGGCGAAAGGCCTCACCGGACAAGCGTATGAGGGGCATTACTTTTGGGACACTGAGATCTATCTGCTGCCGTTTCTGACGTATACCTCCCCCCGGATCGCCCGGAACCTGCTGACCTTCCGCTACAAGATGCTGCCGCAGGCACGAGCACGCGCCAGGCAATTGGGCCATCGCGGAGCCATGTTTCCGTGGCGCACCATCAGCGGAGAAGAAGCGTCGGCATACTACGCCGCCGGAACCGCACAGTACCACATCAACGCAGACATCATGTATGCGCTGCGCAAGTACGTGCAGGCGACCGGCGACGAGCTGTTCCTGCGGGACTGCGGTGCCGAGATGCTCGTGGAAACGGCACGGCTATGGCTGGACCTCGGCTTCTACTCGGACGCAAAGGAAAGAAAATTCTGCATCAACGGCGTCACCGGGCCCGATGAATACAACGCAGTCGTGAACAACAACGCATACACCAACTTGATGGCCCGAGAAAACCTGCGCTACGCGGCGCGGACTGTCGAATCGCTGCGGGTGACAGACCCGGATGCGTACAACGCGCTCGTGCACAAAACGGCGCTTGCGCCCTCCGAGATGGAGGCATGGATCCGCGCGGCGGAGAACATGTACGTGCCGTATGACGAGAAGCTGAAGATTATCCCGCAGGATGACAACTTTCTGGACAAAGAGCCGTGGGATTTCCAGAACACACCGCGCGACCACTATCCGCTGCTGCTATTTTACCATCCGCTCGACATCTACCGGAAGCAAGTGATCAAACAGGCGGACGTGGTGCTGGCCATGTTCCTGTTGGGCGATCAGTTTTCCCTCGAGGCCAAGAAACGCAACTTTGAATTCTACGACCCCTTGACCACGGGCGACTCATCGTTGTCGTCCTGCGTCGAGGCGATTATCGCCGCACAGATCGGCGATATTGAGAAAGCGATTCGGTACGGGATGGCGGCGCTGCTGATGGACCTGGCCGACGTCGGCGGTAACGTGAGGGACGGCTGTCACATCGCCTCGATGGGCGGAACTTGGATGGCGCTCACCTACGGGTTTGGCGGCATGCGCGACGATGACGGTATGTTGTCGTTCTGGCCGCATCGGGCGCCGGAGGACAACGCCATACTTCGGTTTCCCTTATCGTACCGCGGTCAGATGCTTCAGGTCGAAATCGGTCTCGAGAAGGTGCAATACGCACTGCGTGAGGGCGAACGTCTCGTGATCCGCCATGAAACGGAAGAAATTCAGCTGACTCGCGAACATCCGCTGGCCGTTCGGGCGGTCAGTCGGCGGTGAGGAGACATCGCACCTAAATACAGTTGGGCTAAGGTCATGCATGCGGCTATCGCGAAGCCGAATAAGAAGAAGAACCGAGTGGCAGGCACGCGTGCTAGGCGCCTGAACGCACATGGGGAGCGACCCGGATGCATGAGGCACTGGAACCGACGCGAGACCCTGGCTGGCTCCTGAGCCATCAAGGTTACAACGTCTTGACCGAGAGCGCCGTCGAATCCAGCCTCGCGTTCGGCAACGGATTCCTAGGCATGCGCGCCGCTCGCTCGGTCAGTCGAGGTCCGACCTGGGTCGCCTGGCTAGGATATAGCAGATGGGCATCTTGGCCGCGCTGCTACGTCGCCGGCCTGTTCGACATGCCCAACACCGAGCCGCCAGTGCCGGCGCTGGTGCCTGTCGCCGATTGGTCCCGCGTGCGCATTCTGCTGGACGGAGAGCCGCTGTTGGCGCGCGAGGGCGAAGTGCTGCTCGGCACCCGCCAACTCGACATGCGCCGCGGCCTGCTGCTGTCGGCGTGGACGCATCGCACCCCCGCAGGCGTCACCGCGACCGGGCGCGAACTGCGTCTCTTGTCGCTGGCGGACCGCGCGGCTGGGCTGCAATTTCTGCAACTTGCGCTGGATCGCGACGGCATCGACGTGAGGCTGGAGGCCAGTTTCGCGATGGCCGGCCTTGGCATGGAGCCGGTGCGGCTGGAGCAGGACCTCGGCGCCTGGCGCACCGAGGGCACGCGCAAGGGCGTGGCGATGACGGGCGCCGCGACGCTGCGGCTCGGCGGTGAACCGCTCGTCCCCGACCGCCCGTTCTCGCTGCGCTGGGCCTGGCGCTGGCGCTCCGTGGCCGGGCAGGTGGCCGAATTTGACCGCCTCGTCGCGGTGGCACGGGCCGACATGCCGGAGGATGATCCCGCCCCGTCCGCCGGCGCCGCGCTGGCGCGCAACCGTGCGCTAGGGTGGCGCGCCGTGCTGGCCGCGCACGAGGCCGCCTGGGATGCGCGCTGGGTCGCGAGCGACATACTCATCGAGGGCGACGATGAATCCCAGCAAGCGCTGCGCTTTGCCGTCTATCATCTGACCAGCGCCGCCAATCCCGAGGACGACCACGTATCCATAGGCGCGCGCGCGCTCACCGGCGACGCCTATTTGGGCCACGTCTTCTGGGACACCGAGATCTACCTGCTGCCCTTCTACACCGCGGTCTGGCCACAGGCGGCGCGGGCGCTGCTGATGTACCGTTTCCACACATTGCCCGCCGCGCGCATGAAAGCAGCGCATTACGGCTTCAAGGGTGCGCTTTACGCCTGGGAATCGGCCGACACCGGCATGGAGACTACGCCCGAGCGCGTGGTCGTGCCCGACGGCACGGTGGTGGACATATTGACCGGCAAGATGGAGCACCACATCAGCGCCGACGTCGCCTATGCGGTGTGCCAGTACTGGCGCGCCACCGGCGACGATGATTTCTTCCTTTGCGCCGGCGCGGAGATTCTGTTGGATACCGCCCGGTTCTGGGCGTCCCGCGCCGTGGCGGAGGCGGATAATAGGCGGCACATCCGCCACGTGATTGGACCGGACGAATACCACGAGGACGTGGACGACAACGCTTTCACCAACGTGATGGCGCGCTGGAACATCGCCCGCGCGCTCGAGGGCGTGGACCTGCTGCGCGCGCGCTGGCCCGACCGCGCGGCCGCGCTTCGGGAGAAGCTGGCACTTGGCGACGACGAACTTGCGGACTGGCGCGACGCGGTCGCGCGCATCGTTGTCGGCCTCGATCCTGCGACCGGGATCTATGAGCAGTTCGCCGGCTTCCACGCGCTGGAACCGCTCGACCTCGCCGCCTACGCCGACCGCACCGTTCCCATCGACGTGGTGATCGGCCGCGAACGGACCCAGCGCTCGCAGGTGGTGAAGCAAGCCGACGTAGTGGCGCTGATGGCGCTGCTGCCCGAGGAATTCCCCGGCGCGATGGCCGAGGCGAATTTCCGCCATTACGAGCCGCGCTGCGCCCACGGCAGTTCGCTCAGCGCGGGGATGCACGCGCTGGTCGCGGCGCGCCTGGGCGATGCAGAAATCGCACTGCGCTATCTGCGCGAGACCGTGGCCACCAACCTCGATTTCGACCCTAACAGCGCCGGTGGCGTGCGCATCGCCGGGCTGGGTGCGCTGTGGCAGGCGGCGATCCGCGGCTTCGCCGGCCTCGATGTGAGGGGTGACACGCTTGGAATTGACCCGAGACTTCCGCCCCAGTGGCGCAGCCTGTCATTCCGCGTGTGCTGGCGAGGCCGGTCCGTGGCGATCCGCATTACAAGCAGGACCGTGCAAGCGACGCTGGTGGACGGTGAGGCGATGGAGATACGGATCGCGGCTACTACGCGGAAACTCACGGCAGGCGCGCCCGTGCAAGTGTCGGTGCAGGCGTAGGCTGCTCTGCCCGTCGCGCCCGCGCACACAAGGCCCGCACCTTCACAAGGCCCGCATCTTCACAAGGCCATGTGTGCAGCCTTCGCCGGCGCGTCGGATTTGCAAAGCCGTCAGCTTTCCGATCGTGCGCGCCATCAGCGTGCCCCTGCCTTTTGCCAACACTGGGCCTCAAACGTATCGATCCTCGCGCGCAGTTTGTGAAATAGGTCGTCGAGGCTCGGCTTGGCAGGGTCCGGCTCCTCGACCCGGAAGTAGATCGCCCATATCAGGTCGCGGATGGCAAAGAAGTTCTCGCTCCACCATTCTGACTCGCGCTTTCGTCCTTGGCCCTTTCGTCCTTTGCTTTTTCGTCCTTTGCTCTTTTGTCCTTTGCCCTTGCGTCCCATGTGTCTGCCTCCAGTCGTCAACTCGGCATTTGAGACGGTATTTGATTGCAGATGAACCGTGGAGCCGGTGTTGACCCCACACGCGCCTACGCAGGCTGTTGGGCGCCGCGAACCGCCAGCAGCGCCAAGGTATGGCGCGCGATCATGAGTTCCTCATCGGTCGGAATGATGTAGAGGCCGATGCGACTGTCACGCCCGGCGATCGACGTGGCGGCTGCCGCATTGGCCTTGGGATCGAGCGCGCCCCCAAGCCAGGCGAGCCTCTCCACGATGCGTGCTCGGAGGGACGGCGAGTTCTCGCCGATTCCCGCCGTGAACACGAAGGCGTCGAGCCCCCCGAGGGCCGCAGCCAGCAGGCCTGCTTGGAGTCCGACCCGATAGACGAAGTA
>Ga0306926_10009092_pt1 | contig 10910 bp, 8 predicted proteins | sample flu12Cox44000178_FD_203759 | JGI IMG/M metagenome (GOLD analysis project Ga0306926, IMG submission 203759) | Lab enrichment of tropical soil microbial communities from Luquillo Experimental Forest, Puerto Rico - flux8day.12C.oxic.44.000.178 (v2)... | ecosystem: Environmental > Terrestrial > Soil...
GAGGTCCGGCGCTCTACCGGTGCCGGACCTTCCTTCTCCGCCTCACCCGCGCTACCCAAACCTCACCGGTGCGCAGACAGCAAATCTAGCTACGCGTTACCCTACCCACCGCAAACAGCGAGGAGGCATAAAATTCGGCGTGCCAGGCAGGATCGGCAAGACGAGGGACGGCAAGAACGCGATCAAATCGACGATGGCAGCGGGGGTGAGGGCGTAACGAATCCGCCCCTGGCCCCCCGAAATCTTGGACTCTCGCCCTCGGCCCACATGCGGACCCAAATATTCCACGAGAAACAGGAATGCGAATCCCCATTCCAGGCGGGCAAAGACTCCAGGTGCCATTTCCTCGAAAGTCGGCTCCGTCTCCAAAATGGCCAGGGTCGAGGATAACGCGACGATCCATTCGACGCCTCGGTTGGTTGGCGAAAGACCTTGTCGCTCGTACGCCTCGGGATCGACCTGTCGCCAAATGGCTTGTCGAAGACGCCCTGCCTCTGCCAATTCAGCCTCGCACATCCGTTAGAGATTAGGGATCGAAAGTATCAGACAATCGAGTGCCTTCGAGTTGCTACGCTTGAGCTAACCCTTCGACAATACAGCCCCAGCGTCAACTTCTTGTCCCATCATCGACCGTAGGAAAATGAGGCTCGATCCACAAGGCGACAAAACATAAAGGCGTGAGCAGTGTGATTATCTCGCAAAACTCGAACTCTCCAGGCTGTCGCGACATCTGATCGGTCCGATCGCATGATCGCCAAGAATTTCGCCGAGATCCCTGCGTGCCGCATCCAAGCCTACTTTGGAAGATCGGATCTTTCGATCAGGCAGGCGTCGCCGTAGGAAAAGAAACGATAGCCAGCGGCGACCGCGTGCGCATAGGCGGCCTTGATCCGCTCGTGCCCAGCGAGCGCCGCGACCAGCATCAACAGGGTCGAGCGCGGCAGGTGGAAGTTGGTCAGCAGCAGATCGATGGCACGAAACCGGTAACCGGGGAGAATGAACAATCGGGTCTCGCCGGCAAAGGGTCGGACCTCGCCGGTCTCGGCCGCAGCGCTTTCGAGCAGGCGCAGGCTCGTCGTACCGACCGCGACGACGCGCCCGCCGGCGCGCCGCGTCGCTTCGATGCGGCTGGCGGTCTCCGGTGAGAGCACGCCCCATTCGGGGTGCATCTTGTGGTCGCGCGGGTCGACATTTTTGACCGGTAGAAAGGTACCGGGCCCGACATGCAGGGTAAGCGTTGTCCAGCCGATGCCGCGCTCGGTCAGCGCGTCGAGCAGGGCTTGGGTGAAATGGAGACCCGCAGTCGGCGCCGCCACCGCACCTTCGGCGCGGGCGAAGATCGTCTGATAATCGGCGCGGTCGCGCGGGTCGCCGCCGCGAGGGCGCTTGATATAGGGCGGCAGCGGCATCGCGCCGTAGCGGGCCAGCGCCTCGCGGAATGCTTCTCCTTCGAGGTCGAAGCGCAAGGTCAGGTCGCCCTCGGGATGCTTCTCGGCGACATCGGCGGCGAAATCCTCGGTGAAGACGAGGGGGTCGCCCACGCGCAACCGGCGGGCACCCTTGGCAAAACCGCGCCACGCACCGCCACGGAGATCGCGGTAGAGCGTGATCTCGATCGATGCCGCACCGCGCCGCGCGACAAGCCGCGCCGGGATCACCTTGGTATCGTTGAAGACGAGCAGATCACCAGGCTGTAACAACGCCGGCAGATCGGAAATCTGGCGGTCCTGCAGCCCTGCCGAGCCCGGGATCAGGAGCAGCCGAGCGGCGTCGCGCGGCTCACACGGGTGATCGGCGATCAGCCGGCGCGGCAGGTCGAAATCGAAATCATCGAGACGCATCGGCAGAGACTACGCCAGACCGGGGATGGATGCGCGGATGATGGGCGCGCGGCGCGCCCATTGGTTCTTGACCTGAAAGTAAATACGCCCATTTAGGTGCAGATACGCCGTTCTGTTAATCGAGCGCCGCCCCTTACCGGCTGGCCGCTCCGATCCGGAGAGTTCATCCATGATGTCGCCGTCTTCCGTCGTTCTCATCGCGCCGTTGCGGACGGCGATCGGTACCTTTGGTGGAAGCCTGAAGGAAATTCCGGCGCCCGATCTCGGCGCCATTGCCATCAAAGCCGCTGTCGCGCGCGCCGGGCTCGATCCCACGGAGGTCGGGACGGTCGTCATGGGCAACGTCGTTCAGGCGGGCGCCAAGATGAACCCGGCACGCCAAGCCGCTATCGACGCCGGATTACCGGTATCCGTCCCGGCGATGACCGTGAACCGCGTCTGCGGCTCGGGCGCGCAAGCGATCGTGTCTGCGGCCCACGAAATCCTGTCCGGCGCGGTCGAGGCGGCCGTGGCCGGCGGCATGGAGAACATGGATCTGGCCCCCTACCTGATCGGGCGCGGCCGCTGGGGGTACCGCATGGGCGACGGCCAGCTCTACGACAGCATGCTCCGCGACGGCCTCAACGATGCGTTCTCGGATCAGCCGTCGGGCTGGCATACGGAGGACCTCGTCCGCGAATTTCAGGTCAGCCGCGAGGCGCAGGACCGGTGGGCATTGCGATCGCAGCAGCGCTTTGCTGCGGCGCAGGCGGAAGGGAAGTTCGCGGAGGAGATCGTTGCGGTCGAGGTCCCCGGTCGCAAGGGTCCGACCCGCTTTGAGACCGACGAGCACAACCGGCCGCAGACGACCTTGGGGGCATTGGCAGGGCTAAAACCGGCCTTTCGGCCGGACGGCGGCATTACCGCCGGCAATGCACCGGGCCTCAACAGCGGTGCGGCGGCACTGGTGGTCGCGGACCGGGATTGGGCGGAAAGCCGCGGCCTCGATCCAGTAGCGCGACTGGTCTCCTACGGTGTCGCGGCGGTGGAGCCGGGAATGTTCGGTCTCGGACCGATTCCGGCGGTGCGCCAAGCACTCGACCGCGCCGGGTGGGAAACTCGGTGATGTCGAGCGGATCGAGATCAACGAGGCCTTTGCGGCAATCGCCATCGTCGTGATGCGAGAGCTCGGCCTGCCGGAGGACATCGTCAACGTCGAGGGTGGGGCCATCGCACATGGCCATCCGATCGGGGCGACAGGCGCTGTCCTGACGACCCGCCTGGTCCACTCGGTGCGCCGCGACGGTCTCAAGCGGGGAATCGTCACGCTGTGCATCGGCGGTGGTCAAGGCATCGCGCTCGCGCTCGAAACTCTATCGTGACGCGCCGGCGCCGGGCATGGCAATCCGGGGACCAGGCAGCCTCCAGCCCGGCCTGCGGCAAGGGCCGCCGGCTTTGTCGCACTGGGCCCATGATTTCCAATAGCCGATCGATCACTGGCGAGCAAATTTCCCAATGCACTAACTATAACTAGCATTGCTTGGAGCGCCAGATTATTCACCGGGTCTTGTGGACTGCTTTCCGGCATGTCAAATGATGCGACTTTGGTGCAGTCACGCCGCGTGCTACTGACCACAAGATATCGAAACTAGGGCGCGACCATCAGAACCGTTACCCAGTGCCACTTCCATTCACAAGCTTCGATGCCAAGCTACAGAGATCATTCGCCGGCGTGGTTTCCCCCTCCCCCGTGGTCCGAGTGTGGAATGCTCGCAAGCAACTGCTCCTCCTCCTTCGACCCTGGAGCCGGCCAGTTGGCGTTGCACCCCGGCTGCGCCAGAACCAGGCCAGGCACAATGCTATAAAGTACGATGCCGCACGCCTTTGCCTTCTTTCTGACCAACATCCGGTTTACCTGTCGGACTTCTATCGTTTCGGTGAACGCTTGCGGGTGGCTTCTGGCGCAAGGGCCCTTGCGTCTTGCCGATGGCGCTCTACTCACTGTGCCTTGACGATCAAGGCGTCGACGAAGGACTGCAGGTCACGATCCTGGACGCTGTTCCCCGGAACCCTGGAAATCCAGCCTTAGACCGATCAATACCGATTCCGGGTCAGTTGGATGATCCGGTAATGTCCAGAAGGATCTTTCCGCCGCGTTGCGCGTGCGCGACAGCTTCTTTGATCGAGGAGAGGGGGTAGGTGGCGGCCACCGGTATGTGCACCCGGCCGGATGCGATCATCGCCGCTGCCTGCGCGATTGCTGGCGCAATTTTGGCCACTACTTCCGGGTGGCCCAACCAAAAGCCTCGCATGGTGAGAGGCTTGAAGATGACGTCCAGCGGGTTGATCGAGATCGGAGTCTCGCTCATCGCCGCAAAGCTGACGAGCGTGCCGTGGGGCGAGAGCGTCGCTGCCAGCACGCCCGTCGCCGGGCCGCTGACGCCATCAAGCGCCAGGCGGAGCTCAGCCTGGCCGACAGCCGCTTTGATCCTTTCCGAGACATCCTTAGAGTCGTCGACGACGACGTCTGCGCCGAGCGCCTCGAGCTCGGCCACGAGCTCGCGGCGCCGGACGATGTTGACGGTCTTCAGGCCAAGCGTTTTCGCGAAGGCGATCACCCACCGCCCGACACCGGAATTGGCGGCGTTCTGCACCACCCACTCGCCCGGCTTCAGGTCGACATACTCGCTGAGCAGCAGCGCCGCGGTCGGGGGATTTATCGCCAGCATCGCCAACTGCTGCCGGTCCGCCTCAGGAGGCAGGGCCGCGAGGCCCCCGGTCGGGATGACCATCCGCTCCCGCCAGGTGAAGCTGCCAAGCGGCGCCAGCACCCGGTCGCTGACCTTGACGCTCTCCACCCCCGGCCCTATGGCGAGAACCCGGCCTACGCCTTCATTGCCGATGACGGCGGGAAGCGGGGGGCGGACTGCGTAGATGCCCTGTGCGACCATGAGGTCGTTCGGGTTGATAGGGGAAAATTCGACGCCAATGAGAACCTGGTTGGGGCCGGGAGCATTGGCCTCGGGAATGTCGACATACTCCAGGCCGTCGACCGGGTTGCCAAAAGCTGTAAGCTGAATGGCGCGCATGTTGATACCTCCTGTGCCTCAATAGGCGCCAGACATCAGGGCGCCAGCGCCAGGGACGACTGGTTCGAGATTAAGTAAACGCAACAAAGCATATGCCGTTGCAATCGAGGCAGTGACCACGGGCTTACCCGTAAGCGCTTCAACCTCCCACGGCCAGCTGCGGCGTATCGCTGCGCCACGCTTGGCAGCTCGAAATCGAGATCGTCGAGACCCATCAGCGGACTCTAATCCCGACCGCCGATCAAGGAGCGCTTGATGCGAGATCCATGCCTGCTAGGCGAAAAAGACTTGCATGATGATAGCCACGTGCTTATGTAGCTTTCAACATGCAAGTTAGGGGAGGCGACCCGATGCGGCGCAAGAGCTTTGGCAGCATGCAATGCCCGATCGCCCGCAGCCTGGAGCGGGTGGGGGAGTGGTGGAGCATCCTGATTCTACGCGATGCAACCCATGGCTTGGCGCGGTTTGATGAGTTCCAGGAGAGCCTGGGGATCGCGCCCAACATCCTGACGCGACGGCTCAAGGCCCTGGTCGAAGCGGGCCTGCTCGAACGCCGCCGCTACAGCGAGAGACCGCCGCGCGACGAATACGTCCTGACGCAAGCCGGACGCGACTTTCGGCCGGTGCTGTGGGCATTGCTCGCCTGGGGGAACAAGCATTTCGCCCCTGAGGGGCCCAGTGTCGTGATCGTCGACAGCGGGACTGGAGTAGAAGCCGATCCGCTGCTGATCGATCGCAAAAGCGGCCGCCCTCTTGTGCCCCCGGAATTCCGTTCGGCCGCGGGACCGGCCGCCGACGCGCGCACCTGGCGTCGCTACGCGGTTGCGGTGCCTTAAGGGAAGGCGATGGAGACGGTGATGGATACCATCGTCCTCGAACGAGCGGCGATCGCCGCTCCGGTGAAACGCCGGTTGCGGCTCGGGCGCAAGCAACTGGCGCTTGCCGGCCTCGCACTCGCGATCATTTTGGGTGGCATCGGATATGGCCGGTACTGGTGGACGACCGGCCGCTTCATCGAAAGCACCGACGACGCCTATGTCGGCGGCAATGTGACTGCGTTGTCGCCGCATGTGGCCGGCTTCGTTTCGCAGATCCTGATCGGTGACAATCAGTTCGTCAAAGCCGGCGAGCTCGTGATCACCCTCGACGACCGCGACTACAAGGCTGCTCTGGCGCATGCCGAAGCGGTCGTGCAGAACCAGACCGCGGCGCTTGCCAACCTGCATGCGAAATACACGCTGCAGCAATCGATGATCGATCAGGCCGAAGCGGACCTGGCGGCAAAGCAGGCCGACGCCGGCTACGCCCGCGCCGATGCTGCCCGCTATCACGCTCTGGCGTTGACAACTTACGGCACGCTGCAGAACGACCAGAAGGCGTTCGCCGCCGACCGCAAGGCAACCGCGTCGGTGCGTGCGGGGGAGGCAAACCTCGATGCTGCTAAGCAGCAGCTGGTGGTCATCGACACCGAGATCGGCGAAACCCAGGCGAGCCTCGCAATGGCACAGGCCGACCTCCGCACCGCGCAGCTCAACCTAGGCTACACGCAAATCCGCTCGCCGATCGACGGCTATGTCGGCAACCGCGCTGCGCAGGTCGGCGCCTATGTCGCGCGCGAAGCGTATCTGGTGAGCGTGATCCCGGCGCATGGCCTGTGGGTCGACGCCAATTTTAAAGAGGATCAGCTCGCTGATATGCGGCCAGGGCAACCCGGGACAGTCGTCGCTGACGTCCTGCCGCACAAGGTCTTCCACGGCCATGTTCTGAGCCTGGCGCCGGGCACTGGGGCGGTGTTCAGCGTGATCCCGCCGGAGAACGCCACCGGCAACTTCACCAAGATCGTGCAGCGGGTGCCGGTACGCATCGGGCTCGATGACGCGAGGCTCGGAGAGCTGCGGCCGGGCCTCTCGACAACGGTCAGCGTCGATACAAAGCCTGGCGCTCCAGCCGAGGAGTGACGCCAATGTCGGACACCCGCGGTTGGCTCAAGAGCCTGTTGCCGTTCGTCGTGATCTGCTTCGGCGGCTTCATGGCCTTGCTCGACATCCAGAGTGTCGCTTCGTCGTTGCAGTACATCGGCGGCGGGCTGTCGGCGGCGCAGGACGACATCAGCTGGGTGCAGACCGCCTATCTGATCGCCGAGATCGTCGTGATTCCGCTCAGCGGCTGGCTGACCCGGGTGTTCTCGACCCGCTGGCTGTTCGCCGCCTCGGCCGCCGGCTTCACGGTTACCAGCCTGTTGTGCGCTCTCGCCTGGAATATCGAGAGCATGATCGTATTCCGGGCGCTGCAAGGCTTGCTGGGAGCCTCGATGATCCCGACCATGTTCACCTCGTCATTCTATTTCTTCCAGGGACCGCGCCGGGTCTATTCCGCCGCGGTGGTCGGCACGATTGCCTCACTCGCCCCGGTACTCGGTCCCGTCATCGGCGGCTGGATCACCGATACTTGGAACTGGCATTGGCTATTCTATGTCAACCTAGTGCCAGGTATTGTCGTTACAATCCTTGCCACGCTGTTGATACGGATGGACGAACCGGATTGGACGCTGCTGAAAGACGCCGACTACCCCGGCATCGCGCTGATGGCGGTCGCCCTGAGCACGCTTGAATACGTTCTGGAGGAGGGGGCGCGCTGGAACTGGTTCGACGATGCGACGATCAGGCATTGTGCTTGGATCGCGGCAATCGCCGGCGTGCTGTTCATTATCCGCAGCTTGACCTTTGCTCGGCCGGTTGTCGATCTGCGGGCGCTGAAAAACCGCAATTTCGCGGTCGGGTGCGTTCTGTCGTTTGTCACCGGCATTGGCATTTTCTCAACGATTTATCTGACACCGCTCTTTCTCGGCTATGTGCGCGGTTACAGCGCCTGGCAGATCGGGCTCGCGATCGTTTCGACCGGTGCCGCCTCATTGATCGGGGTTCCTGTCTACGTTCTGCTGGCGCGCAAATTTGACACACGGTGGCTGATGATGTTCGGCCTCGCCTTGTTTGGCGTGTCGATGTGGGCCTACAGCTACATCACCAGCGACTGGAGCGGCGGCGAGCTGCTGATCCCGCAGATCCTGCGCGGCTTCCCGCAGGTATTCGCGGTGGCGCCAGCGGTGAATTTGGGACTCGGCAGCCTGCCGGCGGAATGCCTCAAATATGCGAGCGGGCTGTTCAACATGATGCGCAATCTCGGCGGTGCCGTCGGCATCGCGGTGTGCGGCGCCATCCTCAACGACAGAACCAATTTCCATTTCAATATGATCGCATCGCATCTGACGCCCGCGAACGGGCCGATGGACCGTTTGATCGCTGCCCTCACACAGCGCTATGCGGCCCTTCCGGGCAGTCTCGGCGGGGGTCATGTTTCTGCTCTGAAAGAGCTCTGGCTTCTCGCCTATCGCGAGGCCTCGACCCTCGCCTATGCCGACGCCTTTCGCGCGATCATGGCCGCGTTCGTCGTCGCCACCCTCCTGGTTCCGTTGCTCCGCAACGTCACTACCGTCAAGGCGCCGGCGGCAGCATCGCATTGACTTGGGAGCGCTTGTCTTCGATGAGCCCGGCCTGGGATTACCCCTCTGCGCCTGCGCCGGTGGTGCCGAGGTCGGTCGCGGCGACGGCGTGAAGAAGGGCGCGCGCAGGTCGATGGTGCGCTTGGCCCCAAACGCCGCCGCGAATCGCCTTTGCGCTTGCGTCCAGCCCTTCGTCGCCGTCCGGAAGCGAGCAGCACCGGCCTTGGTCAGCCGCAGCTCTTTGCTCCGGCGATCGCGGCTTCCCTTCTCCACCGTGATCAGGCCGTCACTCCAGCGGCAGGATGTTCCGCCCGAGCGTCGTCCGGTCCATGACGAGATCCGCGGCAAGGGTGTTGATTGTCATAGGCCCCAGCCGCCTCAGTCTGGCGAGTATCGAAAACTGCGTCGTGCGCGGCCCACTAAGCGCCAGAAACTGATGTGCCGGGCAGCTTGGCGGGCGGCAAGACAGTTGCATTCATCAGGCCCTAACAAGGTGTCGGTAGACATCGTAGATCCTCTTATCTTGACATCCGTGCAGTTGCCCTTATCTGCGCGTAGTTGCGCCTATTTTAACAGGCCTCGAGTGGCGATTGCAATCCGCAGTAGAGCGCAAAGGGGCGAGAGAGCACCACGCTGACACATCGGGAGTCGGTTTATGACGGATATTCCTTATCGCGCAGCTCTGATCGTCGGAGCAGGTTCGGGCATCAGCGCGTCGGTTGCCCGAGGTTTGGCGTCGGCTGGTCTCAAGGTCGGCTTGGTGGCGCGAAATGTCGAGAAGCTGGCGCCACTAGCCGCCGAGACCGGCGCGCAAACATTCGCCGTCGATGCGTCAGACCCCGCGGCGGTCGCGCGCTTGTTCACGGATGCCGATAGTCGGCTCGGGGAGCCCGATGTGGTGCTCTACAACGCGAGGGCACGGGCGCACGGACCGATCGCCGAGCTCGACCCGGAAGCCGTGCGTAAAGCTATCGAGATATCGGCCTACGGCGGGTTTCTCGTCGTCCAGCAAGCCGCACGGCGGATGATACCGCATGGTCGCGGCGCGATCCTGCTGACTGGTGCCAGTGCCAGTGTTAAGGGGTACCCGCTTTCAGCAGCCTTTGCGATGGGCAAATTTGCCTTGCGCGGTCTGGCGCAGAGCACGGCGCGCGAGCTTGGACCGAAGGGCGTCCACGTTGCCCATTTCGTGATCGACGGTGGCGTCCGCAGCGCGCGGCGGCCGGACCCGGCGGACCGGCCGGATAGCACGCTCGATCCTGACGGGATCGCCCAGACCTATCTCGAGGTCTTGCGCCAACCGCGCAGCGCCTGGTCCTTGGAGGTCGAATTGCGGCCCTGGGTCGAGACCTTTTGACCCGCAGTCGAACGGTCCGGTTAGGTCTTCGCCAAGCGCACGATCTTTTCGGCCGCCAGCCGCTCGATCTCTGCCTGCTGGAAGCCCAGCTCGGCAAGAATCATCGCACTGTGCTCGCCGATGCGCGGCGCCGGCCCTTGAATTCCAGCTGGCGTGCGGTCGAAGCGAGCCGCAGGCTTGGGCTGGCGGACACGGCCGATATCTGGATGGTCGAACTCGGCGATCAGCTCACGTGCCAATACCTGCTCGTTGGCGATCACCTCATTGCGACGCAATACTGGCGCCGACGGGACATCATTCGTGTCGAGCCGTTGCAGCCAATCCGCGGTCGGGCGCTGCTTGATGATCTCCGCCATCAGCAGAATCCGGTCGGTGGCGTTGACCGCCCGACCACCGGGCGTGTTGAACCTCGGATCCTCGGCGAGATCCGGTCGTTCCGAGGCAGCGCAAAAGCCGCGCCACTCGGAGTCAGAGATGGTACCGACGGTGATGTAGCCGTCTGTAGTCGCGAAGATCAGCTCGGGGCGCGCGGTGGGGTCGGCGGTGCTTGGCTCGCGTCCGACCACCGTGTACTGCGTCATCGCTTCCGGCCAGAGATAAGAGATCATCGTGTCGAGCATCGCCAGGCGGATGTGCTGCCCCAGGCCGGTCCGCTCGCGGGCAAAGAGTGCGGCGGTCACCGCCTGGGCGGCAAAGATCGCCGTCGTCTTGTCGGCGACGATCGTGCGGATCATGTGCGGTCGCCGCGTCTCGGGGTCCGCCTGGATGTCGGCGAAGCCGGACAGGCCCTGGATGATCGGGTCGTAGACGCGCTTGCGCGCATAAGGCCCGCTTTCGCCGACGCCGCTGATCGAGACATAGATCAGTCGCGGATGGAAGGCACGCAGGCTTGGCTCGCCGAGGCCGAGGCGCTCCATCGTGCCGGGCCGGAAGTTCTGTACCAGCACGTCGGCGCTTGCGATCAGCTTGCGCATGATCTTTGCGGCCTGCGGCCGCTTGAGGTCGAGCGCCAGCGACCGCTTGCCCCGGTTCGTGGAGACGAACAGTGCCGAGAACTCCCCCGAGGCACTTACCGATTGCCGACTGTGGCGGGTGATGTCGCCACCGAGCGGCTCGATTTTGATCACCTCCGCGCCCTGGTCGGC
>Ga0306926_10009093_pt1 | contig 10910 bp, 4 predicted proteins | sample flu12Cox44000178_FD_203759 | JGI IMG/M metagenome (GOLD analysis project Ga0306926, IMG submission 203759) | Lab enrichment of tropical soil microbial communities from Luquillo Experimental Forest, Puerto Rico - flux8day.12C.oxic.44.000.178 (v2)... | ecosystem: Environmental > Terrestrial > Soil...
CCTCCCGGTGGTGACCGAGCAGTTCGAGCGTCACGAGCACCCGAACGTGCACCTCGCCATCGAAGCCTACCTGGCCATCGAGGGGAGGAGCGCCGAGCTCGTCGGTGTCAGCGCCGCGCACGAGATGTTCGCCGCGAAGCTCGCCCAGCTGTTCCGGCCGCCGAGCGCGATGATGGGCGCGGCGGCGACGACCGTCGGGCCGGTCGAGTACAACAACGTGACCCTCGGGGACGGACGCGTGCTCGCCTGCGTGAGCAGCGGTCTCTACTTCGTGCGCGCCGCCGACCGGCGGCTCGCCGTGCTCGTCACGGCCCCGCGCGAGCGACCGTTCGGCTCCGGTCCGACCGTGCAGGTGATGGCCGCCGATCGCGCGCAGGCCGAGGCGGTGCTCGCCGAGCTGCGGAACACGATGCGGAAGCAGAGTGTCTACCGGGGGAAGATCCTCTCGCTCGAGGCGACGAGAGACGGCATGGAGGTCAAGTTCCACCATCTCCCCCAGATCGAACGCGACCAGATCATCCTCCCCGAGGGGATCCTCGATCGGATCGAGCGCCAGACGGTCCGGTTCTCCGAGCTCAAGGTCGAGCTGCAGCGCATGGGCCGGCACCTCAAGCGGGGTGTTCTGCTCTACGGCCCGCCGGGCACGGGCAAGACGCTGACGGCCATGTACCTCGCGGCGCGGATGCGCGAGCGGACCATCCTGCTCCTCACCGGGCGGACGCTCGGCCTCATCGAGCAGTCCTGCGCGATGGCCCGGTTGCTCCAGCCGGCGACGGTGATCCTCGAGGACGTCGATCTCGTCGCCGAGGAGCGGACGCGGCAGAACATGGGCTGCAACGCCGTCTTGTTCGAGCTGCTCAACCAGATGGACGGGCTCGCCGACGACGCCGACATTCTGTTCATGTTGACGACCAACCGCCCCGACATCCTCGAGCCCGCCCTCGCGTCGCGTCCCGGCCGCATCGATCAGGCGATCGAGGTCCCGGTGCCGGACGCGGCCTGCCGGAGCCGCCTCTTCGATCTCTACGGCCGGGGCTTGTCGCTCGAGCTCGGCGATCGGGACCGGCTGGTGTCCCGGACACAAGGCGTGAGCGCGGCGTTCATCCGCGAGCTGATGCGCCGCGCGGCGCTGTTCGCCGCGGACCAGGGCGCCGACAAGGTGAGCGACAAGCACATCGACGGCGCGCTCCAAGAGTTGACCGTCGAGGGGGGCGAGCTGACGCACAGCCTGCTCGGCGCGCGTGCGCTGTCGTCGGGATCGAAAGCGGAACGTCCGGACTAGGTCCGTTTCGGATCGTCAGCGGCGGCGCGTCGAGCTTCGCCGCCGCAGCATGAGGGCGACGCCCAGCAGGGCGAGACCGAGCGCCGGCGCGCCGGCGCCCGGTTGCTCCACGGCGCAACCGCAGCCGCCACCCGAGGTCGCCGTGGTGCCGGCGCCGCCGCCCGGCGGTGGAGGCGGGGGAGGGGCGCCGCCCGCGCCCGCCGCGTTGCTACCGCCCGCGCCGGTCGCGCCGCCCGTACCCGCGGCGGTGTTGCCGCCTGCGCCCGTTGCGCCGCCCGTGCCGATGCTCCCCGCGACTCCGGCGCCGGTGCCGGCCCCGCCCGCCGCGCCACTGACACCGCCTCCACCGCTCGTACCCGCTGCTCCGGCGGCGCCCGCCGCGCCGGACGCGCCGCCGCGCCCGCCCGACGCCCCGGCCGCGCCGCCGGCGCCGGTCGCATCGGCCGAGGCGGCGTCAGCGGGGCGGTCGGCGCCGGCGTCCATCGGCGCGTCGACGGCGGCGTCCCCCGTGGCCGGCGCCGGCGCCAGCGTCACGAGCGAGATCCCGAACCGCGGTAGATCGAAGCTGAGGCTCACCGAGCCGCCCGCGACGTCGAGCGTCGAGGTGGCGAGAGAGGCCGGGTCCATCGCCGCCTGGAGGGCCGCGATCTGCGTCGCCGACGGCGCCGCCGGGCTCCCCTGCGACATCCAGACCGGGTAGGCGTCGCCGTGCGTGTCGTCGACGCGCAGGTGGGTGGCGGTCACGCGCGCGCCGAAGCTCGCGGGCAGCTTCACGGTCACCTGCACGGGCGCCGCCGTCGCCGTCACGATGTCGTCGTGGTAGTTCCACACCAGCACCTGCACGCTCTGCCCCTTGAGCGTCGCCATCGCGTCGACGTCGGCCTGCCCGCGCACGCTGCTGGCCAGGATCGCGTCCAGCGTCAGCGCGCCGCTGCTCGTCACCGGCAGCCGCGTGCCGTCGAGCGCGCCGAGCAGCTTGAACGCCCCCAGCACCGGCAGGTTGATGCCGTTCGTCGCCAGCGCCCGGTAGCCGGCGAAGTAGGGCGTCCCCGGGAAGGTGAACGCCCAGGTGAGCAGCCCGCCCAGCTTGACGCCGGTGCGCGCCTCGAGCTCGATCGTCCGCTTCATCATCGCCACCTCGTAGGCGCCGTAGGCGGGCGAGTTCCGGTAGGCGTCGGCGGGGGTCGTCGTGGCGGGGCAGGCGGCGCAGCCGTCGGGGTCCGCCTCGGTGATGTAGATGGGCGTCTGCTTGTACATCGCCGCGCCCGCGACGGCGTTCATCCCGCTCCGGTGCAGCGCCAGCTGGTTGCCGAGGTTCATCTCCACGTGCCCGCCCGTCACCGCCGTCCCCCCCTTGGCGTGAAAGCTGATGAGGTCGAGCCGCGTCCCGGTCTTGCCGCTGACGGCGTTGGTCCCCGTCGCGCAGTGCTGCAGGAACTGCGTCAGGAACGTCCCGCCCGCCGACGCCACCGCGGGCCCGCCGAGCGGCGCCGTCGGCAGCACGCCGTGCAGCGACGCCTCGGTGTAGTCGTAGAGCTTCGCGTAGTCGGCGAACGTCCCGTGCCAGTAGCCGATGTCCGGCTCGTTCCACAGCTCCCAGAGCCAGGTCCCGGCGACGTTCGGGTAGCGCGCGTTCGCGTGCGTCGCCCAGGCGGCGATGAGCGCCCCCCACTTGTTGTAGTCCTTGGGCGGGTAGAAGCAGCCGCCGTCGAGCGCCGTGACGCTGGAGTTCATGTACGGCGTCGGCATCGTCGACAGCGCCTGGGGCATGAACGCGATCTCCGCCAGCGGAAATGCCCCCGCCCCGGTGATGGCGTCCATGATCCCGTCCATCAGCGTCCAGCTGTAGACCGCGTTGCCGGCCGCGTCCTCGGTGTAGGCGTTCGTCGATCCCCACTTGAGCGACGGCGTCCCGTTCCCGGTGTTGAGCAGGAAGTGCGTCCGGATGTGGTCCGCCGTGGTGTCGATCTTCCCGAGCGTGCCGAGCAGCGCCTTCCCCTCGGCCGTCGTCGAGTAGTTCACCTCGTCGTAGCCGTGAAACGGCCACACCTTCTCGAGCGTCGTCCCAGCGGCGGTCGCGTCGACCGAGATCGTGACCGTCTGGGCTTCGGCGCGGGACGAGAGGGCGACGCAGGCTGCGAGTGTCAGCGCCGCCCGAAGGGGCCTCCGGCAGGGGATGGGCTTCATGACGGGGGTAACGCGACCCGAAAGGCAGCACGCGGCTCAGGAATCGGCGTCTCCGGCCGGGCGGAGGGTGACTGCCGTTACTCTTCGGCTTCCGCGATCTCCACGCAGTTGCGCCCCGCGGCCTTGGCCCGGTACATGGCCGAGTCGGCGAGGCGGAGGAACGTGCTCTCGCGGCGGCGCTGCGTGCCGCCGGGGGCCAGGTGGTCGCGGTAGGATGAGATGCCGATCGAGGCGGTGATGCGGGGGAGGGGGTTGGGGGTCTGCTGCAGGTCGACGTCGGCGTCGCGGTCGAAGAGGACGGCCTCGGCGATCGACTTGCGCAGCGTCTCGGCGGTCTGCGCGGCGCGCGGCATGTCGGCGCCGGGGAGGATGACGACGAACTCGTCGCCGCCGTAGCGGGCGACGAGGGCGGCCGGCGGCGCGTGCGCGAACAGCAGCTTGGCCACCTTCTGCAGCGTGAGGCTGCCGGCTAGGTGGCCGAAGCGGTCGTTGACCTCCTTGAAGCGGTCGAGGTCGATGAACAGCATCGCCAGGTCCGTCCCCTCGCGATCGGCGCGCGCGATCTCCTCCTCGAGGCGGGTGTGGAAGTAGCGGCTGTTGGCCAGGCCCGTGAGGTCGTCGACGCGGGCCTGGGCGCGAGCGCGGATGGCGTCGAGCGCGTTCTGGATCGACGACGACATGAACGCCGCGAACGTGCGCAAGAGCTCCTTGTCGCGCGGCGAGTAGGGGCCGCCCGTGCGCCGGTTGGCGAGCTGGAGCACGCCGCAGATCGACTCGCCGACGACGATCGGCACCGCCACCATCGAGCGGAGGTTCGCGGTCTCGGGCGCCAGGCCGACCAGCGGGTCGTCGGCGGCCAGGTGATCCGTCTGCGCCGGGCGGCCGGTCGAGTAGACCATCCCCGAGAAGCCGCGATCGCTCGGGATGCGGCGCCCGACGATCTGCTCGACGCCGGGGCCGAAGGCCGCGATGTAGGTCAACCGCGGGGCCGGGGACCCGGCCAGCTTGGCGCGCGGATCGTCGAGCAGGATGCCCCCCGTCTCCGAGGGGACGAAGTCGTTGGCCCGCTCCAGGATCTCGCGCAGCGCCGCGTCGAGGCGGACGTCCCAGTGCTCCGTGTCCGGATCGCGCCGCGCGCGCACGAAGAACCGGGCGATCTCCTCGGGCGACAGCGTGAAGATGGGCCCCGGCGGGATGACCGGCGTGGGGACGGACATCTCCTCCGTGCGGCGGAGCGGCGTCGCGGCGGGCGGTGTGGCGGAGGGACGTGTGTCGTGATCGCTCACTGGTCGAGCTTGATCATCGCACGTCGGCGGCGTTCGTGGCCAGGGGGAGGTTTGCTCGCCGTTTCGGCCTTGGCGGCCTTGCTCTCGGCGCCCTTGCTCTCGGCCCCCTTGCCGCGCTCGCCCCGGGCGCGCAGCCAGGCGTCCACTTTCGCTGCCTCGGTTGCGGCCGTTCCGAGGCGCTGGTAGCCCGCCTCGGCCTCGCGCGCCAGTGCCAAGGCCCGCGGCCGCTTGTCGGGCCAGGTCCATAGGGCGCGGGCGAGCGCGAAGCGAACCTCGGGCGGGTAGTTGGAAGTGTCGTTGCCGAAGAGCGTGCGGGCCTGCTCCAATTTGGCCACCGCCTCGCCGACACGCCCCAAGCCGAGCAACGCCTCGCCGAGCGAGGTGAGGGAGACTGCCACGTAGAACGCGTCCTGCCCGGAGCGGCGCGAAATCGCGAGCGCGCGCTCGGAGGCGGCGAGCGCCTCTTCGTGGCGCCCGAGCGCGTTGAGCGCCTCTGCCGCGTTGAAGAGCGGGGTGGCGGCGAGCGCATGATCCGGACCTCCCACCTTGATGGCGACCTCCTCGGCCCGCCGATAATAGCCGAGCGCCTCGTCGCGACGGCCGCTCTCTGCCAGCACCAGGCCGATGGCGTTGAGGGTTATCGAGATGTCCGGGTGCTCGCTGCCGTATGTCCCTTCCAAGAGTTGGCGCGAGCGCTCGAGCGCGGCCAGTCCCTGGTCGGAGTCACCGGTCTTCTGGTGAACCCGCGCCATGCCTCCGAGGCGCCACGCTTCCAGCACTGGATGGGGCCTGCTCATCCCCTGCAGAAGGGCCTCGGCCACGTCCAGCCAGTCGCGTGCCATCACGACGTCGGGGGTCCGATCGGCCAGCATCGATCCCAGGAGTATCGCGCCTTGTGCCGCCACCTCCGTATCGTGCGAAGCGAGGCCGACGAGCGCTGCGCGCCTGTCCTCGCGGATCGCCTCCTCGTTGCTCGTGCACTCGCCTCCCCAGCGACCGAGCTCGGCCATGATCTCCCCTTCGAGCGGGAGGTGTCCGACCTTCTTCGCTTCACCGACGAGCGCCTGCCCGGCCGTCGTCGCGGCGGTGCACTGACCGGAGTCGCCCAGGGCCTTGACGTGCGCCAGGTCGCGCCGGAGGACCTCGACGCGGCTGCGCGCCCGGGGATCTTCCGGCGGCGGGACGGTGCTGCGCAGGACCTCCACGTCGGCGCAGCGCTCTAGGCCGGGAAGAGCGGTCGCGGCCTGAACGGCGTTTCCGACCACCGTCGGCGTCGCGTCGGCGAGCACGTCGGTCAATGCCCGGAACCGCTGCAGGCGATCGGACAGGCAGGCCATGCGCAGGTCCAGGACGGACGCCGACTGCTCACCGCGGACGTGGGTCGCCTCGCACGCGTCGCGGTACATGCCCAGCCACCCGGCGGCGTACCCGTCGAGCACGCGCGCCGCGCGCTCCCAGATGTCCCCGGCGTACGACAGGCCGGTCTTGAGGAACGCGGCGCGCGTGGCGTCGCGTCGCGGGCGGGCCGCTTTCCGGCCGTCGTCCACCTCCCAGGCCTCGGCCATCCGCGCCGGCCCGGACCGGCAAATCGATTCCGCGCGGCGAGGCGTGCGCAGTTCCCACCCGAGGCCCGCGAAGGCGACGATGACGGCGCCCACCGCCAGGATCCGGTTCCGCCGCCGCGCCGGATCGCGCGACAGGGCGGCGAGGAGCGCCTCCATCGACTCCCACCGCTCGGACGGGTCGACGCGGAGGCCGCGGAGGAGGACGCGTCGAAGCCAGGGCGGCACGGCGCCCTTCGGCGGCGGAGGCTGAAGGCGCCCCGCAGTGACAGCCGCCATCAGCTCGCCCACTCCTTCGCCGCCGAAGGGGTGCGCGCCGTAGAGCGCCTGGTACAGGGCCACGCAGAAGCTGAACTGGTCGGTCCGCGCGTCGGTGCGCTCCTTCTTGAACTGCTCGGGCGCCATGTAGAGCGGCGTACCGACCAGCTCGCCTGTGCGCGTGAGCGGCGCCTCCGGTTCATCGGGTCGTCGGGTGAGCAGGTCCGGGTCGGACTCCCCCGTCGCCGGCGGGGTGGGCTCGGGGTCCGGCGCCCCGATCTCCCGGGCCAGACCAAAGTCCGTCACCCGCACGCTCCCGTCGCTCCCGACCATCACGTTCTGCGGCTTGAAGTCGCGGTGGACGAGCCCCGCCGCGTGCGCCGCCCCGAGGCCGCGCCCCGCGGCGATGAAGACCGCGAGGATCTCCTCGCAGGCGTGCGCTCTCCCGGCCAGCCACGCCGCCAGCGTCTCGCCGGCCACGTACTCCATCGCCAGAAACACGCGATCGTCGACGCTCCCGGCGTCGTGGACGAGGACGACGTTCGGGTGCCGGAGCTTGGCGATCGCCTTCGCCTCGCGGAGCAGGCGGCTGCGGCTTCGCGGATCGGTCGTCTCGCTTCTGGCGTCGAGGATCTTGAGCGCGACCTTGCGGTCGAGCTCCGGATCGTAGGCGGCGTAGACCTCCCCCATCGCGCCGTGCCCGATCGGGTCGAGCACGGTGTAACGGCCGAAGCCGGCGCCGCGGAGGAGGGCGGGGCGGTTCATGGCTCGGTGGCGACCGTCGGCCGTACGCGGTGGGTGGCGAGCCAGGCGCTCACCGCGGCGGCTTCGGCGGCGGTGGTGCCCAGGTGCCGGTACCCCGCCTCGGCCTCGCGCGCCAGGGCCACGGCGCGCCCCCGCTTGTTCGGCCACGTCCAGAGGGCGCGCGCGAGGGCGAACCGGACCTCGTGCGGGTACGGGGACGGGTCACCGGTGAGGAGGGCGCGGGCCTGCTCCAACCGGTCGACGGCCTCGGCGGGACGCCCAAGCCCGAGCAATGCCTGCCCGAGCGAGGTGAGAGCTACCGCTTCGTAGAGACGATGCGATCCGGCGCGGCGCCAGATCGCGAGCTCACGCTCGGAGGCGGTGCGCGCCTCGTCGTATCGGCCGAGCGAGTTCAGCGACTCGGCCCCGTTCAGGAGGGACAGGCCGACCAGGATGTGATCGGGTCCCCCGACCCTGCTCGCAACGTCCTCCCCGCGCTTGTAATAGGTCAGGGCCTCTTCGAACCGCCTGCCCTCAGCGAGGACCATTCCGGTATTGATGAGACCGATCGCGATGTCGGGGTGCTCCAGTCCATACGCTTGCTCCAGCAGGGCCAGCGCCCGCTGATTCGATCGAAAGGCAGCTTCGGGGTTTCCGGTCTTCTGCTGAACCATCGCAAGCCCCTGGAGACGCCAGGCCTCCAGCACCGGATGGGGGCTCCCCATCCCCTGGAGGATCGCGGCTGCGACGTCGAACCACTCTCGCGCCCGGCCGACTTCGGACGTCCGGCCGACCAGATTCTCTCCCAGCAGGATCGCGCCCCGGGCCGCCACCTCCATGTCATGCGACGCCAGCCCCACCAGGACCGCGCGTCTGTTGTCGCTGATCAGCTTTTCGGTGCCGACGCACGCGCCCCAGACGCCGACCTCGGAGAGGACCTCACCGACCAGCGGTTGGTATCCTACTTTTTCTGCTTTTGCCGTGAGTGCGGGTGTGGCTTCAAGCGCGGCGGCGCACTGGCCGGAGTCGCCGAGAGCTTTGACGTGCGCCAATTCGCCCCTGAGCGCGTGGACCTCGGCGCGGACCCTCGGGTCTTCGGGCGGCGGTACGGTCGCGCTCAGAAGCTGAACGTCCGCGCAACGATCGAGGGTCGGCAGGGCGCCGGCCGCCTGCACGGCGTTCTCGACGACGGTGGGGGTCGCGTTCGCGAACACGTCGGTCAGGGCCTTGACCCGCTGCAGCCGATCGGACAGGCAAGTCATGCGCAGATCGAGGACGGCGCCCGACTGCTCGCCGCGCGCGTGCGTCGCCTCGCAGGCCTCGCGATACATGCCGAGCCATCCGGCCGCGTACCTGTCGAGCATCTTCGCGGTCCGTTCCCAGATGTCTGCCGCATACGAAAGCCCGGTCCTGTCGAAGGCGGCGCGCGTGGCCGCGCGGTGAGGGCTGGCCCTTTGCGGGCTGGCGTCGGTCTCCCACGCCTCGGCCATGCGCGCGGGCCCGCCCCGACAGATCGATTCGGCGTGGCGGGGCGTGCGCAGGACCCACCCGAATCCCACGAGCGCGGCGATGACGGCGCCGGCCACCAACAGCCGGTTCACCCGCCGCGCCGGGTCGCGCGACAAAGCGGCGAGCAACGCCTCCATCGACTCCCACCGCCGCGACGGCTCGACGCTGAGCCCGCGCAGCAGGATGCGCCGCAGCCAGGGGGGCACCGTGCTCTTGGGCGGCGGGGGCTGGACGTGGCCTGCGCTCACCGCCGCCATCAGCTCGCTGAGCTTCCCCCCTCCGAACGGGTGCGCGTCGTAGAGCGCCTGGTAGAGAGCGACGCAGAAGCTGAACTGATCGGTTCGCGTATCCGTCGGCTCGCTCCTGAACTGCTCGGGGGCCATGTAGAGCGGCGTGCCGAGGAGCTCGCCGGTGCGCGTGAGCGTCGGCTCGGGGGCGTCCGGGAGCGGCGCGGGCGAGACCGATTCGGCCGTCGCGACGGGCGGCGGGGCAGGCTCGGCGTCGGGTGCGCCGATCTCTCGGGCCAGACCGAAGTCCATGACCCGGACGACCCCGTCGCTGCCGACCATCACGTTCTGCGGCTTGAAGTCGCGGTGGACGAGCCCCGCGGCGTGCGCCGCCCCGAGGCCGCGCCCTGCGGCGAGGAAGACGTAGAGGATCTCTTGGCGGGTATGCGCCCCGTGGGCCAGCCAGGCGGCGAGCGTCTCGCCGTCGACGTACTCCATCGCGATGAATACGTGGTCGTTCGGGTGCCGGAGCTTGGCGATCGCCTTCGCCTCGCGGAGCAGCCGCGTCCGGCTCCGGGCGTCGGGGCCGTCGCTCGACGCGCGCAGGATCTTGAGCGCCACCTTCCGGTCGAGCTCGGGATCGTAGGCGGCGTAGACCTCGCCCATCGCCCCGCGGCCGAGCGGCCCGAGCACCGTGTACCGCCCGAAGGAAGTCCCGCGGGGGAGGGTGGTGGTTTCGATGAGCGCGGCCGGCCGCGCGTGAGCGGGCCCCGATTCTCCTGGCGGCCGCTCGGGCGGGGCCGCGGCGGCGAGCGCCAGCGACAGCCGTTCGCGGCAGCTCGCGCACGATCCCGCGTGCGCCTCAAGGCGCATGACCGCCTCAGGCCCCAACCGCCCGCCGATGAAACCAACCATCGTCTCCTCGTTGAGACAGCCCATTGGCGCTCCGTGCGCCATGTTACACTCGCGGCCGGCGTGGCGCGGTTGGTCGATGTGTACTTGGAGGCGCGGAGCGGGGGAGCGGCCGGGGAGCCCGACCTGGCCGATCTCGACACCCTCGAGCGGGCGCTGGCGGTGCTCTGCGCCCGCGGACGCGCTGCCCACCCGAACCTGAACGTCGCCGACGCCGCGTTCGCGGCCCACCTCGGTCGGTGCGGCGCCGCGGTCGCGGGGGCGCCGGAGGACGTCCATGCCGAGGATCTCTTCCTCTGCTGCGCGGGGTTGCTGCGCGACGAGGCCGCCATTCGCGCCCTCCGGGAGCGGCACCGCTCCGTGCTGGCCGGTTACCTCCGCACCATCGACGCGTCGGTGGCCTTCCTCGATGAGGTCGAGCAAAGGCTCTGGGATGCGGCGTTGATCGGGTCGACCGAAGCGCCCCCCAGGCTGGCCTCGTATTCCGGCCGCGGCCCGCTCGCGTCCTGGGTGGGCGTCTCCGCCCAGCGCATCGCGCTCATGATCCGCCGCCGCGAGGCGGCCGAGCGGCGCGCGCTCGACAAGGCCGGGTTCGAGGCCCGCGTGGCGACGGCCGATCCCGAGCTCGCCTTCGTCAAGGAGCACCTCCGCGCGCCGTTCCAGCGCGCCATCGTCGAGGCCTTTCGGACGCTGGACGAGCGCCAGCGCATGATCTACAGCCTCCACGTCGTCGACGGCCTGACCATGGAGCAGATCGCCGGCATGTACGGGGTGAGCCAGTCGACCGTGTCGCGCTGGATGTCCGCCGCTCGCGGCGAGATCGTCGACGAGGCCCGCCGGCGCCTCCGGGACGAGATGAACATCGGCGCCGACGAGTTCGAGTCCCTGTCCCGGCTGCTCGTGAGCCAGCTCGATCTGAGCGTCTCGCTCGTGCTGGCGAAGT
>Ga0306926_10009095_pt1 | contig 10909 bp, 12 predicted proteins | sample flu12Cox44000178_FD_203759 | JGI IMG/M metagenome (GOLD analysis project Ga0306926, IMG submission 203759) | Lab enrichment of tropical soil microbial communities from Luquillo Experimental Forest, Puerto Rico - flux8day.12C.oxic.44.000.178 (v2)... | ecosystem: Environmental > Terrestrial >...
ACGCCAGGAGCACTCTACACCAATTGGATGGGCCCGAGGCGTGCGAGCGCGTCACAGCTCGAGCTGCTGACTCTTCCCCAGGGCGCCCTCGACGCGCTCGCGCAGCGTACGTACGCGCTGTCCGACGCCATTGTCGAGCCGGGACTCGCGGTCCTTGCCCTTGAGGATTTCGTGCGCCAGGTTGAGCGCGGCCATCACCGCAATACGATCGAGGCCAACGACCTTGCCGGTATCGCGAATCTCGCGCATGCGCGCATTGAGGAACTCCGCCGCATCGAGCAGCGCCGAGCGCTCCTCGTAGGGGCAGGCGACCACGTATTCCTTCTCCATGATGCGCACGCTGACCCGGGCCTGGTCCTGGTGCGTCATGCGCCGTGTTCCAGGGTCTTCAGACGCCCGATCATTGCCTCGACGCGGGTGCGCACCTGCTCGTTCTTGTGCATGAGAGCGGCGCGCTCACCGGCGAGGGACTCGTGACGTGCGCGCAGCGCCCGGTTCTCCTCCCGCAGGTGTTCCAGCATGCCGAGGAGCTCATCGATCCGTTTTCCGAGGCGCGAGAGCTCGAGATCAAGTTGTGTTCTTGTGGTGTCGCTCATGGCAGGACTATAGAGCCGCATTCTCGACGCGGTCAATTGTAGGCGCGGGATTATATAATGTGCCCGTCGCCATGATTCTTCCGGACTACGACAACGTCCAGCAGCTGCTGGTGCAGGAGCGCTCGCTCGCCGAGGCCGCCGAGGCGCATGGCACGCTCGCGGGGTGCCTGTGTGCCACGCAGGGATACAAAGTGGACGACTGGCTTCGCGAGATCCTGCCGGAAGGGCGGGCCACGCCGCAGACGACCGCGGTCCTCGAGGAGCTCTACGCGGCGACCACAGGGGCACTGCTGCAGCCCGACATGGAGTTCGAGTTGCTGCTGCCGGCAGATGAGCAGCCGATAGAGGTGCGCACCGCGGCGCTCGCCCAGTGGTGCCAGGGCTTCCTCTACGGGCTCGGCGCGGGCGCCGTCCCCGATGCCAGCGAGCTGCCGGGCGAAGTGGGCGAGGTCGTGCGCGACTTCATCGAGATCAGCCGTGCCGGTGTGGACGCGACGCAGGGCGAGGAATCGAACGAAGCCGCCTACGCGGAGCTGGTCGAGTTCGTGCGCGTCGGTGTGCAGCTGCTGTTCGAAGAGCTCGGGGCGTTGCGTCCGCCGGCCGCACCCGCGGCTGCGCCGCTGCACTGACCGACAGCACCACGCATGGCGAGGGACGAATTCGCGCGCCGCCGCCGTCAACTGATGCGCCTCATGGGGCGCGACTCGATCGCCGTGCTGCCCGCGGCACCCATCAGGCACCGCAACAGCGACGTCGAATATCCATTCCGCCAGGACAGCGATTTCCACTATCTGACGGGCTTCGGCGAGCCCGAGGCCGTGGCCGTGCTGGTGCCCGGGCGTGCCCAAGCCGAGTACATCCTGTTCGTGCGCGACCGCGATCCGGCGCGCGAGACCTGGGATGGACGGCGTGCGGGTCCGGCGGGCGCGGCGCGCGATTACGGCGCGGACGATGCCTTTCCGATTACGGACATCGACGAGATCCTGCCCGGCCTGCTCGAGAACCGCACCCGCGTGTACTACACCATGGGCGTGTACGCAGACTTCGATCAGCGCGTGGTCGGATGGGTGAACGGCTTGCGCACCACCCAGGCACGCAACGGCCGCCACCCGCCGCAGGAGTTCGTGGCGCTCGATCACCTGCTGCACGACATGCGCCTGTACAAGTCCCGCCACGAGCTCGAGCGTCTGCGCCGTGCGGCGCAGATCGCTGCGCAGGCGCACGTCCGTGCCATGCGCTTCTGCCGACCCGGAGCCACCGAGTACCAGGTGATGGCCGAGCTGCTGCACGAGTTCCGCCGGCACAACGCCGACACCGCCTATCACCCGATCGTGGGTGGCGGCGCCAATAGCTGCATCCTGCACTACCGCGAGAACGATCAGCCGCTCGCCGGCGGTGAGCTGCTGCTCGTCGATGCCGGTTGCGAGTTCGAGTACTACGCCTCGGATGTCACCCGCACCTTTCCCGTCAACGGACGGTTCACGCCCGTGCAGCGCGCCGTCTATGAAGTGGTGCTGGAAGCCAACCGCGCCGCCATCGCCAGCGTGCGCCCGGGCAATCACTGGAACGCGCCTCATGAGGCGGCGGTGCGGGTGATCACACAGGGACTCGTGAAGCTCGGGCTGCTGAAGGGCCGCGTGCCGGCGCTCATCAAGAGCGGCGCCTACCGGCGTTTCTTCATGCACCGTACCGGCCACTGGCTGGGGCTCGATGTGCACGACGTCGGCGATTACAAGGTCGGCGACGAGTGGCGCGTGCTCGAGCCGGGCATGGTGATGACCATCGAGCCCGGCATCTACCTGCCGGCCGCCGCCCGCGGTGTGCCGCGACGCTTTCGCAACATCGGCATCCGCATCGAGGACGATGTGGTCGTGACACGGCGCGGCGCGGAAGTGCTCACCGCACGCGTGCCCAAGGACCCGGATCAGATCGAAGCGCTCATGGCGCGCCGCGCTGCGTGACCCATGCCTGCCGCAGCCGCCGCTCCGCGCTTCGAGGTCGACGTCGCCATCGTCGGCGGTGGCATGGTCGGGGCGAGCCTCGCCGCCGCGCTCGCCGGCAGCGGCCGGCGCCTCATGCTGATCGAGAGCCTGCCGTTCGGTACAGCCGCGCAGCCGAGCTTCGATGAGCGCACCACCGCGCTCGGCAACATCAGCCGGCGCATCTTCGAAGGCCTCGCGGTGTGGGACGGCATCGCGCCGGAGGCGGCGGCCATCCGCACCATCCATGTCTCGGAAGCCGGCCGCTTCGGTTTTGCGCGCCTCCGCGCCGCCGAGCAAGGCATCGAGGCCTTCGGCTACGTCGTCGCCAATCGCTGCATCGGTGCCGCGCTGTGGCACAGGCTACGCGCGGCGCCGGACCTCACCCTCAAGGCGCCCGCTCGCGTCGAGGATCTGGCGGTCACCGCCGCCGGTGTACGTTTCACGGTGGTGAGCGGGTCGGGTGGTGCGGTGCCGGTCGGGGCCCGGCTGCTGGTGGCGGCCGATGGCGCCCATTCGCAGATTCGTGCGGCCGCGGGTATTGCCGCCGACGTCGTCGACTATGACCAGGTGGCGGTCGTGGCCAGCGTCGGAACGGATCGCGCCCATGACGGCAACGCATTCGAGCGCTTTACGCCGGCCGGCCCGCTCGCGGTGCTGCCGCGGCACGACGGCGGGCTCGCCGTGATCTGGGCGTGTCGGCCGGATCGTGCACAGGCGCTGCTCGCGCTGGAGGAAAGCGCGTATCTCGCGCAGCTGCAGACGCAGTTCGGCTGGCGGGCCGGGCGCTTCCTGAGCGCCGGTCCGCGCAGCGCGTACCCGCTGAAGCTCACGCGGGCAACGGCTAGCGTGGCGACCCGCACCGTGCTGATCGGCAACGCCGCACAAGCGCTGCACCCGGTCGCCGGCCAGGGGTTCAACCTCGGCCTGCGCGATGCCGCGATGCTCGCAGAGGTGATCGCCGGCACCGCCGGTGATGTCGGCGACGCCACCGCGCTGCGCCAGTTCGCCGACTGGCGCGCGCGCGACCGGCGCGGCGTCGTGCGCTTCACCGACGGGCTGATCAGGCTGTTCGGCGATACCCGTCCGGGCGCGGCGCTGTTACGCGACCTCGGCCTGCTGATGTTCGATCTCACGCCGCCGGCGAAGAGCGCGCTGGCGCGCGTCAGCGCGGGTTTCGGCGGACCGACACCGCGCCTGGCGCGCGGGCTGTCGCTGCCCCATGTTTGACATCGTCATCGTCGGGGGCGGTCCGGTCGGGGCCTGCGTGGGCGCACTGCTCGCCCGCGGCACGCGCGGAGCCGCGGGGCTCTCGGTCGCGCTGCTCGAGCCGCGCGCGCCCGGCGCCGTGGCGGTTGACGCGCCGCCGGATCAGCGGGTCGTGGCGCTGTCGCGTGCCAGCGAGCGGCTGCTGAAACACAGCGGCTCGTGGGCTCAGATCCCGACGGCGCGACTGTCGCCTTACGAGCGCATGCGCATCTGGCACGAGAGCGTCCCGCCCTCGAGCCCCGCGGTGCTGGTATTTGACGCCGCGGACGTGGGTGAGCCGAACCTCGGCTACATCGCGGAGAACCGCGCGCTGCAGGTGGCGCTGCTCGCGGCGTTCGCGGAGTCCGGCGGCCACATCGAGCCGCAACCCTTCACTGCGCTCTCGATCGGCGCGGAGCACGTGCAGGTCAGCACGCCGCGCGGCACGCTGACGGCGCGCCTGGTCGTCGGAGCCGACGGGGCGCAATCGGCGCTGCGCGCTGCCGCGGGTCTCAGCATCGAGAGCCGCGCTTACGGACAGACGGCCATCGTCGCAAACGTGGCGACCGAGCGGCCCCACGAGGCAACAGCCTGGCAGCGCTTCATGCGCGATGGCACGCTCGCCTTTCTGCCGCTCGCCGATGGCACCAGCTCGATCGTCTGGTCGGCGGACGCGGGGCGGGCGACGCACCTGCTCAGCCTGAGCGATGCGGGCTTTGCGGAGGAGCTCGATCGTGCTTCCGACCGCGCGCTCGGCGGCACCCGGCTCGTCACCGAGAGGCTGTCGTTCCCGTTGGTCCGCCTGGCGGCGCAGCGCTACGTCGCGCAGCGCGTGGCGCTCATCGGCGATGCCGCGCACGTGGTGCACCCGCTCGCGGGCCAGGGTGTAAACCTCGGCCTGCTCGACGCCGCAGCGCTCGCGCAGCAGGTCGCTGCCGCGGTTGCCTCGCGCGAGGATCCGGGCGCGCTGCGAGTGCTGCGCGCGTACGAGCGCTGGCGCAAGAGCGAGCTCGCCGGCATGGCACTCGCGATCGATGCCTTCGATCGCTTGCTGGCGCATGGTGCAGGCCCGGTGGCGCGTCTCGCGCAGCGGGGACTCTCGTGGGTGAATCGCAGCCAGGAGCTGCGGCGGTTCTTTATTTACCGGGCCCTGGGCATGAGCGGTGAGCTGCCGGATGCGGCCCGGTGAGCGCGAGGGCGGGCCGGCGAGGGCGGGCCGGCGAGGGCGGGCCGGCGAGGGCGGGCCGGCGAGGGCGGCGGCTTTTGAGTCTCTTCCAACCGATAGTTCGGTATCTGCCGAACTATCCGCGAAATGTGTGTTGACTGCGCGGGTGCCGGTTTTACAGTCGCCTGAATGCTCAGCGGGGTAGCACTCGACAAGATATTCCGCGCGCTCGCCGATCCGACCCGCAGGTACATGGTCGAATGTCTGTGTGATGGCGAGGCCTCGGTGAGCTGGCTGGCAGAGCATTTGCCCTTAGGTCTTCCCGCGATTCTCCAGCACCTGCAGGTGCTGGAAGAGAACGGCCTGATCCACACCGAGAAGATCGGCCGCACGCGCATCTGCCGCATCGAGCCGCAGTCGCTGCGGCTGCTCGATCAGTGGGTAACGCCGCGACGCCGCGTCTGGGACAGCCGTCTTCGGGACCTGCTCAGGTGAGGGGAATCAGGTCCGCCTTGGCGGCACAGACGAAGTCGTTCTCCGACAGGCCGTGGATGGCATGCGTGGTGTAGGTCACGCGACAGTAGTTGTAGCCGACCTCGAGGTCGGGATGATGGTCTTCGATGTTCGCGAGGTGCGCCAGGGCGTTGACGAAGCTCATGGTGCGATAGAAGTCGCGGAAGCGGAACTCGCGCCGGATGGCCTGCGCATTCTCCGTCATCGACCAGGCGCTCGAGATCTGCGCGAGCAGCGGCTGAGCCTCGCTCGCCGTGAGCGCAGGCATGCCTCCCTCGCACGGCTTGCACCTGCGTGCCGCAAGCTCACTCACGCCGCGCCCGCCCGGCGCGCATAGTGGCGCGCCACGTACTGCTCGACGATCTCCTGGAATTCCTCGGCGATGCGCTCGCCCTTCAGCGTGACGGTCTTCTCGCCGTCCTCGTATACCGGTGCCACCGGGCGCTCGCCGGTGCCCGGCAGGCTGATGCCGACGTTGGCGTGCTTGCTCTCGCCCGGTCCGTTCACGACGCATCCCATGACCGCGACGGTCATGTCCTCGACGCCCGAGTACTCACGTCGCCACTGCGGCATGCGCGTGCGGATGTGCGACTGGATGCGCGCGGCGAGCTCCTGGAAGAAGGTGCTCGTGGTGCGGCCGCAACCGGGGCAGGCGACTACCAGCGGCGTGAAGGCGCGCAGCCCCATGGTCTGCAGGATCTCCTGCGCGACGATCACCTCCTGGGTGCGATCGCCGTTGGGCTCGGGGGTGAGCGAGACGCGGATGGTGTCGCCGATGCCCTCCTGCAGCAGCACCGCCATGCCCGCCGTCGAAGCAACGATGCCCTTCGAGCCCATGCCCGCCTCGGTGAGGCCGAGATGCAGCGGGTAGTCGCAGCGGCCCGCGAGGTCACGGTAGATCGCAATCAGATCCTGCACGCCGCTCACCTTGGCGGAGAGAACGATGCGATCGTGTGGCAGCCCGAGCTCTTCGGCGCGCCGCGCGCTGCCCAGCGCCGAGAGCACCACCGCGCTGCGCATGACCTGTTGCGCATCGAGCGGCTCCGCGCGCGCGGAGTTCTCGTCCATGAGACGCGTCAGCAGATCCGAATCGAGACTTCCCCAGTTGACGCCGATGCGCACCGGCTTCTCGTAGCGGCACGCAATCTCGATCATCTCGGCGAACTGCGGGTCGCGCTTGCTGCCGCGACCGACGTTGCCGGGATTGATGCGGTACTTGGCGAGCGCCGCAGCGCACTCGGGATGCTCACGCAGCAGCTTGTGGCCGTTGAAATGGAAGTCACCGATGAGTGGCACGCGCACCCCGGCGCGATCGAGGCGCTCGCGGACCGGTGCGACCGCGGCCGCCGCCTCGGCGGTGTTCACCGTGATGCGCACGAGCTCGGAGCCGGCGCGCGCCAGCGCCTGCACCTGGGCGGCCGTCGCTTCGACGTCCGCGGTGTCGGTATTGGTCATCGACTGGACCACGATGGGAGCGCCGCCGCCGACGCGCACATGCGCAATGGAGACTGGGACAGTGGAACGACGGGTTTGTGTCATGCAGGTGACGTAACGTGAGAGTGCTGCGGATTCTACCGTCGTCGCGCTTGGCCGGCACCGACGGAAGGCTGCTATCATGCCACCCGCCCGAATCGGTCTGTCCGGAGAGAGTCCGGCACCAGCCGGAACGCCGAAGGCGCAAATTCCGCCCGGAAACGCTCAGGCACACGAACGGCAGACGGCGGCACGCTGGTGCCGCGGGGCTTCTGGAGAGCGGTGGATCGGTCAGCCAATCCACCCACCGAAGGGGAGCGGCGCCCCGGCGCCTGATCTCTCAGGTCACAGGACAGAAGGGCGGCAGGCGTCGCCGGGCCGTAACGTGCCCCAAGGCGTGCTTGCCGCTCTTTGTTTATTGGCTGGGAGACGCCACCGTGGCGCGACAGACCCCACTCTACAGACTGCACCAGGAGCTCGGCGCCCGCATGGTCGATTTCGGCGGCTGGGACATGCCGGTGCAGTACAGCTCGCAGATCGGCGAGCATCACGCCGTACGACGCGCCGCCGGCGTGTTCGACGTATCGCACATGGGAGTCCTCGACCTGCGGGGAGCGCGCATACGTCAATTCCTGGCGCGGCTGCTCGCCAACGACGTCGCGAAGCTCAAAGCGCCCGGCAAGGCTCTCTACAGCTGCATGCTGAACGAGCAGGGCGGGGTGCTCGATGACCTGATCGTCTACTTCCTCAACGATTACTGGTACCGCATGGTGGTGAATGCCGGTACGCGTGCGAAGGACCTTGCCTGGATCCGTGAGCAGGCGCGGCCATTTCAGGTGGAGGTGACCGAGCGCACGGATCTCGCGATGCTCGCTGTCCAGGGCCCGGAGGCGCGCGCCAAGGCCGCGCAGCTGCTGCCGTCGGCCGAGAGTGAGGCGGCGCTGGCGCTCGATACGTTCGTCGGCCGCGAGCTCGGGCGCTGGTTCGTGGCGCGCACCGGCTACACGGGCGAGGATGGCTTCGAGATCATGATGCCGGCGGCCGACGCGGTGTCGGCGTGGCGTGGTCTCAATTCACTCGGGGTGGCCTCCTGTGGGCTCGGGGCACGCGACACGCTGCGGCTCGAAGCCGGCATGAATCTCTACGGCAATGACATGGACGAGCGCACTCATCCTTTCGAGTCGGGCCTCGGCTGGACAGTCGCGCTGGCGCCCCAGGAGCGCGACTTCGTCGGTCGCGCGGCGCTCGAGCCCATCGCGCGAGATGGCTCGCCGCGCAAGCTCGTTGGCCTCGTGCTCGAAGAGCGCGGCGTGCTGCGTGCCCACCAGAAGGTGGTGGCGGCGCCGGCCGGCGAGGGCGAGATCACCAGTGGCACCTACTCCCCGACGCTCGAGCGCTCGATCGCGCTCGCGCGCGTGCCCGCGATTACGGCCGGCAAGGTGCAGGTGGAGATCCGCGGCAAGCTCCTCCCCGCACGCGTCGTGAAGCCACCATTCGTGCGCGCGGGCCGATCTCTGATCTGATTACGAAGGACATTCCATGAGCAACCTTCCCGCCGACCTGAAGTACACCAAGTCCCACGAGTGGGTGCGCACGCTTGCCGACGGCACGGTCGAAATCGGTATCACCGATCATGCCCAGCACGCGCTCGGTGATCTGGTGTTCGTCGAAGTACCCGATGCGGGGCGCGTGGTGAAAGCGGACGAGCCGTGTGCGGTGGTCGAATCGGTCAAGGCAGCCTCCGACGTATACGCGCCGATTGCTGGAGAGATCACGGCCGGTAACCCCAAGCTCGCGGCGGAGCCCGAAGTAGTGAACGCCGATCCCTACGGCGAAGGCTGGCTGATGCGCTTGAAGCCCGCGCCCGGAGCGCTCGCGGCGGCGGCGCTGCTGTCGGCGGCCCAGTACCAGCAGGTGCTCGACTCGGAGGGCGACTGATGGCCTTCATTCCGCACACCGAGGCCGATGTGGCGGCGATGCTCGCCGCGCTCGGAGTGGCGCGCATCGAGGATCTGTTCGATGAGATCCCTCCCGAGCTGCGCCTGAAATCTCTCGCCGGGGTGCCGGAGGCACTCAACGAGATGGAGATTGGGCGACTCATGAGCGAGCGTGCGCGGGCCGATGGCATCGCGCTCAGCTTCCTCGGCGCCGGCGCCTATGAGCACCACATTCCCGCGGCAGTGTGGGCCATCACCACGCGCGGCGAGTTCTACAGCGCCTACACGCCGTACCAGGCGGAGGCCAGCCAGGGGACGCTGCAGCTGATCTACGAGTTCCAGACCATGATGGCGCGCCTCACCGGCATGGAGGTGGCGAACGCCTCGATGTACGACGGTGCCTCCGCCACCGCAGAGGCGGCGCTCATGGCGGTGCGCTCCAATCGCAAGTCGAAATCCGCGCGCATCCTCGTGCCGCTGACGCTGCATCCGCACTATCGCCGTGTAGCGGTGGCGACCGCGGCCAACCAGGGCCTGAGGTTCGAGGAGCTGCCCTACAGCACGCAGGAAGGTGTGATCAGCGCCGCAGCGTTGGCGCCGTACGAGGCCGAGGACATCACTGCGCTCATCATTCCCCAGCCCAATTTCTTCGGCCGCCTGGAAGATGTGGACGCGCTCACCGACTGGGCGCACGCGCGCGGCATCCTGGTGATTGCCGTAGTCAATCCGACGGCGCTCGCGCTCCTCAAGCCCCCGGGTGAATGGGGGGCGCGCGGCGCGGACATCGCCGTCGGCGAGGGTCAGCCACTCGGTGTGCCCCTCTCCTCCGGCGGCCCGTACTTCGGCTTCATGACTACGCGGATGGAATACGTGCGCCAGATGCCCGGTCGCATCGTCGGACGTACGCTCGATGCCGCCGGGAAGCAAGGCTTCACGCTCACGCTGCAGGCGCGCGAGCAGCACATCCGCCGCGCCAAGGCGACCTCCAACATCTGCACCAACCAGGGTCTGCTGATGACGGCGGCGACCATCTACCTGTCGCTGCTCGGCCCGCAGGGTCTCATGCGCACCGCGGCGGCTGCGCACGCGCGCACGCGCGAGCTCACTGCGGCACTGACGCGCGTGCCGGCCGTGCGCCTCGCCTTCGCGGGTCCGTGTTTTCACGAGGCGGTGCTGCAGCTCGACCGTCCGGTCGTGCCGGTCCTCAAGGCGCTCGCGAGCCGCGGAATCCTGGGCGGGCTCGACCTCAGCACCTATTACCCCGAGCTCGGCAACGCGCTGCTCGTGTGCGCTACCGAGACCAAGACCAGCGCCGACATCGATCGCTATCGCAGCGTGCTCAATGAGACGCTGCAGGGCGTGCGCGCCGCCTGAGGCGTCAAATGATCATAGAGTGACGGGGTTTGAGCCATGCCGGTGCCTGAGAAGGTGATCTTCGAGTACTCGCGCCCGGGACGCGGGGCGATCGACCAGTGGCCGCACGAGACCGCGCCCGCAGCGCTCGCCGATCTGCCCGCGAAGCTGCGCCGTACCCATCCACCCGAGTTGCCGGAGGTGGGCGAGCTCGAGGCGGTGCGGCATTTCACGCGCCTGTCGCAGCTCAACTTCTCCATCGACACGCACTTCTACCCGCTCGGCTCGTGCACGATGAAGTACAACCCCAAAGCGTGTAACCAGTACGCCATGCTGCCGGAGTTCCTCGCGCGCCATCCGCTCGCGCCCGAGTCGCACGGCCAGGGGGTCCTCGCCTGCCTGTACGAGCTGCAGGAAATGCTGAAAGCGGTGTCCGGCATGGAGGGCGTGGCGCTCTCGCCGATGGCCGGTGCCCACGGGGAATTCGCCGGTGTCGCCATGATCCGCGCCTATCACCGTGCCCGCGGCGATCTGAAGCGCAACGAGATCATCGTGCCGGAAGCGGCGCACGGCACCAACCCCGCAACCGCCACCATGTGCGGGTGTGTGGTGCGTGAGATTGCGGTTACCAGCTCCGGCGACGTC
>Ga0306926_10009096_pt1 | contig 10908 bp, 12 predicted proteins | sample flu12Cox44000178_FD_203759 | JGI IMG/M metagenome (GOLD analysis project Ga0306926, IMG submission 203759) | Lab enrichment of tropical soil microbial communities from Luquillo Experimental Forest, Puerto Rico - flux8day.12C.oxic.44.000.178 (v2)... | ecosystem: Environmental > Terrestrial >...
CCGGAGGAAATGCAGGTAGTGATCCACATGAACTTCTTCATCTGGTCGGCTCGCGCCGACACCGGCACGCATTGCGCCGACGAGAAGAAGCCCATCAGCATGTCGACCTTTTCCTGCTCAAGCAGGCGCACCGCCTCGTTGATGGCAATATCGGGCTTGCTTTGCGCGTCGGCATAGACCGCCTCGACCTTGTAACCCTCGACACCGGTCTTGGCGTAATGGTCGAGCATGATCTTGACGCCGGTATATTGCAGTTCGGAACCGCCGCCGGCGAGCGGACCGGTCAGATCGAAAATCACCCCGATCCTGATTTTCTTCTCCTGGGCGCCGGCGGGAACCGCCATGCCCAGCGCCATCATCACAGCCAACAGCCCACCGAACAGGTGGGCAGCCCTGCGCACCGACATAAAACCCTCCCGGAATGATTGCGTCGTTTGGTTCTTGTTTGCTTGGCGCCTATCACATTGATAGCGCCGAGAGATGTCAAGCGCGTTGGACGCCTGTCGGGGTAACCGGCGAGCGCGTAGGTAGCCTGTTCGATCACCTCGTCGGGGCGACCGGGCAACGGCACAGGCACCGTGACGCCTGGCGCATTTGCGGCCTCCGGACAGGCGCTTTTCCGGCTACGCTTTCAAGAAGGCCAGCAGGTCGCTGTTGATGGTTTCGGCTTCGGTGGTCGGCATGCCGTGCGGAAAGCCCTTGTAGGTTTTCAAGGTCCCGTTCTTCAGAAGCTTCGCCGACAGCGGCGCGGAGTCGGCGTAAGGCACGATCTGGTCGTCGTCGCCGTGCATCACCAAAAACGGCACATTGATCTTCTTCAGATCCTCGGTGAAGTCGGTCTGGGAGAACGCGACGATACCGTCGTAATGCGCTTTCGCGCCACCCATCATGCCCTGCCGCCACCAATTCGTGATCACAGCCTGGGATGGTTTCCGGTCGGGCCGGTTGAAACCGTAGAAGGGCCCTGAAGCGAGGTCGAAGTAGAACTGCGAGCGGTTGGCAGCGAGCTGGCGCTGCAAATCATCGAACACAGATTTCGGCAATCCGCCCGGATTGGTTGGCGTCCGTACCATCAAGGGGGGCACGGCGGAAAGGATCGCAGCCTTGGCGACACGCCCTTCGCCGTGGCGAGCGATGTAATGCACGACCTCGCCGCCCCCGGTGGAATGACCGACATGCACGGCGTTCTTCAGGTCGAGATGCGCGGTGAGCGCGGCGAGGTCATCGGCATAGTGGTCCATGTCGTGGCCAGTCGCATTCTGGCTCGAGCGGCCGTGGCCCCGGCGATCGTGGGCGATAACGCGGAACCCGCGATTGAGAAAGAACAGCATCTGGGTATCCCAATCGTCTGACGACAGTGGCCAGCCATGGCTGAAGACGATGGGCTGTCCAGAACCCCAGTCCTTGTAAAAGATCTCGGTGCCGTCCCTGGTGGTGATCGTAGCCATTTTGAGTCCTCCCTTGTCGGGTGAGCCAGTCAGACGCCCTGATAGACCAGGCGCGTGAAAAATGCGGGTGTTATGACGAATTGACCCCACCTGGCATCGAATGCCGCAGTCGGCTTGGCGGCGATCGTCTCGTCGAGCGAGCGGCCCTGCCGCTTGAGCTTCGCGACATTGTCGCGGATCGCGACAAGCATGTCGCGATAGGCCGAGAGCTCCGCCTTGTTGCTGACCGGATTGCCGTGGCCGGGGATGACGATCGTTTTGTCCGTCACCACGGCAACGTTTGCATCGGCCGCCTTGATCATCCCGTCGATGTTTCCGCCGGTTGAGTAGTCGATGAACGGATAGACGCCGTTCCAATAGGTATCGCCGCAATGGAAAACATCCGCTTCCGGGATCGCGACCGAGAGATCGCTGTCCGTGTGCGCGGGACCGTAATATTTGAGATGAAACGTGGATCCATTCAGCTTCAGAGTTTTCTCTGAGGAGATGGTTTCAGTCGGAATGGCCGGCAGCGGAGACGATGGGAAGTTGAAATCCCAGTCTTCGACTCTCTGCGCGACGAGAAGATGCTTGTGGGTGTTCTCATGAGCGATAATCGCTGCCCCTTCCTGATTCAGCCACTGATTGCCATCGGTATGATCGAAGTGCCAGTGTGTATTGATCAGGTGCTTGATCGGATCGCGGCCAAGGCTGTTGGCGGCTTCAAGAATTCGCGGCCGGGATGCGGTGATCCCGGCATCGATGAATACCTTGCCCTCGGCACCCGTGATGACAGCGATATTACCGCCAGAACCCTCGAGAATGCTGACATTGCCACGCAGCTTGTGGACCTTGATGGGCGCCTTGGCGGCGTCGTCACGAATCAGATCCACGATGTTGCGGGCTTCGGCATAGGCTTGCTGCGGGCTGAGCCAACCGCCGGTGGCTGAAAAAGCCACGCCCGTCACGCAACAGAGACAAAATTGACGACGTGAAAAGAACCGATGTTGTGATGGGTCCATGGTAGCGCCCTCACGACAAGATGCGCGATAAGTGCCAAGGCCAGATACACGCCGGTATCGCTTTATGCTGGACGTTCCAACCCTACCAAATCGCAGACTTATTGTCGAACTGGATTGGGCCTGATGCCTGCGTTGAGTCAGAAGGCGACATTGCCGTGCCTTGGCAAATTTCCGCTTTACCGCGGAAAGCGGATCGACTGTCTATGACCTAGTTCGAAAGCTGTGCTTCGAGAAAGGCCGTGACAAAACGCGGCATCGCCGCGGTAAAATCAGCGCGGCGGCGCACCAGGTGGACCGCGGCAAGCTCGGGATGGTGCTGGCGGGCGAGATTGGCCGCGATCCGCGCGCGCAGCTCATCGCCGCTCATACCGACGTTCAAGAGGCGGATCATCGCAACCGCCGCTCCCGCTACCACGCAATCCCAATGTGGCTCTGCGGTATAGTCGTTCTCGGCAAGACCGGTCTCTTCGAAAATTTCGCGGACGACGCTGCCACCGACATCGACCGCGCCGTCCCTGACATCGTCGGGATCGGGGGTGCCGGAGGGAAAATAAATGCGCCCCGCATTGGCGGTGTGCTGCGCCATTTCGCCGAGCACGAAGGCGCCGTCTGAGGCGCGCAGGGCGCCCATGCCGAAGCCGTTAAAGACGCTGTGGTCCGGAAATCCCCAGTCGCGCCACGCCAAAAAGCTTGCGAAGTCGGTCTCGAAATATTCGGCACAGAAGCGTCGATCGGCAAAAACGGGACGGTGCCCGATCAGGACGCGGCCGTTCCAGAGCTTTGGCCGTTCGCGCTGCCGCTCGGCAAAATGCGCTTCGATTTCGCCGCGTCGTTCCTCCGCGAAAGGCCAGGCAAAAGGCCGCACCGGAAGATCGAGCGCCGCGACGCGGTGGATGACGGGAGAGATCATGCCGCAATCGGCAAAAAGACCATCGTTCTACTTCGCATTCGTGCCCGTCGTCTTTTTGGCGGCATCGACGAACTTGTTGGTCCAGGTCTTGCTGACATCGATATTGGCCTTGGCGACCTCGGGCGAGCCCTCGCTGAACACCGCGAGCACGGCATCCGCCCCCTTGGGATCCATCTTGCCGGTCTGCGAATACATCGGGATCGTGTTCTTCAGCGCGGCGAGATAAAGCTCCCGGTTCTTGCCGACCATTTCCGGTGGCATCTTCTCCATGATGTCCTCGGCCGAATGGGTGTGGATCCAGTTGAGCGTGTTCAGGATCGCGTTCGCGAGCCCCTGGGCTTCCCTCTCGTGCGAGGCGACCCACGCCGCGGTCGAATAGAGCGCGCCGCCCGGATATTCGCCGCCGAACACCGCCAGCGTGTCCTTTTCGGTGCGCGTATCGGAGAGGATGCGCAGGTCCGGGTGGCTGCCTTGCAGCACCGTGACCGAGGGATCGAGCATCACGGCCGCATCGATCTGGCCCTGCTCCATCGCCGCCACTGCGGTTGCACCGAGGCCAACGCCGATCACGGCGACGCTTGCGGGATCGATGCCGTTCTTCTTCAGGAGAAATTTGAGAAAGAAATCGGTCGAGGAGCCGGGCGCACTGACGCCGACCTTCTTGCCGGCCAGATCCTTGATTGATTTGATCTCGGCGGTGTGAGCGGGCGAGACCACGAGCACTTCACCCGGATAGCGGTCGTAAACGACAAAGGATTGCAGCTCCTGCTTCCTGGCGGCGAGATTGACGCAGTGATCGAAATAGCCGGACACCACGTCCGCGCTGCCGCCGAGCACCGCCTTGAGCGCGTCGGAACCACCCTTGAGGTCGACGAGATCGACCTTCAGCCCCGCCTTTTCGTATTCGCCGAGCTGGTTGGCGAGCACTGTCGGCAGATAACACAGGCAGGCGCCGCCGCCGACGGCGATCGTCACCTTGGTCTGTGCGGAAGCGGGTGCGGAAATCAGGAGCAACGCGAGAAGTGTTCCGGCGAGTTTTTCCAGCATCCTCATGATTTCCTCCGTAAGAATGGCTCTTTTGCAGGAAGATAGAACACGATCCGACACAAGAGAAGGTGGGCATAGGTATAAGGCCGTGTTTGCCTGCGACAAACGCGAAGCGTTTGCGCAAGGCAGCGCGAGCGACGAGGCAATCCACTTCCTTTTCGCTGGATTGCTTCGCTTACGCTCGCAATGACGAATCCTACCCCCTCGCCTCGCCTGCGTTCGGTCGCCAGACCAGCAAGCGCCGCTCGACCAGGGTGACGGCGAAGTCGATGAGGATGACAAAGGCCGACAACACGAACATGCCGGCGAAGACGCCGGCAACGTCGAACACGCCTTCCGCCTGCTGGATCAGGTAGCCGAGACCCGCAGCCGAACCCAAATATTCGCCGACGACGGCGCCGACCACTGCAAAACCAACCGACGTATGCAGGGAAGAGAACATCCATGACAGCGCCGAGGGCCAGTAGACATGGCGCATCAACTGCCGCTCGTTCATGCCGAGCATTCTGGCATTGTCGCGTACCGTTGCCGACACCTCCTTGACGCCCTGATAGACATTGAAGAAGACGATGAAGAACACGAGCGTGAAGCCGAGCGCGACTTTCGACCAAATGCCAAGCCCGAGCCACAACGCGAAGATCGGCGCCAGAACCACCCGTGGCAAGGCGTTGGCCATTTTCACGTAAGGATCGAACACCGCAGCGACGAGCGGCTGGCGCGCGAACCAGAACCCGACCGCCGCACCCCCGAGCGAGCCGGTCACGAAAGCCAGAATCGATTCCCACAGCGTGATCGCAAGATGCTTCCAGATCACGCCGCTCTTGAACCAATCGACGATCTGGCCTCCGACATCGACGGGGGTCGAGAAAAAGAACGGCGGCAACAACGTGCGGCCGAAGATCTGCACCGTGGCGAAAAACTGCCAAAGCACGAGACCAACGATTGCGACCAGCACCTGCAGGCAGAGAAGCGTCAGGCGGGACATGGGGGGATCCCAGACAAAACCCAGTCAGACCAGCTTGAATCGCAGCCGCGACCAAAGTGCGCTCCCTCTCCCCGCTTGCGGGGAGAGGGTTGGGGTGAGGGGGAATTTCCGTCAAGCGAGCAGCCGGGAAGCTCCCCCTCACCCGGATCGCATTCTTCGATGCGACATAGCCGAAGCTTTGCTTCGGCGTCATCTCTGAGAACGGCCGCCAAAGGCGGCCTATGCCTCTCCCCGCAAGCGGGGAGAGGCGAAACAAGCCGCACGTGCGTGTGGAAGACGTGAGTATTCACTTCACGGCTTCGAGAACGTGCCGATCAGGCCGGTCGCCTGTTTGACATGGCCATCGAGCGCCTTGATCAGTTCCTCGCGCGTCAGACCGGGCGCGAGCGCGGTCGGCTCGAAATCGGTCGCCATCAGCGTGAAGGTGTAGTGGTGCTGCGGTCCGGGCGGCGTGCACGGCCCGAAATAGTTCGGCAGCTTCATCAGGCTCGATCCGCCGACATATTTGTCGCCCGGCTTCGACACTTCGCCCTCGGCAAAGCCGGTGACGGAGGCCGGAATGCCGTAAGCCACCCAATGGCTGACGCCGCCGGGCGGACGCCCTTCCGGATCGAACATCAGGATAGCGAAGCTCTTGGTGCCTTCCGGCGGGTTCGACCAGGACAGTGCGGGCGAGACGTTCTCGCCAACGCAATTCGGATTGGATTTATTGTTGCCGGCATTTTTTGGCGCCAGCCGTTCGCCGTCCTTGAAGCTCGGCGAGGACAGCGTGAACACGCCTTGCGCGCTGGCCGCCTGGGAGGCGAACAGGGCTGCAAGGGCGACCGACCCGGCCAGAAGTGAACCACGTAGAAACATGAGACTTTCCTCTTTGTTTTGCCTTTGACTGCAAGCCCTCTGATTGTTCTTCTTCGAGGGTCGCTTTGGGCGGGCGGAGTGTAGCCACCGACGCCGCGAGATCAAGTGAAGCTGTGCCCCCGCGGCCCCTCATGGTGAGGAGGCGCGAAGCGCCGTCTCGAACCATGAAGGCCCCAAGCCATCTCTCAAGACGGCCGCTTTCAGCGGCCTCCTCAAGATGAGGTCGGAGCAAGACCATTTGCGTCAACTCGTCGTCCCTGCGAACGCAGGGACCCCCGCGTGAGCGTAGCTCGTCGCCAGCCCTGTCCTGTCGTTGCGCAACGTGGCAAACCCCTTCTCTTTCAACAACCGCCTGTGGTTATGGGTCCCCACGTGCGCGGGAACGACCAGCACCCCGGTATCCTGTGGCCAAGTCATCCGCTTCCGGTCGAAGCTTCCGACGATTGCGCATAACCTTTGAGCACCTCGTCCTTCAGGACACTCCATATCTCGCGGTGAAGCGCGTGAAATTCTTTTGCCAGACGCACTTCCATGATGTCGCGCGGGCGCGGCAGCTCGACGCGCCAGTCGCCGATGATGCGCGCCGACGGTCCCGCCGACATGATCACCACGCGATCGGCGAGCGCGATCGCCTCTTCGAGATCGTGGGTGACGAACAACACCGCCTTGCGGTCGGCATTCCACAATTCGAGCAGAAGATTGCCCATGATCTGGCGGGTCTGGGCATCGAGCGGTCCGAACGGCTCGTCCATCAGGAGGATTTTTGGGTCGCGGATCAGGACCTGCGCAAGGCCGACGCGCTTGCGCTGGCCACCCGAGAGCATGTGCGGATAGCGGTTGCCGAAGGCTCCAAGGCCGACGGAGGCGAGCCAGGCTTGCGAGCGTTCCAGCGCCTCTCTCCGCGGCGTGCCGTCGATCTCGAGCCCGATGGCGACATTGTCGATCGCAGTTTTCCAGGGAAACAGCGCGTCAGTCTGGAACAGATAGCCGGCCTGGCGGTTCAGCCCGGCGAGCGGAAGCCCGAAAATCCGCACGCCGCCCGACAGCGGCCGCAACAGACCGGCAGCGACATTGAGCAGGGTCGATTTCCCGCATCCGGTCGGCCCGACGATGGCGACGAACTCGCCCTGCTCGACCGCAAGGCGCGCCTCCCTGACCGCTGTATAGACGCGGTCATCGATGAGGCGAAACGCCACCGTGGCGTCTTCCAACGCGACCGCTGTGGGCCCTGATTTTTCCACCCGCATTTCCCAAAAGATTCGGCAGGATGGCTTAGCGAATGCGAGGGACAAGTTCAACGCGCTGCGCCGACGTGCTAGTGGAGGCTTGACTCTTTTTCGCCTCCCCTGGAGGGGGAGGATAAAGAAAGCAAAGCGGTCGAACAGAATGCAGAACGTGCCCGAAATCGCCTTCACCCATGTCGGCAAGAGCTTTGACGGCGGCCGCGGCTCGGAACGTGTGCTGGCCGTGGACGACGTCTCGCTCGAGGTCGGCAAGGGCGAATTCATGTGTATCGTCGGCGGCTCCGGCTCGGGCAAGACCACCCTGCTCCGGCTGGCGAACCGGCTGATCGATGCCGATGCCGGCGAGATCAGAATCGAAGGCGAGGACGTGCGCGAGGCCGACCCGGTCTCCTTGCGCCGCCGCATCGGTTACGTGTTTCAGAGCGGCGGGCTTTTTCCGCATATGAGTGTCGCTGCGAATATCGGGATCACGCCAAAGCTCCTGAATTTGCCGGCGGCCGAAATCGCTTCGCGCGTCGAGGAGTTGCTCGATCTGGTGCGGCTCGACCGTTCGCAACACGGCCATCGCTTTCCGCATGAATTGTCGGGCGGCCAGCGCCAGCGCGTCGGCGTGGCGCGCGCGCTCGCGGCGCGCCCGAAGATCGTGCTGATGGACGAGCCGTTCGGCGCGCTCGACCCCCTCACCCGCGATGCGCTCGGCGACGACTATCGCGCGCTGCACAGGAAGCTTGAACTGACCACGGTCATGATCACCCACGACATGACCGAAGCCATTCTGCTCGCCGACCGTATCGCGGTGATGCGCGCCGGGCGGCTCTTGGCGCAAGGCACGGCGGCGGAGCTTTCGCAAAGCAGGGATAGTTATGTGATCGAGCTGTTGCGCACGCCGCGGCGGCAGACGGAGCGGCTCAGAATGCTGCTGCCGCAGGATGGCGCGGCATGAATGCTTTTTCGGATCCGCGCTGGAGCGAGGCCTTGGCGCATCTGCCGGACTATCTCGGCAGTCACGTGCGGGTCAGCGTGGCGGCGCTGGCGCTTGGCCTTGCCGTGAGCCTGCCGCTCGCGATCGCCGCGCGCAACCGACCGCTGATGCGCAGTGCGCTTCTTGGGCTTGCGAGCATTGTGCAGACGGTGCCGGGGCTCGCGCTGCTGGCGCTGTTCTATCCGCTGCTGCTGGCGCTGGCATCGGTGTCGCTCAAGTGGTTCGGCTTTGGTTTTTCCGCGTTCGGATTTCTGCCCGCGGTGCTGGCGCTGGCGCTTTATTCGATGCTGCCGGTACTGCGGAACACGATCACGGGGCTGAACGGTGTCGAGCCCTCGATCCTCGAGGCCGCCCAGGGCGTCGGGATGACCACACTGCAGTCGCTGGTCTCGGTGGAATTGCCGCTGGCGCTGCCGGTGATGATGGCGGGCATCCGCACCGCCGCGGTCTGGGTAATCGGCACCGCGACGCTGTCGACGCCAATCGGCCAGACCAGTCTGGGCAATTACATCTTTGCCGGCCTGCAGACGCAGAACTGGGTGTTCGTGCTGTTCGGCTGCGTTGCCGCCGCGCTGCTCGCGCTTGCGGTGGACCAGTTGCTGGCCCTGATCGAGATCGGGATTCGCGCCCGCAGCCGGTTGCGCGGGTCCCTCGGCGGCCTCGGCATCGCGGCGCTGGTTGCGGCAACGCTGGTGCCGTCGGTGGCGAGCACCTCGGCCTATGTCGTCGGCGCCAAGACCTTTGCCGAACAATACGTGCTCTCGGCTCTGATCGCGCAGCGGCTGCGTGCAGCCGGACTTTCGGCCACCACGCGCGAAGGGCTCGGCTCCAACGTGATCTATCAGGCGCTCGTGAACGGCGACATCGACGTCTATGTCGACTATTCCGGCACGCTGTGGGTCAACCAGTTTCACGTCAGCGAAATCAAGCCGCGCGCCGAATTGCTTGCCGAGCTGAAGACGTTGCTGGCGCACCAAGGCGTGACGCTGCTGGGCGAGCTCGGCTTCGAGAACGCCTATGCGCTCGTCATGCCGAAGAAGCGGGCTGAGGCGCTTCATATCCGCACCATCGCCGATCTTGCGGCGCACGCGCCAACGATGTCGATCGCCGCCGACTACGAATTCTTCTCGCGGCCGGAATGGGAAAGCTTGCGGCAGGCCTATGGGCTGAAGTTTCGCGCCCAGCGGCAGATGCAGCCCGACTTCATGTACGCCGCGGCCGCTTCCGGCGAAGTCGACGTGATCGCGGGCTATACCAGCGACGGGCTGATCGCGAAATACGATCTCGTGGCACTCGGCGACCCCAGGCAGGCGATCCCACCCTACGACGCGATCGTGCTGCTTGCGCCCAAACGCGCGACAGATCAGGCGCTACGGTCGGCACTGCAACCCCTGCTCGGGCATATCGATATCGCTGACATGCGCGAGGCCAATTTGCGCGCCGCCGGCGGCAACGATGCGTCATCTCCGGATGCGGTGGCGCGCTGGCTGTGGGACAAGATCGCAAAGCCGTGAAGCAGGATTTCGCTTCGGCAGGCGGCCAACCTGGGGCCTGCGCGTCGGGATGACGAGTTCCGTGACGGGCTGCAGCAAAGTTTACCCCGCAAAATATCGAGAATTCCGGCGATCGGTGCGAGATGGCGGGCGCTCAAGCCGTGTCAGACGAGACGATGCGTGATGCCTTTCATTTGGGCATTCTTCCGATCGACGAGCATTGAACCTTTTCGGCAGTGCAGCGTACATAAAAACAAGCCGAGATGGACGAGGCGGACATGGCGGAAGAGTCAAAGCTCAGGAAATGGGCGGCCGAGGCCGCTCACCAGGCCAGGACCGAAAAGGACGCCAACGAAGCGCGCCGCTTGTGGAACTTCGCGCAATATTGGACCCGCCTCGCCGACGAGGAAGATTTTCGACGGGACGACCAGGCAGCGTGATCGCCTCAAAGCCGCTGGCGTGACGTTGTCGACCATCACGCCATCGGGCGCGCCCGATGGGCGAGTTTGGTTTTTTCAGAAACATGCGAAGGCCAATTGAACACCGCATCCGGCGACGGCGTGTCGTCTTCCGGATGCGGCGCTCGTTCGGCCAAGGTGATCTAAACTCAATACGGAGCGAAGCCGTAAGCGTGATAGCGGATGCGTGGGGGGACGCAGTTGAAGTCGTTGCGGTCATCCCATCCGCCGCGCGCCCGCCAGCCGCTCCAGGCTATGTAGTCCTCTTCCTTGGTGTACGGGTTTCCCGGCTCCCTGCCGGGGCACCAGTCGCCTGCGGTATACGGGTTGACGGCCGGAGCGACCCTGTGTTGCGCGGTGGCCGGGCTTGACAGCGTGTACGTCACAACGATGACGGCGGCGCCAAGAAGCGCGAGTTTCGTCATGCCATTCTCCTTTCGATCAAGGTGAAAAGCCAAAGCGCGGACGCGACTCGTAAAATC
>Ga0306926_10009103_pt1 | contig 10904 bp, 7 predicted proteins | sample flu12Cox44000178_FD_203759 | JGI IMG/M metagenome (GOLD analysis project Ga0306926, IMG submission 203759) | Lab enrichment of tropical soil microbial communities from Luquillo Experimental Forest, Puerto Rico - flux8day.12C.oxic.44.000.178 (v2)... | ecosystem: Environmental > Terrestrial > Soil...
GACCATACCTCTGGGCCAGGCACCTAGAGGCCGCGGGCGGTAACGTCCACCACGTCCAGGCTGTCTCATCCCGTGCCGCCCAGTCTCCCCCGTCGCGCTACCGGGCCGCACGGAGGGCTGTTCCTGCTACACGTCTTACTACAGTTCCCGATACGCAAAAGGCCCTCTCCCTGCCGGGAAAGGGCCCTGACCTGCGCGAACTAGTAGCAGGGGCAGGACTTGAACGTGCGACCTCTGGGTCATGAGCAAGCCGACCGCCGTCCCAGGCCGTCCCAGCCTGTCGCTCACACCCACGCTGGCCTCAGCCGACGACGCCGTATCGTCTCGACCCGTCTCACCATGTCTAGCTCGTTACGAGGAGTCTTGGTCACCATCACGGTCACGAGAGCCCGGCTGCGCCGCTCGGCGAAGGCGTCCACCACCACCGTCATCGTGGTGCGCACGCAACCCAGAAGGCGATGCTCTGACGAGGTCTCACGCATGGTCGACGAACAAGTCGACCTCCGGCAGCGTGCCGGGCTGATAGGAGTACCGGTCGAAGTCGGTCACGCCCTCGGCTACCAGCACGTCCTCGCACAGGAACGCGTTCCCGGTGCACTCCCGGCTTGGCCTGGTGATCACCGCGTACGCCGCGTCGGCGTACAGCTCGGGCTTGCGGGCCCGGGCCATCGCCTCGTCGCCGCCGAGCAGGTTCTGCACCGCGGCGGTGGCGATCAGTGTCCGCGGCCACAGCGCGTTGGAGGCGATGCCGTCCGCGGCGAACTCGGCGGCGAACCCGAGCGCGCACAAGGTCATCCCGTACTTGGCGATCGTGTAGCCGATGTGCGGGCCGAGCCAGCGCGGCTCGAGGCTGACCGGCGGGGACAGGGTCAGGATGTGCGGGTTCGCCGAGCGCTTCAGGTGCGGGATGCAGGCCCGGCTGACCACGAACGTGCCGCGTGTGTTGATCGACTGCATCAGGTCGTAGCGCTTCATCTCCAGCGCCTCGGTGCCGGACAGGTTGATCGCCGAGGCGTTGTTGACGCACACGTCGATCCCGCCGAACCGCTCGACTGCCTGCGCGACGGCCCGTTCGACCTGGGCCTCGTCGCGGATGTCGCCGACCACCGGCAGGGCGTGCCCGCCCGCCGCCTCGATCTGCCCGGCCGCCGTGTACACCGTCCCTTCCAGCTTGGGGTGCGGCTCGGCCGTCTTGGCGATCAGCGCGACGTTGGCACCGTCCCGCGCCGCCCGGAGCGCGATCGCCAGGCCGATGCCGCGGCTGCCTCCGGAGATGAACAAGGTCTTGCCCGCAAGCGTCATCGATGCCTTCCTTTCCCGGCGATGGTCCGCATACCGACGCTCATCACCGGCTGGGCCCGCAGCAACTCACTCCATTCAGGATAAGTTTGGCCTTCATATTCCCGAACGGACCGGCGTGCTGTCCCCTCGGTCAGCCGTTCCGTGGCCCCGGGGTCGTCCGACCGTCAGCCGGTATCGGCCACCCCTTGATGGCCAGGATCTCGTTGCACCCGCCCTCGATCATGGACAGCCGGGCGTCCGGAATATCTTCTCGATGGGCCGGTCACGGCGGATGCCGGCGCCGCGGGATAGCTGCAGGGCGTCGCTGGCGACCTCGAACGCCGCCTGGGTGCTGGTGATCTTGGACGCCATGGCGGCCTGAAGTGCGGGGACCGGCTGGGTGAAGGTGTACAGCATCGCCCGGCCGGCCAGCGCCGGAGCTACTTCGACTTTGCGGTATATGTCGGACAGCCGGTGCGCCACGCTCTGGTGCGCCGCGATGAGCACGCCGCCCTGCCGCCGCTCGCGCGCGTGGTCCAGGGCCCGCTCATAAGACGCACGCGGTACCGCCGAAGATGGCGCCCATGTACACGTTGCCGATCGACAGGACCTGGTAGGCGTCGCCGAGATACCGGTGGTGTACTACGGCGTGCTGTCCCGTGATCTCGGTGTTCCACCCCATCGATGCGCCATCTAGACCATCGGCATGCCATATATCGTCTTCGCTGGCAACGTCGGCGGCGACAGGACACTAGCCGAGATCGTGGCCATTCTCAATGAAGGCCAGCGCGACCCATAGCGCATGCTGCACCGCCGTCCGACGGCGAGCTTGTCACGATGCGTAGGCGTCTTGGCCGACCGGAGGTCTGTTAAGGCGCGCTCGGGCGAGTGCCCACGCGATACCCTGCCCGGCCGATCCGTGCGCGCCGCATCGGAATCAGAAAATCCCGCGGTGGTTCAGTCAGCGCTTTCGGTAGGTGGCTGTGTACGTGGTGTTGGCGGCTGGCGCAACGATGGTGTGGCTCTGGGCACCGCCGTCGGACCAGGAGGTGAAGTTGTACGTCGAGCGGTTCACGGTTTGCGGGGACGGGGCGCTGACCGAGTTATTGGATCCGACGACCACGGTGGTGCTGAACGGTGTCGCCTGCGCGGTGGAGTTGACGGCGAGGTCAGTCAGCTTCAGGCCGGCTGGGTTGGTCCTGAAGGTCAGCACCACCGTCTTGGGGTCGAGCCGGAGACTCGCGGTCGAGGTGAGACCACCGGAGTCCGTCGCGGTGAGCTGAATCTCCAGCCAGCACGGGTAGGCGTGGTCGGGCGCCGGGAACGAGCCGCCCGCGACGCCGGTAAAGGTCTGGATCGGGTGAGTGTGGCAGTTGGTCTGCGTGGCGCAGTGGTGCAGGATCACCGACCAGGTCAGCCCCGACGAGGGAATCGTTACATCCTGAGCGTCGGTGGCGTGGCCGGAGAAGGTGATCGTCTGGCCGACCTGCCAGGTAAGGGTCGCGCTCGGGCTGTCGATGACCGCGACTGGCGCGGTGTTGCCGACCGTGATCGTGACGGACGCGGTGTTGGTTGCGCCCCGATCGTCGGTGACCCGCAGCGACGCGGTGTAGGTGCCACTGCTGGTGTAGGTGTAGCTGGCTGTGGGAGTGGTCGCGTCGCCGAACGTGCCGTCGCCGTTCAGGTCCCAGGAGTAGGTGAGCGGCCGGCCCTCGGGGTCGGTGGAGCCGGATCCGTCGAAGGCCACCGTGAGCGGCGCGGCGCCGGAGGTTGGGTTGGCGCTGATCCGGGCCGTCGGCGGCTGGTTGGCGGCGGTGTAGATGATCCGGTGGAGGCTTCCGTCTTCCATGTCGACATAGAACAGGTCGCCCCCCGGGCCGATCTTGAGGTCCACCGGGTGGCCAGCCGCCCCGCCCGTTGCGTCGACGCCCACGAACGACTGGATGTTCGCCGGGTCGGGCAGGCCATTGGCACCGGGCATCATGGCCCAGATCTCGTTGCGGGTGTGGTCGGCGAAGAAGAGCGCGCCGTTGTAGGCGGCCGGGTACGATCCGCCCTGGTAGAAGGCGACGCCGGTGATGGACGAGCCGCCAGTATGGCAGCCGGTGTAGCTCACCACGCAGGCGCTGTGGTTGTAGGTGTAGTACGGCGCCGCCACTGACCCGGGGGTGTTGTAGAGACTGGAGCACAGGTTCAGGCCTGCACTCTGGTAACCGCTTTGCGGCCCGGCCCCCTCATAGCACGGCCAGCCGAAATCGCGCGTCGCGCTGCCGGTCGGGGCGGTCAGCCGGTCGATCTCCTCCCAGGTATTCCATCCGACGTCGCCTATCCATAGCTCGTCGGTGCCCGGACGCTGCGTGAACCGGAACGGGTTGCGCAGCCCATAGGCCACGATCCGGCGGGCGTTGGGGTCAGAGGAGGCCGCAAACGGGTTGTCCGGCAGGCCCAGCCCCGTGTCCGGGTTGATGCGGATGATCGCGCCGTCCAGCGTGGCCGGGCCGTCGGTGCGCAGTACGCTCTGGCTGCGCAGTGCGCCGCCCTCGGCTGTGGGCGGGCTCAGTGCCGTGCCGGCCGGCGCCGGCGGATCTGCGCACGCATTCGCCTGGTCCCCGGCATATGTCGCGCCGTACTGGCCGTAGTCGACGTTGTTAAAGCTGGCGCCATCGCCCGCACCGGCGTAGAGCGCCCCGTCCCGGCCAAACAGCAGCGTGCCGATGGAGTGACTCGGGAACTGCTGGCACCAGCCCTCTACCAGCACCTGCTCGGCGCCGGTCATCGTATTGCCGCTGGCGGTCAGCTTGGAAACCCGCGCGGAGACGACACAGCCGTCGGTGGTCGCTCCCGGCGGCGTGGGGCAGGCGTCGCCCCACCGTGGCGCGGTGCCACCGATGGCCGCGTCGTATGTGTAGAGCACGTACACGTAGGGCCTGGTGGGGAAATTCGGGTCGAGCGCCAGCCCGAGCAGGCCGCGATCCCAGTAGTCGTCCACCTCCGCGGACAGATCTGCGAACGTAACCGGATTCGTGTCGGTCAGGCTCGCGAAGACCTTGATCACGCCGTTCTTCTGGCCGACGAAGATACGGCCATCCGGCGCGAACTGTACCACCGTGGGGTTGGTCATCCCGCTGAGCGTCACCGTATCCTGGAACCCGCTGGGCAGCACCGATGCATCCGCGGCCCGGCTCAGCCCAGCCAACGATGCGGCGACGAGCAACGCCAGTGTGACGACGACAACCCGGCGAACCGGGACCAAACGCGAAAGAAACATACAAGCCCCCCCACTAACAGCCCGGGCCGTGGTGGAACCTGATGGTGCATCACGATCCGGGGAGATCACCGGCGTAGGCAGAACGGCGCGCACGCCAGCAACCCGGCGGCATCTAACGTATTCATATCCACCGTCCTGCCCCTGCCGGTGCCGTTAGATTCATCCTCGTTATTGGCCGACACTGATGCAGGCGCGATGCAATCCATGTGGAGATTAGATGGAGAGGACGGGCGGCTGTACCGATAGCTGTGCTACCTCTGGGAGAAGCGCCCAGCGATCGCACGTGGGACGTCTGCCGGGTTCCGCGCTGTCTCGCTGTGTGCCAGCCCGTCTCATCTGCCGGGCCCTTGACCCGCCGCACCGGCCCCTGCTTTGGTCACATGCCCTGCTACGCAAAGGGCCCTCTCCCTGCCGGGAAAGGGCCCTGACCTGCGCGAACTGGTAGTGGGGCAGGATTTGAACCTGCGACCTCTGGGTTATGAGAACAACGACGAACGTCTCAGTCGTCTCACGCAGTCTCCGGTCACCGCGTCAGCCTCGGCAGATTGGTAGCGCGAGGCCGTCCCGGGCCTTCCACGTCTCCCCCGTCTCGCCCCGTCCTGCTGCGTCTCGTGCGCAAACCCGTGCACAAAACCGGTTCTTGACCTGCGGAATGCCGCTTCTCCTGACACGAACGTGGCACGACGGCTGAGTGTGGCCCGAGCGCCCGGCGTCTTGCGTGGTCGCTGCGCCGCGTCCGGCTCTGACACTTACGTAAGTGAGTTCGTTGGTTCAGCCTCTAAGCAGCGCTTCTTAACAACCCGGTAAGCAGCGCTATCTCCCCGTCTCGGCCGACCAGCGTGCATGCCGGGTTAACCGGGCGAGGTATTACCGGCGCGGGGGTGGTTATAGCCGGGCGGCGATGGTGGGCGTATGACCGATAGCTATAACGTGATCATCATCGGGTCCGGAGCGGGGGCGGGACGCTTGCGTACACCCTGGCCGAATCCGGCAAGAACATCTTGCTGCTGGCGATCGCCAACGCCCTGCGGGTCGGTGACCATCTACGGCGGCGGATGGCCTGAGTGATCGGGGCGCCAGCCCCGAATGATGGAGGTGCTCGACGATGGCCGCGAGTCAACTGGCGAAGAAAGGGCAGCCCGCAGCGAAACAACCGATGCGTCGTACTGTCGGACTTGTCCTCATCGGGCTTGGAACGGCTCTTATCGTGTTCGCGGTGCTCATGACGACTTATGTCAGCAGCCGGGTGGTGAAGTTCCCGCTGAACCAGTACGTGACGGCGACCCTCGTCGACAACCACGCCTCATACTTCAGCCCGACCAAGCTGACCGAGTTGTCCCCCGTGACCATGCAGGCCACGTACACGCTCAAGGGGAACGCGGCCGCCGGCTCGGACTCCACGGCGGTGTGGAACCAGTTCATCTACGTCTACGACCAGACGAACAAGGCACCGGTCCAGACGATGACGCGCACCATGGCCTTTGACAGGCGCACCGCCCAGCTAGTCAACTGCTGCGGGTCGAACGTGAACGGCGATTCCTCGGTCCACCAGAGCGGCGTGGTCGGTTACGTCTTCCCGATCGGCACCCAGAAGCAGACATACCAGGTCTTCGATGCCAATCTGCTCAAGCCGGTGCCGTTCACTTATGGCGGCACCGACACCGTCAACGGCATCCAGACCTACCGCTTCGTGGGGAACGTGGCGCCGACCCAGAACGGCCATCAGACCCTGCCCGGCTCGCTCGTCGGCATGTCCCAGAGCTCGGTCACGCTGCCGCAGTTCTACCAGAACAAGGTGGTCTACTGGATCGATCCTGACACCGGCGTGCTGCTCAACGCGACTCAGGACGAGAAGGTGTTCCTGGAGAACCCGGCCGGCCAGCAGGCCCTGGTGCTGTTCAACGCCAACCTGGCGATGACCCCGGCCAGCGTGAAGGGCCTGGTGGCCATCGACAACGACCAGCGGAACAAGAAGTTCATGGTCGAGACGCTGCTCCCGCTGGTGACCGGCATCCTCGGCGTGATCCTGCTGGTCGTCGGCATACTGCTGGCCCGCAGGTGGCGCAGGGACGTCGGTTCGGCGCGTACGGCCCCCGGCTCCGGGCCGCGGGGAACCGCCGAGGTTCCCGCACCCGCGCCCTCACCGGAAGCCACCGCCCCGTCAGCCAAGCGTCCCTCCATGATCCCCGGCCTAGCGGATAAACCCCGCGAACCAAACGCGTAAACCCAGGTGGCCGAATCCCAGAAGAGAAAGGACTCGTCATGCTCCTCGCCGGCCTGCTTGCCAAGCGTGCACCCGCCGCGAACCGACCAGTACCCGCTAGCCACGCCCGATGACCAGCAGCCCGGTTACCGGAGCCGGCCCGGCCACACCCGCCCCGGGCGGATGACCGAGGCGGAGTTTCGCTCGACAAGCACACCCGGCCCCCTCTCGCCGCGATCAGCCTGTAATCGCAGCCAAGCGCCAGGAATGCGGGATACCCGGAAACCAGTTCGGAGTGTCGCCCAGGAACCGGAACTACTGTCAGCCAGCTACCGGAACCGCGTCCGCAAAGTGTCGCCCGGGAACCAGAACCAAGGTGTCAAGCATCTACCGGGATCGCACAAGCGATCACGTGCACAAATGGCATGCAAAAGGCCCCTCCCGTGATCGGAAGGGGCCTCTGGCCTGGTAGCGGGGGCAGGATTTGAACCTGCGACCTCTGGGTTATGAGCCCAGCGAGCTACCGAACTGCTCCACCCCGCGTCGGTGTTCATACTCTATGAACTCTAGCCACCCAAGGCAAATCGGCAGCACCGCCAAGCGTCCTAGGCCGGCGATTCGCCCGCCTGGGACCGCCACGTTGTGGGGGTTGTGGCCCACAACCCCCACAAGATGAGGGGTGTGGCCCACAACCCTCAATCGCCCTCGCCCTTCGGGACCGCGAGGCGCGAGCAGGCGGTCACATCAGCTGACCGCGCCGGCCCAACGGCCAGGCCGGCCGCGCCCTACAGCCCGGCGCGGGCAGCACCCGACGCGAGCGGCGACGCCATCCACACCGTGTACCGCACCGGCCACGTCCCGGCCGGCGGCCCGGTGAGGACCTGGGCGTCCGAGAACGTCTCCAGCGAGAACACCTCCCGCGACACGACGCCGAACAAAGACAGCCCGCTCCGCGATCCCCCCAGCAGCACCGGATGGCGCCCCGCGTGCTCGATCGAGGTCACCGCCTGCTCGATGGTCGTCGCGGGAGCTCCGGCCGCGGACGCGGCGGGCTGGTTGCACATCCCCCGGACGACCTGGCTGAACGAATCAGCCGTCACGGTATCCACGAATACGACGCTGGCATCAGGGCCGATCGCCGCGCACAGCCTGGATACCGCCGCCACGGAACCGCCATAGGTCGCCGACGCGCCTGCGCCGTTGAAGCGGATCCTGCTCACGGCCTTGGACAGCCCCGCCGAGTAACGCCCGACGGACGACTTGGGCGCCAGCCCCGGGTTCAGCGACGTCACGAACGGCGGGATCGCCATCGCCAGCACGCAGCACACGCCTACCACGACAGAGGTCACGTTCGAGGCGCCCAGCGCGGCCGAGCGCGCCTTCAGTCGCGAAGACATCCACAATCCGAGCAAGATCAGTCCGGGCAGCACGACCGGCACCAGCCGGTGGCTCGCCCACGGCTGCTCCGGCAGCACCGACGGGTCCCACAGCACGGTCACCACCGACCAGGCGATCAGCAGGAACGGCAGCGCCCACATGCGTGCCGCGACCAGCGGCTCCCGCCACGCCAGCGCGGCGCGCACCAGCCGTCGCCCGAGCACCGCGGCACCCGCGGTGGCGAGCAGCACCGCGGGGATTCCCAGGTACCACAGCAGCCAGTCCAGGCTTGTCTCGTAGTATTGCCGCCGCCCGTCTACCGGCAGGTGCTCCATCCGCTGCAGCCCGGCCACGTACCTGATCACGGCCGGATCCGTCTGTCCCCGGGTGGTCTGGAAATAGGGACGGATGGCGAATCCGACCAGCAACGCGATGGGCAGCAGGAACACCACCCACTGCGCGATGTCGCCGAGCGAGGGCAGCGACACCGTGTCTCCGCTTAGCCCCGGCACGCGTGCCCTCGCAAGCCACACCCGCCGGAACCACGCCCGCACGCCGGGGAAGGCCAGCGGCGCCGCCAGCGCGGTCAGCAGCCCGAACCCGGCCGCAGCCAGGCCGAAGAGATGCAGCTGAGACGACAGCGTCGACAGGTACGGCCGGGCGATCACCACCCCCGCGGACAGCCCGCACGCCACGCCGAGGAACAGTCCCATGCCCAGCGGCCCGGCCTGCGGGCGCCGCGCCACGAACATCAGCGCCAGGACCGGGAACGCCGGCAGCAGCATGCTGAGCGAGCCGATGCTGACCAGGACGGTCAGCCCGAGCGCGAACCCGCCCAGGAAGGCAAGAGTCGCCGCGGCGGCGCCGTAGCCGCGGCGCCGCACCACGAACGAGTCCGCCACCAGGCACAGCCCGCCGAACAGCAGGACCTGGACGAGCGGTTCGCTGAACGGCGTCCGGCTGACGTACTGCTCGGGCAGCGTCAGCGCCAGCACCAGCGCGCCGGCGGGTGCCCAGCGTGGCCCCACCAGCCGCCCCACCAGTCCCGCGAACGACAGCACGGCGCAGCCGCCGATCACCGAGGCCATCAGCAGCGCCCCCTGCACGCCGCCTAGCCACGCCCCGGCGGCGACCACCAGCGGCAGCCCGGGCATGAACGCGGGCGTGATGGAGGTACCGGTCTGGTAGAACCCCGGGCTCGCGAAGTCCAGCCCCGCGAACGACCCGAACGCCGCCGCCGACTGCGGTATCCGCGCCGCGCCGTGCATCGCGAGCCAGTACCCGTACTGCAGGTAGACACCCGGGTCGCTGACGACGAAGACCTGCTGGGAGTGCTTTACCGCCTGCCACACCGCGAAGGCAACGGCGATCGCGATCGTGGTGAGCACCGCGTCCGCCGGCACGTCCGGCCGCCGGTCCGGCCGCCGGCCATCCGGGCCCGCCCGCGCCGCGGGCTCACCCGGTGCCCCAGCTTGCGGCGGCAGCGAGGACTCCGCCGGCGGAGTGTGGTCTGGTGACGGATCGCCGAACCGGGGCCAGCCCACCGGCAGCTGCCGCATCGCGAAGTAACACAGCGCCAGGGCCAGCGGCACGAAGATGATCAGCAACGGCAGCGGCAGCAACCGCCCGGCGAGCAGCATCACCGTCCCGGGCACCAGCCACGCCATGGCGAGCAGCGCGGGAAACTGGGTGACTGCCGCGAACGCCCATCCAGGCACCCACCACCAGCGCTGGTACCGGCGCTTGACCGCGGACGCCGCGGAGACTACCGGTGCCGACAACGCGCCGGGCGCGAACCGTACCCCAGTGATCACCCGGGTGCCCCTGACCGGCCCGCCATTACTACTGCGCGACTTATCCCGAACGGACCCGGCTGACTCCTGGCCGGCAGCCCCTTCGCCCGCCTGGCGCGGACCACGCAGTCGTAGACGCACGGACCCCACTGTAGACGGACAACCTGAGACACCTCATTTCCACCACGCGCGGGAGGCGTCCAGGCACACTGACGCAATGGAGCTCTTTACGAACTGGCACACCTGGCCGCGGACGGAAGCCGAACTCCGCCGCCTGCTGCCCGCGGCCACCTGCGACACGGTGGCGAAGGCCGTGGAGTTCGCGACCCGCTACCACGGCGACCAGCGCCGTCCCACGGGAGCACCGTACCTGGAGCACCTCCTGGAGGCGCTGGAGGTCCTCGTCCGCGGCGCCGGGGTCACCGACCCGGACGTGCTCAGCGCGGCCGTCCTGCATGACGTGGTGGAGGACACTCCCTGCACGGTGGACGACGTACGGCGGGAATTCGGCGACCGGGTCGCTGCCATGGTGGGCTGGGTGACGAAGCCGCCGGACGACGGCGGCGACCCGAAGGCGGCGAAGAAGGCGTACCTGGCAGGGCTGCGAGACGCGCCGCAGGACGCGATCCTCGTCAAGCTCGCCGACCGGGCGAGCAACGTGCAGACGCTGCGCAGCCTGAGCCCGGCCAGGCAGCGGGAGTACTACGCGCAGACGGTGACCTACATCATGCCGCTGGCCGCGACGCGGGACTGGTTCGCCACGTGGTATGCGAGCTGGCAGGCGGAGCACCAGGATCTGGGATAGCCGAGTCGCCGGGAACGGCCCGGCCCGCCAGCACGGCGAGCAGCCAGATCGCCAGCGTCGCCGGGTAGATGAAGTATCCGAACCGGGTGGACGGAGCGAGGACGAACATCAAGGTCATCGCGCCGGCGAGCAGCAAGACCGCACGGGGCACCGACCGCGGCGGCCGGATGACCAACG
>Ga0306926_10009104_pt1 | contig 10904 bp, 5 predicted proteins | sample flu12Cox44000178_FD_203759 | JGI IMG/M metagenome (GOLD analysis project Ga0306926, IMG submission 203759) | Lab enrichment of tropical soil microbial communities from Luquillo Experimental Forest, Puerto Rico - flux8day.12C.oxic.44.000.178 (v2)... | ecosystem: Environmental > Terrestrial > Soil...
GGTTGCGCAGCAAGGTCGCCGGCACGTATGCGGTCTGAGTCGTCAGATAGACTGCGGTGCCCGAGACCCGGGCTTCGGGTGCCTCTTCACAAGTAGCAAGGAAAGAGGCTATCGGCACCGCCTCTAATGCGACTCGCGCCAGCACCAATTGGCGTCCCTTCCGCCAAGTGCTCATGACCGCGAAGACGACGAGACCAATCACGAGCGGGAACCAGGCGCCGCTCGGGATCTTCATCGCGTTTGCGCCAAAGAGCGCGAGGTCGACCGTGATGATCGGCACCAGAATGCCGGCGACCATGGGCCATCGCCAATGCCAAACCTCGCGTGCCACCGCTCCGGCGAGGACCGTCGTCACGGTCATTGTCCCAGTGACCGCGAAACCATAGGCTGAGGCGAGCGCGCTGGAGCTCCCGAACCCCAGGACGAGAGCGAGGACCGCGGTCAAGAGCAGCCAATTGACCTGTGGGATATAGATCTGACCGAGTGTTCGGGTCGAGGTCTGGAAGATGTCGAGCAGCGGCATCAGGCCGAGCTGAATGGCTTGCCGCGAGACGGAAAATGCGCCGGAAATCACTGCCTGTGACGCGATCACCGTCGCCACGGTCGACAGCACAACCAGCGGGACCAAAACACTATGCGGCACCAGTCGGAAGAACGGGTTCTCAATCGCCTCCTTGTGCCCGAGAAGCAATGCGCCTTGGCCAAAATAATTGAGTACGAGAGCCGGGAGCACCACGGCGAACCAGGCCAGCTTGATCGGGAAGCGGCCAAAATGGCCCATATCGGCGTAGAGCGCCTCACCGCCGGTGATGGCGAGCGCGACCGCGCCGAGAACCAGAAAGCCGGCCATCGGGGTGACAAGAAAGATGCCGACGGCATGGGCGGGGTTTAACGCCGCCAGCACACTCGGTATTTTCGCGATCTGCAAAAGACCGATTAACCCAATGACCCCAAACCATAGCGCCATCACTGGGCCAAACAGGCGGCCGACGCGTTCGCTGCCGCTTTTCTGAAAGAAGAAAAGGGCAAGCAGCACCACCACCGTCAGCGGCACGACGAAGCGGTTCAGCACCGGTGTCGCGATCCCCATGCCTTCGACTGCGCTGAGCACGGAAATCGCCGGGGTGATCATGCTGTCGCCGTAGAATAAGGCGGCGCCGCCGAGACCGAGTAGAACCAATATGTTGCGCGAGCGTTCGCTCCGTGCCGATTGGAGAGCCAGCGCGAGCAAGGCGAGAATACCGCCCTCGCCCCGGTTATCGGCTCGCATGATCAAAAGGACATATTTGACCGCGACGACGATAATCAGCGCCCAAAAGATCATCGAGAGAGCGCCGAGCACGTGTTCCGCGTCGAGCGGCAGGCCGTGTTCGGAATTGAAGCACTCCCGAAAGGTGTAGACCGGACTCGTGCCGATATAGCCGAACACGACGCCGAGTGCGGCGAGACCTAGCCCGGTGAGCCCCGTGGGCTTATTCGACTGGTCCTCTCCGAATTCGTCTTCTGCCGGTAATGCGGCGTGCCCAGCCGGGATGACTTCACTCGCAGTCGGGGCGTTGACGGCAGGATCTGCCACGCGATTCTCCCATCCGGTGCTGATGAGCGCCCGACCGATCGCCTATCGGGAGAACAGTGGGGCGCTGACGGAAATCCCTTCCGCCGAGCGCGAGTTCTCACAGGCCGCAAAAGGGCGATCCCGAAGTAGCGATTTACTTGCCGGGTGTCAAAACCCGCCGACGTAGCCCGCACCGCGAAGCAGCCACACGATCAGGATGACGATAAGAACAGCCGCAAGTATCCCACCTATGCCATAGGGGCCTCCGCGGGTATGATAGCCCCGCCTATAATATCCGAACCCGCCGCCAAAGAGCAGGATAAGCAGAATGATTATCAGGATCAATTCCATTGGAACCCTCTTCTGAACGCTTCTGCCGCCCGGGCCAGCTCAAGCCACCCGCCGACAACGATAAACCGGGGGTGGGCGTATCTGGCACGTGGAGCCGCATGATCGGCCCATTGCGTTGCTGCGCGCCTGCCCGAGGGTCTCAACGAGCAAATGGGCGTGCCGAATCGCCCCGGCGGGGGCACTGAAAGCCGTTACGCGTGGGAGCATATCTGACGCCGGTTATCAGAGCGACGGCCGCCAGAGCTCCGATCAGGACGGCGAAGAGGGCATGGGCGACAAGCAAACCGGCCACGGCCGACACGACGCCGACGCCAATTACCGGGAGCGAATTTCCCGCATAGACGGCGATCAGATAGCTTGAAACCATCTCGCCTCGCCTGCCCGGAGGGGCTATCTGATTTACGACCTCCAGGCTGCCACGATAGCCTAGCCCTGCGGTGATCCCGGCGACAGCTGCGGCGCCGATCAGGACTGGCGCCGACCGTGCGAGCTCTGCACCGGCCAGGAGAAGTAGACTCGGAAACAGCAACGCCAAGCCTCCCAGCATGCCACCTCGGCTGTGGACTTCGCCGGTCAACACGACGGTCACTGCGGCAACGGCAAACAGCTCGAATACCACCAAGCCGGAAAAGACCGGCGAGGTCTCGTTCAGAACTTCTGACAGCAGAGTTGGAATGAGCGCGGCGTAAAACCCGATCAAAGCGAAAATCACGAAAGCGGTGACCGCAGGAGAGACAAACTGCAAGCGGATGTTTTCTGGCACGCCAAGCCTGGGGCGCAGCGACAGGTCTCCTAGCCGAGTTAGCGGTTTCTCTACTGTCTCCGGCGGGTACAGGGTCGCGAGGCCGATGCCGCCAAGCATGATCAAGTACAGGAGCCAAGCGAGCCGTAGCGGCCAGGGCGCGAACTGGGCCAGCAATCCCGCGGCGAGTGCTCCGACCGCAAGCCCAACCAGGTTCGCCGCGGAGGCGATTATTGCAGCCGCTGCTTCGTTTTGCTTGAACTGCAACTCTGCTATCCACGCAGTCGCTCCACCCGAGGCAATCCCCGTTGCAAACCCGCTCAAGACCCTTGCCGCAAACAATGACGCGGTTCCGGCGGCGACTATGTAGACAACGGTGCTGGCGAGGCCAAACCCGATTGCCGACAAAACCGCAATTCGACGCCCAATCTGGTCCGACAGCCGACCGACAAGGAACAGGGCGGCGAGATTTCCGAGAACATAGACGGCGTAGATCAGCGTAAGAGTGAATTCGCTAAACCCGAATGTCCGGCGGTAGATCGCGTATAGCGGCGTTGGGAGCGTCGCCGCTATGAAGGCGATTGCAAGGGCGGCGGCTACGCTCGCCACAGGAAAAAGCTCGCCCGCTCCGTGCCGAAATTTAGATATTTCAAAGGAAGCCATTCAAACACCAGGGAATGGGTGGCTTTAGCCGGGGATGCACGCGGTCTCTCGCGGGGTGGCTGGCATCTGATCTCCTCCTTCGGCCTAGGCGGCACGCAGCCGACAACAGGCTTGTTCCCGGTCAACTCCTGCTGCATGGCAAAAGTTTCGGGCGACGTAACGCAATCTTGTGACCAAAGCGCGGAATCGGCAGGGGTCGATCGCCAACCGACTGTGGGCTATGGCGGTGATCGAGTATTGTCAGGGTTGTGGCAAGTTGCGAAGTTGCATGTCACAAACGTCGTCACAAATAACTCGACGTAAGGCGAGCGCCTCGCGGGAATTCGTCGGTTAGGGCCCCGGCAAACCGGCGGAACGACACGCTCGGTGCCATCGTTTGCAGCATGATTTATGCTTCGGACGATTCATGAGAGCAATGCAGAGTAACAACCTAGGCCGTGCAGTGGCTACAGACGAAACCGACTGCCTAATCTCCAAGGCTGTCGCGACAGCAGTTCATAACCGCCGCGGACAGCACCGCGGATCTGTGCACAATTTGATGATCGACAACCGTGCGGTGGCGAATTAAACCGCCGCACCCGCCGGTGCGGAGGCTGTCCGTCATGGGCGTTCGCCGGCCGATCAGGTACCCGCACGATCTTCGGAGCGCCGACTGGTTTGCGGTCCATCCGTTGATTGCTGCAACCAACACTCTACAATGACATGATCGGCCAGCGTGCTCAGCCGGCAGACATCACTGCCAGAACGAGAGCACCAGCGCCGCGGTTCGCATTTGATCGATACACCAGTGACCGAGGCGGACTATGACGCTGCCCAATCCTTCCATTCCTGAGAAGCATCCGATTTCGACTAGAGGCGCCCGACGCCTGCCCATCGGTGCCGAGCCGCAGCCCGGAGGCGGCGTCCATTTTCGCGTCTGGGCAGCTCGCTGTCGTGAGGTTCTAGTCGAAATCGATGGCCTGGAGACCACAGCATTACACGCCGAGCCCGACGGCTACTTCTCACTGTGGAGCCCATTGGCGCGGGCTGGCATGCGTTATCGTTTTCGCCTTGATCAGGCCGAGGCGGCATTGCCTGATCCGGCGTCGAGATTTCAGCCTGAAGGCCCGCACGGACCTTCGGAGATCATCGATCCCGGCGAAATCGCTTGGACCGACGGGGCCTGGCGCGGCGTCGCGCGCGAGCACCTCGTCATCTATGAAATGCATATCGGCACGTTCACCGCGGAGGGCAGCTGGGGTGCCGCCATGGGCGAGCTTCCGGCGCTCGCCGAGCTTGGCATTAACTGCATCGAAATCATGCCAGTAGCGGAATTCCCGGGCCGGTTCGGTTGGGGATATGACGGCGTCGGCCTGTTCGCGCCAACCCGCCTCTACGGTCGGCCGAATGATTTCCGCCGTTTCGTCGACTGCGCCCATGATTTGGACATCGCCGTCATTCTCGATGTGGTCTACAACCACGTTGGCCCGGACGGAAACTATCTGAAAAACTTCTCCCCGGCATATTTCTCCGATCATTACGACGGAGTATGGGGCGACGCGATCAATTTCGATGGCCCGGATTCAGGTCCGGTGCGCGAATTCTTCATTGCCAATGCGGGCTACTGGATCGACGAATATCACCTCGACGGATTGCGGCTCGACGCTACCCAGGAGATTTTCGATCGATCCGAAGATCATATTCTCGCCGCCATCGTTCGGCAGTCGAGATCGGCGGGACGCGGCCGAACGATTTTCATTGTCGGCGAAAACGAGACGCAGGAGGCGCGACTGGCGCGTGCGCCCGATCGTGGTGGTTACGGACTGGACGCTTTGTGGAACGACGACTTCCATCACAGCGCAATGGTGGCACTGACCGGACGTCGCGAAGCCTACTACTCTGGGTATCACGGCCGGCCGCGCGAGTTCGTCGCTGCCGCCAGGCACGGCTTTCTCTATCAAGGGCAGCGCAATCAGTGGGAAGGAAAAGCCCGCGGCACGCCGACGCTTGATCTGCCGGCTGAATGCTTTGTCGTCTTTGTGCAGAACCACGACCAGATCGCCAATTCCGGCACCGGCGAGCGCTGTCACTTGCTGACGAGTCCCGGCCGGTTTCGTGCAATGACGGCCTATTTCTTGCTGATGCCGGGAATTCCGATGCTGTTCCAGGGTCAGGAATTCGCCGCGTCGAGCCCGTTCTTGTTCTTTGCCGATCATCGGAGCGAACTGTCGCGCGATGTCCGCGAAGGGCGCCACAGCTTTCTTGCGCAATTTCCCAGTCTCGCGACGAGCGAAATGCGGGCCAAGCTGCCCGATCCCGGTGATGTCGACACGTTTCGCCGATCGGTGCTCGATCTCGGCGAGCGGCATCGTCATACGTCGACTGATTCGCTGCATCGCGACCTCCTCACGCTACGACGCACCGACCCGGTGCTCGGCCGACGGCCTTGCCGGGTCGACGGAGCGGAGCTCGCGGATGAAGCCTGGGTGCTCCGCTTTTTCTCGGAAGGTGGCACCGACCGGTTGCTGATCGTCAATCTCGGCCGTGACCTTGTTCTCTGCCCGGCGCCTGAGCCGCTAATCGCACCGGTCGAAGGGCAAACTTGGCGCCTCCTATGGTCGAGCGAAGCCCCTCTTTACGGTGGTTCAGGCGGACCGGTGCAGGATGCCGACGGAGAATGGGTGGTCCCTGGCCAGTGTGCCATTGTTCTGGCCGCTGCACCCTCTGCCGCAAGAGCGGAGCCCTGAAGCGTGCACGATCGGCGCGAAGCCAATGGCTGACCTTCGCCGGGTGGTCCGCGACGTGAGCCCCTTACCGCAGGCGGCACGCGAATGGCTGGTGGCAAACGGGTTAGGCGGCTACGCCTCAGCAACCATAAACGGGATGATCACCCGAAGTTATCACGGTTTTCTGATTGCCGCCCAACCAAGTCCACTCGGCCGGATGGTGGTCTTCAATGATCTCGATGTCGACATCGAGCGGGCCGACGGCAGCGTCACGAACCTGCGGGAGAGCGGTCGATTTCTCGATTTCACGTTGAACATGGGTCTGCCGAGCTGGCGATATGAGATGGATGGTGCTGTCATCGAGAAGTCGATTGTCGTGCCTTGGCACCAAAACATCGTCCACTGCACCTTTCGCTCGCTCGGCGACGGCAGACGAGTCTGCCTGCGGCTCAGACCGTTGATCAACTTTCGTCCGCTCGAGGCACCTGTCAGCAACGCGCTTTCCCCGGACTATACACTGACCGTCCGCGGCAACCGATACGAGGTTAGTGCCAGGCCGAATCTGCCCATGTTAAGGCTGGCCATTGAGAGCTCCGAGCATTCGACTTTTACCGCTGACGGCGGCTCGTGCCGCGAGCGCTTTTACGACATCGAGGCCCAGCGCGGCTACGATTCGCGCGGCTGGCTGTGGAGCCCCGGTTACTTTGCCGGGGAGATCCGCAGGGATTGCCCTCTAACCCTGATCGCAGCGACGGCGGCTTGGCACACAGTACTGGCGTTGAGCCCCGAGGATGCGCTGACCTTCGAGTGCGAGCGCCGTCGACGCCTTGTCGCGACGGCGACGCCGACCGGGCAAAGCGGGTTCGGCGCCGAGCTCGTCCTCGCCGCCGACACTTTTGTAATCAGCCCCGTAGGACGCATTGCCAACGGAGCCGCGGCGCACGCCGAGGGTCATGAAGGGCGCACCGTGATTGCCGGCTACCACTGGTTTACCGATTGGGGCCGGGACACGATGATTTCGCTCGAAGGACTCACTCTGGCGACCGGGCGAGCCATCGAGGCACAACGGATCTTGCGCAGCTTTGCTCATTGCGTGCGCGACGGGTTGATCCCGAACCTGTTTCCGGAAAGGCAGCATCAAGGCCTCTACCACACCGCCGATGCGACGCTGTGGTTCTTTCACGCGCTGCACCGCTACGTCGAGCATTGCCAGGACAAGGCGACACTGACGCTCCTCCTGCCAATTTTAAAGGACATCGTCCGACATCATTTGAAGGGCACGCGCTTTGGCATCAAGGTCGACCCGCATGACGGGCTGCTGGTCCAAGGGGCGGAAGGTTATGCGTTGACCTGGATGGACGCAAAAGTCGGCGATTGGGTGGTGACGCCGCGCCGCGGCAAGGCGGTCGAGATCAATGCCCTGTGGTACAACGCGCTTTGCCTGCTGGCGGATTGGCTGCGTAAAGCGCAGGACGCAGATGCGGACGATCTTGCGGTTCAGGCGGACAAGGCACGCGACTCCTTCAATCGCCGCTTCTGTCGCGATGGCGGCCATCTCTATGATGTCGTCGATGGCGAGGACGGTAACGACCCGGCTTTCCGGCCAAATCAGATCTTTGCGATTGCGCTCGATCACCCGGTTCTCGAGCAGCGCTATTGGGAAGCGGTCGTCAACGCAGTGCGCGCTAAGCTGGTGACCCCGGTCGGACTGCGCTCGTTGGCGCCGGGCGAGCCCGGCTATAAGCCCCACTATCTCGGCGATCTACACGCCCGCGATGCCGCCTACCATCAGGGGACAGTGTGGGCTTGGCTGATCGGCCCGTTCATTGATGCCTGGCTCAAGGTCTACCCGGACGATCGCGCCGCGGCGCGACATTTCGTCGACCGGTTCGAGCCACACCTTGCCGAAGCCGGGATCGGCTTTATCAGCGAGATCTTCGACGCCGAGCCGCCGTTCACACCACGCGGCTGCATTGCCCAGGCCTGGAGCGTGGCGGAAGTGTTGCGCTGTTTGATGAAAACTGCAGGCAGTTCCGCGGCGGCGGCTTGCGGCCACCACTGACCGCTGGCGCGCGATGAGCCAGCACGCGGCATCCCGTCCAGACGATTCGCAAGGGATAGTCACTTTCAGCACAAAGGGAGACGGGTGGGGTGCAAAAGCTCCCCGCGCGCTACCCGGACGCCACCAGACCTCGTCGCGGCAACGTCGCCGTTGGCGTGCCGACCCTAGGTTGCTCCATCACCAAACAACATACACAGCCTGATCGATATGCGTTCCGCGAGCATCTGTTATTATCCGCGTGCGCTGTGTCTCGGTCGGGGCGGAAACGATTAGCTCGAGCGGTAGTTCAAGTGGATATGAGTGAAGAGCACAACCTGTGAAGGAATGGCGCGCTATCGCGCTGTTTTACAGCTCACGAGCGGCCGGAAGGCAGCCCCCCGTGAGTTTATCGTGCAAACCCGCGCACGTCTAAGACAGATCAAGGCTCGAGCTAACCGTCGGGCCGGAAAGTTGATGAATAGCGTTACAACAAGGGACGTTCCGCCATCATCGCCGGTCGCCTGCTAGGGTTTGCGGAGAACCAGCGTCGTCGCCGGATGTTCTTGCGCTGCCGGGGTCTTGCGAGTCTCAGGCTCCGAGATGGGCGGCTCACTTGCGACGAAGAGGACCGAGCATTCTGCCTGTTCCAGCAGGTCTGCCGGCACCTCACCGAAGAAAAGCTGGTCGCCAGGCCGTGGGCTTACACCCATCACCAATAGATTGTGACCACCGACTTCGAGCTGACGAAGGATGGCTTCCTGCGGCCTAGAAACGCTGCGCACGGCACCTTTCACCTCGACCCCATAATGATCGCCCAACCGGACAATCTCGCGGATAACTGCTTCGGCACTGGTCGCTGGAGCGAGCGCCGCGCCGATATGGCGCTGCCAAGAGCGCGCCCTTCTCTGCCCACTGGCGACATGCAGTGCGGTCACCGAACCCTGAGAGGCTTGCGCCAACGCGATCGCCACCTCCGCGCCGTGCCGCGAAACAGTGGTTCCGGTGACCGGAACCAGGATCTTGAGTGAAGCACCCAGGGTTTCCCGCCGATCGATACCGCGAGCGATGGCGATCGCAAAAGGCCCGGCGAACTCGACTGCGCTACGCGTGATCTGCTCGTGGAAGGTGCCCCCTTCGGAAGCCGGCTCGCGGCCGATGAAGAGGAGCCCGTAACCCTTTTTGGCCTCGGCGCCGATCGCCTCCTCCCAGGGGCTTTCGACCCGAGTGGCGATCTCGACCGGATCGCCCCCCGCCACCTTCTCGCGGCTGGCGTCGTCGGCTTCCTCGGCGCTCTTCTTCACGACGGCTTTGGTGCGTTCGGCCTGCCTGGTCCCCTCGCGGTGCGGGCCCGGCGTCTCATAGTCGAAATGAATGACCGTCGCAGGAATGCGGCGGGCGCCGGCCAGGAGCCCCACCAACCGCGAGGTCAACAGCCCGCTCGGGCTCGCATCCACCGCGACGAGTAGTCGTTCGATATTGGCAACAAAGCCTTTTGCTTCGAACTCTTCGCGCTCCAATAGAGCTGCCTCTTCGGGGCTCATCGGTAGCCGGGCCAGTGCCCATCGCAGCATCGGGGGCATCGACAGCGTCGTCACGACGGCCATCGCGACGATCGTTGTGAACAGTTCCTGGTCGAGGACGCCCATCGACAGACCGATCGTCGCGATGATTACCTCGGTAGACCCTCGCGCGTTCATGCCGCAACCGAGCGCCAGCGACTGCGCCCAAGTCATCCCTCCTACCCGACCGCCCAGAAATGCCCCGCTAAACTTGCCGAGGCTGGCGGTTGCGATCAATCCGAAGGTCAGCACGAGCAGATCGGTGTCGGCGAGGACGGTGAGATTGGTCGTCAGGCCCGCCAGCCCGAAGAAGATCGGCATGAAAAGGGCAGTGATGAGCCCGCGCAGCTGCGCATCGATGTGTCTTGTCAGAATTGGCGACTGGCCGACCAGAATGCCCGCGATAAAGGCGCCTAGCACAGTGTGCACGCCGATCGCGTGGGTGGTCAGCGCCATCAATCCGGTTACCACCAGGATCGCCGTGATGACGGGGACCTCGCTGACAAAACTGTCATTCGCCCAGCGGATCAGCCGAAACACGAGGCGGCGTCCGATCGTGAAGCTCAGGACGAGAAAGATCGCGGTACCGACGAGGCTCTGCGCGAGCGCCGGAATGTCAACCCCGCCATGCAGCGCAAGCCCAAAAATTACCGATACTATGATCCAGCCGATCGTATCGTCGATGATCGCGGCCGCGACGATGACCTGGCCGACGCTCCGGCGAAGGAAGCCGACCTCGCGCACCACCATCGCGACGATCTTTACCGAGGAGATTGACAGGGCGGTGCCCAAAAAGAGTGTTGTGATCAAGCGCTTTTCTGGATTGGGCAGCACTGCCTCGGGCAGCAGCTGACCCAGCAGAACACCGCAGAGAAAGGGCACGACAATCCCGGCGAGGGACACGCTGAACGCAGCCCCGCGCGAGCGCCGTACCACCGCCAGATCGGTCTCCATTCCGGTCAGCAAAAGCAGCAGCAAGATGCCGAGCTGTGCGATGGCGTCGATCATCGCCTTCTGCTCGGGACTGGTCGGAAATAAGCTCCGCTGAAGCGCTGGCCACAGAGCACCAAGAGCCGAAGGGCCGAGCAGGATCCCGGCAATCAGCTGGCCCATTACCGGCGGCTGGCCGATCCGTTGCATTAGCTCGCCCATCAGCCGGCCGCAGACGAGAAGTACAACGATTTGGAAGAGGAAGGTGGCTTCCGAGGGGCCGCGCGATGCGTTGTCGGCCGCGAACGCCGATACCGCAACGAGACAAAGTGGGACCGCCGCCAGCAGTCGCGGGAGG
>Ga0306926_10009107_pt1 | contig 10903 bp, 9 predicted proteins | sample flu12Cox44000178_FD_203759 | JGI IMG/M metagenome (GOLD analysis project Ga0306926, IMG submission 203759) | Lab enrichment of tropical soil microbial communities from Luquillo Experimental Forest, Puerto Rico - flux8day.12C.oxic.44.000.178 (v2)... | ecosystem: Environmental > Terrestrial > Soil...
AGTTCTTTCGCTCGGCTACCTCAGGCTGGAGGCGACCGACCTCGACGCGTGGAAGACCTTCGCCGGGGACTTCCTCGGGCTGATGCCGGTCCACGCCGACGATGACGAGTCGCTGCGCTACCGGATGGACCACTACCCGCCCCGCCTGGTCGTCTCCCCGGGGGCGGACAGCAGGGCCACCGCCATCGGCTTCGAGGTCCTGAACGAGCGGGACCTGAAACGGGTGGCGGCCGCCGTCGAGGACGCGGGGATCAAGGTGACCGAGGGCTCGGAGGCCGAGGCCGACGAGCGGCGGGTCACCGGCTTCGTCCGGTTCGACGACCCCGGCGGCAACCCCATCGAGCTCTTCTACGGCCCGATCCTGGACCACGTGCCGGTCCAGCTGCCCACGGTGAGCTCGTTCGTGACCGGTGACATGGGCATGGGCCACGTCATCGTCACCGCCGAGGACGGCACGGCGCTGAAAGACTTCTACATCGACGTGCTCGGCTTCTACGAGCGCAACACGATGGGCGGCCGGGGGCGCACGGTCTGGTTCATGAGCTCCAACGACCGGCACCACACGCTCGGCGTCACCTCGATGCCGGGTCGCGGCCGGCTGATCCACCTGATGGTGGAGGCAGCGACCTTCGACGACGTGGGGCTGGCGCTCGACCGGCGGGAGAAGTACGGCATCCCGCTGATGAACAGCCTTGGCAAGCACACCAACGACGAGATGACGTCCTTCTACGTCTACTCGCCGGAGCTGTACGCGATCGAGTTCGGCTACGGTGGGTTGCGAGTGGACGGCGAGCAGCCCGTCTATGAGATCACGTCCGGCGCGCACTGGGGACACAAGTTCTTCCCACCGCCCGCCCCGCCCGCCAAGTAGCACCGGAGGTTTGGATGACTGACCTCAGCGGTCTAGGCCTGCCCACCCTGGACTGGGGTGAGGTGTTCCACATGGGGATCCGGGTGGCAGACCTGGAGGCGGCCCAGCAGGAGCTGACCAAGGCGATCGGGGTGCGCTGGACCAAGCCCGCGCGGATCCCGATGAAGGCCTGGGCCCCCGGCCAGGGTTACAGCACCTACGACCTGACGATCTCGTTCACGGTCGAGGGGCCGGTGCACATCGAGCTACTGTACGGGTCGCCCGGCAGCTACTACGACGTAAGCGACGGCGGAGCCGGGTTGCACCACATCGGCGTCTGGGTGGACGATGTAACCAAGGTCAACAACGACCTGGTCAGCCAGGGGTACACCGTCGAGCTGGCGGGTGCGTCACCGGAGGAAGGCTACGGCGCGTTCACTTACGTGCGCTCGCCGGGCGGGGTCCTGTTCGAGCCGGAGTCCGGGCTGCACGGGTCCAAGGAGCGGTTCGAACGGTGGTACGCCGGTGGAAGCCTCTTCTAACGCCTTCCGCGAAGCCATGGCGTCGTTCCCCAGCGGGGCGACGATCGTCACCACCAGCGACTCCGACGGTCGCTGGTGGGGTTTCACGGCGAGTTCGTTCTGCTCGGTGTCGATGGACCCGCCGCTGGTGCTCACTTGCCTGGCCAGCACCGCCCAGTGCTTCCCGGCGTTCGTCGAGGCGGCCCGGTGGAACATCCACGTTCTGCAGCACCGCCACGCCGACCTGGCGATGCGTTTCGCCACCCGCGGCGCGGCCAAGTTCGACGGGGCCGGTTTCCAGCCCGACGCGGACGGCCTGCCGCTGCTGGCGGGCGTCAGCATCTCCCTCCGGTGCGGCGCGTACTCGAAGGTCGACGGCGGTGACCACCTAGTACTGCTGGGCCGGGTGGAGGAGGTCGGCATGGGGGAGGAGATGCCCTTCGTCTACTTCCGCCGCAAGTTCCACTCGCTGGCGGTCGGCGACGACAAGGCGGCCGCCCAGGCCGCCCGCCCCCAGCCCCCCGTGGTGATCGAGCTAGACCTGGGCTGGATGTAGCCGTTCGACCAGCCCCTGTGGGCCTTGTGTGACCTCTACCGCAACACTTTCTGGCGGCCGAGGCGACGTTGGGCATGTCCGACGGGCACGCGGAGACGGTTGCCTTCGTTGAGAGACTGATCCGCCGTCTTGAGGGTGACCGGCATCTGTGACCCGGGCCGGCTAGCGCCTGTTCAGCGAGCCGGCATCGACCGGCAGCACCGTTCCCGTCACGTACCGTCCCTCGTCGGACACGAGCCAGGCGATCGCGTTGGAGATGTCGATCGCCTCGACCATCTCGACCGGCAGCGAGTTCGACATCGCGCGCGCCAGCGCTGGGTTGACCTCGAAGAGGGCAGCGATCGACAGGTTGGCGGCCATCGGCGTGCGGACGGCGGTCGGTGCGATGCAGTTGACCCGGATGTTGTGCGGGCCCAGGTAGTTGGCCCAGCTGCGCATCAGCCCGACGACGCCCGTCTTGGCCGCGGTGTACCCGAGCAGGCCGGTCTCGTTGGTCGCGACGCCGAGCAGGCCCGCCGTCGAGCTGGTGAGCACGATCGAGCCGCCCCGGGCGGCCTCGATCATGGACGGGATCGCGATCCGCCCCGTGTTCCAGACGCCAGTCAGGTTGACCGCGATGACGTCGTGCCAGTCCTGATCGCTTGAGTTCGGGCCGCCGACGCCGATCCCAGCGTTGGCCAATACGATCTGCGGGACTCCGAGTTCGGCGATCCCCTCCTCGAGGGCGTTCCGCAGGCCCTCGACGTCACGCACGTCGGCCTGCCGGGCGACGATCCGCCGCCCCGTGACCTCCACCTCCTTCACGGTCTGCGCGAGGTCGGCCGGGGTGGACATCGGGTAGGACACCGAGGAGATCTGCGCGCAGATGTCCACCGCGATGATGTCGGCGCCCTCCTGGGCGAGCCGAACGGCATGGCTTCGCCCCTGACCCCGGGCGGCGCCGGTAATGAACGCGACCTGACCTTCGAGCTTGCCCACGTGGTCTCCTCACTCATGTCGGCAGGCCGCATTAGCCTGCCAGAACCGGACGGACGCCGAGCTAGAAGCCGAGCTTGGCCAGCAGCGCCTCGCTCTCCGCCCATAGCTTCCCGGCGGCGGCATCGTCTTGGGCGGCGGCGGAAGGTGTTTCCTCCGCCTTCTGGTAGAAGTAGCGGCCGCCGCGGCGGCCCCCTTCTGGCTCGATGGCAAGCCAGGTCAGCGTTTCGGCCGGCTCGTCCGGCGACACGGTGTCCGCCGAGGCCATGTACGCCTGCATTCCCTCGTCCCCGTGTGAGGCGAAGTTACTAGCGACCACGCCGGGATGCATGGCCTGGGCGACGATTCCCTCCGGCGCGGCGCGGCGCGCCAGTTCGCGGGTGAACAGGATGTTGGCGAGCTTCGCCCGGCCATAAGCGAAGGCGGGCTGGAACCCGCCGAGGCTCTGCAGGTCATCGAAGTCAATCCCGTCGACTATGCGGTGCGCGGTCGACGACACGGCGATCACCCGCGTCGTTCCCGGCGGCCGGGCGGCCGCGCTCACCTTGAGCAGCGGCATCAGCTCCCGCGTCAGCAGGAAGGGGGCGAGGTGGTTGGCGGCGAAGGTCGCCTCGGTTCCCTCGGCGGTGATGATCTGCCGGTCGCGCACGCCGCCCGCGTTGTTGATGAGGACATCGAGACGTCCGGTGCGGCTGAACACTTCCTCGGCGGCGCGCTGGACCTCGGCCATCACGGTGAAGTCGGCGCGCACCAGATTGAAGGACTCGCCGCCCGGCGCCGCGGCGATCTCCGCTTCGGCGGCGGCGCTGCGCCGCGGGTCGCGGCCGACACCGATCACCCGCCAGCCGCGCGCCAGGAGCTGGACGGCGGTCGACTTCCCGATCCCTGAACTGGCCCCGGTGACGAGCGCGACGTGCTGGTCCAAATCCGTTGTCACCAAACCTCCAGAGGATGCCCCGGCCTTGTGTACCGATCGGTCAGTAAATAGATCAGCGGCAAATGTAAACATTTACATCGGACCGCAGCAATGTATGAGGCCAAATGAAAAAGTTTACAAGTGATGGCTTAAGGCCAGACGGTTAGATAGATCGTGGGCTAATTTTCTGCTGTTCTAGCATGGCTGCCCGTAGCGATCAATACTTTCTGCTACAGAGCTTGAATGTCCAGGGTCCCGCGTCGGCAGGCTGGACCAAGCATTGGCGTATCAAATCCTGAAATTTCGGATTTAACACGTAAATAACCTCAACCGTATCGCCATGATCGCGAAGACTTAATTCCTGGCGGAGACTTCAAGCCCCCAGGAGGACCTCAACCTTCCGCGATCATGAAAGCTGGCCGGCTGAATACCCCGGCGGGTATCCATGTGAGGGTGCCTGCCTCTTCTGCACCCCGCACGCCAGCCCCGCCTGGGCACTCCCGCACCGCGATCAATCATCCGCCCGGAAGATCCTGCCCTTTCAATTCCAGTAACCAGCCGCCTTTCGTCCCGCTCAGCGGAATGGGGATCGGGCAGCCGCAGTCCCGGGTGAACAAGAGGTTGGCCAGCTTGGCGTGGCAGTAGGCCACCCCCGGTCCAGGTCGATCGCGTACGAGATACTGTTGACGTTTCAGTAGCGGCGTCGTAGATTTAGCTGTATACGGGGACGTGTGATCCTCTGTGGACCGCTTGGTCTATTCAGCGAAATGGTGGGGAGCAGTCATGACCCAGGAGTTCGTGGTTTCCGGCGACAGCCACGTGGTTGAGCCAATGGACCTGTTCACCGAGCGGCTTCCGAAGAATCTGCGGGACAAGGCGCTGACGCAGACCGAGTTCGAGCTCGACGAGCCGCTGGTGCCGGGCGGCCACACGGTGTTCCGTACCGTGCACGCGCCGGGGTACGAGGGCTGGACGGTGTCGCGGTACCGGCAGCACAGCGGCCCGACGCCGGACTGGGAGCCGTCGGGGATCTTGCGGGACATGGACCGCGACGGCGTGGACGCGACGGTGCTGTTCTCGAACTTCGCGCTGTTCGCGACCTACACCGATGACCACGAGGTAGCCCTGGCCCACGCCCGTGTGTACAACGACTGGGTGGCGGAGACGTACCTGCCGTACTCCGACCGGATGCGCCCGCTGGCGTCGATCCCGACCACCGACATCGGGGACGCGGTGCGGGAGGTCGAGCGTTGCGTGAACCTGGGCCTTCGTGGCCTGTTCCTGCCCGAGCACCCGCAGCCGCTGCCCTACCACGCGGATGAGTACGAGCCGTTGTGGGCCTGCGCGGAGGCGAACGGCCTGCCGATCTTCTTCCACCTTGCGGCCGGCGGGGCGAACACCAAGACGGGGAACTCGATCACCGGGGACAATGTCAAGGGCATCCTGACGGCGATGGCGATGGGGAAGAACAAGGAGCTGACCAACGCCACGCTGGCCGCGCGGACGATGGGCGGGGGCAACTCCAGCGGCGCGGTGCCAATGCGGATCATCTCCGAGCTGATCGCCTCCGGCGCCTGCGACCGGCACCCGAACCTGCTCTGGAACACGATCGAGTACAACGCCGGATGGCTGGCCCACTTCATGTCCATGATGGACAAGGGCTGGCGCACCGGGACCGGGCAGGACTCCGAGTGGTGGATGGGCTTCATCCAGGAGGGCAAGCCCTGGGACCAGCAGGACCTGTTCGGACAGCTGTTCCTAATCAACGAGCGCTGGCCGTACGACATGAAGCCCAGCGAGTACGTCAAGCGCAACATCCGGGTCCAGTTCGCCGATGACCGGATGGCGGTGCAGGCCCGGCACATCACCGGCGTGGACACCATCTACTGGGGCAACGACTACCCGCACGCCGAGGGTACCTTCCTCGGCAGCCAGGCAGTCATCTCCGAGCAGATGTTCGACGTCCCCGCCGAGGAGCGCGCCAAGATGCTCGGCCTCACCCTCGGCAAGATAATGGGCTTCGACACCTCCAAGAAGTTCGCCCCGGTCGCACCGACCGGCGAAGTGCTCGCGGTCTGACCACCTACGGCATGGAGCCAGCTCAGTCACCGGTCGATGTCGATGTGCTGGTGGTGGGTGCCGGGGTGACCGGCATCTACCAGTTGTACCTGGCTCGGGAGGCGGGTTTCTCGGTGCTGATGCTTGAGGCGGGCACCGGGGTGGGTGGTACGTGGTACTGGAATCGGTATCCGGGGTCGCGGTATGACTCCGAGAGCTACACCTACGGCTACTTCTTCTCCAGAGAGCTGTTCAACAACTGGACGTGGCCGGAGGTGTTCACCGGGCAGCCCGAAAACGAGCGGTACTTCAACCACGTGGTGGACCGGTTCGATCTGCGGCGGCATATCCGGTTCAACGCACGGATCGTCGCGGAGGACTGGGACGAGCGGGCCGGGTCGTGGATCGTGCGCGCCGAGGACGGCATGGAGATCCGGGCCCGGTTCGTGGTGAACGCGACGGGGGTGTTGTCGGCGCCGGTCTACCCGCGGGTGCCCGGGCGGGAGGACTTCAAGGGCATTGCGCACCACACCGGGTTGTGGCCTAAGGAGCCGGTGGAATTCGCGGGGAAGCGGGTGGCGGTGGTGGGCACCGGCTCCAGCGGGGTGCAGGTGATCCCGGTGATCGCCGACGAGGTCGCGTCGCTGACGGTGTATCAGCGGACCCCGAACTGGTGTGTGCCGCTCAACAACCGGGTCATCCCGGCCGGGGAACAGGCCGAGATCAAGGCCGACTTCGAGCGCATCCGCGAGATCGTCACCAGCAACGGCTCCGGATTCCTGCATGTCCCGCACGATCGGACGACGTTCGAGGAGACCAGGGAACAGCGGTGGGCGTTCTACGAGACGATGTGGCGCTCGCCGGGGTTCGCCAAGCTGAGCACCAACTACACCGACCTGCTCACCAGCCGGGACGCGAACGCGGAGTGGTGTGCGTTCCTGGAGGAGAAGTACCGCAGCATCGTGAAGGACCCGGCGACGGTGGAGAAGCTGATCCCGCGTGATCACCTCTACGCCGGCAAACGACCGCCGTACGTGACCGGCTACTTCGAGACGTTCAACAAGCCCCACGTGGACCTGGTGGATCTACGGGAGACGCCGATGGTCCGGGTGACCGAGAAGGGCATCGAGGCCACCGACGGGGAGCGGGAGTTCGACATCATCGTGTGGGCGACCGGGTTCGACTTCGGCACTGGCGCGCTACTGCGGATGGGGATCCGGGGCCGGGGCGGGCTGTCGCTCAATGACTACTGGGCGGAGGGGCCGATGACGTATCTGGGGGTGATGGCGCACGGCTTCCCGAACATGTTCTTCCCGGGCGGGCCGCACGGCGGAGCCGGGAACAACCCCCGCTACAACGGTGACCAGTCCGAATTCATCCACGGCGTCTTCGAGTTCATGCGCCAGCACCACTACCGCACGGTCGAGGTTCCGGCCGAGGTCGAGAAGACCTGGAACGACATGGTCACCCTCTACTCCGCCAAGCAGCCCTTCGGGGAGAAGAGCTACTTCTTCGGCGCCAACATCCCCGGAAAACCCAAACGCTTCCTCAACAACCCCGGCGGCCGCCTGCTCATGAAACAGATGATGGCCGACACTGCCGAGAGCGAGTACAAAGGCTTCCTCAGTTGAGCGTCGTCGGGGTGGTCGGGCTGGGCAACATGGGCAGCGCGCTCGCCGCCAACCTGGTGAACGCCCGGTGCGAGGTCTACGCCTTCGACCTCGCCGGCCCGAGCCGGATGCCCGCGGGGGCCCAGTTCGCGGACGACTTCGCGCACCTGGCCCAGCAGGCCGATGTCGTGGTGCTCAGCCTGCCCGACGGCGCCGCGTCCCAGGCCGTCACGTCCGGCATCGCCTCGGCCGAACACCGGCGCGCCGACAAGATCATCGACACGTCCACGATCGGGCCGGACGCGGCGCGCACGGTCGCCGCGCTGCTGGCCGAGCAGGGAATCGGTTACCTCGATGCGCCGGTGTCCGGCGGGGTCGCGTCGGCCCGGGCCCGCACCCTCACCGTGATGTACGCCGGCGCGGACGCCGACTGCGACGCCGTTGCCTGGGTGCTGGCGGGGCTCAGCGATCGCAACCGCCGCGTGGGCGATCGGCCCGGAATGGCCCAGGCCCTCAAACTCGCCAACAACTTCCTGGCTGCCACCTCGCTGGCCGCGACCAGTGAGGCCATCGCCTTCCTGATGGCCGCCGGCCTGGACATGGCGGTCGCGCTCGACGTCATCAACATGTCCAGCGGCCAGAGCAACGCCAGCACCGACAAGTTCGTGAAGCAGGTCTTGCCGGGCACCTACGCGGCCGGGTTTGCCAACTCCCTGATGGCCAAGGATGTCCGGCTCTACTCCGAGGCGGTCGCCGCGGCGAACAGTCCCGTCATCCTGTCCGAGCGGATCCACCAGGTGTGGGGCGGCTTCGCCGCCGCCGAGCCCAGCGTCGACTTCACCCGGATCTACCCGTACGTGCGCGATTCGCGCCCGGAATAGCCGCGTCGCCGGCCAACGCGCGGGCCGCCGCACCGTCGAGCAACCACTGCAAGCCGGCCTCGAACGTCGGGTCGCCCGCGAGATCGATGGACACCGCCCCGGCGCGGAGCAGTTCGGCGATGATCGGCGTCTTCTCCACGTCAAGCGACTCGATCTGCAAGGCCGGATCGCGCGGGAAGCCCGTCACCCGGCTGCGTCGCTCGACGACGGCACACCCCTGGGTGTAGAGCGACAGCGCGCTGTAGAGGTTCCAGCCATCGACGGGGGTGAAGCCGGCGGCGATCAGATAGCGCAGCAGCCGTTCGATGCTCAGATAGCCCATGCTCAGCGTCTTGGGCGCGTACTTCATGACCCGCATGACGGTGAGATCGGTCAGCAGGTCGTCACTGGCGAAGATGCCGCGCTGCCGGGTGAAGTACTCGCGCAGGTAGCTCGGCCAGTCCGCCGGTTCCCAGCCGTCCGGGCTGGGCAGCAGCCCATCGAGTCGCTCGATGGCACGCACCGCCATCAGCCGGATCAGCTCGTCACGGTTGGGGACGTGCCAGTAGATGCTGGTCACCCCGACGTCCAGCCGAGCGGCGAGCGAGGGGATGTTGAGGTTGGCCAGCCCGACTTCCTGGGCCAGTATCAGCGCGGCCTCGAGGATGCGGTCCCGATCGAGAGATCCGCGAGCCAGGCGGGGGCGAGCCGGGGACGCCATTCCGCCTCCTCGGCTCCATCGTGACGTCGCGATAATTCGTGACCAGACTATCAGCGGAGTCCGGGCGCCTCGCCGCGTCGATCAGCCCGCGGCCACGGCGGCCGCGTGGTCAACGACCCAGTCGACGACCAGGTCGGCGACCTCGTTGGTCGTCGCGGAGAAGAAGTGGTCCGCGCCGGGCACTGTGCGCTGGGTGCACGCCGTCCAACCGGACGTCAGCGGGACGAGCACGTCGGCTCCGAACCAGGCGTCGCGTTCGGCGATCACCACCAGCTTCGGGCGTGGATCGGACTCGATGGGCGGCGGCGGGGGCGGACGCAACGGCGACGCCGGCGAGACGAACTGCGGCAGCACGAGCGCCGGCGCGACCATCGCCCAGCCGACGACGGCCGGGTGCGTGACCCGGGTCGCGATCTCGCCGCCGAACGAGTATCCCACCAGCACGACCGGGCCGCCGCAGGCCTCGACCTGCGCGATCGCCTCGTCGCGGGCGGTCGTCTCGGCGGGGGAGGAGAAGTTGAACCGGTGCGGGGTGACCGGGCTGTCGGCCAGGCGCTCGTAGATCGCGCTGATCACCCGGTTGTTCTGGTCTCCGCCGTAGACGAAGTGGGGGTGCAGCAGGACGGCATGGGTCATCTGGATCGCTCCTTCTGTAGCGCCGTACTGAAACGTCAACAGTATCGCGGCAGGCGCGAGGGCGTCATCCCGGCGCGGGAGTAACCGGCCCCACGCCGTCCTCGTGGGTCATCCAGTGGACGAACCGGTGCATCGTGTACATCGCGTCGTGCGGATTGCCGACCGTGGACGGGCCCGACTCGCCGAGGTGCACGATGCGCTGCGCTCCCCCGGAGGCGAGCCGGTCCCGGTAGTCCGCCATACGCTCGAAGGGATAGAAGCCCACCGTCTGGGTGGCGACGTTGATGTACTTGATGGCGTCGTCGAGCGAGTCGACCCGCACGACGTTGGCGGTTTTGTTGACCGGGTGGAAGTCGACCGGCGCCTCCGAGCGGATCACCAGGCCCGAGCCGTCGGTGCGTCCCCACACGCCGTAGTCGTCGTCCATCATCATCAGGGCCTCGATCTCCTCCTTGAGATCGCGGTCGTAGGGTCGCACGTCGCCGGACGCGGCGGCGCGCACCGTGATGTAGTGCTGCAGCTTCGCGGCGAAGCGGTCGACCTCGTCCTGGCTGCCCTCGACGAACTGGAAGCGGCTCGCGACACAGGCCTCCTGGTTCATCGCCATCACGTCGGCCGCGGTCAGCTCGGCGACCCGGTCGATCGACGCCTCGGACGCGAACGCCTCGCGGCCCACCATCGAGATCGAGGTCTTGGGATCGAAGGAGACCAGTTGCAGGCCCGGGCCCAGGTACTTGATGACGTTGTTGATCGCGTCGCCGCCGCCCCACGCGACGATCTTGTCGAAGTACTGAGGCCGGTAGAAGATGCCCTCCACCGACTCGTCGCCGCCACGCCAGTAGACGGCCGACATGGACCGGATGACGGGATGACCGGCATCCAGGTCGGCCATTGTCCTCAGGATCGCGACCATGAAGAACGGATCGGCCGACGACATCTTGAACAGGTTCACGGCCTTGACTAGAGCACCCTGCGCGACCGACTTCACAGCGACGCCGGGCGAGTTCCCGGGCAGCACGTGAATCAGGCGCGGCGCGAAAGCGCGGACGAAGCTGCGCCGGCCGTAGAAGTCGTGCTTCGGCACCCAGCCGTCGAGTGCCTTTGGATCGGGGAAATTCTGCTCCACCTCGGCCAGCAGGACCCGCTTGTCCAGTTGCGACACCGCGTGCTGGCTGACCGACTGCAGCATCGATCGCGGCA